>WBZR01000451.1_pt1 | contig 66625 bp, 57 predicted proteins | sample 5204231 | NCBI WGS metagenome assembly WBZR01 (sample SAMN12412403, study PRJNA552823) | activated sludge metagenome | isolation source: activated sludge from anammox sidestream of wastewater treatment plant... | place: USA: Virginia | collected 2017-08 | reverse complement strand
ACGGCGATTTCTTATCTCAAAAACCAAAGAAAGGAAGTCGGCCGCTACGCGGCCTCCTCATTCTCCTATCCGCTCTCTCCCTTCGGTCGAGCGGAGCCGATTTCATGCTCATCTTTCGATTGGAAAATGCTCGCCTCACCACGGGAGTTCACGATAGTTTCGCCTCGAGTTCCGCCCATCGGTCATAAAGCCCGTCAACAACAGCCTGCGCCTCGAGCATCGCCTGATACCCCGCCTCGAGTTTGGCTCCATCCACCACCACATCCGGAGCCTGAAGCGCCTCCTTGCGCTCCTCGAGTGCGCGTTCCGCCTCCGCGATCCGCTCCTCGATGCCGTCCCATTCGCGGCTCTCCAAATAGGACAGCCGTTTCTTCACCGGCTCTTTGACGCGCGGAGCAGCCGGCGCGGACTTTTCCACCTTCACGCGGCGCGCCGCCTGCGCCTGCTCCCACTGCGAGTAGTCGGCATAGCTCGTCGCGCCCCCCTCTCCGTCCAGTCCCAGGACGATGGTCGCCACGCGGTCCAGCAGAAACCGGTCGTGCGTCACCAGCATCATCGCTCCGGGAAACTCGAGCAGGCTTTCCTCGAGCACCTCGAGCGTGGGAATGTCCAGGTCGTTGGCCGGCTCATCCAGCAGGAGAAGATCGGCCTCCTGCAGCATCAGCCGTGCAATCAGCACCCGCGCCCGTTCGCCTCCCGAGAGCGAACCCACCGGCGCTTCCAGTTGCTCGGGCCGGAACAGAAAGCGCTTCGCCCACCCGGCCACATGCTGTGGACGCCCGCGATAGATCACCGAATCCCCATGCTCGGCGAGAGCGCGCTTGAGCGGCACATCCGGATTCAACTGTTCGCGGTGCTGATCGAAGTAGACGATTCGCAGGCCGTCGGCGCGCTTCAGTTTGCCCGCGGTGGGATGCAGAGCGCCTGTGAGCACCCGCAGCAGCGTGGTTTTTCCACTGCCATTGGCCCCCACCAAACCAAGTCGCATTCCCGGCATGAGGGTGAGATCGAGGCCCTGAAACAGCGTGCCGAACCCGAGTCCCTCGGCCTCCACCAGTCGCTTGGTGCGGCGATCGGAAGCAGTGAAGTCTATTCCGGCCACGGCTGTCCGGCTGCGAACGGCGACTTCCCCCAGTTCGCTGATCAGGCGGTTGGCTTCGTCAACACGCGCTTTTGCCTTCGTCGTGCGCGCCTTGGCCCCGCGCCGCAGCCACTCGACCTCGCGGCGGACTTTCGATTCGAGCGATTCCTGATGCTTTTGTTGGGCTTCGAGGAACTCCGCCTGTTGCTCGAGAAACCGGCTATAGTTGCCCGCAACGCGAAACAGGCCTCCCGGGTAGCGAGGACTCAATTCCGCCATCGACGTGGCTACGTTTTCAAGAAAGTAGCGGTCGTGGCTCACCACCACCACCGCGAACCGGGCATCCCCGAGCAACTTCTCGAGCCAGAGGATGCCGGCGAGGTCGAGGTGGTTGGTGGGCTCGTCGAGCAGCAAAATGTCCGGACCCTGAATGAGCGCCTCGCTCAAGGCTAGCCGTTTGCGCCATCCCCCCGACAACCTGGCGGCTTCCGCATCCGGATCCACGAACCCGGCTACTCCAAGCATCGCCGCGATGCGGCCATCCTTTTCTTCGTTCGCCGGCGCGGCGGCCTCGATAACATCCCGCACGCGCACGCCCGCGGGAAACATGGAATCCTGCGGGACGTAGGCTAGACGCGTCATCTTGCGCAGGGCGACAGTGCCTTCATCGGCTTGTTCGAGCCCCGCCAGGATCCGCAGGAGCGTGGTCTTCCCGCTCCCGTTCGGACCGATCAATCCGAGGCGGTCTCCTTCTTCCACGGAGAGATCGATTTCCTCGAACAAAGCCCCCGAACCGAAGGACTTCGTCAGTTTCTGGCAATTCAAAAGAATGGACACTCACTGCTATGCTACCGTGCCGGCGCTGCGATATACTGTCCCCACAGAAAGGAGAGCCACCTTGTTCCGACTCTGCCGCCCTGGGGCCACATATTGGCGCATCGGTCTTGCCGCTGGCTTCGCGTTTTTCTTGACTTCCGCATACTATCGCGTCAACTCGCCTTTGGTGATGTCCGAGGCTGCGAACGCATTTCTGAATTCGCTCACTCCCGAGCAGAGAGCGAAAGCGACGTTTGACTTCAAGGACCAGGAGCGGTTTTTCTGGCACTTCGTACCGGATAATAACATCCAGCAGACCCTCCATCGCGGGCGCAAAGGGCTCACCCTCCTCGAGATGACACCGCCGCAAAAGCACCTTGCGCAGGCGTTGTTGAGCGCGGGATTGAGCCAGCGGGGTTTCATCAAGGCGATCTCCATCATGAGCCTCGAAGATGTGCTGCGCTTGCTCGAAAAGGATGACGGCGTGCGGCGTAATCCCGAGCGCTACTACTTCAGCGTGTTCGGCGCTCCCACCGAAAAAGGCGTCTGGAGCTATCGCGTGGAAGGGCATCACATCAGCTTGCATTTCACGGTGGTGAACGGCAAGGTGGTGGGCAGCCCGGAATTCTTCGGCTCCAATCCCGCCATGGTGCTGGAAGGACCGCGCAAGGGGATGCGGGTTCTCGGGCACGAGGAAGACTACGCCCGGGCTGTCCTGACGTCGCTGACGCCGGAACAAAAGAAGGTGGCCATTGTCGACCCTACGGCGTATAAGGATATCCTCACCGGCGCCTCCCGCACTGCCGCGCTGAAGGGACAACCTTCGGGGCTGGAACTCTCGAAGATGAACTCCAAACAGCGGGCGTTGTTGCAGACTTTACTTGATGAATACTGCTACAACGTGCCCGACCGGGCCGCGCAGGCGCGCCAGGAACTGATCCGGAAGGCGGGGAACAACATCTTCTTCGCCTGGGCCGGAGTGGAGCAGAAGGGCGGGCCGCACTATTACCGTGTCCAGGCTCCCACCTTCCTCATCGAGTACGACAACACGCAAAACGATGCCAACCACATCCATTCGGTATGGCGCGAAATGGGCAATGACTGGGGCGAAGATCTGCTGAAGGAGCACTACGCTGCCAGCCATCACGCCCGCTGACGGCTCCGCAGCGGTTGCGCGCGACATAGTTCATCCTTTCGTTGCGCTACAAAGGACCATGTCCTACTCCTGCCGCAGAGCCGCCAGCGGATCAATTCGGGACGCTCGTCTTGCCGGCGCATAGCCGGCGAGAAGCGCCGCGCTTAGGAGGACGGCGCCGGCCAGCGCCAGCGTTCCCGGATCATTAGGCTGAGTCCCGAACAGAAACGATTTGACAAGCTGCGACGCGACCAACGCGGCAGGCACGCTGGTCGCGAGTCCCACCGCCGCCAGCAGCAGAACGCGGCGCAGAACCATCCATACCACGGCGCCGCGTTGCGCGCCCAGAGCCATGCGGATCCCAATCTCGCCGGTCTGCCGCGCAACGTTGTACGACATCGTTCCGTACAGCCCCACGCACGCCATCAGGAGAGCCAGAACCGCGAAACCCGTGCATAGTTTCGCGAACGTGATTTCCCGGCTGATCGTCCGATCAATTTCCGCAGCCTGTGTGACCACATTTGTGACGGGTATGCGGGAATCTGCCTCCCGCACGACCTCACGCACGCTCTGGACAACCCCCAGCGGATCGCCCGCGGTGCGCAGCGCGTAGGTGATTCGGTCCGAAGAAAACTGGCTGACCGCTACGAACACGGTCATTGCACTCTCCTCTTCATTCTTCAGACCGCCGTACCGCAGGTTAGCCGACACGCCGGCGATTTCGAGGTCGCGCTTCTCGTCCGGAAGCGTGATGCGCCTCCCCACCGGAGACTCATTCCCGAAGTAAGTTCGCGCCAGCCGCTCGCTGATCACGGCAACCGGCCTGGACCCCGGTTGGTCGCGGTCGTCAATCTCACGCCCGGCCAGGATCGGAATCTGCATCGTTGTCAGGAAACGCGGTCCCGCGGCCATGACGCGCGCGCCTTCGATGGTAACAGCGCCGATCTTCATTGGCCCCCTGATTGCCTGCCCCGTGCGGGCGGCCTCGATGATCGAGGATTGCGAAAGCGTCGCGCTGCTCACGCCGGGGATCGATTCGAAGCGCTTGCGCAGGTCCGCGTAAAAAGTGGAGATCTCCGGGTCGCGATGCCCGGCCTGGCGCGCATTCAGCGAGAACAGAAGGATGTGCTCGCGAGCGTATCCCAGTTGGACGGAGTGCAGGTTGTTGAGTGTCCGGACAAACAGACCCGCGGCGACCAGGATGAGAAAAGAGCCCGCGATTTGGGCGGCCACCAGCACGTGCTGCGCGCGGCGGCGCGGTCCGCCCCCGCGGCCATTCTTTAGCGCGGGCATGACGTCCGGACGCGTCGACTGAATCGCTGGAACGAGGCCAAATAACAGGCCGCAAACCACGGAGAGCGCCGCCGTCATGCCCAGCACGTTCCAGTTCAACTCCGCGTGCAGCGTAAAGTTCTCCTGCCCCTTCGAGAACAGAAACGTCAGCGATCGCACGCCCCAGATCGCAAACAAGAACCCCAATACTCCGCCCAGCGACGCCAGCATCACACTCTCGGTAAGCAACTGCCGCACGACGCGGAACCTTCCCGCTCCCAGGCTGAGCCGCAGAGCCATTTCGCGGCGTCGCGCGGCCGCCCTTGCCAGCATCAGGTTGGCGATGTTCGCGCACGCGATCGCCAGGATCAATCCCACCATCGTCAGGAGCACGTACAGAGGCTTGGAATACTGGCGGCGCAAACTGCCCAGACCGGCGGCGCCGGGATTCAGAATCAGCGCGGGCAGTTTGGCGCGCTCCCCGTCGCTCGTCGCGGTGGTGGCTACCCATCGATGGAAACGGGGAGCCAGCGCTGCCTGCGCCTGGGCCACGCTTACCCCGGGACGCAGACGGCCCATCATTTCGATCCAGTAGAAGTTCCCGTCGGGATACATACGTGCCGCCCGGGCGCCGTCCACGAGCAGATTCGTGTGCAACGGAAGGTAGAGGTCCGGAGCCGCCGCCGGGTCGACTCCGAAGAATTCCGGCGGCGCCACGCCGATCACCGTAAAGGGCACGTTGTCGACGAGAATCGACTGTCCAATCGCATTCGACGGTCCCCCAAAGCGATTTTGGCTTGTCGGAAAGCTGATTACGGCGACCGGCGCTGCGCCTGGACAGTCATCTTCGGAGTTGATCAGTCGTCCCGCGGCCGGCGGCACTGCCAGACCGCGGAAATACTCGCCGGTGACGTACTCCGTGCTGGCGCTCATGGCCTGCCCGCGGACGGCCAGGGTCTTGTTACGTCCGTTGAAGTATCCGAAAAGCGTGGAAAAGACGGGGTTCTCCTCGCGGAGCGTCTCGAACGCGCCGTATGGGAACATCCCGGTGACCAGGCTGCCTTTGTCGCCCGGCCACATAATCCCTTGTACCCCGTGCACGACGTGGACCCATTCCTTGCCGGCGTCCTGGGGCGGTCGGCCATGCCAGTTCAGGACCACCAGCGACTCGGGATCGGCCACCGGCAGCGAGCGCAACAGGATCGATTCCATGAAGCTGTAGATCGTAGTATTGGCGCCGATGCCGAGCGCCAGCGACAAGACCGCCACAGCGCTGAATGCCTTGTTGGCCCTCATGGTGCGACAACCGTAGCGGACATCCTGGACAAGTTCCGGCCAAAACCGTGTCATCCAAATCTCCCGTGACTCTTCGTGCTTCAGTCCAACGTTGCCAAATCGCCGGTGCGCTTCCGTCCGCGCGCGATCCGCCGTCATACCGTCTGCTTCGAGTTCCGCGGCTTTTTCCGCAAGGTGGAGTTCCATTTCCTCACGCAGCGCCTCGCCGCGCCTGGCGCTTTCTGTCCAATACTTCAGCCGCCGCAACACGTCCGTCACTCCGCTCCCATCACATGCGCGATCGCCAGCGTGAGCTTGGCGTACTTCCGGGTTTCAAGGGCCAACTGTTTACGGCCGGCCGCCGTGATCTTGTAGATCCTCGCCCGCCGATTTTTCGACGTCACGCCCCAAGCGCCGTGGATCCAGCCGTTTAGCTCCAGACGCTGGAGAGCGGGGTACAGCGACCCCTCCTCGACGAGGAGTTCATTGTCGGACGATTGTTGAATGAACTGGACTATGCCGTATCCGTGGAGGTCGCGCAGCGACAGCGTCCGCAGAATCAACATGTCCAGTGAACCAGGCAGACAATCGTTCTTTTGCGTCTTGCGCCCCATACCTAGAATTCTTAGCTTACGGCGGAGAAATCACGCGAGTCAACTGTCCGGGCGCTGCGATACCACACGCCTTCGACTGACGGAACCTTGTAATAGCCGGTACCCGCGCGAGTGCTCAGGTTCAGATCTGTGCCCACGGAAATGGGCAGGATGTCCTATTTCTTGTCCGCGTCCGGCGGCGGGGTGAAACCTTCAGCGAGGGTCAGTTTGTTTGTTGAAGGCATAATGCCGTCAGGGGTCGTTGGCGCCGCGGCTTTGGAATACCAGACAGGGTCGTGAACGTCTTTGGGCGAGCTGATAGGTTTCGCCAGCGGCGCCTTTTGACAGTAGTGCCGGGTGGAATCATGCCCGCGGAAAGTGAGTATCGCGCGGCGGGCGGAGGGCATGTTCACTTTTGGTTGACTTCAAATCAAAGAGATTGACAAAATAAGAATGCCCTACCGAAAACGTCACTGCCGAACAGGGCAGAAGCGGGGACGACTTCGCTTCTTCCATCACCGGGGACGGCCCCAACCCAATGTAAGAAGGATGTGGATACAATGGCTTGGATCGCTCTTTTTGCCGCCGGAATTCTGGAAATCGGATGGGCCGTAGGCTTGAAATACACGGAAGGGTTTACCCGTCTCTGGCCCAGTGTCGCAACAATTTGCGCAATGGCGATCAGTATGACGTTGCTGGGAGTAGCAGTGCGAACCTTGCCCCTAGGTACGGCTTATGCGATATGGACGGGGATCGGCACAGTAGGAACCGTGTTCGCCGGCATGTGGCTTTTTGGCGAGTCGGCTTCATTCCTTCGCTTGTTCTGCGTCATCCTGATAATGGGCGGCATTGCCGGCCTGAAACTCATCACACCTCCTTGAGAGCCGGGATTGTGATGCCGTAGAATGTAGCGCATGTCTATTCGCGTCGTGGAACTGGTTGCCGCGGGCCTCGTGCTGGCGGCTATCGCAGGGGGGCAATCCACACCTACGGACCGGGCGGACCTCAACAAACAGCGTGAATACTGGAATGACAAGTTTCGCTCAGGACTCCCTAACGTACGAAGAGAGCCGAGCCGCGTCCTGGTGGATGCCCTATCGGAACAGACGCTCCGGCCTGGATCCGCTCTTGATCTTGGATGTGGCGAAGGCAGAAACCTGTTGTACCTTACCGAACGCGGTTGGACGGTGACAGGCGTGGACCTCTCCGAGGTGGCTGTCGGGCAGGCAAAACAAGCGGTCGCCGCCAAAAAGCTCAGGGCAAATTTCGTGGTAGCCGGCCTGGATGAGTTTGACCTCGGAGAAAACCAGTGGGATCTGATTAGGTCGATCTATATGCAGGACTGGCATCTCAAGTCCCAGGACGAACACGTTTCTCCGGATGAAAAAAGCCCTCAAGCCCGGGGGCCTGGCAATCATTGAAGGATTCGGGCCGCCGAACGGCTTGAACCTCGACACCGTCCGGCGGGAATTTGACAGCTTCCTGATCGTGAGGGCTGAGGTGGCCGCCGGCGATCCGGATTGGGGCAAAGGGCGGGGCAACAGGCGGATTCTGCGCTTCGTTGCAGGAAAGAAGCCTGCTCTTCCGCGTTGACAGTGGTTGCCGGGTGGCATCATGCCCGCTGAAAGTAGGTGTCGCGCGGCGGGCGGTAGGCAATGTTCAGTTCCGGTGTTTCGATGCGCTTCCGCCAGGCGCGCGACTCGAAGAGAATGGAGAGCGCGCAGGTCGTGAGCAAGGTCCTTTCCACCGGATAGAGCGGCTTCCCTGTGATGAACATTTCTTCCATGCAGTGCACCAGGCCATCGAAGTGGGCCAATGGCCGGGAGTGCGCCGCTCCTCTTGGTTGGCCGAAATGGGCCGCTGCGGGTTCAGCGTTCCCTTTGATCTTTCCGGCGAAAGTCCATCCGCTGCTGTGGCCGTTGATCATATAGGCCACAGCCTTGAGACCATCGTGGTAGTCAATGAGGAATGCGGATGGCTTTTTCGCGTTATCCTCCATGCGGCCGGGTTTGACAGTAGGGTCGCGGGCAAATGCGGCTTCGAGCAGCGGAATGCTCCAACTGCCCGCGCCATCGCGCCATTTCCAGACGGCATCGCCGTCCAGCCACTCCACGGAGCGAATCCCTGTCTCGCCGCCCTTGCGCCGCTCCACCATGCACTGAAGCGACTCGAGCGTGTGGAAACCATAGGCGTCCAGGTCGCCGTATCCCAGCACTACAGCGCTTTCCATGGCCGCTCCGTACGGTATCTCGAGTTCGGGAGTGCGAACCGTGAGAGGGATTGAGGAACCGGCCATCAAGGGGTACTTCAACTCGCGCGACCAGCGGTACATTTCCTTTGCCTTGAGCCAGGAATAGGACAGATGCTTGTCACTGAAAAGGGGGACCGTCTTACCAGTGCGGCGGAAGACTTCCACAATCTGCTCCATCAATTCGTAGCGCGGGTAGAGTTTCTGGCCGAGATGGTTGCTGGGGTAGTTCCCATGCTCGCCGACAAAGCAGACCGCATCCACGGCCAGATCGCTGCCGCCGCGCGTGAGCGCCTCACGGACGGTGGGAAAGATCTGGAATCCATGTTTTTCCGCCAGGCCGCGGCTCAGGTCGGCCGGCGGAACCTGATCGGTGTACATGGAAACGATGCGAGTGCGCGGCTCGGTAAAGACTCCGTTCGCGGAATAGCCATTCAGCAGTCTACCGATGATCACGTTCGCATGGGTATTCAACCGGCCATCGTTGGTGTACATGGTGACGATGGCGGCAACGGTCTTCTTCGGGGGTTGGGCACTTGCCTGCGGTGCGGCGGCGGATGCGAGTCCGGCAATCACCTGGCGGCGGTTCATCATTCGTTCAGCTCCTTATCGGCGTTGCCATCATTATGACGCAGCGCGCACTCATCAGGACGCGGCATCAGGACGCGACAATCAGGACGCGGCAACTTGCCTTCGGTGGCGGGATGTAATACGTTTGCGGTCATGATGACGTATCCGCATAGAATCGCTTCGCTGGTTGCTGGAATCGCCCTCGCGGGCGGAGTGGCAATCACCTTGGCTCAGGCTCCGAAGCCCAAACGCATCAACAGGGCGATCGAGCTTTTGGCCGAGGATCAGCCCGTCTACTATATGGGCTCTCACTCGGGCACAACCGGCACCTTCGAACAGGGCGTAAAAGACGCACAGACGTATGCCGACTACATCAGCTACGACATGGAGCATGCTCCTTTCGACGTCAAAGGCCTGGCCGAATACATGCGCGGCCTCGTGAAGGGCGGACCCACGAGAAGCGGACATCGCACGCCGGCTGTGATTGTGAATGTGCCGGTGAACGGGTTGGACGAAACTACGGTACGCGCCAACGCATGGATGTTCAATCAAGTGCTGGCGACGGGCGTCCACGGGGTGCTGCTGACGCATGCCGATGACCCCGGCGCGGTCAGGGCTTTTGTCGAGGCGATCCGGTTTCCCATTCATAAAGAAGGTGTCGGTGTAGACGGCCTGAAAGAAGGACGGAGAGGGGTCCATGGCGTTCCGACAGCGGCGGCGATCTGGGGAGTTTCGCAGGAGGAGTATCTGAAGAAGGCCGATGTCTGGCCGCTCAACCCCGAAGGCGAACTGCTGCTCGGGCTGAAACTGGAGGACAAGTACGCACTTGCCAACGCGGACGCGAACCTCAAGGTGCCCGGAATCGCCTTTGCGGAGTGGGGACCTGGGGACATGGCGCTCTCCTTGGGAGTAATGGGGAGCGGGCGCGCCGCACAAAATGATCCGCGGATGAAGGACGCGCGGGCTACGGTGCTTTCCGCCTGCAAAGCCAACCACCGCTTCTTTCTGAATACGATGACCCCGACGGATGTCATCGAGATGATCAAGGAGGGAGTGAGGATCGGGCCGGCGGGTCCGGAGGCGGCGGAAATCGGACGTAAATTCACGAAGCGGCGAATGCCCTGGTGAAGCAGCGGGCTGCCATCTCCCTCACTCTACTGAGCAGTGACCCACATGGGACTGGTCGCGGTCCGGCTTTCCGGCCTCGAATTCTCTCCTTCTCCGGTTACCGCAGGGTGTTAATTAACAGGGTGTGGCATTCGGATAGGCCGAGCGCAACCGCGCCACCCCGCACGGTACAATTGAAGTCGATGGCGACTGTAACCGAGATTGGCAGCCTCATCTCGCGGCATCCTGAGATTCGCGACGGCAGGCCGTGCATTGCGGGAACCGGTGTGTCCGTTCGCCGGATCGCCGTCTTGCACAACATGGGCGAGGCGCCGGAGGAGATCGCGAGCAATTTCGGACACCTGTCGCTGGCGCAAGTGCACGCCGCGCTTGCCTGCTACTACGCCAACATGGCCGGGATAGATGCCGATCTTGAAGCCGAGGAACGCGAGTACGACACACTCGCACGACAACACCCGCGCTAGTCTCCAGTGGACCTGATCCGGATTTACGTCGATGAGGACGCGGCACACAGAGCTCTCCTGGACGCCCTTCGCTCTCGCGGCGTGACAGTGATTACGGCGTTGGAAGCCGGGTTGACTGGCAAGCCTGACGAGGAGCAGTCAGCTTTCGCGGCGGAGCGCGCATGCGTCCTTTACTCGCACAATGCCTCCGATTTCCACCAACTGCACGGCGAGTGGGTCAGGGCCGGGCGCGAGCGCGCCGGAATGATCCTGGCCCCGCAACAGCGTTTCTCCGTCGGCGAGCAGTTACGCCGTATTCTCCGTATTCGGGCAACGGCCAGCGCCGAGAGTATGAGGAACCGGCTCGAGTTTCTCGCCAATTGGGGTTGACCGCCGGCGGGTCCTGAGGCGGCGGAAATCGGACGCAAATTCACGAAGCAGCGAATGCCCTGGTGAAGCAGCGGACTGGCATCTCCCTCACTCTACTGAGCAGTGACCCACATGGGGCTGGTCCAGACCACCTGCCCGTTGGTTTGCACGCCGCGCACGTAGTAGTAGCTTTGCTTGCCCGCCTGTGAGTTGGTGTCCTGCCAGGTAAACACCAGGGGACTGGAGCCGCTGGTGGAGTAAACAACGGCCCCGTCCTTGACAACCACCGCGCTATCGAACGACGTAGTGCCGTGGAGCCTGACGCTGATGGTGGGCTGTCCGGTGACTGTGAACACCTCGCCCATGAAATGATTGCCGATGCGCACATCGGCAAGGATGAGGTCGGTGGCCGCGTAGACGCGGCGTTTGGAGAGAGCATCAAAGACGCCCTGGCGGGTCGTGTCGCTGACCCAGAGGTTGGTGTAAGAGATGTGAGTCGAGTGATGGTCGCTCGAGGATTCAAAGCCGAGCACGTAGCCTTTGTCGAGAGCGGCGGTGACGTAGCCGGCGCCCGGAGGTCCGCTGATAGGGGTGCAGTCGCTTCCCGCAAAGCCTGAGATGGAATCGGAACTGGAGTTGGCGCGAGGCCCGTTGGGCATCTCATAGGATTGGCGGGAGCCCTGAAAGATCTCGACCGAGGTTTCCACTTGCGGGTCGTTGTTGCGCCAGTCGGTACCCTGGCAGGTGCCGGTGGTGTGCGCCGCGTCGAGGCCCCCGAAGAAGTGAAGGTACTTGTAGAAAAAGGCCGTGTCATTCTCGGCCGGCGGGTTGATGCCCAATGGCAGGCGCGGCAAAGGACGGATGCCCCGCTTGGCGAAGACGACATTGCGGTGGCCTTCAGGATAGTTCACGCTGCGCTCGTAGTTGAACATGGGCGTGTAACGCCCGCCGAGGAAATAGGCTTCGGTATACTTCTGGAGAAGCCACCAACTGTATTCACGGCTGCCGCCATTGTCGTGGTCGCAGCAGCCGCTCCATTGGAGCGGCCCAACGTCGATCATGTAGCGGTAGGCATCGCTGAGAGAGCCATCGTGCCCTCCGTCGAAGGAGATCTCCGTGTGGCGGTGGAAGTCTCCGCGCCACACCTGGTAGGTCTGTCCCGTGCCAAGGTTCGCGCGGTAGCTGGCCAGGGCATCCGCCGCGGCTTTTTCGGCAACCTCGTCCTGGGAGGCCTGCTCGACTACGGCTGGAGTCACGGTCAATTGGGCGGACTGCTGACTGGGTTTGACAGCCATTTCCAGGGCGTAGATATCGTAATTCACAGTGTCTTTGGAGGTCGTGCTGCCCGGAGGAGGAGAGAGGCGGTGATCGGTGGCCTGAGCGATGAGAAGGCGGCCCGCATCGAGGGGGACAATGACGGGCCTGTTATCGAGCAACCCGTCGGACCCGGCGATAATGCCGGGGCCATTCCAGCGCGCTCCATCGAAATAAACCATCCGCTCGATCCAGATCGAGCCTACGGAAATGCCTGTCGTGCTGTCGGTGGAGAGCGCGGCTCCGGCAGGTGTGCGGAAGGCAAGATATACCGTACCCCCCGGATCAACGGTCAGACGAGGGAAGCTGTTGAGCGGCAGAACGGGGAAGCCCTGCTCTTGCGAGGGTTCCTTGTTCGGTTGGCGGTTTGCAGCGAGGCTGGGATCAGGAAAAGATCCGGAAGGCTGCGGCGGCTTGGTGGTGAAGAGTTGGGCGGAAGGAGGGCCGGGAAGCGTTTTCGCCAAATCGTCGGTGGTGGCAAACTGGGTGTTCCCGTCGAGGACCCGCACGGCAACGTTGTGATCCAGGTACAGGCCCACGCCCGTGGTATCGAGAGCGCCGAAATCCTTGCCCCATCGCTGGGGAGCGGTTTCGTAAGCGATCCACAGGCGGTTCTGAGGATCGAAGGCGACGGAACTGCGCGCCTCGAAGGCGAGCGACGCGGCGACCGCCTGGGGCGGGTTCATCGAGATGCCATTGGGAGGATTTGCACTGAGCCTGCGCACGTAGACGTCGTAGTCGCCTTTGTCATAGGTATCCCACGAAATGGCCACTTCACCTCGAGGGCTGACGGCAATGGCGGGGTCCCAATCGCTGGCTTGCGAGGTGGAAACAATGGTTTCAGGGGAAAAGGCGTCGCCCTGCTGAACAGCGGCGAGAATTTCCAGGTTTCCGGCGCGGAAGCCTTGCCAGGCAACCCAAACCCTGCCGGCGGCGTCCGCGGCGGCCGCCGGGTTCAAGTCGGTTCCGGGCAGGGATGTAATCCTGACTTCGGAAGAGACCGATCCGCCGGCGCTGATGCGCCTGGCATAGATGTCGAAGTTGTTATTGCGCTGCGCGGAGTAGAAGACCCAGGCGCGCTTCTGGCTGTCCACGGCCACTGCGGTGCGCGCGATATCCTCGCCGGCGGAAGTAATGGGATACGGGCCGGTCCAGGTATGACTGGAGACGGAATAGTGCATCGCGAAGACACGGTCGCCTCCGGCGGGACGGGCGAGGAAGCCGAAATTGCCGTTCGTCACCCAATCCGGATAGGGAGGCCCTTTGACGCTTTGTCCCAGTTGCAGGGAACGGTCTCCGTGAACGAACTGGACGTAGGAAAGCCAGACATCGTCGCCGGAGCGCGCCAAGGCGGGAAAGTCTTCGTCTTCGAGAGAAGTGGTAAGCGCAGTGGAGGATGCGGTTCTTGCCACGTAGACGCTGCCGTCGAGAAAGCGTTGCGAGGAGCCAAACGGCAACTGCGATGAGTGGAACGTAAAGCAGTCCTGAGGGCAGACTGGGGGCGTGCCAGGCTTATGAGTAACGCTAACGTCGAAGGTGATATCCGTAGTTTGCGCGTCCACGGTGATTACGATTCCGTTTTCCGCCATCACACCGTTGCTGGAGGGCCCGCTGCTGACTTTTCTTGTGCTCAGGGTCCAGGCGGCTCCCTTCACGGAGTCACCCTTGGCCTGCCTCCAGATGCGCAGCCCAGTCAACTTCGAGCCCGTAACTTTGACGTTTCCGTTCCAGACGGTGGCGGTCTTGTCCTGCGCGCCGAGGATGACCAGGAAGGACTCCACCTGAGGGGACGGGATTTCGCCGGCCGCGGGCGGCTGTTGGGGGAATAAATAGATTCCCGTCCCGGCGGCGGCCAAGGCCAAGACTAATGCAACCCTTAGTCTTAGTCTTGATGAAAATGGATTCCGCCACGACATGGCGCACCCCTTATATGTCTGCTTACGAGCCTGTTACTGTAACTTCGCCGTACCGGTGAGCATGAAGTTAGGGTCGTAATCGACCAACGAGATCTCCTTGCCACCGCTGGTCACTACAAGATCGAAATTGCTGTTCCCGGAATCAATGTTCATCGTGCCCGTGCAATCGGCATTGATGTTATAAGTGCCGGCAAAGGACACTCCACGCGAGGGAGTTCCATCCAGGTTAATGGTCTGTGTACCGGTGATGCCGCCCGATCCGTCGGCGACGGCGCGCCCGGCGGCTGCATAAACACCCTGAAAGCCGTTGGGATCGTAGAAGAAGCCGCTCAGCGAAAATCCGTAGGCGCCCTGGAGGGTGGCGGCGGAACATCCACTTTGCGCGCGGGCCGCCGGTTGGTTAGTAAGCTTCCAAATACCAACTCCCGCAACAACTAACATCGAAATTGCGAGTACCGCGTTTTTCAAAGGAAATCTCCCTTCGCACGGTTGAGTGTAAGCTGAGGCGGAGGGAAACAGAATCCCTTTGTGAGGCTAATTGTAGTTACCGCGCCGAGGGGAGGCGGAGCGCTATAACGCAGCGCGGACAGCCTGCTCGACTTCGCGCCTGTAATCCTCGAGCAATTGCTGGTCTTCCGCTTCGAATCGCATGACGAGAATAGGCTGCGTGTTGGAGGCGCGCACGAGCCCCCATCCTTTCTCGAACAGGACGCGCACGCCGTCGACTTCGACGACGGGCCGCAGGTTGCGAAAGTGGGAGGCGACCCGTTCGACAACGGAGAATTTCGTTTCGTCCGGGCAATCGAAGCGGATTTCGGGGGTCGAGACAAGGCGGGGAACGCCGTCGAGTTGAGCGGACAGAGGCTTACCGGAAGCGGCCACGATTTCCATGAGGCGGCAGGCGCTGTACAAGGCGTCGTCGAAGCCGTAGTAGCGGTCAGCGAAGAACATGTGGCCGCTCATTTCGCCGGCCAGTTCGGCATGCTCTTCCTTCATCTTGGACTTGATGAGGGAATGCCCTGTCTTGTACATGATGGGATTTCCCCCCAGGGCGCGGATGCCGTCATAGAGAGCCTGCGAGCATTTGACCTCGCCGATGAATGTGGCCCCGGGTTTGCGCGAGAGGATCTCGCGCGCGTAGATGAGGAGTAGCATATCGCCCCACACCACATTGCCCTGCTCGTCGACCGCGCCGATGCGGTCCCCGTCGCCATCAAAAGCAATGCCGAGTTCGGCGTGATGTTCCAGGACCGCGCGGCGGAGATGTTCGAGATTGTGCTCGACCGTGGGGTCGGGATGATGATTCGGGAAATGACCGTCCATTTCGAAGAACAGCTCGACCGGATCGGCATTCAACTTTGCGAGCAGGCGGCGCATGGTGGGACCGGCGGTTCCATTTCCCGCGTCGATGACCACCTTGATGCGGCGCTCCAAGGAGAATTGCGAAGCGACCTCTTCGACGTAAGGTGTGATGACATCCGCCCCGGACAACTTCCCTTCTCCGGAAGCGAAGTCCGCGGACTGAATGAGGCGCAGCAGGTCCTGGATCTTTTCTCCAAAAATGGTGCTCTTGCCGAGCATCACCTTGAAGCCGTTGTAATCGGACGGATTGTGGCTGCCGGTGATCATCACGCCGCCGCCTGCCTGAAGATGGAAGACGGAGTAATAGAGCAGTGGCGTGGGAACGCAGCCGACGTCGGTGACATCGCATCCGGTGGAAAGGATGCCCTTGACGAGAGCATCCCGGAGACGTTGGCCGCTGAGGCGGCAGTCGCGGGCGACATTGAGGCGGCTGACGCCGGCGCGGCGCAAATAGGTCCCGATGCCCCGGCCGAGAATTTCGATATCCGGGCTTAACAGATCGCGATCCGCAACGCCGCGGATATCGTATTCGCGAAAAATGTTGGGATTGAGCACGAGTTACAGGTAGTCCTTGTAAAGCTCGACAATGCCCTTGATCATGTCCACTTCGGCGGCGTTCACATTTTCCAGCGGGGGACGAACCGGCCCGCCCTTGAGTCCGACGAGGTCCATCATGGTTTTCATGACGGAGACTTCATGCCCGCGCTTGCGGTCGCGCAGGGCGTAGAGCGGATGGACGTACTTGTTGAGCAGGCTATTGAGCGTGGCGAAATCCCGTTCCATGCCTGCCGCGCCAATGGCGAGCGAGAGCTTGGGGGCAACATTGGAAATGCTCGAGGTATAACCCTGCACGCCGATCGCGAAATAGCCCGCCGCGCAGTCGTCGCCAATGCCGCCGATCCAGGCAAGGCGGTCGCCCACCTTGGCCATGATGCGCTGATATTTGCGCATGTCGCCCTGGCCGTCTTTCCAGATTTGCAGAGTGGGCACTTTCTCGGCCAGACGCGCAACCATGTCCGGAGAGAAGACGGCCCAATCCCGGCTGTAAAGGGCGAGCGGCAGTCCGCTGGCCTTGCCGATGGCTTCATAGTAGCTGAGCAGGCCATCGACGGGAGCGCCCGTATAGTAAGGGGGCATGACCAGCAATGCGTCGGCGCCGGCCTTCTCCATTTCGCGAGCCATTTCGGAAGCAATGCGGGCGTTGAAGCCGACGCCGCCGATGACGGGCATCTTGCCGTTGGTGACAGCTACGGTGCGCCGGACCACTTCGACGTTTTCACTGGGCGTGAGGGAATAGATCTCACCGGTGCCGCCAACCGCCACGAGAGAGCAGAAAGGATGTTTGATCATCTCGATGACGTTGGATTCGAGAGCGTCGAGGTCGAGCGTGAGGTCCGTTTTGAATGGGGTGATGGGGAATCCGACAACTCCCCGCAGTTTATCGCGCAGCATGATTACTCCGTTGATAGTTTGTGATCGGCCAGGGCACTGTTACGGCGGCCGAAAAAGTAGTACAACACAAGTCCGATGATGAGCCAAACGAAGAACCGGATCCAGGTCTCGAGCGGAAGGCTCATCATCAGCACGAAACAGAAGAAGATGGACAGGATGGGAAGAACCGGCACGAAGGGGACGCGGAATCCGCGCGCGCGGGCGGGCTGCTTGCGGCGCAGCACGAGCACGCCGGCGGAGACCAGCGAGAAGGCAAAGAGCGTGCCGATGTTGCTCAAGTCAGCGAAGGTGCCGATGTCCCAGACGCCGGCGGGAATGCCGACGGCGAGTCCCGCTACCCACGTGCTGATGTAGGGGGTATGGAACCGCGTGTGTACACGGGAGAACACGGACGGGAGCAAACCGTCCCGGGACATGGCGAACCAGACGCGCGCCTGCCCGTATTGGAACACGAGCATGGAACTGAGCATGCCGCCGAGCGCGCCCGTTGTCACTAGAGCCCGGATGTTATCCATGCCGATTGTCTTCAGAGCATTGGCCACGGGAGCGGCGTTATTCAAGTCTTTCCAGTTGACGATGCCGGTAAGAACGAGTGAGACCGAGACATAGAGCACGGCGCAGATCAACAACGAAGCGATGATCCCGAAAGGAAGATCCTTCTGGGGATTACGGCACTCTTCGGCGGCGGTGGATACGGAATCGAACCCGATGTAGGTGAAGAAAACGATTGCGGCTCCAGTGAGAACGCCGCTGAAGCCGTTGGGAAAGAACGGACGCCAGTTCTCGGTGTGGATAGCCCGGGAAGCGGCGAAGATGAACAGCAGGATGGCGCAGATCTTGATGATCACCATGATGTTGTTCGCGCGGGCGCTCTCGCGGACGCCGCGTACCAGCACCATCGTCAACACCATGAGAATGAGAAACGAGGGGAGGTTGAACCAGCTTCCCGTAAGCTGACCGCTCGAGAAGATCGGCTCGGAGAGTTGTTTGGGAAGGTGGACTCCGAACACGCCATCGAGAATGTCATTGAAATATGCCGAAAACCCGACAGCGACGGCCATGTTCGAGACGGCATATTCGAGAATGAGGTCCCATCCGATGATCCAGGCGAAGATTTCGCCGAGCGTGGCGTAAGAGTAGGTGTAGGCGCTGCCGGCGATTGGGATCATCGAGGCCAGTTCGGCGTAGCAGAGCCCGGCGAGGCCGCAGACGACGGCCACCAGAAAAAAAGACAAAGCGATCCCCGGACCCGCGCCCGGCCGGCCGATGGTCGAGAGCGATCCGGGACCTTGCAGCAGCAGATCGAGCACGGGAGCGTGGAGAATCGAGTGAAAACTCAAAGTCTCGCCGGCCGCTGCCGTGCCCGTGAGGATGAAGATTCCCGAACCAATGACGGCGCCGATGCCAAGCGCGGTCAGGCTCCACGGCCCCAGCGAGCGGCTTAGCCTGCGGCCGGGTTCTTCGCTGGCCGCAATGAGCGCATCGATGGATTTGGTGCGGAGTAGCTGACTCATGGAGTTCCGGCGGCAAAGAATCCCGGCCCGGCGGGCTCAGTACTCCCGTTCGGAATTACGGTGACCGGCTTTCAGCCATTAGTCTAACCGCCTTGGCTAATGGCTGATCGCGGAAACCATGTACTGAGAGCCCGCATCGCCGCGCCTGGTTAGCGCTTGCGCTGGCCCTTGGCCATCTTCGGCACTTTCTTCTTCATGGAGCCGCGGGCAACGCCCTGTGCTCGCTTGGCCTTCGCCGGCGCCGCCTTGCGCGCCGCGCGTTTTGCTTTCTTGCGCTCTTCTGTGTCAGTGATGTTCTTCGTGTTCATTCGTCAGTCAGTCCTGCGTATTTCGCGATCAATTTCTTCAACCCGTGGCCGGGAAAACTCACGGTCAACTTCGCATCCGGCCCCTCTCCTTCCTTCCGCACGATTGTTCCCCGCCCCAGAGTGGGGTGGTTGATGGTGCTTCCGGCGGAGAGCTTCGATTTCCTGGCTGCGGGCTTGGCTGCCGCCGGCGGCGCCGGCCTTGAAGGGGCCGGGGCTTCGGGAGCAGCCTGCCGTTGCGGCTGGGCGTAAGCTCGCGGATCGGCCGCGGCTCCACGCTCCTTAAAAAACTGCGAGATGTTCTCTACGGAATTATACGTCTTCCCGGTGTAGAGATTCTTGCGGGCGGTGTGGCGCACCTCGAACTGCTCGGAGTAGAGGTCCACTTCCCGCGCCGCGGCGCCGGCGCCCTGCTTGCGCACCAGTGGGGGCGGAATCTCCTTCAGGAATTGCGAAGGCATGGCCGGCTCAGGCGGCCCGCCGAAGCGGCGCCGGAACTTGGCGTGGGTCACGTACAGCAGCTTTTCCGCCCGCGTCATGCCGACGTAGAACAGGCGGCGCTCCTCTTCGAGCATCGCGGCGGAATTGAGTGAGCGGCTGTGCGGGAACAAGCCTTCTTCCAGGCCGGCGATGAATACAGCCGGGAACTCGAGGCCCTTCGCATTGTGGATGGTGAGCAGGGAAACCTGGGCCTTCTCGTCGAGTTGATCGGCATCGCTCACCAGGGCGGCGTGGTCGAGAAAATCCGAAATGGTTTCGCCGCGCTCAGCCGCTTCGGTGGCCGCGTTGAGCAGTTCCTGGACGTTGGCCAGCCGGTTTTCGGCATCCTCGCCTTTCGCCGTCTCGAGCATGAGGCGATAGCCGCTGCGATTGACAACACTTTCCAGCACCCCGTGAACGGGCATCGCGGCGGACTCATTGCGCAGTTCCAGAATCAGGTCACGGAAGGACCGCAGCGCCGATTCGGCGCGCGCACCCAGTTCGTGCGTTTCCAAAAGCTGGCCGATGGCATCCCATGCGCTCAGTTGCTTGGTGACGGCGCAATGTTCGATCGCTTCGATGGTGGAGCGGCCAAGGCCGCGCGCCGGCGTGTTGATGACGCGGTAGAGGCTGACGTTGTCCGACGGCGTCGTGAGCAGGCGCAGGTAGGCCACGATGTCCTTGACCTCCGCCCGCTGGTAGAAACTGAATCCGCCCACCACGACATACTTGCGGCCATAGCGGCGCAGCGCCTCTTCGATCTGCCGCGATTGGAAGTTCGTGCGATACAGAACGGCGACGCGATAACGGGGATGCTGGTGAATCACCTTCTCGATCTGATCGGCGATCCACAGCGCTTCGTTCTCGCCATCGGCGGCCGTATACTGGGTGATCTTTTCCCCGGCCTCACCAGCCGTCCAGAGCCGCTTGCCCTTGCGCTGCAGATTGTTGGCGACCACGCTGCCCGCCGCTTCGAGAATGGACTTGGTCGAGCGGTAGTTCTGCTCCAGGCGAATGACAGCGGCGTTGCGGAAGTCCTTCTCAAAATCGAGAATATTGCGAATATCGGCGCCGCGCCAGCTATAGATGGACTGGTCCTCATCGCCAACGACGCACACATTCTGCTTCGGTCCGGCGAGAAGCCTCATCAATTCGTACTGGTTGCGGTTGGTGTCCTGATATTCGTCAATCATCAGGTACTGAATACGCTCCTGAAAGCTTTCGCGAGTGGCGCGGTCGTGCTGGAGGAGCCTGACGGCTTCGAGAAGGAGATCATCGAAATCGAGGGCGTTGGCGGAGCGCAGACGCGCCTCGTAGTGCTCGTATAGCTTGCCGGCGGTCTTCGCCACCGGATCCTTTGCCGTGGCCTGAAAATCCTCCGGAGAGATCTTGTCGCACTTGGCATTGCTGATGATGGAGAGCGCCGTACGCGGGGCGAACGCCTTGTCATCGAGGCCGAATTGCTTGTAAAGCGACTTCAGAACCGAAACCTGGTCATCGTCATCATAGATGGTGAAACTGCGCGTGAAGCCAGGACGGATTTCGGCGAGTTTGTCGCCATAGCGGCGCAGAATGCGCACACAGAAGGAGTGGAAGGTGGATACGGTAGGGCCATCGCCCATGATGCGGCCCGCCAGCAGGCTCCGGACGCGCTGGCGCATCTCGTCAGCAGCCTTATTGGTGAAGGTGACGGCGAGGATAGACCACGGCGCGATACCGCGCTCGCAGATCATGTAGGCGATGCGGTGGGTGATGACACGGGTCTTGCCGCTGCCCGCTCCGGCCAGGAGAAGCAACGGGCCTTCCACGTGGCGGACGGCTTCGGCTTGCTGGGGATTCAACCCCGCGAGAAAATCCATGAGACTACGTTTTCGCTGATTCGGAAGAAGTGTGAATCTCTAGTTATTGTGGCATAGTCAGAGAGCTGACGCCCTACGAATTTCCGCCCTTGTTCAGAGAGCCTTACGCAACGCCTTCTCCATCTCCAGCGGCGCGAAACCGTAAGGTCCGGGGGCGCTCTTAAAGGTAACGCGTCCCTGCCTGTCAATGACATACAGACGGTCCGGCCAGCCGGTGTAGGTGCGCTCGGTACGATTATCAATGCCGTCGAGCAAGGCGGGGATGGCGATGTTCAATTTGCGGACACAGGCTCCGGCGACCTGCGAACGCTCCTCGTCTGATTTCGGATTGGCGTAGATGACGTCCTGACGGAGATTCACCGGCAATTGCCAGCCGTCGCTTGCGTGCGCCTCTTCAATGTAGACGATATAGAAGTCCACACGGTCTTTGTAGTCGTGGTAGAGCCGGTTGAGGGCGGGAACCTCCCGCCGGAACGGCGGTCAAGTGTAACTGCCGAAGACGAGGACAACCGGCCGGCCGAGGCTGGAGGACAGTTTCACGCGGCCGGAGTTGTCCTGCCGGGGCAGGTCAAAATCCGGAGCCATGTCTCCAGGATTCAGCCTGCCGGCGCGCGCGATCATCCAGAGTCTTTGGAACGGCATGGTCATCATCAACAGCGGCGCGGGCACGCGAGAGATGACGGAGCAGAACCGGCCCGGCGGCAGCCTCATGGCCGCGAAAAGCGCACCCGCCGCGAGGAGCCAGACGATGGCGAGGGCGACGGCGATTCGGGCCAGAAAACGCATGATTTCGACTATTGTACCCGCTCCTTGGTGTGACGGAAGGCCAGCCGGTAGGGAACGTCTTGTGAAGGCAAGTTGTATACTGCACTGCGTGCTGATTCTGTTCTTCCTGCCGTTCGGGGCGTTGGTGGTGGCGCTGCTGCTGGCTCGGGCCTACTGGAGGTCCGCCCCGGTCCGGTGGATAACGGCAGGCGCCTTGATGCTCTCCGCTGCTGTAGGGGCAGGAGTCTTGTGGAGCATCTTCCGGTCCACTTCTTCCGCGGCGGCAATCGGGATTCTGTTCCTTCCACTGTGGATGATGCCTGGCGGCGTCATCGGAGGCGTGCTCGGATTGGTGGCGTACCAGGCAGCCAGGTTGCGGGAACAGGTTACGCCATTACGTGTGCTCTGCGCGCTGGCGCTGGCCTGCGTGGCGGCGTACGCGGCCGTCGCCGGGTGGCGCGTGGGCCAATTCTACGCGGATCAGCGGATGGAGGATGCGGCTGTGCTCGAACGGCGCGCACGGGAGGAACTCGCGCGGCACGACTATTTCCTCCTGTCTGCCATCGCGCGCAATCCACACACAGACGCCCGGACGCTGCTCGAGATTGCACGGGATCCCGATCCGGGTCTTCACATGAAGCGCAGCGAGTGGATCAACATGGTGGACCGGGACAGCCTTGCGGTGGTGCGGAAGGTGATTCGAAACCCCAACTCGAATGTGGACGCGCTGGTAGCCCTCTCGGGTTCCACCAATGACTACGTCTTGGGCGACCTTGCCCAGGACAGACGCACGCCGGAACCGGTCCTGCGGCAGATCACGGCCAGGAGCCAATCGTACCTCGTACATTGGGGGCTGGCGGCGAATGCGAACGCGCCGCCGGACCTGCTCGAGAAACTACCGCGGGGCAAGGACCTTTATGTCGCCATGGGACTGGCCTACAATGAGGCGACGCCGCCGGAGATCCTGAGAGAACTGGCCTCACACAGTGACCCGCTCGTCCGGGAGCGCGTGGCCTTGAACAAAAACACGGAGATGGAGGTATTGGAACAATTGATGCGTGACGGAAATGAAGTGGTGGCAAGGCGAGCCGCCACGCAATTCGGGAGCCGCAAGGTCAGATGAAACGCCGGCATTTTCTCTCGCTCGCGGCCGCTTTGCCGGGAATTGGCGAGGAGTTGGAGGAGTCGAATCCGATTCCGGAGCCGCACTTCCCCTCGCGGCTGTATTGTTTTGTTTGGCGCAATTGGGAACTGGCAAACACGGAGCGCCTCGCACAGGTGCTGCGCACGACAACGCGCAATGTGCTGGCACTGGGGCGGTCCATGGGACTGCCGCGCAAGCCTCGTCTGACGGACGATCAGCTCCGGCGGCTGTACATTACCGTCATCCGGCAAAACTGGCACCTGCTCCCCGAAGAGCAGTTGATGGGATTGCTCGGTTGGGACCGGAACAAGTTCGAATACACGCTGAAAGAAGATGATTTTCTGGATGTGAAGCTCGGGCGAAACAAGCCGCGCTGCGAGCGGCTGCGCTATGAGATGCCCAGCCCCGCCGAGCGGCAGCGGGCGGATGAAATCCGGCGAATCCTGGACCGGGTTTTCGGCAAATCGTTGCATCAACCGGGCCAGCCTCCGTTCCACTTCGTGGAGGAGTTGAGTTCGCTGGCGATTGAACCGTTAGGCGGCAGTGGAACAGCGAAGACGTCCGAGGTGGACTTGCGGGATGGATGGGGTATCCATCCCTTTCCTGGACCCGCGCGGGAACACCTGGCGCGGTACCTGGAGCAGCGGTTCGGCGTGCGGAGCCCGGCGGAGGCTGCACGCGGCATCCGGCTGCGCCTTTCCGGTCCCTTGCAATGGGACGTCCAACGGGATGCAGTGACTCTCCAGGCTCCCGACGAGGCGGGGCTGATGCAGGTGGTCTATCTGCTCCAGGATGCCCTCGAGAGGCGGGAGGCGCCCATTCTCCCGCTCGGCCGGCAGGAATTTCCAGCGCCATGGTCGCCGCGCTTCCTTTATTCCTACGTGGCTCTCTATGGCGACCCGCTGGTGGATACTTCCGCCGATCCCTTCCCGCCCGGATATCTGGACAAACTGGCGCGCAGCGGAATCAACGGAGTGTGGCTGCAAGGAGTGCTGAATACGCTGGCGCCTTCCCCGGTTTTTCCCGAGTTCGGCAACGGATGGGAGACGCGGTTGAAGAACCTGGCGGCTCTCTGTGACCGGGCGGCGCAGTTCGGGATGAAGGTGTATCTCTACCAGAACGAACCCCGTTCCATGCCGGCATCGTTCTTCGAGAACCGGAGCGGATTGCGGGGCGCAAGCTTTCAGAACCTGTATTCGCTGTGCACCAGCACGAAGGAAGTGCGCCAATGGCTGTCGGATTCGCTCGCGCACGTCTTTCATCATGTGCCGCAACTCGGCGGTATATTCACGATCTCGATGTCTGAAAATCACACCAACTGCTTCTCGCACGGGGGAGCCTGGCGTAAAGCGCCTCCCACAGCGGGCGATTGCCCCCGCTGCTCGAAGCGCGAAAGTTGGGAGGTGTTGGCGGAGATGTTCGCCGCAATGCGTGAAGGCGTCCGGCGGTCCAGCAACTCAGCGGAAATCATCCACTGGGACTGGGGCTGGGGAGACGATCTGGCGGCGCAACTGATCCCGCGGCTCGACAAGGATGTCAAGTTCCAGAGCATCAGCGAATGGAGCAAGCCCGTGGAGCGAGGCGGAGTCAAAACGCAGGTCGGCGAGTATTCGATCTCGGTTCCGGGACCCGGTCCGCGCGCGCTGCGTAACTGGGGCATCGCCCGCAAAGCAGGGGTCACGGCCTTGGCCAAGGTGCAGTTCAATAACACCTGGGAGATGTCCGCCGTCCCCTACCTGCCCGTGCCGCACCTCATCCTGGAACACTGCGAGAACCTCAGTAAGACGGGCATTCAGGGGCTGATGGTGTCCTGGACGTGCGGCGGCTTTCCCTCGCCGAATCTCGAAGCCGCAAAGGCGTTCTACTACCACAAGGCCCCGAACCGGGAAGCGATTCTGCGCGACCTGGCATCGCAGCGATACGGGCCCGGGGCGCAGGAAGATGCGGTGGAGGCATGGCGCCTGTTCAGCGAGGCGTTCCGCGAATTCCCCTACGGCGTGCAGGTTTACATCATCCCGGCCCAACACGGCCCCGCCAACCTGCTGCGGGCCAAGCCCACGGGACACCGGCCGGGTATGATTCTGTTTCCCCATGACGCGATGAAAGCCTGGTGCGGCGCTTATCCACCGGAGGTTGTGCAATCGCAATTCGCGCTGCTGGCCAGGAAATGGAAGGCGGGCCTGGAACGACTGGAGCGTGTGCCGGAGAAGGCCACGCCGGCAAAGCGCATCCATGCGACCACGGATTTGGCGGTGGCCCTCACTTGTTACCACCATTTTCAGAGCGTGGCGAACCAGGTGGAGTTTTACCGGCTGCGCGATTCCACGAACCCCGACCGCGGTCGGATGAAGGAACTGACGCTGGCGGAACGGGAACTGGCCCGCAGGCAGTATAGCGTGGCACGGTCGCTCTCCACCATTGCTTATGAAGCGTCGAATCATTACTACTACCGCCCGCTCGATCTGGCGGAGAAGGTCTTGAACTGCGAATGGCTGCTGGCCCAGGCGCGGATGCTTTAGGCTAAGTACAGGGTTCGGTAGTTCGCCCAATGCTGGAACGAAGCACCCGGCATCGTTCCGGGCATCCCACGAAGGAGCGTTAGCGAGCATGGATACAGTGGACGAGAAGATCAAGGGGAGAGTGTTACCCCCGGAGGCATTGTACCGGCGGGTGGACATCGAGAAGTTCCCGTTCACAAGCACCGCGGATCTGGACGGCCAGACGGATTTCATCGGGCATGATCGCGCGCTGGAGGCGATGCAGTTCGGCATCGGCATTCGCAAGCACGGTTTCAATCTCTATCTGCTGGGCCCGGCGGGCGCGGGCAAATACAAGATCGCCCGGAGCTTTCTCGAAAAACGCGCGGCGGGAGAAGGGACGCCTGACGAGTGGTGCTACATCAACAGCTTCGTCAGTCCGGACACGCCCAACGCCCTGCGGCTCCCGCCCGGGCGGGCTCTGCCGCTGCGGGATGACATGAACCGCCTGATCGAGGATCTTCGCTCCGCGATCCCTACCGCGTTTCAAAGCGAAAACTACCGGGCGCGGAAACACGTGATCGAGCAGGACGTGAAGGATCAGCAGGAGAAAGCCTTCGAAGAGGTGGCGGAAGAGGGCCAAAAGAGCGAGATTGCGATGATGCGGACCCCCACCGGGATCATTCTCGCTCCCATGAAAAAGGGCGAGGTGATGGAGCCGCAGGAGTTCGAGAACCTCCCCGCGGACGAACATCAGCGGTTGGAGAACAAGATTGTCGAACTGCAGAAGAAGCTGCGCAAGGTGTTGCTTCAGATTCCCAAATGGGAGCAGGAAGGCCGGGAAAAGGTTCGGGAACTGAATAACGAAGTCGCCAAATTTGCCGTGAGCCACTTGTTGGAGGAACTGTCCAGGAAGTATACGGACCTGCCGCAGGTAGTCAGCTTTCTCAACGACGTCCAGGCGGATGTGATCGAGCACGTGGATGAGTTTCTGACGCCGCCCGAGCATCCCCTGGCGGCGCTGATGGGAGCGGGGCCCACGTTCTTCCGGCGCTACCAGGTGAACGTCCTGGTGGAACGGGAAACCACCGAGGGCGCTCCGGTGGTGTTTGAAGATCATCCCACCTACCAGAACCTCGTGGGGCAAGTGCAGTACCAGTCGCACATGGGGGCGCTGACAACTGACTTTACGTTGATTCGAAGAGGGGCGCTGCACCGCGCAAACGGCGGCTACCTGATCCTCGATGCCTACAAACTGCTGACGCAGCCCTATGCCTGGGACGCATTGAAGCGCTGTCTGGTCTCTTCGCAGATCCGTATCGAATCGCCGGGCGAGATGCTGGGCCTGGTAAGCACGGTCTCGCTGCGGCCGGAGCCGATCCCGGTGTCGGTGAAGGTGGTGCTGGTGGGAGAGCGGATGCTGTACTACATGCTTTCCTCGCTCGATTCGGAATTCCACGACCTGTTCAAGGTGGCAGCCGACTTCGAGGAAACCATGGACCGGACGGGCGAGACGGAGCTTCTCTTTGCCAAATGGATTGGAACGATCGCGCATTCCGAAGGGCTGCTGACGTTTGATCGCGGGGCGGTGGGGCGAGTGATCGAGCAATGCTCGCGAGCCGCGGAGGATTCGCGAAAAATTCTGACTTTGCGCCGCACACTCGGAGACCTGCTGCAAGAGGCCGACTATTGGGCAAGGGAATCGAAGCGCACAGTGGTGAGCAGAGAGGACGTTCAACGGGCCATTGATGCGCAAATCCGGCGCAAAGACCGGATTCGAGAGAGGATGCTCGAAGCCACGCTGCGCGGGACGCTGATGATTGACACGCACGGCGAACGGGTGGGGCAAATCAACGGTCTTTCCGTGGTGATGCTTTCGGATTTTTCGTTCGGGCACGCCAGCCGCATCACAGCGCGCGTCCGTCTTGGCAAAGGCGACGTCATCGACATCGAGCGGGAAGTGAAGCTCGGAGGGCCGCTGCATTCGAAGGGCGTGCTGATCCTCAGCGGCTTTCTGGGAGGGCGGTATGCGCCCGAGCAGCCGTTGTCGCTGCAGGCGAGCCTGGTGTTCGAGCAAACCTACGGCGGAGTGGAAGGAGACAGCGCCTCCTCGGCGGAGTTGTACGTGCTCTTGTCCGCGCTTTCCGGCCTGCCGCTGAAACAATCGCTTGCCGTGACGGGTTCCGTGAACCAGCACGGAGAGGTTCAGGCCATCGGCGGCGTGAATGAGAAGATCGAGGGGTTCTTTGACTTGTGCAAAGGGCGCGGCGAAATAGACGGGCAGGGCGTCATCATCCCGCGGTCAAACGTTGGCGACCTGATGCTGCGCCAGGATGTCGTCGAGGCCGTACGCGAGGGGCGTTTTCGCGTGTTCGCGGTCACCACCATCGACGAAGGAATGGAAATTCTCACCGGAGTGCCGGCCGGCCAGCGCGATTCTTCCGGCAAGTTCCCGGAGGGAAGCGTGAACCATCGCGTCGAAGAGCGGCTGGTCTCTTTGGCGGAGCGGCAGATCGAGTTGGCGGCAAAGGCGAAGCAAGAGATGTCCCAATGAAACCCTCTAACCCGGTGCTTACGATACGGCGAATCCTGGTTGCGCTGGACACTTCCCCCTCGAGCCAGGCAGCCCTCGAGGCGGCGGTGGCTTTGGCGGAGCGGGTCAAAGCGGAAGTCTTCGGCCTGTTTGTGGAGGACGTGGATCTGTTGCGCGTGGCGGAATCTCCCTATGCGCGAGAGGTTCTGTATCCTTCCGCCCAGGAGGGACGGCTCACCCGCGGTGTGCTCGAGAGGCGGCTGCGCATTCAGGCTGAACAGGCGCGCCGGGCATTGATGGCCGCGGCGCAGCGGGTCAACGTGCCCTGTACGTTTCTTTGCGTCAGGGGCAAGGTCAGTTCGGAACTGCTGGCAGCGGCGGCAAAGACGGACCTGGTTGCCATCGGAAGGCTGGGATGGAGCATGGGGGCGCGGCTTCGCATCGGCTCCACGGCAATGGACCTGGTGGCGAGTACCGGTCCGGTGCTGCTGCTGTCGGAGTACCGCGTGCCCGGGCCGCTGCACTTCTTGCTTTACTTCGATGGTTCGGCGGATGCAAGGAAGGCGTTGCGGTGGGCGGCGGAGGTTGCGGGATCTGATTCAGGAAAGCTGACCGTGCTGCTGGCGGCGCAGAATGAGGAGCAGGCGGACGAGATGCGGGAAGAGGCCGAAAGCCTGCTGCCGGAAGCCGGACTGAAAGTCGCGTACCGGCCGATGGACCCCCGCGACAGAGCCGGCCTGCTCAGCTTCTTGAAGCAAGTGGAAAACGGGATGTTCGTTCTGGGAACAAAGGAGCCGTTCGAGAAACTGCCGATGCTTGAAGCTGTCCTGCGCGAGAGCAAGGTGGCGGTGCTGCTGTTCCGGTACGACGGGGAGCAGCAGTGAAATAAGGTATACAATACCGTCTCAAAGGAACTTCTCCGGTGACCGCCTTCGTCTCTCGTGCCTGTTTGCTTGCGCTCACGGCCGTGCCTGTGCTGGCCCAGAATCCCGCCAGGCCCGCGCTGGACTACACATTCTTCAAGGAACGCGTACAGCCCATCCTGCTCGAGAAGCGGCCTGGCCATGCGCGCTGCGTCGCCTGTCATGAGCATGGCAGCCCGCCTCTGCAGCCGCTGGCAGCGGGGGCTGCGAACTGGAGCGAAGAACAGTCCCGCAAGAATTTCGCCATATGGAAGATGTTTGTCGTTCCCGGAGAGCCGCTAAAGAGCCCCCTGCTGCTGCATCCGCTGGCGAGAGAGGCGGGCGGCGACCGCTTTCATGCGGGAGGGAAACACTGGAAATCGCAGAGTGATCCGGAATGGCAGACGCTGGCCGCCTGGGTCCGCGGCCGGACGATGGCATTCGGCGGCGCGGTGCGCGTTTTGCAAACCAACGCCGCCGGGGATAACGTCCATGTCATCGACCCCGCCACGAACCGCGTGGTGGCGGCCATCGAAGACATCGAGGTGCCGCACGGAGTGGCCATCGCGCCGGACGGCGCGCGGATCTACATTACCGATGAGGCGCTGCGAACGCTGGATGTAGTGGACGCAAGAACGCTGAAAGTATTCCAACGGATTCCGCTCAGCGGCCGGCCCAACAATCTCGATGTGGCCAGGGATGGCTCGAAGGTCTACGTGGGCATCCGCCAGGCTCCGGGAGCGGTGGACGTCATCCACACGAAGTCGCTGACGAACGTGAAGAGCGTTCCGGTGAAGGGCGAGATTCACAACGTCTACGTGACGCCGGATGGAAAGTACGCCGTGGCCGGCTCGATTGCTTCGAGCACTATCAGCGTCATCGATACGTCCACCGATACACTGGCATGGACTCTGACGCTCGATGCGGGCATCCGGCCGATGGCTTTCACGCGAAACAGGGACGGGTCCACGAAAGATATCATCGTCCAGCTTTCCAACTTCCACGGATTCGCCGTCGTGGATTTCGCCGCGCGGAAAGAGGTGCGGCGGATCACGCTCCCCGATGTTCCGGGCCGCGAGAAAGAAACACAGGGTTTGCAGGGATCGCCATCCCACGGGCTGGCAATTACGCCGGATGGAAAAATGCTTTGGGCCACCAGCAAATACTACGACTCGGTGGCCGCCTACTCGCTGCCGGATTATCAACTCCTCAAGGTGATTCCCGTAGGTCTGCACCCCGAGTGGCTGACCATCCCGCCCGACGGCAGCAAGCTATACGTGGCCATTGCGGGAGACGACGCCGCGGCGGTAGTGGACATCCGCAAGATGGAGCTTGTGAAAAAAATTCCGGTGGGAGCGGTTCCGAAGCGCAACACGAGCGGGATGCTGCTCACCGCATCATCGAACTGAGGCTCGCGAGAACGCGAATATTTAGAAGGTTCCCTGGCTTGGTTCTTATTGCTCCGCGCCCAGACTGTAGGGCTGACCCGTCGGCATGTCCGTTCCGATTCTCCAAAACGCCCCTGTGTTTGCTATCCTTGTCTTGGATGATGTTGCCTTCCGTGCAGCGTTGTCCTATTTCCGCTACGCTCGTATGGCGAGCACAAATCCGGGGCCCGCAGGCAACTGCGGGCCCCAACCATTTGGAGCCATATGAGCAAGAAAATCACCGTGCTGATCGACGGCGGCCACCTGCGCAGCTACCTCAAAAAGGCAAGGAAGACGATCGATGCAGACTACATCGAGAAAGTAGGCCTGTCCTGTCCCCTGGCAACGGAAGAAATCATGCGCATCCTCTACTATGACTGCGCTCTTTTCAACGGACAGACCAAATTGCCCGTTTCCCGCGCGGTTCAGACGTTCAACCAGACTACGCCATACCTCCACGACCTTGCCCGCAAGGACCTTTTCGCAGTTCGCCGCGGCGTACTTAAGTTTCGTGGATACGTAGTCAAAAGGGGTCATCAACCGTCGAATCCTCCAGTCGATTCTGACTTCACTCCCAAGTTCGAACAGAAGGGCGTGGACATGCGGATCGGCCTTGACATGGCCACGATTGCAGCGAACCGCTCCGTGGATTTGATCGCCCTCATGAATAACGACACCGATTGTGTTCCAGCAATGAAACTGGTTCGTCGGGCCGGCATTCAGGTCGCACTGGTGTGCATTCCAGGATGCAACCCTACTCCCGAGCTTCTGGCGCATTCTGATTTCAAGCGGTCGATACCCTGGCCGTAGCACACATCACCTTGCGAAGCTGGCCGGGCAGCCGATGGCGTTTGGACCGGCCCCAGCGTCCGGCAGATCCTTTTCTCGCGAAAGTTCCGCTCGCAGCTGGCAGCTTTTCAGGACCGCAACCTGTGCGGCCGTGTCCTGATCATCCGTGGATACGCGAGCGTGGCCGATGAGCATGGCGTAAATCTATCGCCCTCCGTGGTAATGCCAGCACCAAGCTGACCGGGGCGTCACCCTCGAGACGGTCACGCGCGCCGAATAGCGTGCAAAGCATTAAGTCAAATAAAATGCATACTGAGGGACAAGCCATGAAACCAAGACTTGGCGTGATTGTGCTGGTCACAGCGCTGGCAGCGGCGTTTGCTGAAGCAGCGGAAACACCGCGAACCGCGCTGCTCGTGTTGGCCAAGACGGACCTGACCCTGTCCATTGTGGATCCCGTGAGCCTGAAGGTGGTGGCACGCATGCCTTCCGGACCGGACCCGCACGAGGTAGTGGCCTCGAACGATGGCAGGTTCGCCTATATCTCGAACTACGGAGGCGGCGCCTATCACACGTTAACGGTGGTGGATCTGGTGGAGCAGAAGACGTTGTCGACGGTGGATCTCGGGCCGCTTTGGGGACCACACGGGCTGATGTTTGCCGGGGGCAAGGTATGGTTCACCGCGGAAGCAGCTAAGGCGATCGGAAGCTATGATCCGTCAGCGAAGAGCGTGGATTGGATCATGGGAACCGGCCAGGACGGAACTCACATGATCCACGTTTTCGAAGGCCTTCCGCGCATTGCGACCTCGAATATCCGTTCGGGCACCGTGTCAATCCTGAACAAAGCGGCGCGAGCGCCCAACGCGCGGCGGCGCGGCGCCCCAGGCGGCGAATGGGAGCAAACGGTGATTCCCACAGGAAGAGGAACGGAAGGCTTCGACGTCACTAGGAACGGGCGGGAACTCTGGGCCGCCAACGCACAGGAAGGCACGATTGCGGTGATTGACGTCGAAGCCGGAAAAGTCGTTCAGACGATCGTGGGAAACGTGAAGGGGGCCAACCGGCTGAAGTTCACGCCCGACGGAAAGCACGTCTTCGTCTCGACCCTGGGAGGACCCGAGGTGGTGATCTTCGATGCCGCGGCGCGGCGCGAGATCAAGAGGCTGAAGACAGGCCGCGGAGCGGCGGGAATTCAGATGCAGCCTGACGGAAAGCGCGCCTACGTCTCCTGCACGCCGGATAATTACGTGGCCGTCGTGGATTTGCGCACGCTCGAAATCGTGGGGAAGTTCGAGGTTGGCAAAGAGCCGGACGGCCTGGCTTGGGCCGTGCGGCAATGAAGGGCTCCGCGAGTTGATTCGAGCTGCGCACCGGCCTTGGCGCGGCATGCGGAATGGCGGGCCTAATCTGTTTTTTTCTTCCCTGAGGAGGCTATTGTGAAGTCGAAATCGCTCTTGCTGTGGACGGTATTCTTCGCCGGTGCGCTCTCCGCCGCCGACGGACGGCGCATCGCCGTCGAATGGCGCGGCGGGCAGCCGGAGGGTGAGCTGAGTGTGACGGGCGGCTCCCTGGCCGGCCTGAGCGTCGCGCGCGGGCGCGGCGCGGTGACGGGCAACAACCGCTTCGGCGCAACTGCCCCCGGGCCGTTCCGCCTCGAAATCCAGCTCAGCGGTTCCGAAGCGGCGTACGGCCCCGCCTCCGCCATCGTTACCGTGAACACCACGCGCAACCCCGTGAGCTTCTTCCTGCGTGATGTGCGCGCCGGCTACCCCATCTACATCCCGGCGTATGGTGTAGCGGTGACCGATGCGTCCGACGCGCGCTCCTACCAGCAGATCGAGAACGCCGTGCGCGCCCGCGGCCTGCAAACGAAGCTGGAAAGCGTGGCGGCCGAACCCGAGGCCGATTTCGAGTCGGCGGCCGCCAATACGCGCAGCTTGATGTGCCAGACCTGGCTGGGGCTGGGCCGCGATGTCCGCATCTTCGGCGTCAGCGAACGGCTGGACTGGATTCAGCCCCGATTTCACGGCCGTGAAGTCCCGCTGCCCGAAACCGGCGACAAGCCCACGCGCTACAACTTCCTTATGGGCCGCGGCTGGGGCGCGGTCGACAAGATCACTCGCCGCCTGGAAAACGGAGCCCTGCCGATCCTGCGCGGGACCCTGGTGGACGATGACATCACCTACAACATGACGGCGTTCGTGGCCCTCGAATCCCGGTCGCTCACGCGCGAAAATGTGCGCGGTACCCACTTCCTGGTTGCCGATGGCTACGGCGCCGGGCATATGTTCACCAAACAGCAACAGGCCGAGCACGATTCCCTCCTCCCCGCCGAGATGAACCAACCCGAAGAGACCGTGCTGTTCGTGCGCATCACCGCCGTGAACACGTCCGCGGTGCCGCGCTACGCGTTCTTTAAGAACCCCGCCCCAACCGCCACCCGCGGCTACCAGTTCGACGGAGCCGAGGGCTTTGCCGCCTATCCATCCGGCCGGGTTTTCGCCGTGTCGCTGGTCAATGGCAAACCTCTCTCCGCGGAGGAAGTGGCCATAGACTTGAAGCCCGGCGAAGCCGCTCAGATCGAATTCCGCCTCCCCAACCGGCCCATCTCCCGCGAGCGCGCCATGAAGCTGCGCTCGGCGTCGTTCGAGGAACGCCACGGCGAGTGCCGCCTTTACTGGCAACAGAAGTTGGACGCCGCGGCACAGATCCGCCTTCCCGAACAGCGCATCACCGAAATGTTGCGGGCCGGATTGCTGCACCTCGACCTCATTACCTACGGTCTCGAGCCTGAGGGCACCCTGACCTCCACTATCGGCGTCTACAGCGCCATCGGCTCGGAGAGTTCCCCCATCATCCAGTTCATGGACTCGATGGGCTGGCACGATACCGCCCGCCGCGCCCTGATGTACTTCCTCGACAAGCAGCACGACGACGGCTTTATCCAGAATTTCGGCGGCTACATGCTCGAAACCGGCGCTGTCTTGTGGTCGATCGGCGAGCACTACCGCTACACGCATGACGATGCCTGGGTGCGGCAGATCGCGCCAAAGCTCATCAAAGCCTGCGAATACCTGCGGAAATGGCGCGCGCGCAACCTGCGCGACGACCTGCGCGGCAAGGGCTACGGAATGCTCGAAGGCAAGACCGCCGACCCTGAGGACCCTTTCCGCTCTTTCATGCTCAACGGCTACGCCTACCTGGGCATGGCGCGGGTGGCGGAGACGCTGGCCACTACGGATCCGGCGCAGTCCGAAAAGTGGCGCAAGGAAGCGGACGCGCTGAAGAGCGATATTCGCGCGGCCCTGTTTGGCGTGATGGGCCGCTCGCCCGTCGTCTCCCTGGCCAACGGGACCTGGTCTCCCACCGCCCCTCCCTGGGTCGAGTATCGCGGGCCATTGATGTTGTTTGCCGACGGCGGTAATTGGTTCACGCACGGCGCAATGGTGAGCCGCGATTCCCTGCTGGGACCGGTCTACCTGATCTTCCAGGAAGTGCTGGAACCGAACGAGGACGCCTCCACCTTCCTGCTCAACTTCCACAATGATCTGATGACCACCCGTAACGTCGCTTTCAGTCAGCCTTATTACAGCCGCCATCCGATCTCCCACCTGCGGCGCGGAGAGGTGAAGGCGTTCCTCAAGGCGTACTACAACACCTTGTCCAGCCTCGCCGACCGCCAGACCTATACCTTCTGGGAGCACTACTTCGGCGCCAGCCCGCACAAGACGCACGAAGAAGGCTGGTTCCTGATGGACAGCCGCTGGATGCTCTACATGGAGCGCGGCGCAGGCATCGACCTGCTGCCGGGCATCCCGCGCGCCTACCTGGGGAACGGCAAGCGCATCGAACTGAACAAGGTGGCTACCTACTTCGGCCCTCTTTCACTCCGCGTGGATTCCGACCTCGATCGCGGCCGCATTCAAGCCACGGTGGACTGTCCGGGCGACCGGAAACCAGCCTTCGTGGATGTGCGTCTCCCGCACCCCCAGGGCAGAAAGGCTACCCGGGTCGAGGGCGGAAAATACAACCCCGAAACCGAGCGGGTCCGTGTCGAGCCCTTCACCGGCCGCGCTGACATCGCGGTCACATTCGAATAGTCCATCTGAGGGAGAGTTCCCCATCCCAGCCTTGGGCTAGTGCTAGTCGGAAAGCGCAACGTACTCGAACGTCATCTGATCCCAGCCTTGTAGCTTTCCCGGCCCACTTTGAGCGGCCCCGGATGGGGAGTTGAACACCGGAAGCGCGATCTCCTCGGACATCGGATCAACCTTCCACAGATTGGGAATGGGGGAGGATTCCGGCACCGCACGCGGACCGGACGGGATTCGGGGAGCCAGTGAAGACCCGGGCCCGAAAGGCGACGTGGCGGGCAGGGGCGGAGCCGCGAGCCCGGCAGGGGCGTCGCAAATGCCGGCGGGAAACATTTCGGAAATACCCGCGCCGGGTTCCAGAACGGCGCCCAATTCGGGACCGTCTGGGAAAGCAGCCGGAAAGGAAGGGAGCATCCCTTCCTCGGACGAAACCGGCTGAAACATTTCCGCTTCCTTGAATACGGACGCCTGCTCGCCCTTGGGAAGATAGGCCTGTATACGGCCCAGCATGCGGGTGTTGGCTTCCAGGGCGGCGGCATAATAATTAGGATTCTGCTCGTACAGCCGCCTCGCCTTACGTAGCGAGACATCGGCGTCCTCGAAACGCCCGCAAGCCGCGTACACTTCTCCCAGCCGTTCCAGAGCCTGCGAGAGGCCCGGGTCGCGGACTCCTTCCAGTTTGCCCACAGCCTGCTGGAGCAACTCCATCGCCGGACCGTATCTGCCCATGTCCGTCTGTACCCCGGCAATTTTCATGAGAATCTCGGCCGAGCCAGAGGCCGAAGCTCCAAGCTGCCTCTCCCTCAGCGCCAGCGCGGTTTCGTAGTAGCCTACCGCGGCTTCGAGATCCTCGGCGGCCTGAGCCGCCACTGCCAGCAGGTGCAGGTCGCGAATGCTGGTTTCCGACTCCGCCCCATTCAACTCCTGGTGGATGCGAAGGGCGCGCTCCAGGTAGCCCCGGGCGGTGGCGTGCCGCCCCCGCTCGGTTTCGCATTCGCCCAACTGGATCAGACAATCGGCCGTCGCCGGATGCACTTTGCCCAGGCTGTGATCTGCCTGATCCAGAACCGTTTCCAGTAGGCCTGTCGCTTCGTCCAGACGCCCCTTCCGCTGCATGGCCCCCGCCAGGTGGCATGTGCGGTCGACAATTGCCGGAACATCCAGCGGCAGAACCGCCTTCTGCGTTTCCAGCGCTTCCGTGAACAGCTCGAGAGCCTCGTCCAGTTCTCCCTCTTCGGCTTTCATCCTCCCCAGAAGATCCAGAGAACTGGAAAGCGGCGTGCTCGGTTTCTGCTTTTGCCCGCTGAGCAATTCGCGAACCGCGTCCGCCGTGATCCACGCGTCGCGGAACTTGTTCAGCTTGAACTGAGCTGTGGCCAGACAGACAAGCACGTGCCCATGCGGGGGACGAATGGCAGCCCTCGCCTTCAAGTCGCCGGCGATGCGGAGGAAGCAGCGTTCCGCCTCCGGAAATTTGCCCGCCTCGAGCAGGCTTTCCCCTTCCCGGCTTTCTGCGCTGGACCAGACCTTGGCCTCAGGCATCACTTGGCGAACGGCCTGGGCAGCGAGGCGAAGTTTCTCGAAGGTACTCATAGGGCTCACCCCTCCATCGGCAGCAGACGCGAACATCTCCATGGAGGCCGCGCCTGAAAAATGCGGGGGTGGAATTGACAGTACCTTCCCTTAGAATTCTCTCAATTTCGCCCTAGACCGCTGCAAACTAGCCAAGTTGGCCTAGTATCGAAGTTGGGGGTACAGGAGTGCCGAAATGTCTGTATTGCGATGAGCCTCTTTCGCTCATGGAGTGCCTGTGGGACCAGCAGTTCTGCACCGAAGAACACCGCCGCAGCTACATGCGCGAGAGCCGCTGGCATGGGGTTCCCCTGCGGGTGGAGCGCCAGCAGCCTAGATTTTGTCCGGTTCTGCAGTACACTCCGGCAATGGAGCCGCATGACTGGAACCATGGGCCGCTCGCGCCGAAACCCACGTCATTCTCCAAGCGGGAGTACGTCTGGCCGGCGATGACGCCTTGTCCGGCGCCGCGATTTGCCCCCTCCACCGAGCAGCCATTTTCTCTTCCCATGCCCGCCATTCGTACCGCGCCGCGCCGGCGCTTCGTTTACGGCTGGGGCAACCAGGCGATTGTGCGAGGCCTGTTGAAAGAGGCGGTCTCGAGATTGGAAATGCCTCGCGCGGCGGGAAGAATCCCAATTTGCGAACCGGCGGGAGAGACTATACCGATGGAAATCGGGCCGCTACCACTGCTTGGGGGCGGCACAAACCTTCCTTTCCAGGCGCTCGACGGGTTGGATGAGAGTTCGCTCGAAGCCATCCCGGCGGGAGGATTCATCCGTACACAGATGAGCCTTTCCAGTTTTCCCCATATACCCGCTGTTGGAGGCCCCGCAAGCCCGCAGCCTTGCGTTCAGCCCCTAAAGACGGAGACTCCGCTGGCCCCTGTCGAGTCCACTCGAGCTTTGCGTGGCGTGTTTATTCCGCAGATCTCCTTGCCGCTGCTGAGGCCACGCATTGCCTTTGCGCCGCGGGCGGGCGGATCTCGCACCGAAAACCGGCAAAGCAGCATTATCCCGATCAGCGATTTTCAACCCGTTGAGCGGAAAGAACCACTGGCGCGTACCAGCTAGCGGCAGCCCCCCTCGGCGAATCGCCGCTGCGCCCTGATGTTCCGGCAAGATTCTGACGATGTATTGCAGAGGATTACTCTATGAACAACTTCGCCGGACAGTGGCTGTGGTTCTTCGATGATCAACTGGTGCATTCGCTGCTCAATGTGCAGCCGGATGATCCTCGCCTCGCACGCCGTGCCGCATCCCACCCCTCCGTTGTGGTGGCAATGCGATTGTGGATGGAGCGGCTTCCCGAAGAGGCCCTTCAGGAGTTGGCGGCTCCGGTACGGCAATCGGACCACGACGCCATGGCGCTGGCCGGGCAGATCCTGTTCGAAATGGGCAAGATCGAGGAGGCGGCACAGTTGTTCGCCAAACTGGCGGCCATCTTTCCCGGGCATCCCTTCGCCAGCATGAACCTGGGACTCTGCCAGGCCCGGATGCGAGCTTGGGCGGAGGCAACCGAAAATCTCAAGAGCGCGCTGGCGCTGCATCCTGACCGGGCGGAGGTCTGGTTTGCCCTGGGCGTCGCCCTGGTGAACCAAAAGCGGGCCACGGAAGCGCGATCGGCCTTCACCCGGAGTCTGCGGCTGAACAGCGAATACGCTCCCGCCTGGTTCGGCCAGGGGGTCGCCTGCCAGTTGGAAGGTAACCACGGTGAGGCGCTGCGCATTTATGACAAATTGCTCGAGGCCCAGCCGGACCGCGAGGAATTGCTCGCCAATGCTCTCGTTGCGGCGGCCGAACTGCGCGATTCAGCAAAGATCCGCACCCTCGCGCCGCGTCTGCTGCAATTGAATCCCAAATCGACACACGCCCGCCTGGCGCTGTGCTGGGTCGCTCTCGAGCAGGGGAACCTCGAAGAAGCCAACAGGCATTGCGCCATAGTCGCGCAAGCGAATCCGGGTGATTACCGTCACTGGTACAACCTTGGCGTTTGCCTGCTGAGGCTGGGGCAGCCGGATAAAGCGGGTGCGGCATTTGACAACGCGGCCCGTCTCCAGCCTGATGACGCGGGAACAGCGGAGGGGCTGGCAAGGTCGCTGTCGGCGGTTGGGCGAATAGAAGATGCGCGCAAGGCCTGGGAGCGCGCGCTGCGCCTGGCGCCGGACCGGGAAGAGGCTTGGTACCGCCTGGGGTTGCTGCTGTACGAAGCTGGCGAGCATTCCGAGGCTTCAGCGGCCTTTGACAGATGCGTGCGGCTCCGGCCGGACTGGCTGGACGCCTGGTCGAACCTGGGCAACGCAAGATGGTCATCAGGCGACTTCGCCGGAGCGGTGACGGCATTTCAGCGGGTCCTGGACGCGAGCCCCTTTCATTCGGCCGCCCGCAGAGCCATGGCCGCGCTGGCGGTCGACACCGGAAATCTTACCGAAGCCGAGCGCTACATCGAGGGCCTCTCGGGCAAGGACTGGGAGATCCTGTATAACCTTGCCATGCTGTTCCACTCCTCCGGAAAATTGCAGCGCGCCGCGGCTCTCTACCGCGAAGTGCTGGCCACGAAGCCGGATTTCACAGAGGCGCGCTTCAACCTGGGTAGCGTCCTCTTCGGACTGGGCCGGGTCATGGAAGGCCAGGACAGTTGGAAAGCCGCTGTGGCGATGAAGCCGGAACTGGCCGGGGAGATCCTCAAATGGATGGGCAGCGGCCCGCTCTGCGAGGATGAACCAGCCACGGTGTGATCCCCGTTTCCCGAAACGCACTGCAAGAAGACCCGGAGAGTGATCCGTCATCCTCCAACTCCTGCCAGACATAATCCTTGACGGCGAGGACTGCTGTGGAAAGTGGAGTTGGAAGGAAAGGGGGACGTCGCTACTCGCCTCTTCTCGCCCGAGTGGATCACATCCGGGTAGCGGACTGTAGCGGACGATCATAGAGATGAAATAACAATTGACTTCCTGACTTTTGCGCCTTACTATCTGGGTCATGAATGCACGCCTGCGGTGAGGATAACAATGAACTTCGTTGAACTCCCCCTCACGCGAGTCGCCGGAAATCCTTCGATCCTCGTCCTCGATTTAGCTGTACCAATCTTGATCGCTTTTGTGCTATTCAGTCCGAGTTCGAAGCCATCGACATTCTTTGCTGACGTTTACGCATCCGATCCGTATTACAACATCGTAAATGAAATGGGTTTGAAGGGTATCTCCAGTGCGTGCTCCCCAGGGTACTACTGCCCAAGCGCGGTTGCTGTCCGCCAAGATGCTGCGGTTTTCTTCGTTCGAGGGAATCAATTAAAATGCGACGCCTCGTTGTTTTATCCTCGATCCTGGCGATTCTAGCCCCGTTCGTGCCCGGTCAGCAGGCAGCGCAGCCCAACGCCGTCATCTTCAGCACTAGCTATCAGCCCCACTGGCCCATCGACGTCAACATATCTCCAGGCCAGGTGCTGCCGCTCGCCGTGCACGGGCTTGGACTGCAACTCGAGCGCGACGTCAAGGCCGGAGGGTATCCGCTGCCCACGGAACTTGCCGGAGTCTCCGTCCGGTATGGTCAATTGAATGACAGCAAGCCCATACCGATCCTTGGGATCCGGCGGGCTTACACCTCGCTCTGGTCAACCTCAGCCTCCGGAGGTCCGGACAGCAGTTTTGTCGTTATTACCGTGCAAATTCCTTTCGAGATCTTCGTTGGTCCGTTTGACCAGGCGCGGTACCAGTTTCTCTTGATTTACGAAAATGGGGTACTAATCGGTGCGGCTTCGGTGTTGCCAAGTACCGCGGAACCGCATGTTGCCGGCGCGGGTGATACGGTGAGTTGGGTCTTCCCCGCAATTCAGGGCAGAAGCGATCTCCCGCTGGTACAACACGCGGATGGCCCTCAAGTCACCATGGACAACCCTGCCGGGCCAGGGGAAGTCCTCGCGCTCTATGCTTATGGTTTGGGGCTGAGCGAGCGTCATCCTCGCCCCAATACAGGGGAACCCTCCCCGGCGGGATATGACATGGACCTGGGAATAAGCTTTGAATTTGGCCGCAATCCGAAGCCAGCTCCGATTCCGCGGTATCAATCGAACGAGCAGCCCCCCATGGACGGCTTGGTTTTTGCCGGGCTTGCCGAAGGGATGGCCGGCGTATATGTGGTGAGATTCAAGGTCCCCACCATTGTTCCGGAGGGAACACCGCGATGCGCCCCAGCAACGCCCGGAACAATCGATCCCGGCGTGGTCAACAATCTGATGGTGAACATCGGCTACACGGTTCTCTCGCCGAGACCAGACCGCTATGACGGCGCTGGCATTTGCGTGGCGGTCCCTACAACCCGAACTGCCGTAATTGATGATCCGGATGCCGCCAGGTGAGACATCGCCAATCCCCCGCGACAAGCCCCCGAACGCCGGATGCGGCTTCACCGTCTCTGCCTTCGCAAACCGCTCCAGCGCTTCTCCAACCGCCTGCGGGTTCTTCCGCGAATCCTCCTCGCCCGATTGAATGAATTCCGGAGCCGTCGGCGCGCCCTTCGGCCCCGGCATCACGCAAATAATCAGATAGCGGATCAGCGGGTTCCGGAACGGCCCGGGCTTATCGGCCACTTTCATCTCCCCCATAACCCCGCGCATCGGGATCGCCAGATGCGCCACCATCCGCGCCGCGTTCACCCCCCGAAACTCCTGCCAAGCATACCCTTGACGGCGAGGACTGCTCTGGAGAGTGCCGTTGACTTAACGCCGGGGCTTTCACGGGCATCAGTTTCAGTCTCCGGTGTACGTCCGAGCTAAAACTGAATGACGTTCAGACCGGGGATCAGTTGAAAGTGACGGACGTTGGCGGTTCCCACTCCGTAGCCGAGTTCCAGGGCGCTCGCCCCGACCAGCAGATCCGATAGCGGAATGCGGACACCCTTCGCCTGACTCTGGCCGTCGATCTGTCCGGCGCGGAGAGCAATCGGCACCGTCACCGGCTGGATGGGAACGCCAGTGAGCAATTCGTCAAGAAAGCGTTGCCTGCGCGCGCGGCGTTCGGGTGTGTCGGCGCGCGTAATACCGTGGGCGAGTTCAAGCACGGTGATGACGGAAACAGCGATTCCTTCATCGCCGGTTTCCAGCACCACAGCTTCCAGGAGTTGGCGGGCGTTCTTGCCTTGGCGTTCGGCGGCAACGGCGGCCGTCGAGTCAAGCATCAGTCCCAAGCGGGCGGCTCCAGCGGCTCCCGGTGGGCGGCGATAGCCGCTTCGACATCCTTCGCGAAGTCGGGATCGATGGTCGCCGTGGAGTCCGCCGGCATCAGGGCAATACACTCCGAGATCTTGCGGCGCACCGGTTCGGCCGGACGGATCACAGCCACCGGCTGCGCGTCGCGCTCGATGATGACCTCGCCTCCCGTCTCGACCCGTTTCAGAATCGACCGGACATCCCTGGCCAGGTCGCCTTCGCTGATGCGCAGCGGCTCCATAGCTGGGATCATAGCGCTTCTTCCCCCTCGTCGTCAGCTTACCCGCTGAGTGTGGCGTTCCGTCAGTGCCTTGGCCTATCGAGTCTCCCGCCCGGATACGATGGTACATTCGGAAACATTTTCAGGCCTCCGTGGCCGCTGCACGCGACCCGAAACGATCAAGCCCAAATGGACCAAGCTGCACACAGCAAAATCGTATCCTTCATCTGGGGCATTGCGGACGACGTGCTGCGCGACCTGTTCAAGCGCGGTAAGTACCCCGACGTCATTCTTCCCATGTGCGTCCTGCGCCGCTTGGACGCCGTGCTGGAACCTACAAAGAGCGCTGTCCTCGATATGAAGAGGATGCTGGATACAGCCGGAATCACGGAACAACGGGCCGCGCTCTGTGAGGCGGCAGGACAGGCGTTCTACAATACCTCCAAGTTCACACTTCGCGACTTGAAAGCCCGCGCCAGCCAGCAGCAACTCCGCCAGGATCGAAGCCTACCTCGACGGCTTCTCGCCCAACGTCCAAGATATCCTCGACAACTTCAAGTTTCGGAACCAGATCACCACTCTCTCGAAGGCGGACGCGATCGGGAGCCTGATTGAGAAGTTCCTCGATCCAGAGATCAACCTCGGCCCCGATCCCGTACTCAATGGCGACGGCTCCGTAATACAACCGGCGATGGACAACCACGCAATGGGCACGGTGTTCGAGGAGTTGGTTCGGAAGTTCAATGAGGACAACAACGAGGAGGCCGGCGAGCACTGGCCCCCGCGCGACGCGGTCAGGCTAATGGCCAACCTCGTGTTCCTGCCTGTGGCCGATGCCATCCAGTCTGGGACGTATCGGCTCTACGATGGCGCCTGCGGGACCGGCGGCATGTTGACAGCGGCGGAGGAGACCCTGCGCGGCCTCGCGAAAGTTCGAGGCAAGCAGGCATCGATCCGCGCCGACATTCTGGCAGTGCAGAAGGAGGCGGAGGGACTGCTGGATGAAATCCTTGAAGGAGCCGCAAAGTGAGCGCCGAATCGAACGATAGCAATCGCCCTCCTGGAGCCGCCTCGCCGGAAGGAACCGGGCAAGTGGTGCTGTACCGGACGGAAGACGGGCAGACTCGGCTTCAGGTCAGACTCGTCCGCGATTCCGCTTGGCTGAACCTGAATCAGATTGCGGACCTCTTTCAGCGCGACAAGTCGGTCATCTCCAAGCACATCAAGAACATCTTCGACGAGGGAGAGATCGATCCCGCTGGAACTGTTGCAAAATTTGCAACAGTTCAAACCGAGGGTGCGTTGCACGGGCACGTCGCGGACCAACTCATCCACGAAAGCCTGCCGGCGTCGCCGGCGTTCTTCCGTTCCGGCGCGCTGGATGCCGTGGACCAGTTCCACGATGGTCACCACGGATAAGCCGATTTCGATGTCTCCGTAGTCGCTCTTAAACTGTTCCAGGATCTGCCGGACTGTGTGGCTCCGCCGCTCACCCGCGATGACCACGCTGGAATCGAGGATCAGCCCCATGTCGGCGGATTCCACGGCTTGCGGTTGCGGACGATCTCCTCCACGTCGGCGGCGAAGTCCGGATCGAGCACCGGGCTGTCGCCGGATTCCTTCTCGTTGGCTTCCGCCAGGGCAATGCACTCGGAGATCGTGCGCCGCTCCGGAGCGGCGGCGCGGATGATCGCGAGCGGCTGCGCATCTCGCTCGATGACCACTTCCGTACCGGCCTGCACACGTCGCAGGATGGCCGCGAGATCGCGCACCGCGTCGGCTTCACTCACGTGCAGGATTCGCGGTTCCATCACTTCGATCATAGCCTCTCACCTTCCTCGATCATAGCCTCTCATCTTCCTCGCTGTCCTCCTCGCCTTCGGTGGCTCGTCTTCGGTATCCAGCGTTTGCTTAGCGTATCGAACAGTTCCGCTGAGGCCGCGCCGAGACCCCGCGACGAATCAGACGATCCGGGGAGACGTGAAGCGCCAGTACGCATGACCTCTTCGAACGTCTTTGCCGACTTCCCTGAGGACTCATCCTGCAAAGACGCTCTGAACCACCGCATGATGATAGTATTTGGAACCTGAAATGTCGTGAGCGCAGCGAACGGCTGGTTTCAATTCACCGCATACACGCTCTGCCCCTGCCCCATGTACGCCTCATAGATGTGCTGGTACACGACATCGCACTTCTGCTCGTAGAGTTCCTTCGAGTACGCCCTCGGAAGCTGATCGAGGATGTCCTTGATCGTCGTGAACACCATCGCTCGGGTCGTTTGCTGCTTCCGCCAGTCGAGAACCAACTTCTCCTGCTTTAGCTTCTCCAGCAGCGACCTTGCCACCTTTTTCACTTCCCCCGACTCCTGCTTCGTCAGACAGATTTCGGGCTTCGTCAGCAGATCGAAAATCACCAGTTCTTCTTCCGTCAGGTTCTCGGCAATGCCCCGTTTCTCTTCGGCATTCAGCTTCTTCGTGAACGCCATCAGCTTGGCGAAGAACGCCTCCACGTTGGATGACCCGGCGTTGTACTCGTCAATCATCTTCTGGAACTCTTCAAGGAAGTCGATCCGGGTCCGGTTCAGCTTCACCATCTGCGCCAATTTCACGGCGATCCTGGCCCGTAGCTTCTGGACCTCGATGGCTTTGCGGCCCTTATCGAATTGCGCCTTCAACCCCTCGAAGTCGATCTGGCTCAAGTCGACGTAGCGTGCCGGGTCGTTCCACACGGGCGGCATCACGTAGCCGTCCGCTGCGATGGATCTGTTCAGCAGGGCTTCCACTTCACCCATCACCGCTGAAATGTCCACCACCGGAAGCTCCGACCGGATCTTCTCGGCCACCACTTTGAATACGTTCGAGATCGGGCTGAACTCGAAAGCTGAGGCATCCGGCAGGAGTGACTGGAACAGCGCACCCACCGCAGTCGCCAGATTCAGGTATTGCCCCCTCGTTTCGTCGTTCACCACCAAAGCGGCGACGGCGTCTTCCTTCAACCTCTCCCGCTCGTAGCCTCGGGCATCCCGGATCGCAGCCGGATCAACCTTCCGCTCCAGGCAGAATGCCGTGGTTGTGGCAATGGCTTCCCGCAGTTGCCGCACCAGTTCGCTCTTGTCGTGGATCGGCGTATCACCAGGACCGTCGCCGTCCTGTGGCGCCCCATAAATCGCCAGCGCCTTCTGAAGATTTCGGAACACGCCTACGTAGTCCACGATCAGGCCGTTCTGTTTGTCCTTCCACACTCGGTTGGCCCTTGCGATGGTCTGCATGAGCGTGTGATTCTTCATCGGCTTGTCGAGATAGATGGTGGAGCACGAAGGCACGTCGAACCCGGTAATCCACATGGCGCACACGAACACGATGCGGAGCGGGTCATCAGAGTTCTTGAACTTCGTTTCCAGGTCTTCCTTCACCATTCTCTTTCGATGAGTGGCGATGTCGAGACCCTTCTTCTTGAACTCCTCGATTTCGTTCTGCGACTGCGACACGACGACCGCCATGTCGGTTTCCTCGAAGAACTTCAGCCGTCGTTCGAGTTCCCGCTTGTCCACCAAACCATCAGGCAATGATTCGGCGGCGGCAACCTCCTTCCTCAACTTGGCGATTGCCGTCCTCCAGTGCGCCTGTACCTTGTCGAATGTGCGAACCGCCGTTGCCTTGTCAATCGAGATGACCATCGCTTTCGCAAGAACACCCCGGCCCACGTAATGCGCCACGATGTCTTCACCGACCCGTTCCAGACGGTCTTCTCTGGTGATGAGATGGTACTCTCTGGCAAACTCCCGCTCCAGCTTGCGTTCCTGATCGTCGTCCAGGTCGGCAACTTCAATGATCGCCGCTATCTGTTCATTCAGATCGTCATTGATAAGCTGCATCTCCGGGATGCGGTTCTCGTAGTACAGGGGAACCGTGTTCACGTCGTCCACGGATTCCCGGAAGTTGTACACCGAGACGTAATCGCCAAAGACTTCCTTGGTCAGTTCCTCCCCGGCCATCAGCGGCGTTCCGGTGAAGCCGATGAATGCGGCGTTCGGCAGGGCGCTCCGCATGTTGGCGGCAAAGATGTCGTACTGGCTCCGGTGCGCCTCGTCGGTGATGACGATGATGTCCGGCCGGGTCGAGAGCACCGGGTAGCGTTCGCCATGCTCCGTGCGGAATTTCTGAATCAGCGTGAAGACGTATCGGTGGTCTTCCTGGTTCAACATCCGCTTCAGGCTTTCGCCGCTGTCGGCCCGGACCCGCTTCTCGTCTTCGAGCACCGCCCCGGTGTTGGCAAAGTTCCGGTAGATTTGGCCGTCCAGGTCGTCCCGGTCGGTCACGATCACGAACGTCCAGTTGCCCGGTATGGTCCGCAACACCTTCTGGCTGAAGAAGACCATCGGGTACGACTTGCCGCTGCCCTGTGTGTGCCAAAACACGCCGAGCTTGCCCTTGTTGCCTCTGATCTCCCGGACGGCGGCGATGGCATTGTTGACGCCGAGAAACTGGTGGTTTTTGGCAACCAGCTTGTTGAGTTCGCCCTTGCGCTCATCGAACAGCGTGAAGTTCTCAACGAGGTCCAGCAGTTTCCGCCTCTCGCAGGTGCCCCGGATCATCGTCTCCAGGCTGATGAGGCCGGGTTCCTTCTCCTCGTCAATCTTCTTCCACTCCGCAAAGTGCTCGATGCCGGCGGTCATGCTTCCGATCCGGGCTTTTGAGCCGTTGGAAAGGATGACCACGCCGTTGTACCAGAACACCTGTGGGATCGTGTCCTTGTAGTCGGAAAGGTTCTTCTCGTAGGCGAGTTCGAGTTTCTTGTGGGACGCCTTCAGTTCGATGAAAACAAGCGGGATGCCGTTGACGAAACCGACGAGATCCGCACGCTTCTTCCCGTAGTCGCCGCTGATCCAGAACTGTGACGCCAGCAGGAAATCGTTGTTGCCCCCGCCAATAGATGACCCGTTCCAGTCAATCAGCTTGATGTTTTCGACTACTTCTTCCTCGTCATCGCCACGCTTGTAGGCGACCTTCACTCCGTCCCTGAGAATCCGGTAGACCTCTTGATTGGCTCGGGCAGGACTCATGGCGCTGCGGTCCTTCGTTAACTCCTGGATGGCGACCTCGATAGCGTTCGGAGAAACGGCTGGATTCAGCTTCTCGATTGCAGGACGGAGACGACTCGGCAGAACGACATCGGCCATCGTCTCCCGACCGAGCAGGGAAAGCGGCCCGAAGTTCTCGTGGTAGCAGTTCAGCGTCTCCCATCCCAACTCTGCGAAGAGAGCAATCGTGGGCTGTTCGATGGCGGCGTCTTCGGAGTCGGGCTTGTAGGTCATGCGGTCTGCTCCGCAAGTTCGGCGGCGGTCTCGTCAGAGGCTTCGACCGGAATCTCGCCAGAAATCAGCTTCGGTAGCAGGAGGTCTCGGGTTGTGCGGAGGTTGGCGTTCTTCGTGGACAGGGAGTGAATAAGGCGGAACATCGGCGTGACGGCCTCCCGGAACCTCGCCAATGTCGTCCCATCGGGTTCGGCTAGGAAGAAGCGCCCGAAGCATGCCTCCTGCACTCGTTGTCGCCCCGTCGCACCAGACATGCTCTTGATAGCGTTGTCCCGGAACTCGTTGGAGCGTGCCATTAGGTAGACGTATTCGGGGCAGACTGTCTTTGACCGAAGGACGATGAACTCGGTGGAACCGAAAGCTACTGCGTCATCAGAGGACAAGAACTGAATGAACCCGGTCTTGCCGTTCTCCAGACATGGCGTGATCCGTGCGAAGAGCGTATCGCCGTTCTTGAACTTGGAGCCGCTATTGCCTTCTCGCTCTTCCACGCTTGTGATGAGCATCGAACCGTCTGAAAGGCTTCCCATTGGCACGAACGGCTTTGTGCCTTCTTTCGGAACTTTTGTTGAAGGATTCACGTTGACGGCATCGGTTACGCACTTCGCAGTCCAACCCTCCGGTATCGGTCCCAACTCCGACTCGACCATCCGCACCTTTTCGTGGCCGGGGAAGCGGAAGTTGACGAACCACTCCCGGTAGAGCATCTGCGCCATCTCTTCGAGAATCTTGATGCGCCGGGCGTTGTTCTCGATCAGGTCGTCGTAGGCGGAAAGGATGGATGCAATGCGGCGCTGAACGGGAAGTGGCGGCGCGGTTAACAGCATTCGCCGCTGATCGGACAGGCTAACATAATCGGCCATGTCGGTCAGCCCTTTCACGCTCTGAACCTGATCCAAGAACTCGGCACTCTGCATCCAGTAGAAGAGGAATCGAGGTTCAACGACGGACAAGTCGAGCACACGCCAGAAGCATAGTTGCGGTGAATACACAAATCTCGGCGTCTGCGCCCGAACGAACGCAAATCGCCCCACAGTGCCTTTTGACGTGAAGACTATATCGTCTGGCCGGGACACCTTCTCGCCAGCCTTGGGTACGTTATCTTGATCCAGCAGGTCTGCGTCATCAAATAGGAAGCCACCGTTGATGTTCCCGGCCCTCGCAAACGGCAATCCCTCGCTACCCATCTCGGAGTTCTTGGCACGATAGCCGTCACCGATGTAGAGAGCCTTTTGTGCGATGAGATCGGCGGCACTCCGACGAGGCCATTGAGACTTGGATCTAGGCATTCGATTCACTCAAGACCTGTTGCACGTTCTCCGCAATCCGATCCTCCAACTCCCTCGCTTCAGCGTTCAGCGTCTCCAGTTCTTCGCTCAGTTCCTCCAGGCGCTCTGCAAACTCGAAGTCGTCTGCGGCCCGTTCCGCCACGCCGACGTAACGGCCTGGATTCAGACTCCAACCCTGCGCCTCGATCTCGGCCAACGTCGCAACCTTGCACAACCCGGCGACATCGGCGTACTTGCTGTTCGGGAAGCTCTCCTTCATCAACTTCTGGCTTCCGGCCTCAGTCTCGACTACTTCGCCCCGGTACAGCCTCACGATGTTGCAGATGAACTCGATTTGATCCGGCGTCCAATCCCGGTGCGCCCGGTCGATCTGCCGGAAGATGTGGCGTGCGTCGATGAAGAGAACCTTGTCCTTGCGCCCGGTCTTCCTCTTGCCACGATCCAGGAACCACAACGTACACGGCAGCGTGACGGTGTAGAAGAAGTTCGGCCCGACCGAGATCATTACGTCCACCGCCCGGTTTTCGAGCATTTTCCTGCGGATTTCAAGCTCGGACCCTCGTGCATCGCCAGCGGAGTTTGCCATCACGAAGCCAGCCCGTCCGGTTTCGTTAAGCGCCGAGTAGAAGATTTGCATCCAGAGGTAGTTGGCGTTGTCCGTTTTTGGCAAGCCGAACGGGTAGCGGGGATCGTCCTTCAGTCTCTCCTTGTCCACCTTGTCCACGTTGAACGGAGGATTAGCCATCACAAAATCGAACTTGCCTGGACTCTTGTGAAGATCCTCGTAGTACGTCACGCCTTACCGGATGTCGCCGGCGAGACCATGGACGGCGAGGTTCATCTTGCACAGCCGGATTGTCTCGGCAACCTTCTCCTGCCCGTAGATTGAGATGTCTGTGACGGCTTTCTTGTGGTGTTCCACAAAGGCGGCAGACTGCACGAACATACCGCCTGAACCCGCTGCGGGGTCCAGCAGCCTTCCGTGATAAGGCTCGATGATTTCAACGATCAACTTGACGATGCTGGTCGGAGTGAAGAACTCGCCTCCCTTCTGCCCTTCCGACATGGCGAACTTGCCAAGGAAGTATTCGTAAATCTTCCCGAACGCATCGCCTTCGATGTCCATCGGCACTGCTGCGAAATTCTTCAGAAGCGAGACAAGGAGTTCTTTGTCCAGGCGGTTGTACGTCCGGGGAAGAACCTCCTTCAGGTCTTCGTTGTCGGCCTCAATTACCTTCATTGCATCGTTGATTGCCTTGCCGATGTCGGCGCCTTCGGGCAAGTTGAGCAATGTCGAGAACCGTGCGGCTTGCGGCAGGTACAGAACGCCCTGCGCTTGGTAGTCAGCCTTGCCAATGGTCCGCCGCCCGGTCCCTTGGCTGTCGAGCTTCGCTTTCGCCTTCGTGAACTTGTGGTCGGCGTAGCGAAGGAAGATGAGGCCGAGAACAGGAACGCTGTACTGCGACGATTTCAATTTGGAGTTCGCCCGGAGTTCGTCGGCTGCTCCCCACAGGCGCTTTTCCAGTTCGGTTGTGTTGGCTGGCATGCTCGTTATCGGCTTGCGGAAGCCAGTTCCTTCTCTAGTTCCTTGCGGTGCTGCTCAATGAGACCCACCAGGAGCGCCGAAACGCTGGCCCTCCCGCCCCGCTGCCTGGAACGCTCCCATGCCACTCTGTTCAAGAGCACGTAGAGGTCTTCAGCGATGTTGATTCCGGTCATCTTATGCGGTCGCCCTGATCGTTCAGGACGAGATCGCGATTCGCCCGTCCGCTTTGTCATTCCCGACGATTGTACCTCTTGTGAGTTGGCAATTGGCAGCAGAGTTTCAGAATTGGTACTCTGCTGCTCGTAACAGGTCAGCAGACGACGACGGCCCCGCGGGTGCGCCTCGCCTGGCCGTCACGGCTGGCCCCGCCGTTGGCCCTCCTGGCGCGCCCGAGGAGGCGCCAAGAACCCCACCGCAGCTATATCCATTCGGATATAATCGGGGGATGAAGCCTGTGTGTTTCCTCGGCAACTCGCTGCAGTGCCTGCGAGACTTCCCCGAGGATGCGCGGCACGACGCGGGCTATCAACTGGATAAAGTGCAGCGAGGGGAGCATCCTGACGATTTCAAACCAATACCCGCTATCGGCAAGGGAGTCGAGGAAATCCGCGTGACGGACGAAAGCGGCGCCTACCGCGTGATCTACTTTGCCCGCCGCGCGGAGGCTGTGTACGTGCTGCACGCTTTCCAAAAGAAGACGCAAGCGACCTCGCAGCCTGACATCGATGCCGCCAAGAGACGTTTCGCACAACTGCCAAGAGGTGGGAGATGAAGAAACCTGAGAGCTATGAAAGCATCTGGGACGCCATTGCGGACACGCCCGGTCAAGCGACGAACCTGCGCGTGCGGGCCGAACTGATGCGGCAGATCGCCGCCTTCGTGAAAAACCAGGGCTGGACGCAGGCCGAGGCGGCGCAGCACTGCGGGGTGACTCAGCCGAGGATCAACGATCTGCTACGCGGCCGGGTTTCGCGCTTCTCGTTGGACGCGCTCGTGAACATCTCCTCCGCTCTGGGGTGCCGCGTGCGGATCGATCTCGAAGCCGCGTGAGGCGCCGCGTTGGGACCCTTCCCCATCACTTCCGCCGGCATGATCTTCAAGAAGGCATCGGTCAAGCTATTCCTCGAGCAAAGGAACGGACAACGGCGTTACCTGAAAGTGGCCCTCATCTCCTGCTCGCTCGAACTCTGGGCGGATAACGTTGTGCTGGCGCCTCAGAGCGATAGGTTCTGCACGAGCCGTCGTATTCGGAAATCCGTATCACACCCGCACGCCCAGCGGCAGGCATTTGCAACACCGCCTGAAATCGCTGCGCCCTCTGCGCCTCTGCGCGACCCCTTTTTCCTCCAAGCCACCGCACAACCGACGAAGGCGTTCACAAATTTTCCCACTTTCTTTTTCCCCTGATTTCAACCACTTCCCTCAAATATTCCCTGCGAGAACCACCACCCCGCGCTACCCTGAAACCGGAAAAGGCCACAAGCCTTCTCCCAAATCTCCAGGAGGTTTCTCCCATGTTCGGCTCTCTTTTCCGTAAATCCCGCGCCCAAATCAATCGCGAGAACGCGCAGAAATCTACAGGCCCCCAAACCCCCGCCGGCAAAGCTGCTTCCAGCCGCAACGCCCTCAAGGAAGGCTTCTCCGCCTCCTTTGCCATCGTCGCCCCCGAAGACCAGCAATGCTACGACGAATTCCTTACCGGGCTCCGCGAGGAACTCCAGCCGCAAGGCGTCCAGGAAGAAGACCTCTTCCGCCGCATCAGCCTCGCCTCCTGGAACATCCGCCGCATCGAAAAACTCACCTGCGCCCTCTATGAAGAAACCGGAGCCGACCCGCTCGCCTCCGACGACTCCGCCATCGTCACCAAACTCGAACGCTACACTCGCCACCAGACCCTCAATGAACGCTCCTACTACCGCGGCGTGAAACAACTCCGGCTCCTTCAGGATTCCCGTCCGTCCATCGTCCCACCCACCCCGGAAAGCGTCCCCGTCGAAACCGCGCCGGAACCCGCAATAGAACCTGGCCAGCCACCCTCCGAACCCCTGCAAACCACAGATTCCAAAAGTGACAAAACGAAGCCTGCCGAATCCCCGGATTCGCCCCCTCAAAACCAGCCGGCGAACCAGGAAGACAACCACGGCGGCCCCGAGCCTGGCTCCGAACAGCCGGATTCCCCCAAACCCAACCACCTCTACCTGGTCATCCGGTGAAGGTGCTCTCATTCAATCCTCATGTGACTTATGACCAGCAACCACATAGCCCAAGGCACGCACCGTGATTTCGGCGCCGCTCGCCACGCCGCGCGCACGACTTCCGGCTCATCGGAAACCTACCGTTCGGCGTATCTCCGCTCGACCCGCTGGCGCTTGAGCGCTGCCCCCTTCGAGTCGCGTGGTACGCTCATACCATTCGATTCCGACGACACCTTGTATAGGAGCACTCGACAAACCACATGAGCGAACTCGTACAATACGCGCTCGCCGGCGGCGTCGCCGTCATTACGATTCAAAATCCTCCGGTGAACGCCCTGAGCCCCGGGGTTCCGGAAGGCATCCTCGATGGCCTGGGCAAAGCGAACGCCGATGATACCGTACGCGCGGTGGTGCTCATCGGCGGCGGCCGCTCGTTCATCGCCGGAGCGGATATCAAGGAGTTCGGAAAGATCACTTCAGGAGAGAAGAAGCGAGGCGTGGGTCTGCACCCCTTGCTCTACGCGCTCGAGGACTCCCCAAAACCCGTGATAGCGGCCATCCACGGACAGGCGTTCGGAGGCGGGCTCGAGGTGGCGATGTCGTGCGCTTACCGGGTGGCGGTCCCCACCGCGCAGGTGGGGCAGCCCGAGGTCAAGCTGGGCATCATTCCCGGAGCGGCCGGCACGCAGCGACTTCCCCGCCTGGTCGGGGTGGCCAAGGCAGTCGAGATGTGCCAGTTCGGGAACCCGCTGAAAGTCCCGGCTGCCGCCGCGCTCGGCCTCATTGACCGTGTCATCGAAGGAGACTTGCTCGAAGGCGCCGTAGCGTTCGCGCGGGAGGCCGCCGGGAAGCCCTTCGTCAAAGTGCGCGAGCGGAACGGGAAGCTCCGCACGCCGGACGCCAACGCCGCGATTTTTGCTTCTGCCCGCGAAGCGGCACGGAAGCGCCAGCGGGGTCTGCTGGCGCCTCTGGCCGCGATCAATGCCGTCGAGGCGGCGACAAGGCTTCCCTTCGAGGACGGCGTCAAGGAAGAACAGCGCCTGTTTGAGGATTGCCTCTTCTCCACGCAATCGAAAGCGCTGATCCACGTCTTCTTCGGAGAGCGCGCGGTGGCGAAGATACCCGGCGTACCCAGCGAGACACCCGCCTATCCCATCCGCCGCGCGGCCATTATCGGAGCCGGAACCATGGGCGGCGGCATTGCCATGACCTACGCCAATGCCGGCATTCCGGTGTTGCTCAAAGAGGCCACGCGGCAGGCGCTCGATCGCGGCATGGACGTGATTCGCAAGAACTACGCCGCCTCCGTCGCCAAAGGGCGGTTCTCTCAGGAGGTGATGGACCAGCGCTTGGCGCTCGTCACGCCGGCTCTGAACTATGAGGGCTTCGAAGAGGCCGACATCATCGTCGAAGCGGTGTTTGAAGGCATGGCGCTGAAGAAGCAGGTTTTCGCCGAAATCGACTCCATCGCCAAACCCGAGTGCGTTCTCGCCTCGAACACTTCCACGCTCAGCATTGACGAGATCGCCTCAGCCACCACAAGGCCGCACATGGTGATTGGCCATCACTTCTTCAGCCCCGCCAATGTGATGCGCCTGCTCGAGATCGTTCGCGGCAAAGCCACCGGCAAGGAAGTGATCGCCACATCCATGGCCCTTGCCAGGACGTTAGGCAAGGTTGGCGTTCTGGTGGGAAACTGCCGCGGGTTTGTGGGTAACCGCATGTTCGGCCCTTACCGGCGCGAAGCTCAATTCCTGGTGGAGGAGGGCGCGGATATCGAGGCCGTGGACCGCGCCATGTATGACTTCGGTATGGCAATGGGACCGCTGGCGGTGGGCGATCTTGCAGGCCTCGACGTGGGCTGGAGGATCCGCAAGGAGTTCCGTCATCTGGAGATCCCCGGCGTTCGCAAGCCGCTGCTCGAGGATCGGTTGGCCGGGATGGGCCGCTTCGGGCAGAAGACCGGAAGCGGCTGGTACCATTACGATGAAAACCGGCGGCCTTCGAAGGACCTCATCGTCGAGGAACTCATTGCCAGAGTCCGCGAGGAGGCGGGCATCACGCCACGCCACATCTCTCAGGAAGAGATTACGGACCGGCTGCTCTACTCGCTGGTGAACGAAGGCGCGCGCATTCTCGAGGAAGGCATCGCGCTGTGGCCGGTGGATATCGACATCGTCTACATCAACGGGTACGGGTTTCCCGCTCATCGCGGAGGGCCGATGTTCCACGCGGATACCGTGGGCCTGGATAAAGTGCTCGCCCGCATCCGCGAATTTCACGACCGGCACGGGGCTCTGTGGACTCCGGCGCCGCTGCTCGAGCGCCTGGCGCGGGAAGGGAAGACATTCACCCAAGAAGGGAGCAAACATGCGTGAAGCCGTCATCGTGGATAGCGTAAGGACGCCGCTCGCGAAGTCGTTCCGCGGTTCCTTCAACCGCACCCATCCCGCCGGCCTCGCCGCCCATGCGATCCGGGAGGTGGTGAAGCGCCATCCGGAGCTGGACCCCTCGGAAATCGAGGACGTCATTTTCGGGTGCGGACAGCCGCACGGCCAGCAGGGGATGAACGTCGCCCGCGTGGCCTCGATCGTCGCCGGCCTGCCCATCACCGTAGCTGCCACAACAGTGAACCGCTTTTGCTCCTCGGGCCTGCAATCCGTGGCGATGGCCGCGCACCAGATTGTGATCGAAGGCGCGGACGCCGCAATCGGCGGCGGCGTGGAAAGCATCACCATGTCGCCGCGCGACTCGCAGCCTCACCCCTACGTGAAGCAGCACAAGCCGGGCATCTATATGGTGATGGGGGTGACGGCCGAGGTGGTGGCGAAGCGCTACCAGATCGGCCGGCTGGCGCAGGACGAGTACTCGCTGCTCAGCCAGCAGCGCACCGCCCGGGCACAGAACGAGGGCTTCTTCCGCGAAGAGATTGCGCCGATGCAGGTGACGCGCGCCATCCTCGACAAGAAGACCGGCGAAGTAACAGGCGAGGAGCAAGTGACGGTCGAAGGCGACGAGTGCAACCGTCCGGACACCACGATCGAGGGCTTGCTGAAACTGAAGCCGCACTTCGATCCCGACAGCGGACAGGGCACGGTGACAGCGGGCAATTCCTCGCAGCTCTCGGACGGAGCCTCGGCGACGCTGCTGATGTCGCGCCGGCGCGCGGACGAACTCAGGATTCCCTACAAGCTGATCTATCGCGGATTCGCTGTCGCCGGATTAGAGCCGGACGAGATGGGCATCGGCCCTGTGTACGCCGTTCCGAAACTGCTCAGACGGCACGGCCTGAAGATTGACGACATCGACCTTTGGGAACTCAACGAAGCCTTCGCCGTGCAGGTGGTGTATTGCCGCGACCGGCTGGGCCTCGATCCCGCGAAGCTGAACGTGAACGGCGGCTCTATCTCCATCGGGCATCCGTTCGGGATGACCGGGTCGCGCCTCGTGGGCACGCTGGCCAATGAAATGCGCCGCCGCAAAGCCCGCTACGGAGTGGTCACGATGTGCGTGGGCGGCGGACAGGGGGCGGCGGGGCTGTTCGAACTGGCCAACTAGGCCGCATCGCGAATCATCTCCGTAACCACGTCCTCCACTTCCTTGGCCACCGGTTCCAGTTCGGGATTTCCGAACATCTTCATCAGGGCCGTGGGCAGCAGGGTGGCGATATGATAGCCGCCGGGGACTTCATAGACGGAGATGCGGCACGGCAGGGCCGTCGAGACGGCTCCGTTCGATTCGAGGACCTTCTTCGCCTGATGAGGGTTGCAGACCTCATATACCATGCACGCCTTCGAGAACTCGACTCCCTTGTTTTTCATGGTCGCCTGAAGATCGTGGACAGTAATGATCCCGAACTTGTGGCGCGCGGCGGAATCGCGCAAAGCGGCATCGATCTGTTCCAGACTCTTCCCAGAGTTCATTTCGTAGAGCATACTCTGAGGATGCAGCAGCTCCCCGGAAGGTGACAGCCCGGGTATCCTGAAAGATCGATGGCCGCCGCACTCAACGTCCTCCAACAGCAGGTGATTGCCTGTACTCGCTGCCCGCGCCTGCGAGCCTACTGTCTCGAAGTGGCGCGAAAGAAGCGCCGCGCCTATCTCGACTGGGAGTACTGGGGAAAACCCGTGCCCGCCTTCGGCGACCCGGAGGCGCGTGTTCTCATCGTCGGCCTGGCTCCGGCGGCCCACGGCGCGAACCGGACGGGGCGCATGTTCACGGGCGACGCATCGGGCGACTTCCTCTACCGCGTGCTGCACGGAACGGGGTTCGCCTCACAGGCGGAGAGCCGTTCGCGGGACGATGGATTGACGCTGCGCGATGTCTGGATCACCGCCTCGGCCCGCTGCGCGCCGCCGGACAATAAGCCTACGCGCGAGGAACTGGCCAATTGCCGCCCGTATCTCGAGGGAGAGATCGGCCTTCTCGCCGGCGTGCGTGTGGTGGTGGCGCTGGGACGTATCGCGTTCGACACCTATCTGTCGATCCTTCAGGATCATGGGCGGATTGCACGCAAGTCCGGTTTCGCCTTCGGCCATGGAGTGGAGCACGAAATGGGTGACGGCCTGCCCACGCTGATTGCTTCCTACCATCCGAGCCGGCAGAACACCTCCACGGGACGGCTGACGGAAGCGATGCTGCGGGACGTGTTCACGCGTACTCGGGATCTGCTTGCGGATCGTAGTCCACGTTCACGACGTACGTCCTCTCGAGGGTAGCCCAGAGGCTGGTCATCCGATATTCGGCATCGGAGAGATTGGGCAGAAAGATCTGCTCGGCGCCGCCGTTCCAGACCACGTGCTTCATGCGTGCGAAGCTCTCTTTCTGCTCGCGCGCCGGGCCCACCCACCCATACACCGGTTGCGTCAGGCGGATCTGAATGATGTGACGCATCCCGGCGCTCCAGGTCATCTTCACCGCCAGATGGTCCCGCGCGATCTTGAGAAACTTCACGCGGTCTCCTCCAGCCTCCGCCAGGAGGGCTGTATAGACCGCCTCGCTCATCCACCACACGCCGCGGAATGGATGGCAATCGAGCAGCGTCGCCATGCGGAACAGACGCTGGCCCGGATCGAGCAGCGTCTTTCTCGGCTTGCCGTGAAAGGCCTTGGCCATGGAACTCAGCCCGTTTTGAAACAGGAGGCGCCGGAAAAGCTGCTCATCCTTCAAGTCTTCGTTCAGGATCATTGACCACTCCCCTGCCCTGAACGCGGAATCCCGCCCCCGAACCCGTCACTGTGCGGTGATGGAGACGTCTCTGGTCAGATTGCCGATCGTCACACGGTAGACGTTCGGACCAGCCGTGGGCCCCAGCACCACATCCACGCTGAACACCCCCGGAATCTGCGCGTCAGCGGAGGCAATGGTGCGGACACTTCCCCCGCCGGAGACCACGGAGACATCCGGAACCAGGTTCGGCATCGCAACGCCGGAAACATCGGTAATGCGGAAGTCGAATGCGTCCTGAATCAATCTTCCCCGCCTGCCTGTATCCGTCGTCGAGAGGATCGTGATGTGCGCCGGGACATCCGATGTGACGGCGTACCAGTAGGGCGCCCTGACCACGGCTCCGGTGGAAGCCGCGGTGATGGTGACGAAACCTTCGTAAGTGCCGGGCGTCATGCCCGTGGCGTTCCACAGGAGCGGGACGTCCACGGAAGCGCCGGAGTCGAGATCCACGCTTTGGGCGCCGGGAGAGGGCGCTGAATCACCCAGCGAAGGCGCCACGGCGATGGCGAATGTGTCCTTCTTTCCGCTGAGGTTCGTCACGGTAACCGTCTTCGAGAATTGAATATCCGCCCCGCCGGCCCCGAAGCTGACCGTCGCGGGAACCGCGCTCGCCGGAGAGTTCAATGCCGCCAACGCATCCAGCACGCCTGCGCCGCCCTGCTGAATGGTAGCTGACCCTCCCGAAGTGGTTTGCACTGTAGCTGCGGTGTTGATGAGCAGGGAGCGATACTGATTCACCGTCAACCCGGGCCGTGCGCCCTTGAGCAGCGCAGCGGCGCCGGCGATCAGGGGAGTGGAAAAGCTGGTCCCATCCACGAGAATGTAGCCGCTCGGGTCATACATGTCCCCTTTCTGGTCAAAGCTCTGAGTAGCCACGTAAATGCTCTCGCCCACGGCGCTGATCTCGGGCTTGATCAATCCGGAAACGCTCGGCCCGGCGGCCGAGAAATCCGCCAGCCGGTTCGGCGGGATCGGAACGGCGCTTAACGTGAAGTGAATGGTGGCCACAACATCCTGCGAGGCCAGCGCATTCCTGATGCTGACGCCATCCTGGTTGGAGATCATTTCCGCGGGCAGCGTCGCCGCGCCCACAGCCATGGGAATAGGGCTCGGGGAACTCTCCGCGGCATACACTATGGCCGCAATCGCGCCCGCTGCCTGCGCGTTGGCCAGCTTTGCCTCGAACGTGCACGTACCTCGCAGGATGAGCGCAATCTTCCCGGTTAGGCTGGAAGCGGGGAGTGGAGAGCAGGCAAGACCATTCTGGTCCAGGGCGGACACGTCCGCCATAGAACCAGTCACCGGGGCTCCTGGAGCGGCGCCGTCGCCGTTGATCGCTGTGAACAAGCCGAGCCCCGGCACATCCAGGCCAGAAGCAAACGTGCGGTCGTTGGTGGAGGCGCCGGCGCTGATGGCGGAGGGCGCCGTCGCCGGCGAGGAGATGGTGTTCAAGTCCGGGCCATTATTGCCGGCGGCCACCACCACAATCACTCCTGCCTGCGTGATCCGCTCCACGGCGGCCACATCTAAGTCATCCGCCAGCCGCGGAGCGAAATCGTCGCCGAAACTCAGGCTGATGATATCCATGCCATCCGCCACCGCATCATCGAGCGCTTTCAGAATCGCATCGTCGGAGGCGCTGTCGTTGAACCCTGGCGTCCCGAACACCTTGTAATTGCCGAGCCACGCCTTGGGAGCGATCCCCGTGATGGTTGCCAGCGGCCCCGCATTGCGCACTCCGGCGGCAACCATGGCCAGCGCAGTTCCATGCCCCACGCGGTCGCGAGCCGAAAGGTCCGGATCGCGGCTTGGCAGCAGGTCCACGTAACTCCGCGCCACAATCACCTTGCTGTTGGTGAAGACGGCGTCAGTATCCACGTTGGTCTTGGGGAACCCGGCCGGCATCGTCAGCGACGTATCGTTGAATCCGGGATGCCCTACATCGATACCCGTATCCACAATGGCAACCTTGACGCCCTTGCCGGCGTTGGCGTCTCCAATCTGGTTCCACGCATCGGCTACTTTGTGGACGATTACCGCCCGGTCCAGGAGCAGGTGCATCAGACGCACCTGCTGAACCCGCTTCACACCCGGCAGCGCAGCCAGTTGCGCGGCATCCGCATCGGGTATCTGCACAAACATTGCGTTCGCCACCGTATCCACGGAACCGAGCACCTTCGCAGTGCGCTGCTCAATTCGGGCGCGCATCTGCTGCTGCTGGTTCCGAACCCGGGTACGCTGCGAAATCGCCGCGGCGCTGCGCATGCCGGTTTTCCCCGCCGATTTGGCCACCTGCTCGGAAACCGGCTCCGTGGTGAGTTCGACAATGTAGCGGCCGGGAACACGCTGCGCGCTGACCAGCGGCGCGAGGATGAACACCATGGCTGACAGACCGGTCAGCCGGACGAGCTTTTTCATGCAAACCTCCAGAAAGGCGCACACGGAACATCGGCACGCCCGCGGCGTACTCGGTTCTGTGTGTCGGGAAACTCCTCCACCTAATTTTTCAACGCGTCCCGTAATCATCCCGTTTGTAAAAATTTGTTAAGGGACGCCCGCCGGCTGCTGTTGCGTGGCGCAGTGTAACGTCCCCAACCCAAGCACTAAATCTCCACTGAACACAGGCACAATTTCGCGGTCCGGAAACACGCGCGCCAGCACTTCGAGCGCAATGCGGTCGGCTGGATCGTTGAACACGGGCGCCAGCACCAATCCGTTGGCGATATAGAAGTTCGCGTAGCTTGCGGGCAGTCTCTGGCCCGCGAAAATCACCGGGCGCGGCATGGGCAGTTTCACCACTTCGAGCGGCTTGCCGTCCTGATCGGACATCTTTCGCAGCAAACGGAAATTCTCTGCGAGTGCGGAATAATTCGCCTCCTCTTTGTCTGCTTCCGAGACGATCACCACCGTCCGGGGTCCAACGAATCGGGCCAGATCATCCACGTGTCCGTGGGTATCGTCGCCTGCAATTCCATTCCTGAGCCAGAGCACGTGGTTGACCCCAAGGTAGTCCGCGAACAGCCGCTCCAATTCCTCGCGGGACATCCCCGGATTGCGCGCCTGGACGGGGCTAAGCAGGCACTCTTCCGTGGTGAGCAGCGCGCCGCGGCCATTCACATCGATGCTGCCGCCCTCGAGCACGACATGACGTTTTCCCGCCATGGGCTTGAAATAGGGCAACTTCATCCGCACGCGCAGCCGCGCCGGGATGACGCTGTCGTGCTTGTGGTTCGCATATTTCGCCCAGCCATTGAAGCGCCAGTGAGTCATCGCAACCTGTCCGTCCTCGCGCCGCACGAAGATGGGGCAATAGTCCCTTGTCCAACTTCTATCGGTGGGCAGGTGGAAAAACTCCACTCGCTCCATACGGGCTCCGCATTTGTCGAGAACCCCGCGCGCAGATCGCTCGGCTCGTTCATCGCCGATCAGAATGCGCACCTTTTCGACACGCGAAAGATAGCGCACCATCTCCCCGTACACCCAAGGTATGGGCGCGAACTTGCCCGGCCAGTCCGAGCGCTCGTGAGGCCAGGCAATCCACGTCGCTTCATGCGGTTCCCACTCGGCCGGCATCCGGTAGCCGAGCGCCGCCGGAGTCTTCTCTGCCACTACTTGCTCCACCGCTGGAGCACCGGTCCGTAGGCATCAATGCGGCGGTCGCGGAAGAACGGCCAGTTGCGCCGTACCTCCTCGCAGCGCCGCGGATCGATCCCGGCAATCAGAATCTCTTCCTGATCCACGGAGGCCTCGGCAATCACCTGGCCGAAGGGGTCGGCGACAAAGGAGGAGCCCCAGAATTCGATGCCGGCGTCCGCTGGGCCCTTCTCGAAACCGACACGGTTCACCGCCGCCACGTAGACTCCATTTGCAATCGCGTGAGCGCGCTGGATGGTGCGCCAGGCATCACGCTGGGCTGCTCCGAACTCCGCCTTCTCATGCGGATGCCACCCGATGGCCGTCGGATAGAACAGCACGCTCGCCCCCAGCATCGCCGTCGCCCGCGCCCCCTCCGGATACCACTGGTCCCAGCAGACCTGGACGCCGATGCGGCCGTAACGGGTGTCGAAATTCAGAAACCCCAGATCGCCGGGAGTGAAGTAAAACTTTTCATAGTAGGAAGGGTCATCAGGGATGTGCATCTTCCGGTAGATGCCCTGTAATTCGCCATCCGCGCCGATCACGGCAGCCGTATTGTGGTAGAGTCCCGGGGCGCGCTTCTCGAACAGCGAGGCCACTACCACCACTCCCAATTGTTTTGCCAGCTTTCCCAACCGCGCCGTGGCCGGTCCCGGAACGGGTTCCGCAAGATCAAACAGCGCCGCGTCCTCGACGCGGCAGAAATACTGGGACCGGAACAGTTCCTGAAGGCAGATGACTTGCGCGGACCGCGAGGCTGCCTCCCGGACTCGTTCTTCCGCTTTTTCCAGGTTTTCTTCCGGGTTGGCGGAGCAGGACATCTGCACCAAACCAACCCGAAACTTCTGTTCCTCGGTGGACGGCATAAACTCCCATTTTAGCCGTCTCTTATCCGGGGCCGAGCTTCTCCAATTGCAGGGAAATGGTGCCCACGGGGAACCCGAGGCGGACACGCACCTGCACCAGCAGTTTGCGGTCGTCGTCCGAGAGCCAGAGAAAGAGCCTGCCCTTGCGCTTGTAGAGCACATCGTTGAAGAGATTCGCTTCGTAGCGCACGGTGTCGAAGGCCCCCGCCGGAGTGGTGATCTTCTCTTTCTCCTGCGCCTCGATCCTGGCGGAAACAACGCGCTTGCCGTCGGTGACGGGCAGTTGCACCGATTGGCCAACCGGCAGTTTCATGGCGCGCAAACGATTCAGGGCCGCCACGACGTCATGCACGCAATCGGGTATGTCGAGTTCCTTTTGCAGGGCGATGGAGTTCTTCACCAGGTCGCGCTCGAGGTAGCTGAGTTTCTTCGTGTTCCGGTGATAGATGACGGAGGTTTCGCGCCTCCGGCTCCCCTCCTCGGCCTTCATGTAGGTGGCATCCGCACAGAACCCGGAATCGTAGAAGGTGCGGTAAGCGTCGTTCACGCGGTAGAGTTTCGATACCAGGCCAACCGATTCCAGATGCAAGTCCGATTGCCAGGATCCTCCCGGCTGAGGAGTGCGCGTAAGCGTTGCCGTGCCGGCGCGGACCAGGCGCCATTCCACGCTCAGTTGGAGGGACTCGACGGGCTTCGCCTGCCCGTACATCTCAGGCTGGGGATGCGAAGGCGCCTGACCTTGCGCAGGCCCCAACAGAGCGGCGCAGGCCAGCCACAGGATCCAGCGATGGTTGCCGGGGCGTGTCATGAACTCATTGAGTTTGGCAGACCAGACGCGGCATTGGCAACCTTGTCTCTCCTTCTCCAGAAGCCCCAGTCCACCGAAATCCGCGCCTACGGTTAGGGTAGACGCGCCGCACTCCGCTCGCGTTTCGCCGCCTGCCAATAGCCATTCACCGGAGCGTGCTAGTTTAATAAGGAGCAAAGGAAACCCCACACTCCATGCGCCGCATCGCCTGGCTCACCGATCCTCACCTGAGCTATGTTCCGCCTCAAACCTCATCGGAATTTCTCGAGTCGCTGAACGACCTCCCCGTCGATGCCATCTTTCTCGGAGGAGACATCAGCGAGGCCTCGCGCCTGCTGCTGGATCTATCCGAGCTTTCCGCCCGTGTTCACAAACCGGTTTACTTCGTCCTAGGCAGCCACGACTACTATCGCAGTTCCATCGCCTCGGTCCGTTTTCAAACGGCGCAACTGTGCGCGCGGATGCCGAACCTCACATGGCTCAACCAGGCGGGAGTAGTGGAACTGACGCCGCAAACCGCGCTGGTGGGCCATGACGGCTGGGGGGATGGGCTTCTGGGATCCATCGAGGAAGCGGTCCCGATGAACGATGAGTTGCAGATCGAAGAGTTGACCTCGTTTGACCGGCACACGCTCTTTGCCAAACTCAATGAGCTTGGCAGGGAGGCAGCGAGCCATCTGCACCGGACCCTTTCCACCGCCGTCGAGAACTATCCGAACATCTGTCTGCTCACACACGTGCCGCCGTTCCGCGAGGCGTGCTGGTTCGAGGGTGCGATTGCCTCGGACGGCATACTGGCGCGCGCCGTCTGCGCCGCCGCCGGCACGGCGATCCAGCAGGTGATGAAAGACCATCCGGAACGCCAACTCACCGTGCTTTGCGGCCACACGCATAGCCCGGGCTTCGCCCAGGTTCTACCGAACATACAGGTATGGACGGGAGCGGCGCAGTATGGCCAGCCCCGCGTACAGCGGCTGTTCTGGGTGCCCTGACATTTGCCATGTATTTTGTTTTATTGCTATTGACGGCCGCGGCTGTGCTTCCCGCACAGCCGGCCAAAGCTCCCGGGGGTTTCGAGGAGCGCATCGCGAACGCGATCGCGCAGGCTCCAGGCACGGTCAGCCTGTTTGCGAAGAACCTCGACACGGGGCAGAGTTATGGAGTGCGCGCGGACGACAAAGTGCGCACTGCCAGTACCATCAAACTCCCCATCATGGTTGCCGTGTTTGGGGAGGTGCAGGCGGGCCGGGTCCACTGGACGGACGAAACCACTCTGCGCGAGCAGGACAAGATCTCCGGCTCCGGAATCCTGCGCGAGTTCTCCCCAGGCGACAAAATACCGCTCATCGATTTAGTCCACCTGATGATCGTTGTCAGCGACAACACAGCCACCAACCTGGTGTTGGACCACGTCTCCGCGGACACCGTGAACCGCTACATGGATCAATACGGCCTGCCGAACACGCGCTGCCTGCGAAAGATTCTCGGGGATCGCAATCAACTCAAGCCGGCCGCGAGCGGCTTCAGCCAGGCAGGCGGACTCGAGCGAAACAAGCGCTACGGAATTGGCGTCTCCACGCCGCGGGAGATGGTTATGCTGCTTGAAAAGATCGAGCGAGGCCAGGCAGTCAGCCCTGCCGCTTCGAAGGAGATGATCGCGATTCTCAAACGGCAGCATTACACCGAGGGTATTGGACGCCGCCTTGGCGATATGCCGGTCGCCTCCAAATCCGGCGCCCTGGATGCGCTGCGAAGCGACGTGGGTATAGTCTACTCGAAGCACGGCCGTATCGCGATGGCCATCACTGTCGATGGCATGAAGAAGGTGGATTGGTCCCCCGACAACCCGGGGCATCTCACCATATCCGAGATTGCCGGCATCCTGCTCGAGGGGCTCGCCACGCCGTAGAAATTCATCACTTCGGCGGAACCATTCCGCGAACGTCTCGTATATACGGCTATGCGCGACCTCCAGTACGCCTTGCGGATGCTTCTGCGCAGCCCGGGTTTCACCGCCGCCGCCGTTCTCTGCCTCGCTCTCGGCATCGGGGCCACCACCGCCATCTTCAGCATCGTCAACGCCGTGGTTCTGCGCCCCCTGCCCTATCGCGATCCGCAGCGCCTGGTCCGCCTGTATACGGAATTCCCCACCTTTCCCAATGGCGGCCTGAGGCGGTTCTGGACTTCGCCTCCGGAATTCCTGGAGTTGCGGCGCGACCTGAAATCGTGGTCCTCTCTGGATGCCTGGACCACCAGCGGAATCAATCTCGGCGGAGGCCAGGAACCTGTGCGTCTCCAGGGGGCCTACGTTTCCGGAGGCCTGCTTCGGGAACTCGGCGTTTCGCCCGTGAAAGGCCGGTTGCTGACGCCTCAGGACGACACACCGCAAGCCCCGCTCACCGCAGTCATTTCCTTCGGGGTCTGGCAGCGTGTCTTCGGAGGCGATCCCGGCATCATGAACCGGGAAGTGAAACTGAACGGCGCGCCTTGCAATATCGTGGGTGTCATGCCGGAGGGCTTTCAGTTTCCGCCCGGCGAGGTGGATGCCGCGGAAGTCTGGGCGCCTCTTCAGATCAACCCTGCGAGTCCGGGCGGGCGAGGCTCACATTTCCTCTACCTGCTGGGGCGGGTCCGCGACGGCGTCAGTGTCGAACGCGCGCGGCAGGAACTCTCACAGTACGTGAACGCGGAAGGCGCCAAGGCTTCGCCCAACACGCACACGTTCCATCCGAAATTCCACCCGCTTGTCAGCTATCCGCTCCACGATGAAGTAGTGGGTAACGTGCGGCCGGCCATGCTGACGATGCTCGCCGCGGTAGTCTTTGTTCTGCTCATCTCCTGCGGCAACGTCGCCAATCTGCTGCTGGCGCGGGCAGAAGGGCGCCAGCGGGAGATCAGCATCCGCACCGCGATGGGCGCGGACTTTGGCATGCTGTTGCGGCAGTTCCTCACGGAAGGCGTGCTGTTATCGCTGTTCGGGGCGGCGCTTGGTCTGCTTCTGGCAACCGGCGGACTGCGGCTGATCGTGCGCCTGAATGCGGGCAGCATTCCGCGAGCGGCGGAAATCGGCGTGGATTGGCGTGTGCTCCTGTTTACGCTGGGCGTTTCGGTGGCGACGGGCATCTCTTTCGGTCTGGCGCCGTTGCTGCATCGCTTTGGGAAGACCGTCGCCGAATCCCTGAAAGCCGCCGGCGGCCGCACCACGGCGTCCGTTGAGGCCAATCGATTCCGCCATGCCATGGCCGCCGGAGAGCTTGCGCTGGCCCTGGTATTGTTGATCGGCGCCGGGCTCATGATGCGGGCATTCTGGAAACTGCAGGCCGTCGACATCGGGATGCGGCCGGATCATGTACTCACCATGGCAATCGCCCTGCCGCAGACTGTATACAAGGAGAACGAACGCGTCGTACAGTTCTGGGACCAGGCGCTGCAGCGTGTCAACGCTCTCCCGGGCGTCACCGCGGCCACCATGCTGAGCG
>WBZR01000450.1_pt1 | contig 66767 bp, 53 predicted proteins | sample 5204231 | NCBI WGS metagenome assembly WBZR01 (sample SAMN12412403, study PRJNA552823) | activated sludge metagenome | isolation source: activated sludge from anammox sidestream of wastewater treatment plant... | place: USA: Virginia | collected 2017-08 | reverse complement strand
GCCATACTTGTAAACTGCTTCAGAAACCGCACATCGTTCTCACTGAACAGCCGGATATCATTCACGCCATAGAGAAGCATAGCGGGGCGTTCCACTCCCATTCCGAATGCAAAGCCTGTGTATTTGTTGGAATCAATACCACAATTTTCCAAAACTTTAGGATGCACCATGCCGCATCCCAAAATCTCCACCCAACCGGTTTGTTTGCAGATACGGCAACCCTTGCCTCCGCAAATAAAACAAGTGATGTCCATTTCTGCGCTGGGTTCGGTAAAGGGGAAATAGGAAGGCCGAAATCTTGGTTTAATTTCCTTGCCATACATTTCCTGGGCAAAGAAATAAAGTGTTTGTTTCAGGTCGGCAAAGCTAACATGCTCATCAACATATAACCCTTCCACCTGGTGAAAAAAGCAGTGTGATCTTGCACTGATCGTTTCGTTTCTGTACACACGCCCGGGGCAAATAATGCGAATTGGTAATTTCCCCTTTTCCATTTCCCGTATCTGCACATTACTGGTATGTGTCCGCAACAACCAGTCGGTGTGACCTTCCATCTGGTGCTGTATATAAAAGGTATCCTGCATGTCACGGGCAGGATGATTTTCAGAAATATTCAGTGCTGTAAAATTATGCCAGTCATCTTCTATCTCAGGACCGTCTGCTACAGAAAAGCCAAGCCGTTGGAAAATAGAAACGATCCTGTTGCGCATTAAAGTTATCGGATGGCGGCTGCCGGGAGTCGCCGGATCACCGGGAAGAGAAAAATCCATTTGATCGCCGGCAAACTGATGCTGGCTGCTTATCGTTTCTCTGAATGATTCATATTTTGTTTCTGCAAAAATCTTCAGATCATTCATCAGCCTGCCGAATTCTTTTCTATTATCTGCCGGAATGTTTTTCATTTCGCCCATCAGGCTCTTCACGATACCTTTTGTTCCGAGGTATTTGATACGGAATTCTTCTGCTGACCGGGCATCTCCTGCAATAAAACTTTCTATTTCTTTTTTGTACGTTTCAATATTCTGTAATAAGGGATCCATCGGCCAAAGATAGGAAACAAGCCGTTCTCTTTTTATATGGAATCGGACTTACACTTAAGGCCTGTTCCTGTATAAAACTCTCAGTACAGACGGCAGAACGATCAGCAGTAAAGGCAATGCGATGATAAATCCACCAATCACTGAGATCGCCAGCGGCTGGTGTAGCTGAGCTCCGGCTCCGATACCAAGAGCTAAAGGCATCAATGCAATGATCGCTCCCAGCGCTGTCATTAATTTCGGACGCAGCCGGACAGAAATTGCATAAATGATTGACTCATCTACATTGTGAGTGACCTGCATCGTTTCCCTGAATTGCAGAAAAGTGAATATGGCATTTTCCCCGATAATTCCAACGATCATGATCAGCCCGGTATAACTTCCTACATTTAAAGGCGTATTAGTCAGGTACAGGGCTAAGTAACTTCCGGAAATACCCAGCACGGCAATAGCAATAATCAGGATGGCGATCCTGAATTGCCGGTACAAAAAGAGGATAACTCCGAAAACAAGGAACCCTGCTGTGAACAGTATCATCAGCAATTCTGCAAAGGATTGTTGTTGTTCTTTAAAATCTCCGCCGTATTCAATGTGGTATCCCTGCGGCAGGTTGACTTCTGCATTTACACTTTTTTGAATGTCTTTCATCACACTTCCCAGGTCCCGGTTTTCCAGCCTTGATGTAACTACACCCATGGATTGTAAATTTTCTCTTTGTACTTCGGCATCGCCGGAAATGATCTGCACAGTGGCCAGTTCGGTAATGGGTTTTAGTTTTCCGTTTGGTAAAAAGATTTGCAACTTGCCGATGTCGTCCACACTGAGTTTCCTGCTGCCGGGGTACACGATACGGATATTGGTCAGTTGCTCTTTTTCCAGGATGGCGCCAACAACATTTCCCTCCAATGAAGTTTGCAGCTGGTATTGCAGATTTGCCGGAGTAATCCCGAATTGTGCAAGACGCACAAAATCCGGATCAACACTTACCGATGGCCCGGCTATTACGATGCCGTCAAAGACATCAGCAGTCCCTTTTACATTGGATACAAGAGCGGCTACCTGTTTGGATAACTCCTGCAATTTTTTCTGGTCATCACCGAAGATCTTTACTTCGATTGGTTGTACCGATGTCATCAGGTCTCCAAGCATATCACCGATCACCTGTCCGAAATCAATACGTAAAGCCGGCTGGGTGGATTCGATCTTTTGCCTTATATCCGAGATCACTTCATCAGTAGTCCTGCTTCTGTGTTTTTTTAACTGGATAAGGTAATCTCCACGGTTTGGTTCTGTAATGAAGAATCCCATTTCTGTTCCTGTTCTCCTGGAGTATGCTTCCACTTCGGGTATGCTGACAATTATTTTTTCCGCTTCACGGAGCATCCTGTCCGTCTCTTCCAGCGAAGTGCCCGGCGGCGACCAGTAATCCAGTACAATGCTTCCTTCATTCATTTCAGGAAGGAAACCCGTTTTCAGCCGGGGTAATATAAAATAGATGGACCATCCCAAAACAGCGATGATGATAAAACTCAGGTAAGGCCTCCGGATAAAGAATGACACCCATCGCTGGTTCTTTGTCTTATGAATTATAAGTTTTCTTTTCTTTCCTGCATTGGCTGTTTGCTTTTTGGTAAGAAGCAGGTAAATGACCGGGAGGCAGATCCAGGTCACAATAAAGGAACAAACCAGTGTGATGATCATTGCATTCGTCATCACTTTGAAATAAGCGCCTGCAACTCCACTCATCAGAATAAAAGGAAAGAAAATAACAATGGTACTCAGGGAAGAGCCGACCATTGCGGGCAGCAGGTAGTGAATGGCTCTATGAACTAATGTAGTGGAAGGTTCTTCAGGGCTTTCTTCATGGGTGCGATGTATCTGTTCCATTACTACGATGGCGTCGTCAATGATCAACCCGATAGCAGCTGCAATAGCGCCCAGCGTCATGATATTAAAACTATACCCAAGTGCATAGAAAACGATCAGCGTAAGACCCAGGGTTACGGGAATGGTAATCAAAATGACTGTACTTGCCTTTAATGAACGTAAAAAAAGTATAGCCACAAAAATGGCCAGCAGCAAACCGATCCATAAACTGTCTTTGACGCTTTTGATAGAGTCATTTACAAAGTCAGCCTGTACATAGTAGGGTTTTACTGATACATCGTTTGGAAGAATGTTTTTCAGATCTTTTATTTTTTGCTCCATGGCTTTGGAGAGCGTCACCAGGTTGGCGTTCGGCTGTTTGATGATGGCTATCAGCAATCCATCCTGCCCGTTTGCATTGATCTTAATGTACTCTACCGCTTCTTTTATTTCCACGTCTGCGATATCTTTTAAACGGACAACTCTCTTACCGTCGTTGCGGATGACGATATTTTGCAATTCTTCTTTTGAGTGAACGGTCGCATCAGTTATGGTGAGATATAAAAAACGGTAGTCAGTTAAAAACCCGTTTGACCGGATAAAATTGGTCTGGCTAAGAGCGGTTGTGATAAGGTCAGGAGTGATGGAAAGCGTACTCATCTTCTGACGGTCCAGTTGTAGCCAGTATTCTTTTTGCTTGCCGCCAATGATACGCACTTCAGAAATACCTTCAACCTGTGATAAAAACGGTTTGATTGTATATAAAGCAAGTTGTTTTAATTCGATTGGTGTCTTTGTGTGACTTTCCAATGTATAACCCATCACCGGAAGAATAGAAGGGTTCATTTTTTCAACCGTTATCTGCAGGTCGGCAGGCAGGTTATTCCTGATCTCTGCGATTTTGGATTCAATCCGCTGTTTACTCAGATCTACATCAGCTCCCCAGTTGATAAAGGCAGATATTTCACAACTGCCGCGGCTGGTGATGCTACGGATATCCTGCAGGTCGGGAATTTCTTTGATGGCGTTCTCCAATGGCTTGGTGACATACACCATCATTTTATTTACCGGTTGAAGGCTGCCTTCGGCGATGATCTTTATTTTGGGGAAAGTGATTTCCGGGAACAAAGATGTTTGCAGTTTGCTGTAGGCAAAGAGGCCGCCGGCTATTATGAGCACCAGCAATACGGCAACGGGGTTTTTATATGACTGAAAAAAGTGTTTCATGAAATCAGTGTTGAACGATTTTGACTTTTGCCGTATCGGGCAGGCCATAATTTCCCGTTATTATTATTTTATCATTGGGAGAAAATGATGGAGAAAGTATCTCTACTTTATCACCAGTTTCAATTCCTTTGGTGACCGGCAGTTTTACGGCAGTGCTGCTGTCTATCATTTTCATAACCCAGAATTCGGATTGGGTTTCATCAGTAAGCAAAGCTGATTTGGGGAGGGAGGCTGTATTGTTTTTTTCAGACTTTACCACTTTCACTTTTGCTATAAGATTTTCAGGGAGAAAATGAGGAGCATTCACTTTCAGTATGACCTTTTGTGTTTGTGATGCAGAATCCATACCCGGCATAGTACCGCTTATAAGACCATTTAATTTTTCACCGTCCGGTAAAATCATTTCCAGCGATCTTTTATTCATTACATAGGGCCGCAGTTCGTAAGGCATGTCTAAAAGAAAAACAAAACTCCTGGAGTCGGTGATCACAGCTAATGGCTCTCCTTCCTGTACATAATCACCGGCCTGGTGGTTAACCTGCGAGATAAAACCGCCGGCAGTGGCAGGGATTTTATTGATACCGGAAAATTTAAAAGCAGAATCCAGTATTGAAATGGTGTTACCGATACTTTCAGCTTCTTTTGTTTTTATGGTATATAGAATTTCTCCTTTGGAAACATGCTGGTTCAACTGGACGTTTGCGGTCTGCAGGTAGCCGGTGATATTTGCTTTCACATCCCATTTCTGGAGAAAAGCAGATGTGGCATTCAGTTCTGCATAGTCTTCCATAGAACCAAGGCTGATGCTGGTCACGGTTACGGGTGTCTGAACTTCCGTATTTGTTTCTTCCTGCTGAATGTCTTTATTATGGCAACTGAGCAGGAGAATAAGCAGTATAAAAAAGATGTTTCTTTTCATGTCGTTCTTTTATCTGTTCCAGTAATTGATCTGGTTGATGAGGTGTAGTCTGTTGATATTATTTTGTGTCACCAGGTTTTTTATGACCAGGTAATTGTTTAACGCAAGAATATAGTCCGCAATTTTTACTTCACCGGTTTCCAGCAGTTTTTCATTCACTTTGATCAGGCTTTCCGAATATTTTAATTCATTATTGATGTCATTGATCAAACTTTCTGTTGCTTTCAGTTGCTGCGTCAGCTGTGCGATCTGCTGGTTATACTGGCTGGTAAAGAAAGACTGGTAATTCTGCCGCGTTTTTTCCGCAATAGCAATTTTGGTATGTTGAATTTTTCTTTGTTTACCGTCGTATATTGGCACCGTTGCGCTGATTCCGAAGCTGGTACCAAAATTCTGATAAGCCCTGTAAGCCAGCGAGGAATTGAATCCTGCATCAGCAAATACATTGAATTTAGGTTTATAGGCCAGGTCAACCTGTGTATTGCTGTTCACCAGTTTCAGGCTGTCAATTTTAAATTGCCTGAAAAAAATTGAATTTTCTATTGCCGGAAGTGTACTGAGTTGCAATGCAGGATCATTCAGGGTTACAGTTGCCGTATCAGGAATGCCACACAGGTAATTCAGCGAAGCAAAGTCATTCTGGAACTGGATGGTTTGTTGCCTGATCAGTAATCGCTGTTGCTGGAGCGTGACAAGAAATGCAAGATAATCTACCTGCCGGTAAACATTTTGCTCTGTCAGTTTTTTCAGGATGACCTCTTCTTTTCCTAAAAAGCTGTCAATGCCCCTTGCAAAGTCCAATTGCAAAAGGTCTCCATACGTTGTGATGTACTGGGTAGTGATTGTTCTTTTCAGGTCCTGCTCAGAAATGCCTGATGCATTGGTGATAGATTGATGTTGCAGCCGCAGGTTTTCAAATTGTGCTTCCAGGCTTTTTTTATTGGGAATTGCTTTATTCAATCCCACCAGTGTACTGAATGTACCTCCGTTGGTGACAGCATTGTCATACCCAACACCTTTTATTACCGGGGCATACGAATTAAAACTGATTCCTGTTATCTGCGGTTTGTACGAAGCCCTGACCAGGAGGCTATCTGCACGAATAGCCTCCGACTGGTTTGCATAATCTTTTATTAAAGGGCTGTTGGCTACCGCCTGGCCAATAAAATACTCCAGTGTGCCTTTTTGTGAAAAAGAAGCCGTGGCTGCAGAAATAAAACAAAGTATGCAGACAATTTTTTTCATTTTCAAATTTCATTTTTATTTCTAAAAATACTTTGTTTATTGTCCGACAACCAGGACCTGGAAAGTACCGGGAATCATCTTCGGTCTTTGCTTCGGTTGATTTGGATCAGGCGCTTCAAAATCTGCCGTAGGCAGGTAAACGAGATGTGTCAATGGATCTACCGTTACTGTTCGTGCACCTCTTTTTGTAACAACAGTTGCTACCGGTTTATATTTATCAGGAGCCGCCGCGTGATAAATGGACAGGGTGCCTTCCCCGTTGGAAGCAAAAATGTTTTTTGTTGCAGGGTCGAAGCCTACTCCATCACAGCCATCGCCTATTGGTAATGTCTGAATGAGTTTTCCTGAAGATGCATCCACAACTGCCAGCAATTTATTTCCACATCCTGCAAAAAGGCGGTTGGCTTTTTTATCTATGACCAGGCCTGTTGGTTCTTCCGCCGGTTTGATGGACCATGTGTTTACCACTTTCAGGGTTTTCATATCAATTTCCTGTATTTCACTTTTATCTTCAATGTTTACATAAATCTTTCCCATGTCATTGGAAACAGCAGTTTCCGGCTTGCCGCTCACTGCTATACTGTCGATTACTTTATATTTAACCGGATCAATAACCGTCAGGTTCTTACTGCGGCCATTGCAGGTAATGATCGTTTTGGAGATTGGTTCATACATGATCGCATCCGGATTCTGGCCTGCCGGAATTTGTGTAATGACCTTATTTGTAATCAGGTCAAATACGGTTACGTTGTTGGTCCGGCCATTACTGGTGAAACCTTTTCCATGCTCTTTGTCAAAAGCGATACCATGCACTCCGGTAGTATTTTCAATTACCCCAATTGAGTCTCCTGTTGTAGCATTCAGGATATTCACCTGGTTGCCATGAGAAACATAGAGCCGGTTATTTCCCGGGCCAGCTGCCAGGTAATCCCAGCCGCCGGTGCTGGCTATGTGAAAGGTTTTAATAACAGAAAATTCTTTCTGAGAATAGGATTGAGAAGCAAGTGTGACTGTAAGCGCCATTAAAAGAAATAACTTTTTCATGTAAGTATTTTTAAAGTGTAAAAATTTTTCTTTTGAAAATTGCAGGCACCTGCATCAGGGCTGATGCCTGCAATAGAAATTTATTTGACAAATGTACCGTCAGGATTTAATTCTATTTCCTTCTTCTTTCCATGAATTTTGATTACGGCTTCATAGATTATTTTCCCGCCGGGTTTTTCTGTCTTTTCCGCTTTTAATATCGGAAGCCCGGGGTATTTTGTCTTTAGGGCGTTGCTGACAGCAACCGGAAGATCTGATACCGGGATGCTGCTTTCGGTTTCCACCCAGCTTCCATCCAATTTAAAATTGGCGGATACGGGCTGGCCGTTAAGTTTAAATTCAGCTTCGTATTCTTTTGCATTTTCTTTTCCCCATTTTACATCAGTAGCATTGGGAAATTTTTCAGCAAATGCTTTTTTTGCGGCTTCGGTAACTTTTACCTGGCCATGTATTGAGCCGCCTGCAACAATAACAGCAGCCAATACAATAATTATCTTTTTCATTGTATTTGAAATTAATAAATGAATAAATGAAATTATCCACGGAATAGATTCCCGTGTGAAGAACCTGTGCTATGTTCAGGCATTGGAAGCAGGCGGATGAAAAACAGAACTGTAGTAATCAGTTGGAAGTTTGTTTTCAATAAAAGCGCAGGTTGGCTTTTCTGTAGCAGGAACTGTTTCCTGTATTTTTATTACCAGGCGGTTGCAGTCAAAAAAACCTGATTGCAATTGCAGGGTTTGAAGAGGCTGTTGATTTTTAACCGGCAGGTTCTGCGGCATCGCGGCAAGTTCATCGTCATCATCCGAATCAAATAACTGGCCGATACGAAGGAGTTTGGAAAAAATAAATTCACCAAGATTAAGGTCCGGGTCTTTTTGCAGTTGCTGATCGTAAACTTCTTTGGCGGCATCATTGTCTTCAAAGTTTGCATAAGGCATGGTGATGGTGCTGAAAAAAAACATCAGGGATAATATGAAGGCAAAGCCTCTTTTCACTGCAGCTAAGGTAGGAAGAATCCCCGATATGCGCCACAGTAACGGCTTTTACGTAAGTTTGCTTTCAAAGAAACCGGAATGCCTGATCATCTTAATATTTCAGATTTCCTGATTCCCGTTAATATCCATGCGATCTCTCATGATGAACCTTATAAAGACGGGCAGGTTGGTTATAGCATCTCCGCTTACCATGAAGAGTTTCCTGATCTGGATGAGGTGCAGCTGGTGCTGGTAGGATGCGGGGAGCAACGGGGCAGCGGCCTGATCCATGGCCAGAGCAGCGCCCCGGATATGATCCGGCGGCAATTTTATTCCTTGTATCACTGGCACCAGGATGTTAAGGTGGCTGATATTGGAAATATAAAAGCAGGATCACTTTATACCGATTCGTATGCAGCATTGAAGACAGTGGTGCATGAACTTGTTAATGACGGTAAAACAGTAGTCATTCTTGGCGGATCACATGACCTGACACTGGCACAATACAATGCGTATGCAGAAAACAAAAAGACAATCGAAGCATCCTGTGTGGATGCATTGATCGATCTTGATCTTGGCTCGCCATTCAGGCACGAAAGTTTTCTGATGGAAATGCTGACCGGTGAGCCCAACTATATCCGCCACTATAATCATATTGCCTTTCAGAGTTATTATGTGCATCCCCGCATGCTGGAAACAATGGATAAGCTTCGGTTTGATTGTTACAGGGTCGGAAGTGTGAAAGAGAATATTGATGAAATGGAGCCTGTGATCCGTAACAGCACTTTGTTAAGTTTTGATGTTTCCGCTATAGCTCATGCGTATGCGCCTGCCAGCTCGGTATCGCCCAACGGCCTTAACGGTGAAGAAGCATGTGTGCTGATGCGTTATGCAGGTTTAAGCCCGAATATAAGCAGTGTTGGAATTTATGGCTATGATGCACAGCATGATAAAGATGACCTGACTGCCAGGCAAATTGCGCACATGCTCTGGTATTTGCTCGATGGCAGGAGCCGGGGCCGCAGAGAAGCTTCCTTGGATGAAAAAGAATCATTCAATGAATATCACACCGCTTTTGCTGAGGTAGAGACTACTTTTTTGCAAAGCCGCAAAACAGGGCGTTGGTGGATGCAGTTGCCCGATAAAAAATTTATTGCCTGCAGTTATAAAGATTATTTGTTAGCCAGCAGCAATGAAATTCCCGAACGATGGCTGAGAGCCCAGGAGAGAAGTTGAAGCCCATGTTTCCCGAAGGGAGAACTTAAGCCGAAGATCCTTTTTTTGTTAATGTCTTTTCTAAGCAGACCAATAATTATTTTTTGATTTGTTGTACAAAATAATTATAAGATTAATTTCAGATAAAATGAAGTGACACGGATCATTCAGAATTCTATTAATAAATCTCTAAAAAGCCTGATTATAGAATAAGTAAATATTCGGATCTTCACTTTGATGGAGTGCTGAATGCACAAATTTAATTTTTGATTATGGGAGCTGTAATAAAGACCGGTATCTGTTCCTATGGATTAAGTGGCAGCGTATTTCATGCCCCGTTTATTGATGTTCACCCGGGATTTGAGTTGACGGCGATCGTAGAAAGGCATAAGAGTGATTCGCTGAAAAAATATCCTGCTGTCAAATTGTATCGTTCGGTAGAAGAGTTGTGTGCTGACGATAGCATTGAACTGGTCATCGTGAACACTCCGGGGTATTTACATTTCGAACATTCCCGGGCAGCTTTAATGGCGGGGAAAAATATTCTGGTGGAAAAACCATTTACGATTTCTGTACATGAAGCCGGAGAGTTGATGGAATTAGCCGGTAAGAAAGGCCTGCAGATAACTGTTTATCAGAACAGGCGGTATGATGGTGATTACAAAGCAGTAAAAAAAGTGATTGATGAAAAACTGCTTGGCGATCTGCGCTATGTTGAAATAAGGCATGACCGTTTTCGCCTGAAGCCCAGCGGCAAGTTGCACAAAGAAGGGAATTTGCCCGGAGCAGGAAATTTGTTTGATATAGGCCCGCACCTTATTGACCAGGCATTGCAATTATTCGGATGGCCACAATCCGTTTTTGCAGACATCTGGAAAATGCGTGATGAAGTGCAGGCGCCGGATTATTTCCGGCTGATCTTGTTTTATGAAAAACTAAGAGTTCACCTTAGCGCTTCTCTAGTGGTCCGGGAACAGACCTGGGGATATGTACTGCATGGTATGAAAGGAAGTTTTTTGCAAAAGCGATCAGATCTGCAGGAAACATTATTGATGGCAGGCGCAGTGCCTTCAGTACAGAACTGGTGCCATGCATCCGGCGAACCTGACGGAATATTACACACGGAGATCAATGGCGAAGTGGTCAGGAAAGAGACGACAACGATCCCGGGAAATTATATGGACCTGTTTGATGATCTGTACAGATCTTTGACGGCGGGAGGAAAGAACCCTGTTCCGCCGGGGGATGGTTCAGATACTGTTCGCATCATTGAAGCGGGAGTTAAAAGTGCGAACGAAAAAAAGATCGTTTCATTAAATTAAAACATCAATATTCAAAATGAGAAAATATTTATTCCCCTCCGGGGCGCAATTATTTTTGATCTTTTGCATTTCACTTTTCACTTCCTGTTCTGTTTCCAAACAGATCTCACGGTCGGCAAAGAAGGCCATTGAAGATCCTTCTTTGGCCAATGCACACGTGGGGATCAGTATTTTCGAACCGGCTACAGGTAAGTATTGGTTCAATTACCAGGGTGATAAATATTTCACTCCGGCCAGCAATACAAAACTGGCCACCTGCTATGTGGCGCTCAAATACCTTGGCGATAGTTTGACTGGTGTTTTAAAAGCGGAGAATGACACAGCGATCTATCTCATTCCTACGGGAGATCCCACTTTTCTGCATCCGGATTTCAGGAACCAGCCGGTCTATGATCTCTTAAAAAATACAAACAAGAAAATTTATATTTCTGACGGCAACTGGCAAAGCGAAGCATGGGGAATGGGATGGTCATGGGATGATTACAACGAAGATTACCAGCCGGAGCGGAGCCCCCTGCCCATGTATGGAAATGTATTAAAATGGGTACAGGATAATAATAATACAAAAGAACCTGCGGTTATCTATTCTCTGCCAGAAGTGAACTGGAATGTGAATTTTAATCCTGTGAACGCAAAGAATTTTTCTGTGTATAGAAATATCAGCTCAAATGTGTACCGGATCACGCAGGGAAAAGAAAAGTTTAAAGAGATAGAAGTGCCCTTTGTCACAAATGGTATCAAAACTGCTTTGGAGCTTTTGCCGGATACTATTCACAAAACCGTAGAATTGATCAGCCCGGAAAAATTTCAGCAACTGACCAGGCAGCTGAATTTAAATTTCAATCCGGTAAAAAGCCAGGCCGTTGATTCTTTCCTGAAGATCACCATGCATCGCAGTGATAATCTTTATGCGGAACAATCTTTATTAATGGTGAGTGAACGCCTGCTTGGAGTGATGAATGAAGAGCGGATCCTTGACACATTACTGAATACAGATTACAAAGACCTGCCGCAAAAACCCAAATGGGTGGGCGGCTCCGGCTTAAGCCATTACAATTTATTTTCTCCTCAGGATCTTGTGACTGTTCTCAATAAGATGAAGAATGATTTCGGTCTTGATAGGATGAAAACCATTTTAGCCACAGGAAATACCGGAACCCTGACCCATTATTACAAAGCAGACAGCGGTTATATTTATGCCAAGACCGGGACCTTGTCGGGTGTGGTTTCCCTGAGCGGGTATCTGCTTACCCGTAAGAACAAACAACTGATATTTTCAGTATTGATAAACAATCATAACACTTCAGCGGCAACAGTAAGAAGGACAGTGGAAAAATTTATTGATAATCTCAGGAATAAATTTTAACGGTTCATCCTGCCCCGGAATTCAGGAGGGGCGGAATAATTTCTCCAGGTAGTCTTTTTTAAACTCCATAAAAGTGGGATTGCCTTCAGGTGTGCTGTTTGGCGTGCTGCAGTGAAACAGGTCTTCTGCAATAGTTTTCATTTCTCTTGCTGTTAAGGATGTGCCGGCTTTTACAGACTGCTGCCGGGCAAGGGAGCGAACCAGTTTTTCCCTTTTGGAAAATTTCAAATCGCTGCTGAAATGTTTGTACTGTTCCAGCAGTGATTCAATGATTTTTTTTTCATTACCCTGAATTACATCTGCAGGTGTTCCCTGTATCACAAATGTATTTTTTCCAAAAGGCTCGATCATATAACCAAGTTGTTGCAGATCGGGCATTAATTCTTCTAATAATACGGTATCAGCCGGAGATAATTCTACTGAAACAGGGAACATGCTTCTTTGTGTGGCCACTGTTTTTCCTTTAGTGGCATCAAGCAACCGCTCATACAGGATGCGCTCATGTGCCGCCTGCTGGTGAATAAGAAGGAAACCATTGGCAGAAGAAAGTATGATGTACGTATGGAGCAGTTGAACCGGCTCTGAAATTTCCCCTGATATCAGCTGAGAAGTGCGGGAGGCAAATGCTGTATCATCCATCGGAGGCCGGGTTTTTTGTTCCTGTTTCTGCTGTTCTGTAGTACGGTTCTTTGCCCCTTTATTTTCTTCAAAAAAATCTTTCCAGTGTTTTAATTCTCCTTTCTCAATAAAATGTGCCTGGTTTTTTTGAGTAAACCCTTTGAAGATCGAAGTGGAAGCTGCAGCTTCTTCTTTTTGTTTGGTGAAGGGTTGTTGTATGGATGGCAATTGCTGGATGGAAGCGTCCAGGTCAAAATCCAAAGTGGGTGTGATACTGAATTGTGCTAATGCATGTTTCACTGCCGCCTGTAAAAAAGCATAAATGATTTTTTCGTCTTCAAATTTTATTTCCTGTTTGGTCGGATGAACGTTCACGTCTATCTGTGTAGGGTCCAGGTCTATAAACAGCACATACATCGGGAAACTGTCTCTGGGTATCATTTCCTGGTAAGCGTTCATCACTGCGTGGTTCAGGTACGGGCTTTTGATAAACCGGTTGTTTACAAAAAAATACTGGTCTCCTCTTGTTTTCTTTGCCGTCTCCGGTTTGCCGGCAAAACCGTAAATATTCATGTAGTCCGTTTCTTCTTTAACAGGTACCAGTTTTGCATTGTAATTGTTGCCCAGCAGTTGAAGGATACGCTGCTTCAGGTTTCCTTTGTCCAGGTAAAAAAGCTGTTGGCCGTTTGCAGTGAGTGAAAAGGAGATCTGCGGAAAGGACAGCGCTATTCTTGTAAACTCATCCACGATATGCCGCATTTCTGCAGCATTGCTTTTTAAAAAACTTCTTCTTGCCGGTACATTGAAGAAAAGATTTTTCATAGAAATATTCGTTCCGCCAGGCATGGCTACGGGTTCCTGCTTTATTACAACACTGTTTTCTATTTCTATGTAAGTGCCCGCTTCATCTTCTTCTCTTTTTGTTTTTAATTCTACCTGTGCCACTGCGGCAATAGATGCCAGCGCTTCTCCCCGAAATCCCATGGTGCGTATATGAAATAAATCTTCAATAGTTTGAATTTTTGAAGTAGCATGCCGTTCAAAACTCATTCTTGCATCTGTCTCACTCATGCCGGCGCCGTTGTCAATCACCTGGATCAGGCTTTTACCCGCATCCGCTACAATGAGTTGAATATAGGTGGGGCCTGCATCCACTGCATTTTCCATCAGTTCTTTTACCGCACTGGCCGGACGTTGAATTACCTCACCTGCTGCGATCTGGTTGGCAATATGATCCGGAAGTAATAAAATTTTATCAGACACGATTCATTTCTCCTGAGCCAAAAATACGTGATTTACAGAAGCTGTGTGGATGACGGACATGCAGGAAAATGTATTTTTTGATTGTGTCATAATTTTTGTGAACCAGCCGGGATACCGGTTTAATACATGCGTTTATTGATCAACCGGATTCAGAAAGAAAATGCAATAAAAATTTTAAGTTTTCTGTTACAAATTCTAACAGAAACCTAATAAACTGCCTTGCCGGATGCGTTTTTATTAGACTACCTTTACCAAAGGCAACTTTACTGTTCAGGCAAAGAAAGCTAACCGGAAAACATAGTCTTATGAAATTAAACTTTGCTCTTATATTATCCATTATTGTTGCGGTAGGCCTGGTGGCATTTGGATTTACGATCTTTCAAAGCTCAAATGAAAAAGAAAATCTAAGTAATGAACTGAGGGCAAGAACTGCGCAGATCGCTAAAGAATTCTTTTTAAACAACCTGGCTTATATTGAATCCAGGGAACCGGAAAAAGTGCGCCGTTTTGCCGACAGCATCAGCAACCATTATAATTTACTGGGTATTGCCATTTATTACAATAGCGACAGCGTCATCGCTTCTGTTCCTGTCGTCCGTTCTTACCTGGCTTATTCTTCTGATTACATTACCCGTTCTATTAATGCAGACACAACTGCAGAAAGTTTTTTTAATTATAAAGGCAGGAGGATTTATCAATTTATCAAACCGGTAAACAGAAATAGTTTAACCGGCAGTGTAATTGTTTTTTATTCCGATGCCCAATACATAAAAAATATGATCAGCGATATCTGGATGCGCAATTTCGTCCGCTGGTTCATCCAGGCACTGGTCATCTCTTTTGTCATTATCCTGATCATTCGCTGGGGTATTTTCAGACCTATAAATAACATTGTGAACTGGGCAAAAGCTGCCCGTGCCGGTAATGTTGAGTTCCTGAAAAGAAAACCCCCGGCCCGTTTTCTTGCTCCATTACATAAAGAGATCATCAGCATCACCAAGGCAATGCATGAAGCAAAAGCTGTGGCGGAAGAAGAAGCACGGCTGAGAACCCAGGCGGAATCTGTATGGACTCCTGAAAGACTTAAGATAGAAATGGAGAGCCTGCTGAATGGAAAAAAAATGGTGGTAGTATCCAACAGGGAACCATATATGCATATCCATTCCGGCAGGGAAATTAAATGTATCATTCCGGCAAGCGGAATGATCACGGCAATGGAGCCGGTACTGAAAGCCTGCGGAGGATTATGGATCGCATCCGGCACAGGCGATGCAGACAAAGAAACGGTAGATGACAAGAACAGGTTGAAAGTTCCGCCGGAAGAACCTTCTTATACATTGCGGAGAATGTGGCTCACCAAAGAAGAGGAAGACCATTTCTATTATGGATTTTCCAATGAAGGACTCTGGCCGCTGTGCCATATTGCACATACAAGGCCAACGTTCAGAAAAATTGACTGGGACTATTATAAAAAAGTAAATGAAGATTTTGCCCAGGCAGTCCTTGAAGAAACTGCAGGCGATGACCAGCCTTTTGTTTTGATACAGGATTATCATTTTGCTTTGCTTCCTGCGCTGATCAAAAAAGAAAAGCCCAATGCAAAAGTGGCGCTCTTCTGGCACATACCCTGGCCCAATCCCGAATCATTCGGTATCTGCCCCTGGCAACGGGATATTTTAACCGGCATGTTAGGTGCAGACCTGATCGGCTTTCATACACAATATCATTGCAATCATTTCCTGGAAACGGTGAACAGCTCTCTTGAAGCAAGAGTGTTATGGGAAAATTTTTCTGTGAACAGATCGGGGCATACTACCATGGTGAAGCCTTTTCCCATCAGCATTGCATTTACCATGAGAGATTATGATGATGCCGTTAACAGGAAAGACCCCGCCCTGTTGCTGCATCGTTATAATATCAATACCGGGTATATGGGCATTGGCGTAGACCGTATTGATTATACCAAGGGGATTATTGAAAAGTTTTTAGCCATAGAAAGGTTTCTCGAAAAAAATCCTTCGTACCGGGAGCAGTTTACGTTTGTACAGATTGGAGCCCCCAGCCGTACATTGATAAAAACTTATTCCGACATGGTAAATGATGTGGAAAACGAAGCCGAACGCATCAACGGGAAATTCAAATCAAAAAACTGGAAACCTATTTTGCTTTTAAAACATCATCACAGTCATGAAGAGATCGCTCCTTTCTATGCATCGGCAAATTTGTGCATGGTCACTTCTCTGCATGATGGGATGAACCTGGTGGCCAAGGAATTTGTGGCTGCCAGATCGCAATCCGACGGGGTGCTTATACTCAGCCGTTTTGCCGGCGCCTCTCAGGAAATGCAGGGAGCCATCATTGTAAATCCTTATGATATTGAAAAAACAGCAGATGCTATTAAGGCTGCACTGGAAATGCCATTGGAAGAACAACAGTTCCGCATGAAGCAGATGCGCCAATCCATTGTGGGGAATAACATTTATTTCTGGGCAGCAAAATTGCTGAGAACAATGGCGGCTATTCATTAAAAAGTGTAAATAGTGTACTTGAAAAGAAGTATTTACTGTACACACAACAATTTGATCACAGATTGAACGCTTTTTTCTTATACGATATAAAAAAGTGGCCAAATCAATTCTCTAAACTTCCTGTCCAGAGAGCTTCAAATAGAATCTTACGAAATTTGAAATGCAACTTAGAGTTGAAACGATTAATTTTATAAACTCAATTAGATCAGTCAAACCAGAAATTGTTCCCAATATGAAACTCCGGCCACTCTTCGTTTTTTTGCTTCCGTTATTTTCAATCGGTGTAAGAGCGCAGAATAAGAGCAGTGTAACTGCTGCAGAGTGGACCGACAGCGTATTCAGGAGCCTGAGCGATGATGAAAAGATTGCTCAATTAATGGTGATCCGTGCATTTTCCACCAAACCTGAAGATATTGCTAAAGTAGCCGATCTTATTAAAACATACAATGTCGGTTCCTTATGCTTTTTTCAGAGTGGCCCGGTTCGCCAGGCTACCGCTACCAATTATTATCAAAGCATCGCAAAAACTCCATTGCTGATTACCATTGACGGGGAATGGGGATTGGGTATGCGCCTCGACAGTGTTACTAAATATCCTTATCAACTTACTTTAGGCGCTTTACCTGATCCAAATCTTATTTATCAAATGGGGCTTGCAGTAGGTGAACAATGCAAACGAATAGGAGTGCAGGTCAATTTTGCGCCGGTGGTTGACATCAATAATAATCCCAACAACCCGGTGATCGGATTTCGGTCTTTTGGAGAAGATAAAAATAAAGTCACTGAGTTTGGATTGGCTTATATGAAAGGGATGCAGGATGCAGGTATCATGGCTTGTGCCAAACATTTTCCTGGCCATGGCGATGTGGATGTGGATTCTCATCTCGATCTTCCGGTGATTAATAAATCAATGGCGCAGCTGGATACCCTGGAGCTGGTTCCTTTCAAAGCATTATTTCATGCCGGCGTAGGCAGTGTGATGATCGCTCATTTGTATATTCCTGCTATTGATACTGCCACAAACAAAGCAACTTCACTTTCAAAAAACAATGTAACCGATTTGCTGAGAAACAAGCTGGGCTACCAGGGACTTACATTCACCGATGCTCTTGAAATGAAAGGTGTGGCAAAATACTGGCCCGGTGGTGAAGCAGCAGTGCAGGCATTGATTGCGGGAAATGATATGCTCTGTCTTCCTGAAAGTGTACCCGATGCCATTGATGCGATAAAAAATGCGATCAGCCAGAAAAGACTGAGCTGGAATGATATTAACAATAAGGTGAAGAAAGTATTGCTTTCAAAGTATGATCTCGGGTTAAGTAACTGGAAGCCGGTGGATACGGCAGATCTTGTAAAAGACCTGAACCGGAAAACAAATCAGATAGTTTATGAAGTGGCAAGAAAGACCATTACCGTTGTGAATGGTTCTCCTGTGATTTCAGCATCAGCAAAGAAGATCGCTTATATTGGAATCGGCGCCACGGAACCGAACGTCTTGAGTGAGAGCCTGAAAAATAGCAGGAATGCAGATAATTATTTTATTGCATACAGTGACAGTACCGGCAAAGCTGCATCAATAGTGAGCTCCGTCATTGAAGGAAATTATGATGCAGTGGTGATCGGCATTCATGGATTTTCATTAAAGCCAATGAATAATTATGGAATTACAGATACGGTTCTGCAATTATGGAATCAGCTGCAATTCAAAAACCCGGTGACGCTTGTATTTGGAAATGTGCTGGCGATCAAAAATTTCTGTTCTGCAAAAAATCTTGTTGCCTGCTACCAGGATGATGATATCACCCGGCAGGTGGCTGCTGATCTTTTGAATGGGACTATTTCTACCGAAGGAACATTGCCCGTCTCCGTTTGCGAGTACAGGTATGGAGCCGGCATCAGACAAAAAGCTGATATCCCTCAATTGACAATGGAGCAAAGCAAATTCAAAGCAGTGGATTCCATTATTGAAGATGCCATTGGCAAAGAAGCTTTTCCGGGTTGTGTTGTCCTTGCTGCCCGGAATGGGCGTATCGTATATCACAAAGCTTTCGGCAATTATGAATACGGACCTTCACCGGCAATGAACTATGGAAGTATTTTTGATCTGGCATCTGTAACGAAAGTTTCTGCCACTACAATTTCCATCATGCGGTTGTATGATGAAAAGAAAATTGAATTGAATAAAACACTCGGTGATTATCTGCCCTGGACCAGGGGCACTGACAAGGCCCCATTGAAAATCAGCGATATTTTATTACACCAGGCAGGGCTTGTTCCTTTTATTCCTTTTTATAAAGAAGTGGTGGATTCTGCTACCGGATTACCAGACCCATCTGTTTTTTCCAAAAAATCAAAACCCGGTTTTACGGTTCGTGTTGCAGAAAATATTTATTTAAGAAATGATTGGGAAGACAGCATCCTTCGGCGGATAGTGACAAGCAAACTCGGGCCACACGGAAAATATGTATATAGTGACAATGATTTTATTTTCCTGGGGAAAATTGTAGAAGCAGTTACCGGGATGACCCTGGACCGGTATGTGCAAAAAACTTTTTATAGTAAAATGGGATTGGAGACAACAGGCTTTTTGCCCGAAAACAGATTCCCTGTTAAACGGATGGTACCCACTGAAACAGATAAATATTTCCGGCACCAGACCATCCAGGGAGATGTGCATGATGAAGGAGCCGCAATGTTTGGAGGTGTTGCCGGACATGCCGGGTTGTTTTCAGATGCGTATGACCTGGCAACGTTATACCAGATGTTATTGAATGGCGGAGAAATGAATGATGAAAAATTCATTAATCCGGAAACGATAAAACTATTTACAGAATATCACAGTGATATAAGCCGCCGCGGTTACGGTTTTGACAAACCGGATAAACCTGCCCCAGGTGCAACAAACGGAAATTACAACTCAAGAAAAGATCCGTATCCTTCTTCGCTGGCATCACCGGAAACTTTCGGGCATACCGGTTTTACAGGTACCTGTGTCTGGGTGGATCCCAAATATAAAATTGTATATATATTTCTTTCCAACAGGGTTTATCCAACCAGGAATAATAATAAACTTTCTCAAATGGAAATAAGAGGAAAGATCCAGGATGCTATTTACCGGGCGCTGGGAATTTAATTACGGAACAGCTTACTTCCTGTCAGGTTTTTGCGGCCTTTGTTGATTGGGATTTGATGAATTCCTGTTTTGGTTTTGTTGCTGCTGATTTCTTTGCTGATTGGGATTTTGCTGCTGCCCTTTCTGATGACCTCCGCCCTGCTGCCTGTTTTGCTGTTTGTGCTGCCCTTTTTGATTCTGTTGTTGTTTTCTTTTTTTATCGGCCTTTTCCAGGCTGCGCAAGCTGATGTGGCCAACTACATCTGCAAATTCATGCTCTACTTCTTTCGTTTTAGTTGCAGTAAGATCTACAGATTCCAATTCCTCAGGAATCAGACCCTGCTGATTCAGGGATTTGATTTTTTGTACCCGTTCAATAGTTAGCGGGTATTGCTTATTGCTGTCCGGCAGTATGTACCACATCAGATTTTTGAAAATATCTTTCTTGATCAGGGTGGCAGTACCTTTTGCTACTTGTATAATGTCGCAGTTATCAGGGAAGTGCTGTAATGCATCCAGGTAAGTATCCAGTTCATAGTTCAGGCAGCATTTCAGCCTTCCGCACTGGCCACTGAGTTTTACCTGGTTGATGGATAAATTCTGATAACGGGCCGCAGTGGTCGTCACCGATTTAAAATCATTTATCCATGTAGAGCAACAAAGCTCTCTCCCGGAGCTACCAATGCCACCTACTTTTGCCGCTTCCTGGCGGGCGCCTATCTGGCGCATCTCTACTTTTAATTTGAATTCGGATGCATATACCTTAATCAACTCACGAAAATCAACCCTGCCATCTGCGATGTAATAAAATGTGGCTTTTCGCCCGTCCGCCTGCATTTCCACAAGACTGATCTTCATATCCAGTTTCAGTTGTTTGGCAATGGCGCGGCTCCTGATCAGTGCCTCTTTTTCCCGTGATCTGTTTTGTTTCCAAATTTCAATATCACGGTCGCTGCTGCGGCGCAATATTTTTTTCATTTCAGGATTATCTTCTTTCACACCCTTCTTTTTCATCTGAAGCCTGACTATTTCACCGCCCAATGATACCTCACCTACATCAAAGCCGCTGACTCCTTCAACGGTTACAAGATTTCCTTTTGTAAAATACTGCGATGTTGTATTTCTGAAAAAATCCTTGCGGCTGCCATTGTGAAAGCTGACCTCTATTACACGACAACTGTTTTCATCTTCAAGAACAGGGATCTCCTGCAGCCAGTCGTAGGTATTCATCCGGTTACATCCGCCGGAACTGCATCCGCCACCCTTGCTTTTACATCCGCCACCGCAATTAGCACAACCCATATCTGAAATTTAAAATTCAAAATTTAAAAAAAGGGATCGTTAGTCAAATACCCGTCAGAAGTAATATTGTATTCCTGCAGTGCCTTTTCCTGATAGCTATTTTCAAAATAGCATACAGGTCATACTTCCAATGATATCTGCCCGCTGTTCAGTAAAACTGAGTGAAGCGAAACCGGAATTGTATATGCTGTAGTAATGAAAGACACTTTAAAAAAGTTTACTGACGGAAAAAAGCTTTACATCCCTACCTGCCTTCCCGGCAGGATTTTTATTCATTTTCACATCGTCGAACGCTCAATGGTTCAAAAATACAATTTTGTCCTGAATAATATGGTATAGTTTGATGGTGAGTGCATGAAAAAGGATCTTTGAATTAGCATTTCGCTCAATATAATAGGCTGCTTTGTCCAGTTCTTCTAATATGGCTTGTTGCTGTTCCATACCTGAGATCTTATTCAGCCTTTCTGCAAAATCCTTATCATTATCGTTAATTGCATTTGGCCCGGCAATCCTGAGATGCAAGGATACTTCCAGTAAATGATTGAAGTAACGCAGAAATTGTTTTTGTTTCTCCCTGCCCAAACGGCTGATCTCTTCCACCCATTTGGCCTGTGCAACCGGCCCTGTTTTTAATATGGAGTTCAGCCAGTCACGTAATAATGTTTCCCAGTTCTCTTCATTGTTATCTGAATAATTGAGTGCTTCCCTGTAATTGCCATCGCTGATAGCTGCGATCTGCCTTGCTGTTGCCGGGGTGGCGTTGTTCTTATTAATTAATGCTTCTTCAATATCTTTTGTTTCTAATAATGGGATCTTGATCAGCTGGCAACGGCTGACAATAGTGGGGAGAATCAGGTTTTCGTTTTCGGCAACGAGGATAAACAATGTATTTGCAGGAGGCTCTTCTATTAATTTAAGCAACTTGTTTCCTTCAGCCCCGAGATATTCCGGCATCCACATTATTAGAATTTTATATTCACTTTCAAAGCTTTTCAAATTCAGTTTCCGGATGATGTCATTACATTCATTGGCGGTGATATTTCCCTGTTTATTTTCTGCATTGATGGTTTGCAGCCAGTCATAAATGTTTCCGTAAGGGGATTTTTTTATGAAACTTCTCCATTCATTGATGTAGTCGGTGCTAATCGGAGGAGTTCCGGTTTTTTTAGTTACGACAGGATATGAAAAATGAATATCGGGATGAATGAGTTGTTGTGATTTGATGCAGCCGCTGCAGAAGCCGCAGGAATCGTTACTGGTTACCGGTTGTTGGTTGCCGGTGGGCTCATCACCAAATAAAGAAGGTGATGACTGTTGACTGCTAACCGTAAACTGCGAACCGGCTTTTTCACAAACCAGGTACTGAGCAAAGGCAATAGCCATTGATAAGGATCCGCTGCCTTCTTTTCCCAAAAACAACAATGCATGGCTGAGCCTGTTGTGCTGCACCATTTCTGTCAGTTGTTGTTTTATTTCTTGCTGATTTATGATCTCTGAAAACTGCATGGAATGCGAAAATAAGTGTTCTGGAAGTAAAAAAAGCGATCGGAAAAACCAATCGCCTTCATAAAATTCTTGTAGGATTCTTTGCAGATTCCTTAAAACATTATTCTAATTCAGGTATTTCAGAACCTCCGGGCTCATCGGGTTCACTTTGTTATGAAACACAGCGATCAGGTTTCCTTTTTCATCCAATAAAAATTTTGTAAAATTCCAGGTGATGGGATTTCTCAGGTAGTCTTTCCAGGCCAGGTCTTTAGAATTATCTGCCGGAATATTTTTGGCAAGTTCCCTCGATTGGTCTACCAGCCATTTAAATAACGGATGAATATCATTACCTGCCACAGATACTTTTTCTGCCATTGGGAAAGTAACTCCGTAATTTTTTTTGCAGAACTCAGCTATTTCCTGGTTGGAGCCCGGTTCCTGCTGGCCAAAGTTGTTGGCAGGAAAACCAACGATCACCAGTTTTTCTTTATATTTTTCATACAGTTTTTCCAGGTCATCATATTGAGGCGTGTTGCCGCATCTGGATGCCGTGTTCACTATCAGTATCTTTTTCCCTTTGAACCGGGAGAAATCAATTTCACCACCGGTAAGGCCGGGAACCTTGAAATCATAAATTGATCCACCGGCTAAAAAAGTTGTCAATGTCATAATAAGAAGAAAGGATTTCATAACAAAAAAATTGAATTATTGAATTGGACTAACCTGCGCTCTGCTAACAGATCTTTTCCTGTTTTATCATTGCCTTTCAAAGCAGCCAAGATCGGGAAGCCCTACTGGCCTGATATTACCATCCAGGTCTATGTTAACACTTGTAGCCACACCTTTGTTCAGTGCAGGAGAACCATTTCTGAGCCTGAAGTTGTAATAGTTCAGGCGTGTACTGATACTATCGAATAAAGGGTCCTGATTATTAATGATCTGATTCGAATCAATATTAGAAGGTGTGTTCTGAACCTTCCATAGATCGTGATCAAAGTTTACGTTAAAAACGGTATTTCCATTTTTAGCCACGGTCACTTCGTCATCCACGCCTCCGCCTTCGCCCCAGAATATGCAATTAATGAACTGTGCATTCAGATCGGACGAGGTAACAATATTATTGGAAGTGATATAGTTTGTAACGGTGAGTACGGGATTTTTGTGCTGGATAAATGTATTGGAATAGCTCGCAACGGTACAATGAATAAAGTTATAGATCCCGCCTTTCAGAAGGTAAATATTTTTGCCACAATTACTGATCAGGCAGTTGATAGCATTAAGGCTTGAATTCACAGCAATGATTCCAGCATCATAGGAATTATCTATTACACATTGATTAAGCACAACTTTTGGATTGGCATTTACCGAAGGGTCCTGCACGGCAATGGATTGGTATGAATTTTTGATCACGGCATAATTCAGAATGTTATTATAGCTGCCGGTGTTGAAATAGATACCGGGCCAGCTTGCAGGAAAATATTTATAAGGGTCATCCAGCCTTTCCCCCTGAAAGTAAACACGGTCCGCAGTATCTTTTTCTCCATTCACCTGCAATGTTCCGTCAATAATTATGGGCGCACCGGCGTTTACATAAATGCGGCAACCTTTATTTATAGTCAGCGTTCTGTTTGGGGCCACATACAGGTATCCTAATATCACATAGGGCAGATCATTATTCCAGGTTTCATTAGTGGTTATTTCTTTATTCACCAGGAAGTGTGCATTCTGCCCCCATGCTTCCAGTTGAACGACCTTATTCTTACCATTATAACTTACTTGTATGCTGTCCCGGATCACAAAAGGAAGATTGCCTGATCCCGGATCAACATTAACCTGAACGAATACATAAACGCTGTCGTTGGCATTAATCTCAAGATTATTGACTTCAGGGCCAATAGCGCCATCAACATTTATTTTGAATGCAGAGCCGGAGCCACCCATCAGTTTTACAGAAGTTAATCTGAGTTTTTGATTGTTTTGATTCACAATCTTGAAAGATTGAGTTATAGAACCCGAGGTTACAAATACCGTATCATATTTTAATGTATCTGCAGTGATGGCCACAATAGCGTCCGGGGAAGTGATAAATGAATCTTTCTTGCAAGCAAAGAAAATAGCCAGGATGGATATTGACAGTATTCCGAGGGTCTTCATTGAGTTCAAAAATAATAGAAGTATTTCAAATTATCGAGAAGCATAGCAAAGGGTAGCTATACTCAGGCGGGTATTGCCCGCTTTGATCAGCTCTGACCCGCAAGACTCAAGAGTTGCACCTGTAGTGACCACATCATCTACCAGCAGGATATGTTTGTTCTGAATGGCTTCAGGCTTAAGCAATAAAAATTTTCCTTCCAGGTTCATCCAACGCTCAATTCGTCCCTTTTTGGTTTGCGTTTCTGTAAACTGTGGCCGGGAAATGACGTCAGTCAGCACAGGTATCTTCATGGTTGTTTTCATTCCCTCGCATAAAAGCATTGATTGATTGTATCCTCTTCTTTTTTCTTTTGCAGGAAATAATGGAAGCGGGATGAGCGCATCTGCCGCAAAACGGCCGGATTGCTTAATACTGTTTCCCATCAACCTGCCTAATTGCAATCCTAATTCTTTGTTTTTCCTGTATTTCATCTGGTGTATCAGGTTTTGCATCAGCGATTCTTTGGTAAAATAATATTGGGCTGTGGCGGATTCTACCGGCAACCTTCCCCAGAATTTTTTCTCTACAGGATTATCAGGATGAATTTCAAAATTAGTTTCGGGCAATGCATGAATGCAATACATGCAGAGATTGCTTTCATTTGCCAACAGATCGCTGCCGCAGCCGGAGCAAATATGAGGAAACAAAAAATGCAAAAACGATTCCTTTATTTCCTGAAAGCTGATCATAAATAGGTTTATAAATTAAAACTACTGACTCTTCTCTCAGAATAAATACCGGTACAATTCTTCCACCCGGCTCATTACCACAACTTCTATTTTGAAATTTTGCTTTGAAAGCCCCTTTTTATTGTATTTGGAGACAAATATCTTTTCAAAGCCCAGCTTTTCTGCTTCTGCTATTCTTTGTTCAATCCGGTTTACTGCACGGATCTCCCCGCTCAAACCAACCTCACCGGCAAAGCAAATGTTTTGAGGCAAGGCAATATCTTCATAAGAAGAGAGCAATGCGCAAAGAACAGCAAGATCAATGGATGGATCTTCAACTTTCAGTCCTCCTGCTATATTCAGAAAGACATCTTTCACTCCAAAATGAAATCCTCCTCTTTTTTCCAGTACGGCTAATAATAGCTGTAAGCGCCTCAGGTCAAAGCCGCTTACTGTCCGCTGGGGCGTTCCGTATACTGATTGTGTTACTAATGCCTGTACTTCAATCAGCAAAGGCCTTAGCCCTTCAATAGTGGCCGCAATGGCAATACCGCTTAATTGCTCTTCTTTTTGAGTGATCAGGATCTCACTCGGATTCAATACACCACGCATTCCTTCATCAGTCATTTCATATATTCCTAATTCTGCTGTACTGCCAAAACGATTTTTAAGAGTTCGGAGAATACGATAAGCATAGTGGCGATCGCCTTCAAACTGCAGCACCGTATCTACCATGTGTTCCAGGATTTTCGGACCTGCAATGCTTCCATCTTTAGTAATATGGCCAATAAGAATCACCGGAGTGTTGGTTTCTTTGGCAAAGCGTTGGAATTCCGCTGCGCTCTCCCGTATCTGTGAAATACTTCCGGGTGATGAGTCGATATACTGTGTTTGTAAAGTCTGCACAGAGTCGATGATCACTATTTGCGGCTTCAGCTTTTTGATCTCCTGGAAAATCGTTTGCACGGATGTTTCCGTCAGCAGGTAAAAATTTTCATTGCTGAGGTTCAACCGGTCTGCTCTCATCTTTATCTGCTGTTCACTTTCTTCGCCGCTAATGTATAGAACAATATTGTCTTTTAGCAGTAAACCATTTTGCAGAAATAAAGTTGATTTACCAATTCCGGGTTCTCCCGCTACCAATATGATACTTCCCGGTACCATTCCCCCGCCAAGTACTCTGTTGAGTTCGGGATCGGCCGTTATTATTCTTTTTTCTTCGCCACCTGCAATTTCACTCAGCGAAATAATTTTATTGATTCTTTTATCTTTATTGTAATCTTTCCAGCCTTTATTATCTTTTACTGAATCTTTCTGGATCAATTCTTCCACAAACGTATTCCATTGCCCGCAAGAGGGACATTGACCTAACCATTTTACACTTTCGTATCCGCAGTTTTGACAAAAGAAAGCTGTCTTGACTTTGCTCATATCTTTATTAAAGATAGAATAACATTCAGTTCAGAAATAAAACTCCGGTAATTAAAACAATATTGAGTTGAGCATTGTCCAGGTCTGAAAAAGTGATTTAAAGCAAGAAAACAGGCGGGAGAATTTCCTTAAAAGTAAAAAGGTCAGTCTTTCGACTGACCCCTTACTTACTAACCCATTAAATTCTTGCACTAAGTTACAAATCTGAGCCACATAACAAAATAATTTTTTGCTTCTGTTAATAACTTTCAGGCATGAAAAGCAATAATAACCTGTCTTAAAAAATAAATATAACATATTGACAATCAAATATGTATAGCTATAGATTTTAAAAACGTACTTGAATATTTTAAGTATTGCAGATTTGAAATTATTTGAAATTCAATATGACAAAACGACCGAAAAAAACCGCAAAATTTAAATGGTAACAGATTTGATATCAAAGGGATTAACCTTAAAAAAAGTAGAATAATGACACCCTCAATTTTAATTGTTTCCCTGATTTTTGTTGGTATCAGTATGTTGGTTTCTTTGGTGCTGAAAAATAAATTTCAGTCCTATGGAAAGATTCCTCTTGCCAATGGTTTATCAGGTAAGGAAGTGGCAGAAAAAATGCTTAGCGAAAACGGTATATATGATGTTAAGGTAACATCGGTGGATGGTTTTTTGTCTGACCATTACAATCCTGCTAATAAAACCGTGAACTTAAGCCCTGAGGTGTATAATGGAAAGAGTATTGCATCTGCTGCGGTAGCGGCACACGAATGCGGGCATGCCGTACAGCATGCTACAGCCTATAATTGGTTAATGATGCGAAGCAAACTGGTTCCCGTGGTACAGTTTAGCTCCGGGATCGTTCAATGGATACTGCTGTTGGGGGTGATTATGATTAACAGGTTCCCGCAATTATTGTTGGCGGGTATCATCCTGTTTGCACTTACCGCTTTGTTTACATTGATCACACTTCCAGTGGAAATTGATGCAAGCCGCCGGGCTTTGGCATGGTTGAACAGAAGTAATGTGACAAATCCTCAGGAATATCCTAAAGCAAAAGATGCCTTAAAGTGGGCGGCAACGACTTATGTGGTAGCAGCATTGGCTACGGTAGCCACCCTGGTTCAGTATATTTTGATCTACGCTAACGGGAGAAACCGCAATTAATTTAGAGTAAAATATAGAAGAGGAAATTCCTGATCAGCCGGTTATAGTTTTATTTCTTCATCCTGGGGATCAAAAAACCTGTACTCAGTTAAGTGATAGCTGGTATCCTGTTCCAGTTTAATTTTCTGTTTCAGTTTTTTTCTCCAGTGAGCAATTTTTGATGACCAGGGCCAGCCTTTGGTGAGATATGCATACATGATAGGATGAACTATCAGTTTAAGGTTACTGTGTTTGTGTGTGATTACATAACTTAAGTTCTTTTCGATTTCATCTTCCAGTATCAGGGTTGATGAAATTTTGCCGGTGCCATTGCAAGTAGGGCAGACTTCCTGGGTATTAATATTAACCTCAGGTTTCATGCGCTGCCTGGTTATTTGCATCAGCCCGAATTTAGAAATGGGAAGTACTGCATGCTTGGCACGGTCAACAGCCATGAACTCATCCATTTTTTCCATGAGCTTTCTTTTGTTCTCAGGAAATTTCATATCTATAAAGTCCACGACAATAATTCCACCCAGGTCTCTTAATCTCAGCTGCCGGGCAATTTCATCTGCAGCTTCGAGGTTTGTTTCCAGGGCGTTTTGTTCCTGGTTATTTCCTACGCTTTTATATCCGCTGTTTACATCAATCACATGCAATGCCTCTGTATGTTCTATAATAATATAAGCTCCACTGCTCAGGTTTACGGTTTTGCCAAAGGAAGATTTGACCTGTTTGGTAATTCCAAAAGCATCAAAGATGGGCGAACCGTTATTATAAAATGATACAATTTCTGTCTTGTCGGGAGCAATACGCTGAATATATGATTTTGTATCGCTGAATATGCTCCGGTCGTTCACAACGATCTTATTAAAATCTTCGTTAAGCAGATCACGTAAGATGCTGGTAGTTTTAGTCTGCTCACTTAATATTTTAGAAGGAGCAACGGCTCCTTTCAGGTTTTTCTGAATGACCTTCCACATTTCTACCAATGAAGACAGGTCTTCATGAAGTTCAGCTGTATTTTTTCCTTCTGCAGCTGTTCGTACGATCACCCCGAAATTTTTTGGTTTGATCGCTTCGATAATGCGTTGTAATCTTTTTCTTTCTTCTGCTGAATGGATTTTTCTTGAAACCGCAACGATATTATTGAAAGGTGTAATAACAACGAACCTGCCCGGTAGGGATATCTCGCAACTTAGCCTGGGGCCTTTGGCTGCAATGGGTTCTTTGAGGATTTGTACCAGTATATTAGGCTTGCCACCTAATACTTCATTGATTTTTCCTGTTTTTACAATTTCCGGTTCTATTGAAAAATTGCTGAAATCCAAACCCTGCTCACTTTTTTCGTTGATACATTGTGATGTAAATTTCAACAGGGAACGGGCATAGGGGCTCAGGTCTGTATAATGAAGGAATGCATCTTTCTCAAATCCTACATCTACAAATGCAGCATTTAATCCGGGAATAAGTTTCTTTACTTTGCCCAGATATAAGTCTCCCACTGCAAAGCGGGCATCGGTTTTCTCACTGTGAAGTTCTACCAGCTTGCGATCTTCCAGCAGAGCGATTTCAACGCCCTGCGGGGCAGAATTAATAATAAGTTCTTTGTTCATTACTGCTTACAACATACATGGTCTGCCTTTTTGCTAAATACCGGTTAGCAGGATCCGTACTAATTGCGGGATTGAAGCCTGTAGAATTTAATGCAGCAAATTGGGGAGAGTGCAAATTTGTACGGCAAACAACCAGTCAACTGAAATCTGCCCGCCTCCGGCGGACAGATCGATCGTACAGAAAAGAGAAACTATTTGTTTCTTTTCTTATGACGGTTTTTTCTCAGCCTTTTTTTACGCTTATGCGTCGCAATTTTATGACGCTTTCTTTTTTTACCACAAGGCATACTCAAATAATTTTTTTAATGTTTCTGAATAAATAAGGTTATTAGCTTTTTTATAGTATCCGCATCAAATGCAATGCGATAATATTCTATTTTTTCAATTCTTCTATTCGTCTTTCTACTTCAGCTCTTACATCTTGCCGGTTTATATATTTTAAACTTTTCTGATACCAGCCGGCTGCACTTTTTTTATCGTTCATTCTCTCAAAGGTGTCGGCCAGCAACATAATTGCTTCGAGGTTTTCCGGCATCACCCGGTTGACTGCTTCTAAACGGTTGATTGCCTTATCATATTGCCCGGACATCAGTGAACCTTTAGCCATCGTCACCAAAGCATAAACATTATTACTGTCTTTGTCCAGTACCGATTTGATTTTGATAATACCTTCCATAGGTGCAGCAGAGATACCTCCAAACAGGTAACAAGCTCCTAAACCTACTATAGAAGAATCATTATCAGGGTTTAACTTCAAAGATCTTTCAAACAAATCCTTTGCCTGCAAGGCTTCCCATCTTCTTTTCTCGGAGTTGCCTTCGCTTTCCATCGAGTTTAAAAACAAACGGGCAGCAAAGTTGAGGCTTTTTTCGGAATTTTCCAATCTGGCTGCTTCGCCTGTGTACCAGGCGTATGGCTCAAAAGCTGCAGCAGAATCAGCCCACAGGCGGGCCATTTCCTTATAGACTTTTATCTGCTGATCTTTTACATCGCCCCTTGAAATAGAATTTTCCAGGGTATTGATACGGATCATTTGCTCCGGTGTCAGCCTTTTTTTGGCTGCTTCAATGATACTATCGGCAGATACGGATAAAGAGTTGACTCCTTCATTGGCAGAGAGGGCAGGTTTACTGCTACGGGCAGGTGTAAACTTCCCCCATAAGAAAATGATCAACACTAAAGTGATTCCGGCACCTGTTGTTATCCATTGTGGACGTTTCAAGAGAAAAAGTTTCGGGCGAAATTACCTAAACCAACATTAATATGATGGAAAACGAGGTGAAACTTTATTTGAAACTGATCAGGCGTCTTCTCCGGGACCTGCATCCGGTTTTAGCTCTTTCAGTTTTTTTACTTCAGCCACAAACTCTTTTGCCGGTTTAAATGCAGGAATATAGTGTTCAGGTATATGAACAGCAATATTCTTTTTAATGTTACGCCCGATTTTAGCAGCTCTTTTTTTAGTAATAAAACTGCCAAATCCGCGGATGTAGATATTCTCACCGCCGGCAAGAGTATCTTTTACTTCTTTGAACATGGTTTCGAGGGTTACCAAAACGTCAACCTTGGGTATCCCTGTTTTCTCGGAAATCTGGTTAACCAGGTCGGCCTTTCTCATTGTTGCAGAATTTTTTGTTGGTTTATAATGCCAATTTACTACAAAATTATATGATTTTCAAAGGGATAGGCATAAATATTTTTTCAACAGGTGTGATTGGTTATATAAAATGAAGGATATTTAGCCGGCGAATTTCAAAAATTATGGGTGGGTTTCAAAAAAACAACAATAAAAAAGAATGGTTTACTCAATTGCTATTGAAATGGAATAAAGAAAAAAATAACAGGAAAATGCCCTGGAAAGGAGAAAAGGATTCTTATAAAATATGGTTGAGCGAAATCATTCTCCAGCAAACAAGGGTAGAGCAGGGACTGGGTTATTATAAAAAATTTATTCAAGCCTTCCCGGATATTCATCGGCTTGCCAACGCAACAGATGAAAGAGTTTATAAAATGTGGGAAGGATTAGGATATTACACAAGGTGTAAAAACCTTTTATATTCTGCCCGGTATATTTCAAGAGAACTTGATGGAAATTTTCCCGGAACTTATGAAGAAATAAAAGCATTGAAGGGTGTTGGACCTTATACAGCAGCGGCAATAGCATCTTTTGCATTTAACTTGCCTTATGCCGTCGCAGATGGAAATGTTTTCAGGGTTCTGGCAAGAGTATTTGGGATAAAAGAGCCGGTTCATTCACCGGTAGGAAAGAAGAAATTTTTACATTTAGCCAATGAGCTGCTTTACAGGAAGCAACCCGGAATTTATAATCAGGCTATCATGGATTTTGGTGCTGTAATTTGTAAACCTGCCACACCACTTTGTACTATCTGCATTTTTAATAAAAATTGCTTCGCCTTTCTCCATAACAAAATTGATCTCTTGCCTGTTAATAAAAAAAAGATCCATATCCGGCAACGCTGGTTTTATTATTTGGTTCTTGAATGGAGGAAGAAGTTTGCGATCCGGCAACGAATGGGTAAGGATATCTGGCAAAATTTATTCGAATTCCCTTTAATTGAAGCTACTGAAGAAATTGGTCATAAGAAAATTTTACAACTGGCAGTGAAGGACAGGATACTGAAAGAAGGTGGTTATGAGATTCTTTCAGTATCACCGCCGTATAAGCAAAGGCTTTCTCATCAATTGATTTCAGGCCGGTTTCTTAAAATAAAACTGAAGCAAAAAACTGTTAAAGCTAATGACTGGATATGGATCAGTACGGGCCGGTCTTCCCATTATGCATTTCCTGCTTTTATCAATCAAAACCTTAAAAAGAGCGGAGCCGGTAAGAATTTGTTTTAATCCCCTGTTAATCAGGGTTGGAAAATTTTCTTAGTCCGCATAAAAAAATCTAATTTTAGAGAGCATTTAATTCCGGGATGAATTATTAACGAAAAAGAAGAGTATATGAGAGGAGTTAACCGAGTAATGCTCATTGGGAACCTGGGTAAGGATCCTGAAGTACAAACACTGGAAGGAAATATTGCGGTGGCAAAATTTCCTTTAGCAACTACAGAAACTTTTAAAGACAGGTCAGGAAAATTAATTTCACAAACAGAATGGCATACTGTGGTGCTTTGGAGGGGATTAGCAGAGCTGGCTCAGAAATACCTGCATAAAAGCAGTCTCGTATATATTGAAGGCCGCTTAAGAACACGCAGCTGGGAAGATAAGGAAGGCAACAGGAAATTTGCCACAGAAGTGGTAGGTGATAACCTGATCATGCTGGACAAACGGGCCGATAGCGGTAATGCAGCATCTTCAGGCGATATTAACCTGGAAGGAATGGGGGGACAGGACACATCTTCAATGGGAGATCCATCAGAAAATCTTCCGTTCTGAAATCTTATTTTTGCAATGATGATAAAGGCAAACTTATAAAACTGCCTTTGCCATTCGTTTGCTTTATAACGAAAAATCAATCACTCAAAATATCCTGGTTTGGAAGATCATTTGCTAATTAATTTACTGCTACAAAAACTTTCCTATGTTTACCTGGCTGCTAATCCGCAAACGCCTGCGTTCCTGATGGTTTTATTACTGATCTTCCTGTTATTCACATTTACAATATCGGGTGCCGAGGTAGCTTTGTTTTCGCTGAACAGTAAAGACATAAATATGCTGAAGACCAAACAGCATGATGCTGCACGGCGTATAGTCCGATTGCTGGAAGAGCCCAAAGAGGTTTATGCTTCACTGCTGATCGGGAGTACGTTCATTAATATATGCATCATTGTTCTTTCTAATTTTCTGATAGACCAGTTTGATTTTTTGCCTAAAGAAAATAACCTGCTTGGGATACTGTTTAAAGTAATTGCCATAGGCTTTGTATTGATATTTTTCGGAGAAATTTTTCCGAAGATTTGGGCTACGCAAAATAATCTCCGGTTTGCATACGGTGCATCTTATGTTGTGGAATCATTGCATCTCCTTTTACGAAGGATCAGTATTTGGACCGTGAAACTGGCAAATAATATCGGGAAAAAATTAGGAGCCGACAAATCCGAAGTGGTCAGCATAAAAGAATTGGACCAGGCCATTGATATCAGGACTGATGAAGAGACGACGCCGGAAGAGAAAAATATCATGAGAGGTATCGTTAAGTTTGCCAACATTTCTGTACGCCAGATCATGCGAAGCAGGCTGGATATCAGAGGAGCTGATTACAACTCAACTTTTAATGAATTAATTAAAAAAGTGGAAGAGTTTCATTTTTCCCGCTTACCTGTGTACAAGAGCGGCCTGGATGAAGTGGTAGGTATCGTTAATACCAAGGATCTGATACCTCATCTGAATGAAACAGAGAGTTTTGACTGGCATTTACTCATGCGGCAACCTTATTTTGTTCCCGAATCAAAGCCTATTGAAGATCTTTTAAAGGATTTTCAGACTAAACAGATCCATTTTGCCGTTGTGGTGGATGAGTTTGGAGGTACCAGTGGCATTGTGACCATGGAAGATATACTGGAAGAAGTGATCGGTGAGGTCAAAGATGAGTTTAACAATGAGGGAGATGTGAACCGGAAGATTGATGAGCATAATTATATTTTCGAAGGAAAGACTATGCTGCATGACATGTGCCGTAAAATGGAATTGCCGATTGACACATTCAACGAAGTAAGAGGAGACAGTGAATCACTGGCCGGACTGATACTTGAACTGGCAGGAGAATTTCCGAAAATCAACACATTGATACCCTGCGGCGATTTCCAGTTTACCATACTTCAGGCAGACAACAACCGTATCCGGCAGGTTAAAGTAACAATTCAATCAAAAGAATAAACAATACCGATTTGAAAAAAATACTTTTCTTGATTTTCACCCTGACTTTGTGTTTTGCAATCCTGTTTTCCTGCAACAGCAATTATACTATCGGGAAGAGAAAAGGGTATTTTAAAATAGATTTTCCTGAAAAAAAATACAAACTCTTTGACCAGGCGGGCTATCCTTACAGTTTTGAGTATCCGGATTATGCGACGATTGTGAAAGACACTACCTTTTTTGAAGATAAACCGGAGAACCCCTGGTGGATCAATGTGGATATACCGCAGTTTGCTGGCCGTATCTATATAAGTTATAAAGTAATAACATCAAGGAATAAGTTAGATTCCCTGGTAAGCGATGCGTTCAAGATGGCATACAAGCAGCATGTCACTATATCAACCGGTATTACGGACAGTGTGATGAAAACGCCAAACGGGATCGAAGGAATTTATTTTTCACTATCAGGTAATACCGCCACTGCCAACCAGTTTTTTCTCACCGATTCTACAAAAAATTTTCTCAGGGGCGCATTGTATTTTAACGCCACTCCCAATGCAGACTCACTGGGCATAGTGAATGATTTTTTAAAACAGGATATCAAACACCTGATTAATACACTTAAATGGAAATAGAACAGTTCAATAAATCCAGGTAAACACACGGCATTTAAAAAATATTACTTTTGAAAACAATTAAGAGCCCTTGATAATAATAGATAATATACTGGTCAGTGATGATGTGATTGAGAAAAAATTTGTTTGTGATCTTGATAAATGTAAAGGCGGTTGTTGTGAAGAAGGAGATGCCGGAGCACCATTAAGTGATGATGAATTGAAAACGATAACTGAAGTTTTTGATAAGGTAAAGTCCTATCTTACCGGCGATTCGGTTAAGGAAATCGGGAATAAAGGAAAGTATGTGTACCATGAGGAATTCGGATGGGTTACCCCGACAATCGGGAGTGATCAAGGAATTTGTGTTTATGGGATCAGGGACCGGAACGGGATTATTAAGTGTGCATTTGAACAGGCATACAATGATGGAGTGATCGGCTGGAAAAAACCGGTGAGTTGTCACCTCTATCCTGTCACTGTCAAAAAAGGAAAACCCGGTGAGTATGACAAGGTAAATTATGAACCAAGGGAAATATTATGCAGCCCGGCTTGTGTGCTGGGTAATAAACTTGGAATTCCTGCATATAAGTTTGTTAGGGATGCACTGATCAGGAAATTCGGGAAAGAATTTTATCATGCTTTGGATGTAGCTGCAAAGCTGCGCCAGGCTTCAGAAGAGAACGAAAAAATAAGAAACAGTCTGTGAAAGAAACCGCTGCCAGATTTTTAGCCCGGAGCGCAGTCAAAGCTGCCGACAGAGAACATCGCCGTACAATCAATTTCAATATTGGCAAATACAGTGCGGCAGTAATACAGGGCAAACAACAGTTTGAAGATCTGTCTTCTGCAAGAGAAAAGGCAAAGAATCTGAAGTGGAGGGTCATGGAAAAACTCGACCAGTATCTTGAAATTTTTGAAAAGAACATTTCAGCCCGTGGTGCCAGGGTTATCTGGGCAGAAAATGCGGAGCAGGCGCTGAACGAAGTGGGAAAAATTTGTGCAGCTAAAAATTGCAAAACGATAGTGAAGAGTAAGAGCATGGTGACCGAGGAGATCCATCTCAATGATTATTTGGCCGAGAAGGGGATTGAAAGTGTAGAAACAGATCTTGGTGAGTATATTCAGCAACTGGACGGAGAACCACCGTATCATATTGTGACACCGGCAATGCATAAAAGCAAAGAAGATGTCTCAAGATTATTTGCCCAAAAATTAGGAACTGACCCAAATGCCACACCGGAACAGCTGACATTGATCGCCCGGTCTATTCTCCGGGAAAAATATGTGCAGGCAGAAATAGGAATAACTGGCGTTAATTTTATCATTGCAGATGCCGGTGCTGTAGCGATTACGGAGAATGAAGGGAATGCACGCCTGAGCAGCGCCTGGCCCAAAACCCATATTGCTATTGCAGGTATTGAAAAAGTGATTCCTTCCCTGGCTGATCTTTCTTTGTTTCTTCCGTTGCTGGCAACATTCGGAACCGGACAAAGAATCACCGTGTACAATTCCATCTTAAGCGGCCCGAGACAGGAAAATGAACCTGATGGCCCGGAGGAGATGTATGTAATTCTTCTTGACAACGGGCGCACCAATTTATTGGCCGATGAAAGAGTAAGGGAAAGTTTATACTGCATACGGTGCGGTGCTTGTTTGAATGTATGCCCGGTGTATAAAAATGTAGGTGGCCATACCTATGCCACCACGTACAGCGGCCCGATAGGATCTGTGATCACGCCACACATGAAACAGATGGATGAATGGAAGCACCTGAGTTATGCTTCTTCTTTGTGCGGAGCATGCACAGAGACCTGCCCGGTGAATATTAATATTCATAAATTATTATTGGAAAACCGTAACGAGTCGGTTGATAAAGGTCTAAGTTCTTTTGGTGAACGCATAGCATGGAAAGCCTGGAAACAGGCCATGTTGCATCGGGGATTGATGAACACCGGAACCGCTAAAATGAAAAACTGGGTAGTGAACTCAATGGTGAAAGGATGGAAAGAGCATAGAAGTGAACTGGATTTTCCAAAAAGATCTTTTAATCAGTTGTGGAAGGAACAACATAACGGGAATAAATAATTAATAGAGATCATACACCTTCGGTTGCAGGTTGCTCACTTGCCGGTACAGCTTTAAATGCTTTGTTTACCAGGTAAACACCCAGTAAGGCAACCAAACCTCCTATACCGATAAAAACGCTCATCTTTTCATTCAGTATCAACCAGCCTAAGATCACTGCAACGATCGGATTGATATATGCATAAATGGAAATTTGTTCTGTGGGTAAATGCTGCAATGCATATATGTAGCAAATGAATGTAAAAATTGATCCTACCAGTATTAGGTATGCCAGGCAGGCCCACGACTGCCAGGGTATGGAAGTGACCGGTATAGCAATACCTGTTGTTTTTGTCAGTGTGACCAGGAATGTACCCGAGATCAGCATCTGCAGCCCAAGACTGAAATAAGGATTAAAGCTTGCCACTTGTTTTTTTGTGTAAAGAGTTCCAAAAGCCCAAGACCAGGTTGAAAGAATGGAAAGAGTGATCCCGAGGCGAAATCCTGAATTAAAGAAATCATGGAAGTGCTCGTAAAATACAATGCAGACTCCGCCGAAACCGAGTATCAACCCAATAATTGCTTTTACGGGGATTTTTGAAGATAGAAACAGTCCGATCACTACCAGCCAGATAGGGAATATAGCACCTATGATGGCGCCTAATCCTGCTGAAATGTATTGAACACCCCAGGTGCTGAGCCCGTTGCTCAATGCAAAATTCAAAATGCTGAGTATGAAAACCGGCCCCCATTCTTTTCCTTTAGGAAGTTTGACCCCTTTGGATAAAAAATAAATAACATAAATGATCCCGGCAATCAGCTGGCGGATACCAGCAAGCTGTATTCCAGGCATGCGTTTCACCCCCTGTTCAGAAGCCAGCCAGGTGGTGCCCCAAAAGAAACAAACCATTGCCAATGCAAATGCCGCTTTGGTTTTTGTTCCCTTCCTGTAAATAGTCAGGGGGTTCAGTACCGATAATTGTTTGATGGAATCACCGGTTTGTGACAGCGCTTTTATAACATCAAAACGGGGCATATTCTCTGAATCTCCTTAAAGAGAAACTTGATTATTAAAAACTTTTTAATTCTATTACACTAAAAAAAGTCAAAGTTTCTTTAGCGTTTTTGGGATTAATGTTTAAAATGTCTCATCCCCGTCATCACCATTACCATTTTGTTTGTAACACAATACTCAATTGAGTCTTTATCACGAACGGAACCTCCAGGCTGAATGATCGCAGTGATTCCTGCTTCATGAGCCATTTTCACACTGTCATCAAAGGGGAAAAAAGCATCACTGGCCAGAACAGCCCCTTTCAGATCAAAATTGAATTGCTTTGCTTTTTCAATGGATTGCCTCAATGCATCGATACGGCTGGTTTGACCGCAGCCCTTTCCGATCAGTTGTTTGTTTTTCACCAATGCAATGGCGTTTGACTTTAAATGTTTGCATACAAGATTGGCAAATTTCAGATCTGCTTTTTCTTCATCAGAGCTTTCTCTTCCTCCTGCTTCCTTCCACTCCGAAAAATTCCCTTCATCGGCGGACTGGATCAGAATGCCATTTAATAATGAACGCTGATTCTCTTCTTTGTGCTTTATGCCCTGATCTTTATGTCTTAATAGTATCCTGTTCTTTTTCGTTTTTAAAATGGACAGGGCTTCTTCATCAAACCCCGGTGCGATCATTACTTCAAAAAATATTTCATTGACCACACCGGCTGTCTCTTTGTCAATTATTTTATTGCAAACCAATACACCTCCGAATGCCGATTCAGGATCTCCCGCCCATGCTGCATCCCAGCTTTCTTTTACTGTGGATCTTTGAGCAATACCGCAAACATTAGTGTGCTTGATGATGGCAAATACCGCTTCTTCCTTGTGGATTCCGCCTGCCGGATGTGCAGGATCCGGGGCAGCATCATGTATAAGCTGAACAGCAGCATCTACATCTACGAGATTATTGTACGAAAGCTCTTTTCCGTTTAATTGCTCAAAGAGTTCATCCAGGTCGCCAAAAAATTTCGCTTCCTGATGAGGATTCTCTCCATAACGCAATACCCTTTCTTCTTTGTTGAAGATTGTTTCAAAATTTGTTTCGTTGAAGTAATTTGAAATAGCATTGTCATAGGAGGCGCATACATCAAATGCTTTGCGGGCAAATGTCCTTCTTTGCCCGGTTGTTGTTTCCCCTTTTTGTTCCCTTAATATATTTTCAAGTAAGCTGTAATCCTTTTTATTTGCCACCACTACCACGTCTTTATAATTCTTTGCAGCGCCCCTGATCATGGAAGGCCCGCCGATATCAATTTTTTCAATGATCGTTTTTTCCTCTTTAGTGGCCGCCACGGTTTCTTCAAAGGGATACAGGTCCACAATTACCAGGTCAATTTCAGGAATATTGAATTGTTTCATTTCCTGTATGTGAACAGCGTCGTCTCTTTTACCGAGTATGGCGCCAAAGACAGAAGGATGCAATGTTTTCACCCTGCCGCCTAAAATGGAAGGATAGGAAGTCAGCGATTCAACAGGGATAACTTTTAGCCCGAGTTTCTCAATAAATTGCTGAGTGCCTCCTGTAGAGTAAATGGTTACATCAAGTTCTGATAAAATTTTTACAATAGGCTCAAGGCCATCTTTGTAAAAGACAGAGATGAGAGCAGACTGAATTCTTTTGTTCATAGTATTAAAAAAAATTGAGGCAGGCAGGCCGCAAAGATAAGTTTAACGAAGATTCATCACAAAAGCCCCTTTCTCGTTTACGGCGAAAGAAGAGATGCCGAGAGCATCACATTCTTTTTTCCATTTATTCAGTCTCCGGAACGGAACGGAACCATCAAACACTACCTGCCCAACTGAAAAAGTGTGCAACAACTTAGTCATATTTAATTTTGGATTTTTTGAGATTACGAGCAGATCAACCGGTATTGTGTGGTTGGTTTCAGAAAATAAAACAGGGGTATCAACCAGCATGATCTTTTTTGAACCCCAGGTAAAATATTTATTACCCCTTATTGTATCATTGACTTTTGAATTAATGGCCAGTCTGTGCAGTACTCTTGAAGGCTTTAAGTGAAAATTCCGCAAAAAAGCATCCTGCAACAGATCATTATCCCCGTCAAACAAATAGTCTTTCCCGTAAATGATGTCTATAGCCCGTCGCTGCGGCACATTATAAACGATTATCTTTTCCTGGTTACCTGCATCCATGAAGGAATATGCACGGAAGATAAAAAACAACAGCGATCCTGCCAGTGCAATTTTCAATCCTGCTTTGTTTTTTCTCATAAGCCAATACCCTGCACCGGTTGTGATCGCATACAATAAAATTGTTTGTACCATATTAATCTGCAACCCATCCCATAATGAATAGGGAAGCGATTCAACTCGTTCAATGTAAGTATTCATTAACCCGATCAGCCAGGATAAAGTTTCACCGGCAAGCCTGGCGACAAACGGGATAAAAAATATGCTGCACAAGAAAATCTCCCCCAGCAGGATCACACTGGACAAAGGAACTGCGATAAAATTGGTCAGCAGGAAGTAAACGGGAAACTGGTGAAAATGAAACACGCTAAGCGGGAGTGTGAGTATTTGTGCAGCAATGCTGACTGCATTGAGTTTCCAGATGAAATCGAGGATTTTATTACGGATATAAAACCAATTGTATATCGGCTGAAAAAAGATTACAATACTCAGAACTGCTGCATAAGAAAGTTGAAACCCGACATCCCACAGCCAGAACGGATCATAACATAACAGGATAAATGCAGATGCGGCCAGGGTATTATAGACAGAGGCCCTTTTTGCCAGGCTTTCTCCGATTACGATGCAGGTAAACATTACAGCTGACCGGATCACTGAAGCCTGTGCTCCCGCAAGCAAACTGAAAAACCATAATCCTGCGATTATCAGTACAGGCCTCAGCCATCTTAATTGTTTTTTTCTTTGTAACGGTTTTAATAATAAAGACAGTAACCAATATACCAATGCAAGATGCATCCCCGATATGGCAATAATGTGCACCACGCCGGTATTCGTGTATGATTGCACTAAATTCTGATCGAGATCGTCTTTATAACCGATCAGCAGCGCTTCGGCAAGTCCCTGCTCCCTTGCGCCAGGAATAAAGGAGCGAATAATACCGGTCACTTTCTCCCTGACTGAAAAGAGAAATTGATTCAGCCATTTTCCATTATTGTTTTCAAGTATCTCAAATTCTCCGGGTTTCAGATAAACCTGGTGTGTAATTCCCTGGAATAAAGCATAGCGTTTATAATCAAACCCTCCGGGGTTACCGGAGTTTTTTATTTCCTGCAAAGGTTTGTCAATGCAGAGAGTTGTGCCGTATTTCAGATACTTTAACGTGGAATCATTTTTTTTACCTGGATCTTTTTTAAAATATAAAATGATCTTTCCTTTGACAGTAATTATATTATCATTATGAAGCAGAAACTTTACTGAGGCATTTGCTTTAAAAGATTTATTCTTTTCCACTAACGGTTCATCCAATGATATTACCAGCCTGTCTTTCGGAAAATAAGTTTTACCGAACCATCCCCTGTCATTTTTGATGTTATGATACCCGGTAAGCAATATTCCCAGTGATAAAAATATCAGTCCCCCGGAAATTCCACTCAGCAAAGAGAGCCGGAACCGTTTGAAGACCGGTAACAAAAAGAACAGGATGAACGCCAGGCTGCTTAGTACCAAAACATACCACCATATCTTGGAGGAGAGCTGCAGGTACCATTGCAGGATGATCCCGGCCATCAGCGGGAATAACAGGCGAAGGAAAGGCGATCTCTTCCAGAATGGAATTTGATAAAATACCATAATGAAAGGTAATTGAGATGGTGAAGGTTTTCAATACCACTTTGCGGGTATTTTGGACGATACGCCTGGTACAAACAAAACAACGGGTGTTCGGGAATAAACTCTAAAACAACGGTCGCTATCTTTTTCCGGCGATATAAAATTTTTTAATGTGTTCTGATTTTTTTAATTACCTGGGTAACCGGGTGAAAAATAATTGCTGCTGTTGTCTATGGGGTGCCATATAAAGGGATATACTCTGAGCAGTGGGTTAATCTTTTGTAATTTTTATTACCGGTACGGTTGCATTTAGCTTCTGTGTACCTTCGTTTTATCAATTTACGGTATGAAAAGATTTTCATTGTTGCTGGTCATTTTTCTCAGCTATTTTGCTTCAGGGCAAACATTGCAGGAAGTTGAATCCCAACGAGTGCATCTTCCCAACGGATGGAGCCTGACACCAGTGGGCAAAGCGTTGCCGTTAGGTGATCTGCCATTGAACATGGCAGTGTCTGCTTCAAAAAAATATGTTGCAGTAACCAATAACGGGCAAAGCGTCCAATCGTTGCAACTCATCGATGCAGCAAATGAAGTGATACTTGATAATGTAGTGGTTCCTAAATCGTGGTATGGATTAAAGTTCAGCGCTGATGAGAAATACCTCTATGCTTCCGGCGGAAATGACAACCGGATCCTTCAATATGCAGTGAAAAACAATAAGCTCATTCTGAACGACAGTTTAATACTCGGGAAAAAATGGCCGGTAAAAATCTCGCCCACCGGCCTGGATATTGACGATACCCGGAAAATTTTGTACACAGGTACCAAAGAAAATAGTTCGCTTTATATAGTTGACCTTGCAACTAAAAAAGTAAAAAAGCAGGTAGATCTCCCGGCAGAAGTGTACACCTGTCTTCTTTCGCCGGACAAAAAAACACTGTACATCAGTTGCTGGGGTTGTAATAAAATATTGTTGTTCGATACAGGAAAAGAGAAGATCATCGGGGAAATTCCCGTCGGTGATCACCCCAATGAATTATGCCTGACAAAAAAAGGAAATTATCTGTATGTGGCAAACGGGAATGACAATTCGGTATCAGTGATCCGTGTAAAAACAAAAAAAGTGACCGAAACATTGAATGCTGCATTGTATCCGAACTCTCCAGCAGGCTCTACTTCAAACGGGCTGGCGTTGAGCGCTGATGAAAAAACATTGTATATCGCCAATGCCGATAATAATTGCCTGGCAGTGTTTGATGTCAGCCATCCCGGTTTCAGTAAAAGCAGGGGTTTCATACCTACGGGATGGTATCCCACCAATGTAAAGGTCATCAATAAGAAGATCTGGATCACAAACGGGAAAGGATTCACTTCGATGGCCAATCCGTATGGGCCTGATCCGGCACGAAAAGATGAAGGAGTGATTTATCAGAAAGGAGATACAAGTGAACCGATCGGGGTGCAATACATTGCAGGATTATTCAAAGGAAAGATGAGTATCATGAAGGAGCCTTCCGAAAAACAATTGAGCATTTACTCGCAGGCAGTGTATCACAACTCGCCTTTCAATAAAGAAAGAGAAATGCTGAGCAATGGTGAAGAAGGTAATCCCATTCCCATGAAAGTAGGCGGAATATCTCCGATTAAGTATGTCTTTTATATCATCAAAGAAAACAGGACCTATGACCAGGTGCTGGGTGATATGAAAGAAGGCAATGGGGATACTTCCCTGGTGTTGTTTGGAGAAAAAATCACCCCCAATCTTCATAAGATCGCCGGGGAATTTGTATTACTGGATAATTTTTATTGCGATGGTGAAGTAAGCGCTGACGGGCATGAATGGAGTATGGGAGCTTATGCTACTGATTACCTGGAAAAAACCTGGCCTACCAGTTATGGAGGAAGAGGTGGTGAATATGACAGCGAAGGGAAAAGGAAGATCGCCAACAACAAAGTTTATTTATGGGACCAGTGCAGGCAAAAAAACATTTCTTATCGCAGCTACGGTGAATTTGTGGATGATAAGAAAACCGGTGTTGAAGTGTTAAAGGATCATTTCTCCCCGGCATTTACCGGTTGGAATCTTTCGGTATATGATACTACCCGTTTTTATCAATGGAAAAATGAATTTGATTCGTTGATTAAAATTAATGCTGTGCCCCGGTTCAACAGCATTCGTTTTCCGAATGATCATACTGAAGGCCTCCGGATGGGTAAACTGACACCCTTTGCCCATGTGGCAGACAACGATCTTGCCTGCGGCCTGTTCCTTGAATACTTAAGCAAGAGCCCTATATGGAAACAAAGCGTGGTGTTTATTATTGAAGATGATGCGCAAAACGGACCCGATCATGTGGATGCTCACCGCACTACTGCTTATGTGGCGGGAGGATTTGTAAAAAGAAAATTTGTGGATCACAGCATGTATTCCACTTCTTCCATGTTGAGGACGATGGAACTGATTCTTGGCCTTGATCCAATGTCACAATACGATGCAGCTGCCGAACCTATGTGGCGTTGTTTTTCCGGCACTCCGGACCTCACAGGATATCAATCTGTTCCTGAAAATGTGAATCTTACTGATAAGAATATTGCACAGAATGAATGGCAGCGCCGTTCGGAAAAATTCAATTTTGCCAAAGAAGATGCTATACCGGACATGCAGTTCAATGCTGTATTATGGTATGGTATCAGGGGGGATAATGTTCCTTTGCCTGCACCTAAGAGAGCAGCTTTTTTTAAAGCCACCAAAAACAATGATAAAGATGATGATTGATGTTCTCCACCGTATAAAACCGCAGAATGAATATTTTTCAGGAGAATAATTTATTTACATAAGCGATCTGGCCGATATGGTAAATGTTATGTTGTATCAGGCCGTTCAGCATAAAGCGGTAATTATAATTCCGGGAATGCACTTTTTCTTTCAGCCATTCATCTTCCTTTGATTCCAGTTCTGCAATGATGTGGTCATGCAAAGTTCTTAACTCTTCCAGTCCCTGTTGCCATTTATGAACAGAAGGATTAATATCCCTCCAGTCCCGGCTCTGAATTTCTTCCACCAGTTTTTTATCAGCCTTTTCAACCTGCCTCCAGCAGAATTCGGTCCAGGTGATCATGTGGTACAGCAACTCGGCAATGGAATGTGAATGAGCATTCGGCCTCCCGTCCTGCAGCGCAGGTTTTTTATAAACAATGCGGGGATCGATCTCGTGCAGGATCGTAAACACCGGCTTTCCGTACCAGGGTGCTCCGTCTAAAACATTTTGAAGATTGCGTATAATAGAATGAATCTCTTTATTCATACAGGCAAGCTACAAAATAAAATAACCGGCTTTTGACTTCAGGGGGATAAAATATTTTTATGCCTTTATTGCTGATTAACTATGGAAAAGTTTTCAGGATTGATTCATTGCGCCGGCAAACAATTGTAAACCAGCTTTAGCCCGGTTAGGCTGCAGGTCTTGGTAATATATAAAGGCAGGTGGTAACTGAAAAAAGTAAAACAAGGGACTGTTGCTTTTTTGCCATAGCCATTAAATCTCCATAAATATTCCCTTCACTTCATTCAATTCCGTAATGTACGGGTCAGGCATCGGCTTAACCCGAACCTTTTGACTTTTAAAACCTATCTGTTTGAAAAACCGCTATGCAAAGTTTTAGGAAAGACTTTTTCCCTGTAGTTTTTTATAGCACTAACCGTTATCGCTGTAAGGGTACAGGTTATGATATCCTGGCAAAAGCTCTGACCGGCGAACCATCCGAACCATTTATCAATAACGGGATGCTGTTGAGTTCAAATTCTTTTCCGGTCAATTTATCAAGGCTGGTCATATTCTCAATGATCAGGATCTCTTCCGGAAGCAACAGGTGATGGTTCGGCAGTAATGGATCATTTATATCATCTATGGAAATAGTATCGGAGCCGATCGCTTTGAGATTAAAACCCGATAGCCATTTTACCGCTTCAGTTGTCAGCGTAGGAAATGGGTCAAAGTAGCCTGGTGTGTTCCATTTATTTTGCCACCCGGTATAAAAAAGGATAAAGTCAATGCCGTTCAAATTTTTAATGCGGGACTTTAAAAAATTCAATTCTATTGCATCAACTTCTGTACAATCAACAACAGTACCCTTTCCGATAAACTTTTCAACAGGGAATTGGTCAAGTGATCTTGCGCCTTTGATGATGTGCGAGGGTGCATCCATGTGCGTGCCGGTGTGGGTGCACATAGTGATGATCAGTTCGGCAAAACCATCTTTTTCTATGGTGTTCCCGGCCTCAAATCTTGGCCCGAGGGTTCCGGGATAAACCGTAATTCCGTTCTCCAGCTGGTGAGTTAAGTCTATTATCATGAATGTTTAGTTGTTTATAATTTTTGGTTCTTCATCTGGTACCAGTATTTCTCCCTTTTATTGCAGGGCGTGTCATTTTATTTGATTTATCAATTGTTTTTTCATTGCTTTTTTGTACTGCTTTCTCAGGAATTTAAGTGTTTGCCATCTTTGAATGTTTCCATCTTTGCTTAATGTGACATTTAAGATTTCGATTCTGGTCCTGTTTTTACCGGGTTCATACATTGTGTATTTAACGTTAAGAATTGTGTCTATAGGAACTGAATTGTCATTATAGATAACAATATTATCTGTCTGGTAATATGGCATTCTCGGGGGAGGGTATTTCATTGTTGATGTGCTATCGGCCAGGTCATCATATTGATCAACATTGTATCCTAAGGTCCTGATCCTTTCAATGATCTCCGCTTTCGGCTTTTTTATTGTGTATGCCTTGCCGATATATATTGTTCCTTTGGGTATTTCGTAAACCCGTGGCATTGTGGTTGCACAAATGGCAAAAAATGAAACGGAGGCAATTCCGGTTTTAGCTATTCTTAATAATTTTTGAGAAGTGAAAATTTGATTTTGATCCTTATTAATGATCTTATGTGCAAAGGGTAAAACCAGTAAAGCCAAGTAATCTGAATAGTCAATGGTTCTCCGGATTTGAAAAGGGAGTACCTGATTTAAAGAATCAATGATTGGGGAAACGGCCGGCGTTTTCCAGATTACGAACAGAATCCCGGTTACAATAACGATCCATTTTTTAAAAGCCGGAAATATAAATGACATAAAGACCGGAAATACGATGAGCCCGGCAAAGTCTGATAGTTTGCCGGTTAGCTGATTTGTATAAGCCTGTTTTAAACAGAGGTCATTGAGTAGCAGTATCAATAAGGAAGCAATAAAAACCGGATTTAAAATTTGATTTCTCTTTGTCATTTTGCTGTTGGTGAAGTGTCCCGGAAAGGCGATCTGTAATTTTCAAATTTAGGACATAGATGCGGCGTCAAAAAATGCCATCATTAAAAACTGCAATGTTAGTATTGTACATTTTATATCTGCCTGTTATCTGGCATATCAATACCACTTCCCGGGTTTTGTGTATAACACAAAGAAAATATTTACGCACCGGTCATATTACTGCCTTCTCCATCTTCTTCAGCCAACTGCTGTCAATAGTAGCGCCGAGCCCGGGTGTTTCGGTGATATGGATCACGCCATTTTTTTGATAAATGATACCACCGCTTACAGGATCTTCTCTGAACATTAATGCCGTATCAAAATCAAAGTGTTCAATCAATGGGCTGCACAAAGAGAAATGTGCGAAGGCGGACATACCCAGTCTTGATTCCAGCATGGCGCCTACCTGCATTTGCATGCCTGCGCCTTCTGCAAGCCTGGCTATTTTCAGGCCATTAAAAATGCCGCCTGATTTTCCCAGCTTGATATTAAAATAATCACAGGCTTCGAGTTCAATCAGCCGCTCAGCATCATGATGATCCCCGCAACTTTCATCCGCCATGATAGGGATCGGACTGTTATCTCTGACCTTCGGAAGTTTCATGAACTTCCATCTTGCAATCGGCTCTTCACAATACTGTATGCCCAATTCTTCAAGAGCATTCAGTGTATCAATAGCTTCTTTCACTTTCCATCCCTGGTTGGCATCAATGCGAAGCGGGATATCATAGCCCACTGCTTTACGGATCTGTTTCATCCGCTGCACATCTGTTTTCCCGTCTTTTCCCAACTTTACCTTGATGGCAGGATATCCTTCATTTTTTATTTTCACTGCATCGGCAGCCATTTTATCGGGATCGCCAATGCTGACGGTGTAATCCGTAACAATAGTCTTGTTATTTTTTCCCCCAATGAATTTGTAAAGCGGCACTCCGGCATGTTGGGAAGCAATATCGTATAGCGCAATGTCAAATGCACTTTTGATGCTGCTGTTGGCGTAGATGATGTTATCCATATCAGCAATACGTTCTTCAATATCCAAAGCGTTTTTCCCTTTGAATACTTTTGCAAAATACTGCCCGACAATAAAGCAGGTATCCACACTCTCTCCATTCACAGGCAGGTATGGGCTGCATTCGCCGAATCCGGAAATACCCTGGTCTGTTCTGATCACCACGACAATACTTGCTGCTTCGTCTTCACTTCCCAGCGATGTGACGAACGGCTCTTTCAGTGGAATAAATAGTTTGTAAATCTCAATTTGCTGAATGATGATTTTTTGGGGCATAGCTTACCTGTTAAAACGGTTAATCAAAAAGTATTCTTATTCCAAAATTTATTGATGCCATGAGAGGGGCATTATTGTTTACAAATAAATAAGTGCTCGGGTAGTCTGTTGTCGGAATCTCCACCCGTGCTTCATTATAAAAATATATTTGAGAACCCAACATAAATTCCCATCCTAACCCGAGATCTAATGTAAGCCGCTTGAAAGCTGCTTTTCCATTATTTACCGGTATGAAATAGCCGGATGTATCCACAGATAATGAGTAAGAATTCTCAATGCGCCCCATCATCAGGCCAAATCCTGCGTATCCGTATAAGTTCCAGCTGTCCTCATTATCATAAGACCCTTTCAGGTAGCGTCTCCAGCCGATGGAAAAATGTTTGTAACGCATCAGGGCAGTGTTTGTGAAACTGACCTGCTGAGGTGTGGTGGTATCCGATTTTGCCGTTGCGGCAAGGTTGTTATGAAATTTACCGTTGGAATAATAGGAGAACCAGGCATACATCCCGTCTTTTTTTGAAAAGCTGAATAGTCCCTGCACTGTTTGCCCGACAGCCCAATAGCGCTGACCTTTTTTGAAGCTATGCTGAAAATCAAGATCAGTGGTCAGGCTGAAATGAGCCTTTTGAGCAACGCTGCCTGTTACAAAAAACAACAGCCAACCCACTGATATGAAAATATTTTTATTCAAGATTGAAAACCGGTGCAATGATAAGCAAATAATTTTTTGGGATATAAAAAAGCCGCCCGGGAAGGCGGCGATTGTCATTCAATGGGTCAGTATTTATTTTACCAGTTTTAGTTCTTTGATGATATTGGTGGCGCCGCCCAGCTTGTCAATACACCAGAGTACATAACGGATATCCACACAGATGGTGCGGTTCAGGTTTTTGTCAAAAGCTATTTTATGGCTGAGTGCTTCATAATTACCATCGAAGGCCAGCCCGATCAGTTCACCTTTTGCGTTGATCACAGGTGAGCCTGAATTACCACCGGTGATATCATCAGTAGTAATAAAATCAATTACGAGGTCTTTTTTATAAGCATCAGTGTAAGGCCCGAAATCTTTTTTCTTAAATAGTTCAATTTGTTTTGCCGGTAGGTCAAATTCATAGTCTCCGGGAATATATTTTTCCAGGACGCCTTTTGATGTGGTTGCATAGTCATAGTAAACCGCATCTCTCGGGCTGTAGCTTTTTACATTACCATAAGTGACCCTCATGGTAAACGTAGCATCCGGGTACATTTTTTTTGCTTTGGCAGGATCCATTTCCATAATGCCTTTCAGGTATAACCTGCCCAATTCCGCATTGGTAGCATTGAATTGCTGGAAGTAAGTAAGGTATTTGCTTATGTAATTGTTTAAAAATGTTTCAGCAAAATTGAAAGCGGGATCATCCTGCAGTTTGTTGGCATCGGGACTGGCAACGAAAGCTTTCCAGCGGGCATCGTCGAATATCATGGTTTTGCTGAACACATCAGCGGCAAATTTTTTATAAGTGGCTTCATCATCCAGCGGGCCGTATTGATTTTTTAATGTTGAGTAAAACCCGATAGGCTGCTGGTCCTTCGGGATGTCATTGTAAAACATCATCGTGACCGTGCCGAGTATGTTCTGATCGGAAGGTTTGTTTTCTTCTTTCAGAAATGCGGCTCTTGCTTTGTCTGCTGCCTCAACCGCATTCTTTACATCTGTTGCATTAGCCCGGGTGCTGACCATTGCATTTTCCACCTGGCGCAGTGTGGAGGCGAAAGCGATCAGGGGTGACCCGAAAATGCCTTCATTCATGTAAACCCGTTGCATTGAGTAAGGCCTCCAGGCTGCATAAGCTTTTTCCCAATCGGGAAAGATGTTTTCATATTCAGGTTTTCCTTTTGCCCAGGCTATAAATTTTTCTTCAAAGTTTTTCTTTTGCCCGTACACATCATACTTGATCAGTTGTTTGCTTTCCCCATCGTAAAATTTCCAGTAGTTGGCAATGCCGGAGTAGGAAGGGGATAATTGTAATTTAACGGCAGGATCTTTTTTCATTTCGGCAAACATGTATTTCAACCGCATGTCACGCAGCTTCACTAATGTGGGATTGTCAATGTCAATTTTTTGTTTGACGCCATAAGAAGTTTCGTAACGGTTGGTACTTCCCGGGTAACCATAGATCATGGCATAATCACCATCTTTTAATGACTTCATGGAAACGGGAAGAAACCATTTCGGTTTCAGCGGAATATTATTGGGAGAGTAGGGCGCAGGTTTACCATCAGGGCTCATATAAACACGGAAGATGGAATAGTCGCCGGTATGCCGCGGCCATTCCCAGTTGTCGGTGTCACCACCGAATTTACCGACACTTTCAGGAGGAGCGCCTACAAGACGGACATCATTGTACCGCTGATATACAAATGCAAAAAACTGGTTGCCTTTGAATAAAGCGCTCACTCTTGTTTCAATGAATTGAGAAGGATCACTCATCCGTTTGTTGATGGCTGCTAAAACCGTATTCTGTCTTTGAACCCTTTCTGTTCCGCTCAGGCCTTTCAATGAATCCAGCACTTCTTTCGTCACATCCTCTATTCGGAGGAGGAATTGCACAGACAAATTTCCACCGGGAATTTCTTCGCCTTTATTTTTTGCATAAAAGCCGTTTTGCAGTATATTATTTTCTACTGTACTGGCAGATGCGATCACATCATAGCCGCAGTGGTGGTTGGTAAAGATCAAACCTTCCGGACTGACAATGGAGCCTGTGCATCCTCCGCCAAAAATGATGATAGCATCTTTGATGGATGCTTTATTGATACTGTATAATTGTTCTTTGGTAAGTTTTAATCCCTTCTTCACCATTTCGTCATATACCTGCTGCCCCATCAGTAATGGAAGCCACATGCCTTCATCGGCAACAGCTTTGAATACCAGTAAAAAGATCAGGGCTATAGAGAAGAGTAGTTTACGCATGCGGAAAATTTTAGGAAGACAAACCTACTAATAAAACTAAAGCTACGTGTAAAATATGTGAGCGCCGGTGTTAACGTAGTGAAAATGGCAGGGTGGTTTTCTTAAAATCTTTATGTGAGGGGAGAGAAAATTCCATTCTTTATTGTCAAAGGTTTTCTGGTAAATCCTGCCCGGTATAATCCATCAGGGCCGGCGGCCTGAGTTCGTACGGCAGTTAATAGGGACTCGGAAAAAATGCAAAAGTGCAAAATAAAGATTACAGGGAAGGTTCATTCAATGCTTTCCATAAAAGATCTTTCAATTGGTCCAGGCCTTTGTGAGCAAGAGAAGAAATAAAAATATGAGGAATGTTTTCGGGCAGATCTTTTTCAATTGCTTTCTGCAGCTCATCATCCAGCATATCACTTTTACTTATGGCAATGACGAATTGTTTGTGCAAAAGTTCAGGATTGTATTTTTCAAGTTCTGCAACCAATATATCAAATTCTTTTTTATGATTTGGACTATCGGCAGGGATCATAAAAAGTAAAACCGGATTTCGTTCTATATGCCGGAGAAAACGATGCCCCAAACCTTTGCCTTCTGCAGCGCCTTCGATGATGCCCGGAAGATCGGCTATGCAAAAACTTTTTCCGCCATGGTACTCCACTATGCCAAGGTTTGGCGTAAGGGTAGTGAAAGCATAATCTGCAATTTTTGGTTTGGCAGCTGTAATGACTGAAAGCAGAGTGGATTTGCCTGCATTGGGAAAACCCACCAGCCCTACATCAGCTAAAACTTTTAACTCTAAAACTTTCCATCCTTCTACTCCCGGTTCTCCGGGCTGTGCATATTCCGGAGCCTGGTTGGTAGCTGATTTGAAATGAGAATTTCCTAAACCGCCCCTGCCACCCGGCATCCAGATCACTTCTTCACCATCTTTTAAAATTTCTGCTTCTTTCTTGCCGGTTTCTTCATCTCTTGCAATGGTGCCAAGAGGCACTTCAATGATCACATCTTTTCCGAATCTCCCCGTTTTGTTATTACTGCTCCCCCCTTCGCCGTTCTCTGCCAATACATTTTTAAAATAACGCAGATGTAATAAAGTCCATAGATGACTGTTACCTTTTAAAATAATATGGCCACCTCTTCCGCCGTCACCTCCGTCAGGACCGGCAAATGCATTGAATTTGGTCCGCATAAAATGCCTGCTGCCTGCGCCGCCGTGACCGCTCCGGCAATAAATACGTATCTGATCTACGAAATTGCTTTTTTCCACAGTGTAAAATTGCCCGGCAAAAGTAAGCGATTCATGCCAAGGGATGAGTTTCATAAACCGAATCAGCAGATCAAAAAGAATTATTGAAATAAATAATTAAAGCCGGGAGGTGAAAAAATATTTCCTGGATAAAAAAATTAACTTTTGACAGTATCGGCTTTTTCTAAAATCAGCGCCTGGTCATCTCCGGGAAATTTTTGGCTGTACACCGTAGTGGTTATTCCTGTCAGCATTGTCAGCGTGGCAACAAACAGGAGTGGGTTCATAAAGGGGAGTGCCCGGTAATAAAGATCTGAAATGCCCTGTATCATCAGGAATAGTTCATTTAAAATTATGCCGGAAGTAAAAATAACAATGCCGATCCGGGTTACCCTGTTCACAGGAATGAGTTGCATGCCGGTGATGTAAGATAAAATAAAAAGAGTGATCACTCCGAGCAATGCAAGGTGCAGGTAGCCAATCACGATAGGGCGAAACCCAAATGCGAGTATGCTCAATGAAGGAATGACAGAACCTGCCTGCAGCAGCAGTTTGATAGTTAACGCAATGGCAGATAATACAAATAGTGCTTTAGAAAGAGGGGAGACGTGTTTTTGTATCCTGGTTGTTTCTTTTCTTAAAACCCTGATCAATAACCACCAGCCGATCAGTTGTACTGCTACTGCTGCAACTACTGCTACATATATCCAATGGGCGATAGGCAGCCATAAGGCAGATAAGAAATATGCCGGAATACATGCGGAAACAAACAGGAGATAGATCATTTTCAGTTTTTGGTCAGGTGTCCCATATTTAATTAACTGATGTATGAAAAGGCCAAGGCAGGAAAAAAAGAACCAGCCATTATACTGAAAATGCAGGTAAAAATATACTGTGGCAAGATAACGGTTAGGCTGTATGTTTTTTGTGATCAGCATATACACTATTAAAAAAGATCCTGCAGAAGATATCACATTAAAGAATACAGCCGCTTTAAAAGATCTTCTGCTGCTGTTTTTGGGAGTATAATGATTCAGATCTCTCCAATACATTACTGCAAACCAATAAGAGACGAAAATGATCAGTGCAGAAAACAGGACTGCAAATGAATTAAAACCAAGAAAAATATATGAAAGAAGGATGCCGTAAGCTGCAAAAAGATTAGTGAACAATACCGGCCTGTACCGGGCAAAGGCATTGCTATCTCCATTTTCTACCAGGTAATGAACAAGCAGGCTCATCAGCGCCTGGGTGATCCATCCGGCAAAAGCGAAGTACTCATGTCCCTGCAATAAGTTCCGCTGATCAATGAATGGGAAAGCATAGGCAATCTTGTACCTCATAAGAGTTCCAAGGAAAGCAATAATGATAAGGTTGAACAGTGATATCCGGAGCCATTGTTTCAGTGGTTGATTCATCTGTATTAGTTGTGAAATAATCTGGTCGCCGGTTTTTAAATATTATACTGGATCCTGAAAAAAGCCGCAATACATTTTCCGGATAAATTTATTATAAGTGGCTGGCAGCAAAAGTACAGAACTGCCGGTCAATTTATTATAAAAACCGGGCATATCATTTTACGCAAACGATTCCTCATCTTGTTGTTGTTTTTCCGGTATTGGCTGAAAATAATAATACTTTCTATCAAATTCAATTGATAGAAAGCGGAATGCCGCAAAGCTACCTGAGTACTTTCTTTCCCTGTTATGATTATTATCTTCATTGCTAATGACCATAGTCATAATTTTTTGTTGCATGTTTCTCGGACTTTGCAGCCCGGTATCGGTAAAAAAATCGGGAAAATTGTTTTTAAAATGACAAAAAACCGACCCGGGCAGATTCATGCACAAATTATAGATTAACAGAGTGCTTTGTGCTAATTTGCGCCCTAATAAAATTACTCATTATGAAAAAAATTCTTATTATCGGAATTATTGTTTCAGGTATAATCGCCTGCAACAATAATCAATCAGGCAACAACACAAATGGAGCTAACAATTCAGGTCAAAACCAGCAAACCGGCAACACCGGGAATCCTTCTTATGATCCGAACAGGGGTGAAGGTAAGTTCACTAAAGTGGATGTAAGCCCTAAACTGGATGTGGCTATGGCTACATCAGGCGAAAAAGTTTATTCCGTAAAATGTGCTGCCTGTCATAAGCTTACCGATGAAAGACTGGTTGGCCCGGGTTGGAAAGGAGTAACCAGCAGGCATACTGCCGAATGGATTATGAATTTTACCACGAATACGGATGAAATGCTTTCTAAAGATCCTAAAGCACAGGCCATGCTGGAAATATGCCTTGTCCGTATGCCCAATCAGAATCTGACTGACCAGGATGCCCGTGATGTATATGAATTCATGAGGCAAAATGACGGAGTAAAATAAATACCTCCGGAACTTAATATTGTATTTAAACACCAAACAATAAATAAATATGAAGAAGACAAAACCACTGATGTTGGCATTGGCCGGTGCTTTCCTGCTAATGGCCCAGTATTCCTGCAAACCTAAAAATGCAGGAAATGCAGTAAGCGGCGATGCTGCTTCTAAAGCTTATGTAGCTCCCGGTAAGTATGACGAATTCTACAACTTCGTTTCCGGGGGCTTCAGCGGTCAAATGAGTGTATATGGGATTCCTTCCGGGCGGTTGCTCCGGGTGATCCCTGTATTTTCAGTGGACCCTCAAAGCGGTTATGGCTATAGTGAAGAAACAAAGCCTATGTTAAACACATCACATGGTTTTATACCCTGGGATGATCTGCATCACGTAGAAATGTCACTAACAGATGGCTCGCCTGATGGTCGCTGGGTATTCGGCAATGGCAATAATACTCCGAGGGTAGCCCGCCTTGACCTGAAGACATTCCGCACTGCGGAAATATTAGAGTTGCCCAACAGCGCAGGCAATCACTCTTCACCATTCGCAACAGAAAATACTGAGTATATTGTTGCCGGCACCCGTTTTAGTGTACCGATGGACAACTCCAACGGAGATGTTCCTATTAATACTTACAGGCAGAACTTCAGAGGTACGGTCAGCTTTATTAAAGTGGACCCCACTTCAGGAAACATGAGTATTGGATTTCAGCTCAGAACTCCGGGTGTCAATTTTGACCTGAGCCACGCCGGTAAAGGCAAATCACATGATTGGTTTTTCTTCTCAACATATAATACAGAACAGGCAAATACATTACTTGAAGTAAACGCTTCGCAGAGAGATAAAGACTTCATTATGGCGGTGAACTGGAAAAAAGCAGAAGACCTCGTAAAACAGGGCAAAGGGAAAAAAGAGTCTGTAAAGTATGCGCATAACGTATATGATGAAAAAACCCATTCATCTACTTCAAAGATCGAGAATGAGGTTACCGTCTTGGATGTAAAAGATTTCCCGGATATCGTTTATTTCATCCCCTGTCCTAAGTCCCCGCACGGTTGTGATGTGGACCCTACAGGCGAGTATATTGTAGGCAGCGGTAAATTAGCCGCACTGCTTCCTGTTTTCAGCTTTGATAAAATTCAGAAAGCAATTGCTGCAAAAGATTTTATTGGCGAATATGATGGGATACCGGTGATCCGCTATGAAGCTGCATTATATGGTGAAGTGGAAAAACCGGGATTAGGGCCGTTGCATACCGAATTTGATGGAAAAGGTAATGCCATCACCACCTTCTTTGTTTCTTCTGAGATCGTAAAATGGAATGTAAAAGATCTGAAGATCATTGATCGTCAGCCGACATATTATTCTCCCGGTCACCTTTGCATTCCCGGCGGTGATACCAAGAAGCCTTATGGAAAATATGTGATCGTTTATAATAAGATCACTAAAGACAGGTATTTACCGACAGGTCCGGAACTTAATCAGAGTGCACAGCTTTTTGATATCACAGGTGATAAAATGCAGTTGATACTGGATTTTCCCACTATAGGTGAGCCGCACTATGCTCAGGCTGTTCCTGCTGATCTTGTAAAAAATAATTCTCTTCGCCTCTTCGATATCAATGCCAATGCAAATCCTTATGTTTCAAAGGGCGAAAAAGAAACCAAGGTAGTGCGTAATGGAAAGAGAGTGGATATTTATATTACGTCTATCCGTTCACATTTTACTCCTGATAATATTGAGGGTATAAAAATGGGAGACGATGTGTATTGGCATGTTACAAACCTGGAACAGGATTGGGACGTACCTCATGGTTTTGCCGTCAAAGGAGCACAGAATGCAGAGTTACTGATCATGCCAGGGGAAACCCAGACATTAAAATGGTCTCCGGAAAAACCGGGTATCTATCCGTTCTACTGTACCGACTTCTGCAGTGCATTGCACCAGGAAATGCAGGGATATATCAGAGTTTCACCTGCCGGCAGCAATGTACCGCTGACCTTCAGCACAGGAACGAATATGCCTAAAGACACAGTTTCCGTTACCCCGATGGGTAAATAATTAGAAGTGGGCTAATATTTGTTTGGAATTTTAACCAGGGTGAGGGTAAATCTAATAATCAGGTTATATGAAAAAAATTCGATTGAGTAAACTGACAACAGCGCTGGTAGCATTCTGCGGACTTGCTCTGATTGCAGTGTTTTTTGTTCCGATGTGGAGAATAGATCTTTTTGCTCCGCAATACCCGGAAGGACTTCGATTATTGATTTACCCTCATAAACTTGGGGGAAATGTTGAAATCATTAATGGATTAAATCACTACATAGGTATGAAGACCCTTCATACCGGTGATTTTTTTGAATTCACTATTCTGCCCTACATCTTTATTTTCTTCGTTTTGCTTTTATTGGTAACTGCACTTACCCGTAGCCGGAAACTGTTTTATATTACGGTAACTCTTTTCGTCTGCTTTGGCATTATTGCCATGGTTGATTTCTGGAGATGGGAATATAATTATGGGCATGATCTGAACCCTGATGCAGCGATTAAAGTTCCGGGAATGGCATATCAACCACCATTGATCGGGTATAAGCAATTGCTCAACTTCGCAGCATATTCGCAGCCGGATATCGGCGGGTGGATTTTTCTTGTAGCCGGCTTCATACTTTTTATACTGGCTATAAAAGAAATATTGGTATCAGGAAAAATGAAACGCTCTCACAGCGCAGCAACTGCAGCAGCAGCCCTTAGCTTATTGTTTTTTACTTCTTCATGCAATTCAGGCCCCGAACCTATCGTAACCGGGAAAGATCAATGTAATTTTTGTGGAATGACGGTAAGTGATGACCGCTTCGGTGCAGAGCTTATTACAAAAAAAGGAAAAGTGTTCAAGTTTGATGATGCAAATTGTATTCTTTCTTATTTGAAAAAAGACGGGTTTGATAAAAACTCAGTAAAAGAAGTTTACTTCAAAGATTTCAGCAACGATCACTCCCTGATTAAAGCCAATGATGCTTTTTTTCTGAAAAGCGATGAGTTGCGCAGCCCGATGGGTGGAAATATTGCAGCATTCAGCAATAAGGACAGCCTGGAAAAAGCAAAAGCACAATTTGCGGGAGACATCACTTCCTGGAGTGAAATCTATCATTGATGAAAAAATTGATTTACATATTTGCCGGTTTGATGATGACCGGGTTCACTTCTTTTGCCCGGATCATAAAAGTGGGAAAGCAGCAGCAGGCCCGTTCTATAAGTCAGGCCATCTCCCTTGCATCTGCCGGCGATACCATTTGGGTAGAAAACGGGACTTACAGGGAAAAGAATATGGTAATTAATAAACCTGTTGTACTTCTTGGTATTAACTACCCGGTACTGGATGGTGAGCATCAATACGAGATCATTTCAGTAAAGGCAAATAATGTAACAATAAAAGGATTCAGGATTGAAAATACCGGGGTGTCAAGCCTTGAGGATATTGCAGCAATAAAGATCTATTCCTGCAGTAATGTTACCGTATCCGGAAATATTTTTAAAGATACTTTTTTTGGAATCTATTCTCAATCCTCTGTCAATTGCCTTTTTGAAAACAATAAACTGACCGCATCAGCCAAAACAGAACAGGCAAGCGGTAATGGCATTCATTGCTGGAAGAGCGATAGTTTACGCATCATCGGGAACACAATCACCGGGCACAGGGACGGTATATATTTTGAATTTGTAACCAACTCGGTGATCTGGAGAAATGATTCTCACAATAACATGCGGTATGGATTACATTTTATGTTTTCCAATAACGATGCTTATATTTCAAACATATTCCGCAATAACGGGGCAGGTGTATCGGTAATGTTTACCCACGGAGTAAAGATGTTCAATAATTATTTTGAAGAAAACTGGGGTGATGCGTCTTATGGAATTTTTCTGAAAGAGATTTCGGACAGTTATATTATCGGCAATAAGTTTTTACGTAATACCAGTGGTATATTTATGGAAGGCGCCAGCCGGGTCAGGGTAGAGAAGAACGAATTTAAAGATAACGGATGGGCAATGAAGATCCAGGCCAGCAGTACGGATAATGTGATTACAAGGAACAATTTCCTGGGAAACACTTTTGATGTTGGCACCAATGGTACTTTGGTAATGAATTCTTTTGACCACAACTACTGGGATAAATATGAAGGATATGATCTCAACAGGGATAATACCGGTGATATACCGTACCGGCCTGTCAGCCTTTATTCTATGATCGTTGAAAAAAATCCTTCGGCAATGATGTTGTACCGGAGTTTTATGACCTCATTGCTTGATAAATCCGAAAAGATCCTGCCCACGCTGACTCCGGAGAACCTTAAAGATAATTATCCGCTCATGAAACCTTTAGCATTATGATTATTGCAAGTAACGTCACAAAGAAATTCGGAAAACTGGCAGCATTGAATAATGTATCTGCCACCTGCAACAAAGGAGAATGTATTGCATTGATCGGCCCTAACGGGAGCGGTAAGACCACTTTTATTAAAAGTATCCTGGGTATGGTAGTGCCTGATAGCGGCTTTATTACATTCAACGGCAGGAATATTATTCATGACTGGATGTACCGCCGTCATATTGGCTATATGCCGCAGATTGGAAGATACCCGGATAATATGACCATCGGACAGGTATTCAGCATGATGAAAGATATACGTGCACATAAAACAGGAAAGCCTGTTGATGAATCATTGATTAAAGCGTTCGGGCTGGATCAGCTGTTGCAAAAAAGAATGAGAACTCTTTCCGGCGGTACCCGCCAAAAAGTAAGCGCTTCACTTGCATTCCTGTTTAATCCTGATGTATTGATACTTGATGAGCCGACTGCCGGTCTGGACCCATTGTCATCAGAAATTTTAAAAGAAAAGATCAAAAGTGAAAAGGATAAGGGAAAGCTTGTTTTGATTACTTCGCACATACTGAGTGAACTGGATGAACTGATCACCCATGTGATCTATATGCAGGATGGCAATGTTCAGTTTCATAAAAAACTCAGCGATCTGCAAAAAGATACAGGCGAGGAAAAACTGGCCCGGGCGATCGCTTCAGTGATGTCAAAAAAATAAATGTATGAAAAAGATTACGAAATATGTACTGACGGATATTCTCAGGAATAAGATCATAATCGGGTACACTATTTTCTTATTGCTGATTTCATTGAGCTTATTCAACCTGGAAGACTCGGCATCAAAAGGGCTGCTGAGCCTGTTGAATATTGTTCTGATCATTATTCCGCTGGTATGTGTTATTTTTTCAACAATCTATATTTATAACAGCGCTGAGTTTATAGAGCTGCTGGTGAGCCAGCCACTGAAGCGGAAACAATTATGGTTAAGCCTTTTTACGGGGCTTGCAGGATCTTTAGCATTTTCATTTCTCATCGGCATCGGGATACCTGTATTACTTTATGCAGCTACCGCCACAGGTTATATAATGATCGCAATGGGTTTATTGCTTACCGTCATTTTTGTTGCTATTGCAATGTTTGCTGCAGTGATCGCCAGGGATAAGGCAAAAGGTATCGGCCTTTCCATTTTCCTATGGCTTTACTTCTCATTATTATTCGATGGATTGATCTTGTTTGTACTCTTCCAATTCCAGGACTATCCATTGGAGAAATTCATGGTAGTGGCAAGTGCCTTGAACCCGATCGACCTTAGCCGTATCATGGTTTTATTAAAAATGGACACTTCTGCATTGATGGGATATACCGGCGCCGTGTTCAGGGATTTTTTCGGGACCAATACAGGATTCATTATTGCGATAGCTATTCTTTTGGGATGGATCGTTGTTGTATTTTGGTGGTCTTTACGGAAATTTATCAGAAAGGATCTGTAGGAGCCGCAAGAAACGATTAGGTTGTTTCAAAGGATCTTTAGTAAAGTGAATGCCTGAAAGATTCTGTTTTGAATCTTAAAAAATTGTCCGGCTGTATTTTGCAGACCGGATAATAATTTTTCATTCTTTCTTTACAGTAAACTTCAGGTAACCTCTTTTACAGAGATAGCTTTTATCACTGCACTACAAACTTTTTGGTAAATGAATATTTACCGCCTTCTTCTGTTGCTTTAATGAGATAAATTCCTTTGGCGGTATTGGGATGCAGTTTGATGTTTTCCGTTTGTTCTTCTGCATTCACATTCACTACACGTAAAACAACCTGCCTGCCCATTACATCAGTGACCTGTACTGCATAATTTCCGGCGGGTATTTGTGAAAACTGGAGTGTAAACTGGTTTTCAGTGACCGGGTTAGGGAAGACCTGTAAATTATTGCTGTTAGTGTTTACCGGGTCATCAATTGTTCCGATCAGGTTGGAAGTTGCTTTTTTTATCTTCAGTAAATTACTGCTGGCCAGGTCTGAACTGCGCCATATATTACCGGATATCCTGTATGCTGTTGCGGTCCAGGTCTGGGGATCAACGGTGTAGTATGAAGCGGTAGTATCAGCAGCACTGCTTACAATTATTTTATTACGATCATCCACTGCGGCTCCATTTGTAGAAAAAGCCGGAGGTAACCCGCTGATCACTGCTACATGCTTTGCTACTTTAGTGACAGGATCAAATCTGAATACATTATTCCGTGCAGTGATGATATATAGATTCCCTTCATTGTCTGCAATCATATCACCTCCGTAGCTGTTACAGGAATTGTGAACAGAAATCTCTTTATTGGATGGGTCGTCAGCTAAAGTTCCCAGGTCTTCTATCATGAAATTTTTTTCAGTGCCAAAGCGGACCAGGTGCATGGCATCATTAGTCATTGCATAAATATTACCATCGCTTGCAACAGTCATACGTGTAACAACATTTCCCTGGTCGGAGGATTTCACCGTTATGCCTGTTAATTGCTGATCGGTAACATAATACACTTTCATTGTTTTCAAATCAATATACCGGAGCTGATCAATGAACATGGGCGTATAGTAGAGTCTGTTACTTTTTTTATCGTAGGCAAGAGCTGCTACGCCTGAACTGAAAGCAGGCTGAAGTGCAAAATTGTTCTTTGCCGCAATGCCTGTGTTTTCTATCTGTTTTTTTGAAGTGGCATCATAAGCAATTTGATTTGCATCAGTGCCATCCAGCAATACTTCGCTAATTGATTTGGATTGCAGATTGATCTTCCTGAGATAATTCCAGCTGGATCCCTGTTTCTGGATATCTGTTATTGCATAGACAGTCCTGTTATTTTGCCCATTAACAAGAATAGAAAAAAATAAAAGAACTCCCGTTATTGCCATGCTGTAGTGTAAACTTTTTCTCATACGCACAAGGTTTTTAATTTGGTTTACAAAAAAAGAAAAGAGCCACATATTAAGTTACGAATTTCCGTTGTTGCAAAAAAATGTTTTTGATGCTATTAGGGAATTTACGATAAAGAAAGAAACCCCTCCGCTTTCGCAAGAGGGGTCCAAGGTATAAACCCTGAGCACAAAAAGACTGTACCTGGTTTATTTTATCAGTGAGAATTTGCTGTTCGTCACTGAATCTCCGTCAATGAGCTGTAGCGTGTAGATTCCCGGCATCAGTTTTCCCAGGTTGTTCAGGGAAATACTGTTATTGCCTTCGTACACTTTATTTTGCTGGTGCAATACAACTTTCCCTGCCATGTCAATCACTCTCAGTTCGACAGTGGTAGTTGCCGATGCACTCATTCTTACTGTTGCCATGCCGTTTGATATTGGGTTAGGAGCAATACTGACTCCATTGATCGCTTTCTGATCTCTGCGTATCATGATCACATTGCTGTATCTTGATTTACCATCAATATCCACCATTCTGAGCCTGTAATAGAAAATGTTCCCTGATGCTGCAGAGAGATCATCTGTGTATTGATATTGTCTTTTATCGTTGTTGGTTCCTAATGCCTGTTGCGTGCCGATCCTGGTAAAATCATAACCATTGCTGCTGCGCTCGATCTCATAACGGTCAAAACTGATCTCGTCAACAGATTCCCAGTTCAATAATGAAGCTTTGTTCTGATAACTTCCGGTGAAGCTGATCAGTTTTACAGGAAGCGAAGACTCCTGGGGAAATGCAAAACATCCGAATTTGGAAGCATACAAACGGGCAGTTGATCCGTAACCGCTACCACTGGTACGTGTATAATAATAACCCATTCTTACGGAAATGGATGCAACGGGATTATTTACCATATTGTATTTAAAACTGGCAACCACCTGGGAACAACTGGTGGTTCCATCCCATGTTACTGTAGAAGCGGCAAAACCTTTCCAGTGTTTAGCTCCTGTATAATAATCGTAGGGGACTAAATCAGTAGATGCATTTGCTGCAACATTGATTAGCTGGGGAACATCTTGTACCAAACCTGTTTCTCTTAGTGAATAACCGCTACCTGTGGTACCATCAATATCGTAGTGAGTATAATTGATGCCAAGCAATTTTGCTGAATCTGTATAACCATCGCCAATATTCGCTTTGAAGAAAGTGAATGTGAATTGAACATAGCCGCTGTGTGTCGTACTTCCCGAACCTGATGCTCCGGTTGGAGCAATGCTGGGTGAAAACCAATCGGGAACCGCATTATTATTCTGATCCTTGGCGGCATCGTTGTCAAACGTTGACAGTAGTGCATTGAAAATGGTATCAACTTTTACTGTTGCGTTGATTTGTTGGCCTGCAATGTTGGCTACATTAGCATAACGCCATACTGCACCCTGTGATGTGCTGTTAGTAGCAGTTCCGCTTTGATAAACACCGCTTTTAAAACTTGCAGAAAACGATCCGGCAGGGCAGGGTGTTACTGATTCAGGGATACATTGAGCAGAAATAGGAGTCTTTGGTGCTGGTGGTGCTGCAGGAACAACCTGTGCAGATGCTTTAGCAGTAATGATCAGGAATGCTAAAGCGGTAAAGACCTTCATCGAACTTCGATGTGGTACTTTAAATTGGGTTAATGTAAACTTTTTCATGCTTTTGGGTTTAAAATATAAATGAATAAATGAATCCTTGTGCGTCAGCGGTTTTCTGCGGAGGTTGGAGTACGGAATTTTAAAGGATCCTGTTGGAGGTTTCCGGAAAGGATTATAGCATGAATTTTAAAACTGAAATGTGGTCTTTGAGAAGGGTATTAGGATGAGTAGAGCAACAAAGGTAAATACTGCGGGGCAATTTTGCAAACCTCTGAAGTGGAATTTTTCATTGAAGCCTTTCAAAAAGTATTAAAATTTATTATGTTTTTTTCCATGATTGATAAACAGGCTTTTGAACTGGTTTTTTTTCTGTTATTTTTCTTAATGGTTTACAGACCTTTAAAGTTTTGATGCATTGCTGCGGTAATTTTTGATACATTTTTGTTCCCTCCGTTTTCCAGGCCAGCATTTTATCACTCACTTTTTTTATTCGCTTTGCCGGACTGCCCACAATAAGACTTCTGCACTCAAATTTTATCCCTTCCCGGATAAAACTTAATGCTCCTACAATACACTCGTCACCTAATTCCGCATTATCCATGATGACTGCATTCATACCGACCAGGCAATTTTTCCCTATTACGGCTCCATGAATAACTGCACCATGCCCTATATGCGATCCTTCTTTCAGCAAAACCGTTACACCCGGAAACATGTGTATCGTACAGTTCTCCTGAACATTGCATCCGTCTTCAAGAATGATCTGCCCCCAATCACCCCGTAAGGCAGCACCCGGGCCGATATAACAATCTTTGCCGATGATCACATTCCCTGCCACCGCAGCCTGCGGGTGTATAAAAGAAGAACTGTGAACGACAGGTTTGTATCCGTTGAATTCGTAGGTCATTGAAATGCGATTTATATTATTGAACAGTTGATTCAGGAATAAGTTTTTTCCCCGTGCGGAAACAAGTGCCTTTGAATAAAGCCACCGTCTCATTTTTTTGATTGGTCAGGGTGATCAGGTAAACACCGGTGTTTTTTCCGTTGTGTATTTCTTTTGCTTCAGCCGTCAGAACATCTCCTGTATTTACCGGCCTGGTGAAGTTGATGTTTGCGTCCAGGGCCACCGACAGGTTATTACGGTTATTGCATGCAAATGCAAAAGCACTGTCTGCCAGTGAAAAAGGGATGCCGCCATGAACAATGCCAAAGCCATTGGACATTTCCCTGCGGATGATCATTTTGATTTTGCTGTAGCCTTCTTTTATTTCCAATATTTCCACTCCCATCCATTGACTGAAAGGATCATTCTGAAGCATGTGAGAAACAACAGATACAGGATTCATTCTATTAAATTTGATTATGAGAAAAATTATTTTTAAAAATTGTTCAGGCAGTGATCTTATTTTATTTCCCTTTGAACTGCGGCATTCTTTTTTCCAGAAATGCTTGTACGCCTTCTTTGTAATCTTCTGTCTGAGCAGCTTTTTGCTGATAGATGTCTTCCATCCGTAATTGCTGTTCCAATGAATTGTTGAACGACAGGTTTAAGATCTTCTTGGTGAGCGCCAGCCCTCGGGTGGGCATTTCAGCCAGGAATTTTGCAATGCTTAAAGCATTTTCTGAAAATGTTTCATCCGGAAAAACTTTATAGATCATTCCCATCCTTTCCGCATCGGCTGCCGGAACTTTTTCTCCCAGCATCATGAGTGCGGAAGCTTTTTGCCGGCCGATCAGTCTCGGTAAAAAATAAGTGCCGCCGCTGTCGGGTATCAGCCCGATCTTGGAAAATGCCTGGATGAATGAGGCCGACTGAGATGCAATGACGATATCACAACACAGAGCAATATTGGCTCCTGCACCGGCAGCAACTCCATTGACCGCTGCAACAACCGGCTTTTCCAGTTCCATTATTCTTTGAATGACCGGATTATAATGCTCCGAAATTATTTTTTTCATTCCCGGCCCTTCGGGATCTGCCACTTCCGCAAGATCCTGCCCGGCAGAAAACCCTTTCCCTGCCCCGGTGATGTAAACACATCTTATTTCATCGTTTTTACAATCATCTAATTTTTCCTGAAGCAGTAATGCCATTTCCCGGTTAAAGGAGTTGAGCTTATCGGGGCGGTTAAGAGTGATGAATCCAATAGAATCCCTGATCTCGAACAGTATGGAAGACATGATATTTTTTTACGAAAATACTGAATCCGTTGCCCTCCGTTAAGCAGAAGAAGTTCAGTGGCATTTAAAATAGTCGAAAGGCTCTTTACAGTCATCACATACATAAAGCGCTTTACAGGCAGTGGAACCGAATTCGCTCACACGATGGGTGTTGTTTGAATTACAATGAGGGCATTGTACCTGCTCTGCCGGTGCAAACAATCTTTCGATCTTCTTTTTGTAAATAGGATGGGGAGGAGCGATGCCAAACTCTTTCAGTTTTCTTTTTCCTTCTTCGCTCATCCATTCAGTGGTCCAGGCGGGAGAAAGCACAGAGGTCACTTTTACGTTTCCAATTCCGTGAGCCGTCAGCATTTTTTTTATATTCTCGCTCATCACATCCATGGCAGGACAACCCGAGTAGGTGGGAGTGATGATCACTTCAGTTACATCACCGGTTATTTTTATTTCCCTGACTACCCCAAGGTCAATCACAGAAAGTACAGGAATCTCCGGATCTTTTACTTCTTCCAGTAAACTGCGGATTTCCTTTTCCGATATTTTTTTTGTCGCCATCATGATCTACCATTCACAGCCCGGATAGGCTCTTTGCATATATTGAAGTTCCGTTAATAAGTGTCCCATAT
>WBZR01000448.1_pt1 | contig 67002 bp, 58 predicted proteins | sample 5204231 | NCBI WGS metagenome assembly WBZR01 (sample SAMN12412403, study PRJNA552823) | activated sludge metagenome | isolation source: activated sludge from anammox sidestream of wastewater treatment plant... | place: USA: Virginia | collected 2017-08 | reverse complement strand
TGTGTTCAATAATAAAATGCATGTACTGCGATGTGAGCAAAAGCATTTTTGCCATTACCTGTTCATATTTGTTGACGCGGTGGCCCAATTCATGGGCAACATTGATCCCAAATACACCGCAACAAAGACCCATCACATAAATCCTTCCAATTATATCAGCCGGAACCAGGTCATCATGTTTCATAGAATAAAGGAATAAGGTAAGGGCTGCATATTGCAATGGAACTACGATATGTAAAAGAATATCATAGGTCTTATCTTTTTTTGCCAGCTCTTCTTCAATCTCGCTGAGGTTGGAGCTATCCGGTTTGAATAACAGTTCAACAAGTGGAACAAAAACCCAGGCATATATCAAAGGCAGCCATACCAGCCAGCCGGTATTGGTAAAAGCGTAAAACGCACCGAGGTAAATAATAAAAGATGAAAAATATTTTAAAGCCCGGGCTGTTATATTTCTTTCATTTTTCATTTATTGAAAATAACAAAGGTTTTCCTTACGTTAATGAGGCCGGGTGGTTTGCTTATTTTTAAAGGAATGATTCATTTTACATTAAACTTCGCAATCTCATTAAAGTCTGAACCAAAAAGTATTCTTTCATGTCCCAGGGAAACTTCGTCAAAAATAAACATTTGTTATGGAGGGCTGGTTTCGGCCCTGGTGTTGAGCAACTTGGTGATCTTTCGGAATTTTCACATAAAGAATTTTATAAAGCGATGGTAAAAGCTTCGCGGAAAGACCCCGTGCCTTTAAGTGAAGCTCAGGGAACCATACAGGGGCTGTTCATGGGAGTTTCTGATCTTGGAAAATTGCAGCTGAGTGAATTGAACGCTGATCAGAGAAAATTATTCCAGGCGAAATTAAGAGAAGGCGTCAGAAACCTGAATCTTGCCTGGATGCGGGAGATGGTAAACAGCAGTGCACAAATGAGGGAGAAAATATCTTTATTCTGGCATGGCCATTTTGCCTGCCGGAATCTGAATGTTTTCTACCAGCAGGGATTGGTGAATGTGATCCGTGATAATGCACTGGGAAATTTCCGTGATTTATTGCATAGCGTATCCAAGACAGCCGCTATGTTGAATTTTCTGAATAACCAGCAGAATAAAAAAGACCACCCCAATGAAAATTTTGCCCGTGAAGTGATGGAACTGTTTACGCTGGGCAGAGGAAATTATACTGAAAGAGATATTAAAGAATCTGCAAGGGCGTTTACCGGGTGGACAGCAAACTTCCAGGGCGATTTTATTTTCCGTAAAGGGCAGCATGACACAGGTGTCAAAACATTTTTGGGTAAGACAGGAAATTTTGACGGAGATGAAATCCTGGATATTATCCTGGAACAGAAACAAGCGGCCCGTTTTATTTCCCGGAAGATTTATAAGTTTTATGTAAATGAAAACGACACAGACCCCGAAAAGGCGGAATGGCTGGCTGACCGTTTTTATAAAAGTGATTATGATATTTCAAAATTAATGGAGGATATTTTTACCAGCGAATGGTTTTATGATGAAAAGAACATGGGTATCAACATTAAATCTCCTGTTGAATTGCTTGTAGGCATACAGCGTATGTTGCCGATGGAACTGGAGAATGAAGAAGTGCTGATCGTTTTGCAAAGAATATTGGATCAAATGTTGTTTTATCCGCCTAATGTAGCGGGCTGGCCCGGTGGAAGAACATGGATTGACAGTTCATCCTTAATGATGCGGATGCGCATACCTCAATTAATAAACAATACGGATGAATTAAATGTAAAACCCAAGGACGATGATGATGTAATGATGGGAAGAAAAGATACGGAAGTATCTTCTTTGAAGAAAAAGAAAATGACGGGAATTCCCAAAAAACAGCAGATAAATGCTTCGGTGAATTGGGGTGTTTTTCTGAAATACTTTGAAAAGACAGGAAGAGACAATCTGATCGGCGGGATTTCCAAACTGCTGTTACAAACGAAAGGTGAAGTAAGTGATGATACCATAAGAGAATATGCAGATGAGAGCAGCAGGGAAAGTTTTATTAAAACGGCAGCGATTCAAATTATGAGTACGCCGGAATATCAATTGTGTTAAAAACGGAGCACGTAACGCCTGGGGCATGAAGCGTTATGCATTCCACATCATGTTTAAGTTATGATAATAAAACGAAAAGAATTTTTACAGATTGGATCATTGGCATCAGCATCACTGATGCTTCCTAAATTTTTAAAAGTTTTTGAGCGGATGGATATGGTGCCGCCGGGAAATAAAGTATTGGTGATCCTTCAAATGAGTGGAGGAAACGATGGCTTGAATACGGTGATACCTGTTGGTAATGATTTGTACCATAAAGCAAGACCGGGACTGGGAATTGATAAATCAAAAGTTTTATTGTTGAATGATGAAGTTGGATTGCATCCCGCATTGACGGGCTTCAGAGATCTGTTTGATGATGGGAGCCTGGGCATACTGAATACAGTGGGTTATCCAAATCCCGACCGTTCTCATTTCAGAAGCATGGATATCTGGCAGTCGGCAGCGGACAGCAATCAATATCTTACTACCGGTTGGATCGGCCGGTATCTCGATGCACAATGTGATGGCTGTGACAGGCCCACCCAGGCAATCGAAATTGATGATATTCTCAGTTTTTCAATGAAAGGAATGCGGGAAAAAGGTATTGCATTAAAAGATCCGAAAAAACTGTACGGTAGTTCCAATGAAAGTTTTTTCAGAGATGTTTTGAAAGGGCATAGCGTTGCGACCGGGGAGGGCCAGGTTGATTACCTGTACAAAACAATGGCTGAAACGCTTTCTTCTGCAGATTATATATTTAAGCAAAGCCGTTTGCACCCCTCATCAGCGGAGTATCCGAAAACAGAACTGGGGAATAACCTGAAAACGATTGCCTCTTTGATTTTTTCTGATATTAATACAAAGGTTTATTATGTTTCATTGGGAAGTTTTGATACACATGTAGGCCAGCAGGCCCAACAGCAGCGTTTGTTTACTGAAATGAATGATGCGGTAGCTGCTTTTGCAAAAGATCTTAAATCAAATAACCGGTTCAATGACGTGATGCTTTTCACTTTTTCTGAATTTGGAAGGAGGGTGCAGCAAAATGCGAGCGGAGGCACAGATCATGGTACCGCAAACTGTATGTTCCTGGTCAGCGGCGGGCTTAAGAAAAAAGGCTTATTAAATGATTTACCCAACCTGAGTGACCTGGACCAGGGGGATCTGAAGTTCAAGGTTGATTTTAAAGATGTATATGCCACCATGCTGAAAAAATGGCTGGATGCTGATGATGCAACCATATTGAACAGGCAGCAGTCTTATTTTGACTTTATTTAAACTTATTGGGATCCGTATTCAAGAACTGGAATGGTCCCGGATCTTTCCCGGGGCCATTTTTATAATGTTTTGTTCTTACTGACCGCAATCCGGTACAGCACTATGCCCATGAAGGCGAAAGCAGCCACTCCCAGCCATTGATATCCCTGCTCACCCAGCCACTGTGTCAGACCTGGTCCGGCATTAACTTTATTTAATGAGTTGCTTACATTTTCGTTTACTGAAAGTATGGCTACGATGACCCCGGCCAGCGCTCCGCCGGCTACAAGTCCTGTTGCAAAAAGATTTCCTTTACCAAGGTCTTCATCTTCGGCAGAGAGTTTTATTCCTTTCTTTTTATTTCTCCATTCAGCAATACCACGGATTGCTCCGCCTATGAAAATTGGGAAGGTAGTTGAAAGAGGTAAATAAATGCCGATGGCAAAAGATAAAGAGCCGATACCGCAGAGCTCAACCACAACAGCAATGAAGACACCGACCAGCACAAATTGCCAATCCAGGTTGAAAGAAAGAATTCCTTTAATGAGTGTTGCCATCAACGTTCCCTGGGGTGCAGGATATTTATCGGTGCCGATCGCATGCTGAATACCATCGGCAAGCATTTGTGAGGTAGGTGTATCCAGGATCTTTATGGTGTAACCGATGGCAATGGAAGAAACAATGACACCAATGAATAATGAAATCTGCTGAAACCTGGGTGTAGCGCCAACCAGAAAACCTGTTTTCAGATCCTGTGAAGTGGCGCCTGCATTAGCAGCAGCGATACAGATCATTCCGCCAACTACCAATGCCATTGGTTCATAAAAGTACCCGGTCCATTTTACGGCAATAAAAACAAGGCAGGTTCCCATCAGGGTGGCGATGGTCATGCCGCTGATCGGGTTGTTGGTAGAACCGATCAGTCCTACAATACGTGAAGAAACGGTAACAAAAAAAGCTCCGAAGATGATCACCAGTAATCCGAGTAACAGTTTGCTTCCGATGTTATGACCGGGGATAAGAGTGCCGGGAAGAAAAGCAATGATCAGGATCAGGATTAAGCTTCCGAATCCAACGATTTTAATTGAAAGATCTTTTTCGGTGCGGGGAACATCATTTTTAGAAGATCCTCCTGAAGAATTCTTCAATGAACTGATGCTTCCTTTAAAAGAAGAAATAATAGTCGGGATGGTTTTGATCAGAGTGATAAAGCCTCCGGCAGCGACAGCACCGGCACCTATCTGTCTTACGTATGCACGATAGATCGCAGCTGACCAGTCAGCAAAATTGTGTGTGGCAGGATCCCATCCGCCCGGTCCGCCGGGTTTTGTAATATCTGCGAGATAACCCAGCTTGACCAATTGTGCAGCGATCAGGTCAGGGCTGATCAATGAAGCAAGAAGGGGAATAAGAACGAACCAGCTTAATATACCACCGGCTACCAAAATTCCTGTGATCCTTGGGCCGATGATATAACCGACTCCCATGTATTCGGGAGTTATTTCACTGGCAAGTTTTGCTGAAGGAAAAATTTTGTTTGCCTGCTTTGTGGCAAACTCAGGTAAGTCTTTAATGACATGAAATATTTTTTGAAGGGCTGCATAACCGATAGCAAACAACACGCCCCATACAGCCATCTTGGCAAGGTCTCCTCCTTTTTCACCTGCTTTTAAAACAGAAGCGCAGGCTGTACCTTCCGGGTAAGGAAGAATACCATGTTCTTTAACGATCAATGAACGGCGCAATGGTATCATCATCAGGGTGCCGAGGATACCCCCGATGATGGCCAGGATAAGAATGGTAAAGTATTGAAAGTAATTAGCACTTTGTGCTTCACTCAGGAAAAGAAACCCCGGAAAGGTAAATACAACCCCGGCAGCTACGCTTTCACTGGCAGAACCCGTTGTCTGAATAATATTGTTTTCAAGAACAGTGGTTCTTAAAAATATTTTTCCCAGGAGAATCGACATTACAGCTATGGGAATGGAAGCGGATACGGTAAGTCCTGCTTTCAAAGCAAGGTAAACAGTGGCTGCACCGAAAATGATCCCGAAAATTGCGCCTGTCACTACAGACTTGACAGTGAACTCAGCCATCTTTGTTTCTGCAGGAACAAATGGTTTGAACCCGGTGGATTGATCCGCCATAGTGTTGATTTTGTAAAGGGAAGATAAATAAAAAAGCTGTCTGATTTACTAAACAGCTTTTCAAATAAAAAATTTCCGGGTTCTAAACTGAACCGGTTTTATCTTTTACTATCTGATTCAGCGATTTTACTTTTGAAAAAATTAATAATCCCCCCAGCAGGGCAGCAAAGGCAATGATGCCGAAGAAAATTCTTTTATCGGGAATTTTATCCCAGAAACTCGCCATCACTCCGGCAATTTTTCCTCCTAACGATGTGGAAAGAAACCAGCCGCCCATCATCAATGCTCCTAAACGTGGAGGTGCCAGCTTAGATACAAATGACAACCCGATCGGGCTGAGGCAAATTTCACTGACAGTAAAAATTCCGTAAGTAAGCCAAAGCCACATAGCGGAGGTTTTATCCTGGTAAATGCTCGGTACAGACATAGTAGCGATCACCATTACCAAGGCGCTTAATCCGGATATGATCAATGCCCAGGCAAACTTGCTTGCAGTGGTCACTGTCTTTTTCTTTCGTGTCCGCCAGGCAAAAAATGCAAGAAGCAGCGGCGTTAATACTACAATAAAAAACGGATTGATGGATTGAAACAATTCGGTATTGGCTAATTTCTCTTCACCGCTTGCCGGCCATTTATCTTTGGGTACATTATTAAAATAGGGATCGGGCCCCATTGTTTTTAAAGCATTTCCCGCAGAGTCAGTTTCAACACGTAAATATTGATCTACTTTTTCAGTTTCTCTCGGTGTGGTAGTAACCGTTTGCAGCATATAGATTGCATCGGCAGGTTTTTCTAAAATTTTAGGGATTTCCCTGTTAGTATGTGTTTGAGCCCAAATAGTAAGGCCGGTTGAATTTTGATTGTAAATAGTCCAGAAAATAACGGAAACGGCAAACACAAAGAGTAAAGCGCCAATCCCTTTTTTATCTTCTGCATTTCCTTTGCGCCAGATATTCGCATAAAAGTATATTACAGGAATACAGGCGAAAATGAATGCATCAGCAGAATCGGTACCGAAAATATTTCCGGGAATAATCCAGCCGATGATTGCAAATATGATCATCGGAATAAAAACGGAGCCGAGTATTTTGGAAGTTTTCATGTCCTCCGGCTGCATCGGCTTTTTAATATCAAACGGTTTTATTTTTTTAAGATTTATAGCAAACCAGATAAGGCCAAATGTCAAACCGATACCGGCTGCGGAAAAGGCAGCGGTCCATCCGATCCTGTTTCTCAGAATAGCAGCAGCAAAATTGCAAAGTAATGCCCCGATATTAATGCCCATGTAAAAAATGTTATACGCATTATCTTTTAGAGGCTTCAGATCTTCCCTGTTGTAAACGATGCCAAGTATTGTGGAGATATTCGGCTTGAAAAATCCATTTCCAATAATGATACTTGCCATCGCTATATACATAGTGTATTTGCCCGGTAAAGTCAATGTGAGATATCCTGCAGCCATGAGAATACCTCCCAAAAAGATGGATCTGATGTATCCAAGATATCTGTCAGCAATTAGCCCGCCGATAAAAGGAGTGAGATAGACTAAAGCAATAAAACTTCCCACTATATCAGCACCTTCTGCATTAGACATCCCCCTGCCGCCGGTTGTATTATCTGTCAGGTACAATAAAAGAATTCCTACCATCAAATAATAGCCAAATCGCTCCCACATTTCTGTGATAAATAAAACATACAGTTGTTTGGGATGTTTGCCGGTTTTAGCAGTTTGATTCATACTGGTTGTTTTAAATAACGATCGTTAGTAAAGAAGTTGGTTGCCCAAAGTACAGAAATTTAACCACTCAAAAATAATTAGTGGTTTATTTAACCAACCTATATTAAGTTCGCATAAAATAAAATCCAAATCTAAAACAACTCATGCGAATTCTATTATTAGGCTCCGGAGGAAGAGAACATGCCCTTGCATGGAAGCTTAATCAAAGCGTTTGGACAAATCCTCTTTATATAGCTCCGGGAAACCCCGGCACTGCACTTTGCGGCAAAAATGTTTCACTTGATATCAGGGATTTTGAAGCTGTAGGCAATTTTTGTTACCTGGAGAGTATTGATATGATTGTGGTTGGGCCTGAAGAGCCATTGGTAAATGGATTGTACGATTATTTCAAATCTAAAGAAGAACTGAAAAAAATTTATTTTATCGGCCCCTCACAAAAAGGAGCACAGTTGGAAGGAAGTAAAGCATTTGCCAAAGCATTTATGCAGCGCCATAAAATACCGACTGCAAAATACGGTGAGTTTACAATGGATAATTATGATGAAGGTGTAAAATTCCTTCAGGATCATGACCTCCCCGTCGTTATTAAGGCAGATGGTTTAGCAGCCGGTAAGGGGGTGGTAATTTGTAAAAATCATGTGGAAGCTATTGCGGAATTTGAATTATTGTTACATCATGGCAAATTTGGAGAAGCCAGCAAAAAAGTGGTGGTAGAAGAATTTTTAGATGGTATTGAATTCAGCGTTTTTGTATTGACCGATGGAAAAAATTATGTGATTCTTCCTGAAGCAAAAGATTATAAGAGGGTGGGTGTTGGCGATGAAGGAATGAATACAGGGGGGATGGGTGCAGTAAGCCCACTGCCATTCGTTACCCGGGAATTGATGCAGAGAGTTGAGAAACGGATCATCAGGCCGACGATTAATGGCCTGAAAAAAGAAAATATTGAATATACCGGGTTCATCTATTTTGGCCTGATCAATGTGAAGGGAGAGCCGTATGTGATCGAATATAATTGCAGAATGGGAGACCCGGAAGCTGAAGTAGTGTTGCCCCGGATGGAAAATGATATTGTAGGATTGTTTGTTGCCGCCACACAAAAAGAATTGGATAAAGTCAGGATCCGGATAGATAAGAGGACCGCCGCTACAGTTGTAGCCGTGAGCGGCGGCTATCCCGCAGGCTATGAAACAGGATACGAGATAACGGGGATTGATCAGAATTTCGGGAAACAAACGTTGATATTTCAGGCAGGCACCCGGGAAAAAGACGGAAAAATATTGACTAACGGAGGGCGTGTTCTTTGTGTCACTTCTTACGGAGAAAATATCAAAGAAGCAGTTGCATCTTCCTTAGAAGTTCTGGAGCATATAGATTTTACGGGAATTTATTACCGTAATGATATCGGGTACGAGTTTGTCCCAAAACCCTCTGCTTCCTGATAAACAGATATTATCCGCTGTCCGATTTTTTCAAATGATAAAAAAAAAGGAATAATGAATTTTGCTAATCCCTTTTTTTTAGGATAGATAGTAAATAATATTTCAGAAAGTGTAGCGGACTCCTAATCCTCCCCAGTTTCCGTAAAAGCCCCGGCCCTCGCCGAATTCAAATGATGGTTGCCAGTCAAGCGAAATATTTATAGGAGCCGAGTTGAATTTATAGTCAAGGCCAAGCACTCCATCCACACCGACGAAAGAGCCGTTCCCGTTTTTCACATTGTAGAATCCTACATGGGCGCCGGGGCCTATGTACCACTTCAGGCCGGATGCACCTGAAATGGGGCCGTGGATTTCATATAAGCCGGTAACCCGGAATCCCTGGTTCCAGAAATAACCAAACAGTTCACCTGCATCTTTATCAGTAAAAAAGTGTTTGAAAGAAATACCTCCCCCATTCCAGATCTTTACACCCAGTGCATTCTGGTAATCAGGGCTGTTGATACTTTTACTTTGAGCCTGTACCAATGAAATGGTGAGTGTAAATAACAATGAGAAAATTACCTTTTTCATAAATGATATTTTTTATAGCTTAAGTTTTGAGAAATCTCATTTGCAATTATTGTTCCAGACTGCAAATCTCCGTCAAAAGAAAAAAATCAAATGTTAACGTTACTTTACTGCCCATAAAAAATAGATAAGAACACAAAATGAAATAATTGCAGTAATGCCGAATGTATAAAAACTTCCGAACCATAACCACAATCCCCCTGCTATAACACTGGCCAAAAAAGAACACACGCTTTCCCCGGAGGTATAAAATCCGATGGCAGTGGCAATGTTGTTTTCATCTGCAGTATTTGTGATCCAGGCTTTACTTACACCCTCTGTTGCGGCAGCATAAATACCATAAATGAAGAATAAAATAAAGATTACCGGTACAGAAGGTTGAACAGCGAAACATCCGTAAACAATCGCAAATAATAAAAATCCCGATGAAAGGACTTTTTTAAAACTTAATTTGTCTGCAAGAACGCCAAGCGGGTATGAGGTAAGTGCAAAAACAAGGTTATAAAATACGTAAGCTGCAATGGTGATGTTGTCACTGCCGGTTACTTCTTTCGTTTTTAATAAAAGAAAAAAATCAGAACTGTTGAAGAGCGCAAACAAGAGCAGGCCCGTTACCAGTTTTTTGTACCTGGTTGATGCTGTCTTCCAGTAGCGGAAAAAAGAAAAAAAATTTCCTGGCCGCTGCCGGGAAATGCTCTTTTTTTCTTTCAGTACAAACAGGAGTAATACTGAGATTAATCCCGGCAGGAAAGCAAAATAAAAAACTGCTTTGTAATGTAAAGGGTAAAAGTACAGGAATATGAGGGTGAATGCAGGACCGATGGCAGCGCCGAGAGTATCCATACCACGATGGAACCCGAAAATCCTTCCTTTTGTTTCTTTGGTTGCCTGAGCAGAAAGCAAAGCATCTCTTGGTGCAGTACGTATCCCTTTTCCCAACCTGTCCAGCGACCTGGAAAAAAATATCCAAAGAGGGTAAACGAATAATGCCATCATCGGTTTGGAAACAGCGCTGAGAAAATATCCGGTGCGTACAAGAGGGAGTCGAATTCCTTTGCGGTCGCTCAGTTCGCCGAAGTATCCTTTACTGATGCCTGCTGTGAAATTTGCCAATCCTTCCAGCAAACCTATCCAGAGTACAGTAAATCCGATTTCTTCCAGATAGAGAGGAATAACAGGATATAACATTTCACTTGCAATATCTGCAAACAAGCTTACCAGAGAAAGTATCAGGACAGTACGGTTGATGATCCGCATACATTGAAGGTAATAGAAAATTGTAAAAAAAATTTTGAAAAAGAAATTGAAAAATCAGCCTAAATCGGAAGTTTCGCTTTGTGAATTCAAATTATTTGCACGTACTTTGCAACCACTAAATCCAATCCGAAAAATGGGACTTTTTAGCTGGTTTACTCAAGAGATAGCCATAGACCTGGGCACTGCTAATACGCTGATCATACACAACGATGAAGTGGTGGTAAATGAGCCGAGTATCGTGGCGCTGGACCGTAATAATCCTAAAACTGTTTTGGCTGTAGGAAAAAAGGCATTGATGATGCATGAAAAAACTCATGAAAGCATCCGTACTGTCCGTCCTTTGAAAGATGGTGTAATCGCTGACTTCAATGCTGCTGAGCTGATGATCAGGGAACTTATCAAACTGGTATATCCGAAGAAGCCGTTATTTCCACCAAGCTGGCGAATGATGATCTGTATTCCTTCTTCCATCACGGAAGTGGAAAAAAGAGCTGTACGTGACAGCGCTGAGCAGGCCGGAGCTAAAGAAGTGTATCTTATTCATGAGCCCATGGCTGCTGCGCTGGGGATTGGTATTGATGTGGAAGAGCCGGTGGGTAATATGATTATTGATATTGGCGGCGGTACTACCGGGATCACCGTGATTGCACTGGCAGGAATTGTCTGTGATCAATCCATCCGCATTGCAGGTGATGAGTTTACAGCAGATATTATGGAAGCGCTGCGCAGGTATCACAGTTTGCTGATCGGGGAGAGAACCGCAGAGCAGATCAAGATTCAGGTAGGCGCTGCAATGAAAGATATAGACAATCCGCCGGATGATTACCCGGTAAACGGCCGTGACCTGGTAACCGGAATTCCCAAACAAATAATGATAAGCTTCCAGGAAATTGCAGAAGCACTGGATAAAAGTATTTTCAAAATTGAAGAAGCAATTCTCAGGGCACTGGAGCAGACACCGCCCGAACTGGCAGCAGATATTTACCGCAGAGGTTTATATCTCACCGGTGGCGGCGCATTGTTAAGAGGCCTGGATAAGAGGCTGAGTCAAAAAATAAAATTGCCGGTACACGTTGCTGATGAACCGCTGAAGAGTGTAGTTCGGGGCACGGGTTTTGCACTGAAAAACTATAACAGGTATCCTTTCGTGATGCGATAAATAAGAACAGTAAGTTCCAAACCAAGCAGCAAAGTTCTTGTAACTTGTATTCTGAATTTTGTGCCGTAATCAATGCGTAACGTTTTTCTTTTTCTCAGGCGGTATTCTGTTTTTTTTGCATTCCTTGTATTGCAGATTATCTCTTTGTCGTTTCTTTTCAGTTATAACAGGTTTCACAGGGCAAAATTTTTAGGAATTGCCAATGAGGTTACCGGCCGCATCAATACACAATATAATAGAATAGAGGATTATTTCAATCTGAAACAGGAGAACAGGAGACTGCATCATCTGAATGACTCCCTGCTGAATCTCCTTCAAATTAATTTTTTAAAACCAGATTCAGCCGTTCGTATAGTAAAGGATACGATTCCTTTTGATACTTTAGGCCATTACCGCCGTTACCTGTACCGGGATGCCACGGTAGTTTATAATACAGTAAGCAGTCAAAAAAATTATTTCCAGCTGAACCGCGGTTCAAAACTCGGCATCAGGGATAATATGGCCGTGATAAGTTCTGATGGCTACCCCGTAGGTATTGTGGTCAATGTAAGCAACAATTTCAGCGAGGTGATGAGCCTGTTGCATGTTCAGAACACGGTAAATGCCTCACTGAAGAAAGGAGGAGAATTCGGCACGTTGCAGTGGGATGGTAAAGATCCGAGGTATCTTTCTTTAAAAAATATTCCCAAAAGTGCTGATGTAAAGAAAGGGGACACCATACTGACCAGCACCTATTCGTATAATTTTCCGCCCGGATTTATTATTGGAACAGTTGCTGATATTTCAATGGATAATGTAACCGGCTTTTTTACTTTGAAAGTAAAGACAGCAGCTGATTTTTTTAACCTGCAACAGGTTCATGTAATTGAAAATCTTCAATATGATGAACAGGTGCAGCTCTTTAATGATACACGCAAAAAAATTGAGCAACCTAAATCTGTTTCTAAGTGAGCGGCATGATAAGAAATATGATCCGTTTTGCCCTGTTTCTTTTAATACAGGTTTATATACTGAATAAAATACCCCAGTTGCACCGGTTCATTACGCCCTATCTGTATTTTCTTTTTATTTTATGGCTCCCGTTTAGTATGTCAAGGATCGGCCTTTTGCTTGCAGGGTTTGTATTAGGCATCACCCTGGATTATTTTACCATGTCGCCCGGCCTTCATGCATCAGCCTGTGTACTGATTGCCTATTTCCGTCCCTTTATGATCCATGTTCTTATGCCTAAAGATATCAGTGAATTCAATTACCGGGAACCTTCTGTTAAAGCGATGGGGTGGACACCCTACGCTGTTTACATATCTGTGTTAACCATTTTGCATAATGGCTGTATTGTCTTCCTGGAATGGTTAAGCTTTGGCAGTTTTATTGATTTTATTATTAAAGTGATTGGCACCACCGCTATCAGCCTCCTGCTGATTTTTACCGTTGAATTTTTATTTCCCCGGCAATTGAAGTACCGTACCAATGTCCAGTAATTTTCTTCAAAGAATTCATAAAAGATTCTGTATTTTAAAATAGATTTGGAAACCGCAGGTCTCACTGCGAAATTTGCTGTTGCTATTTACCAACCTTAATCTTATATTGTTTTATTTCTATGCCTGTGTTTAACCAGTCGAGAAGCCGTATCATACGCCTGATATTCCTGGTGACATTTATAGTCATCATTGCCCAGTTATTTCACCTGCAGATCATCTCAAAAAAATACAGAAAGCTGGCAGACGAGAATGCCATTCAGCGGACAGTAGTATATCCGTTGAGAGGAATTATTTTTGACCGGAACCGGAAAGCTATCCTGAACAATACCCTGACCTATGATCTGATGGTGATACCTTCACAGATCAGGGGGCTGGATACGGCCTTTCTGTGCGGCCTGATGGAAATTGACACTGCAGAATTCAGAAGAAGAATTGTCAATGGGATCATCCGGAATAAAGCCTTCAGGCCTTCAGTTTTCGAAGCATCACTTTCTGCACAGAAGTATGCCCGTATGCAGGAAAACATGTGGCGGTTCGGAAGTGGATTCTATATACAGGAAAGACCGATCAGGGAGTATTCTTATGGCGCTGCTGCAAATATTCTTGGATACCTGGCTGAAGTGGACAGTAATTTTCTGAGAAAACATTCTGATGGAGGATACCAGTCCGGTGATTATGCCGGCATGACGGGCCTGGAGAGCAGCTATGAAAAAGTATTGATGGGAGAAAGAGGAGTAAAATTTTTGATTAAAGATAATTTCAACCGTATCCAGGGCCCTTATGAGAAGGGTGCTTTTGACACTGCTGCGGTTGCCGGCAGCAATTTACACCTGAGCCTCGATATAGAATTGCAAAAAGAAGGTGAGAAACTGATGCAAAATAAAGTAGGCGCCATTGTTGCTATTGATCCAAAGACCGGCGGTATCCTTGCCATGGTGAGCAGCCCGACTTACAATCCGAATTTATTAACCGGAGCAGAGAGAAGAAAACATTTCTCACAATTGTATGTTGATCCGAGGTTGCCCCTGATGAACAGGGCAGTTTTAAATTCATATCCCCCGGGGTCAACTTTCAAAACATTGCAGGCGATCCTGGCATTGCATGAAGGTGTTATCACTACCAAAACTACTTTCTCCTGTTCCGGTGCTTTTTATGGATGCGGTAAGCCGATGAAATGCCTGGACCCCGGTGTGTTTAATCTTACTTCCGGTATCACCAAATCATGTAATACTTATTTTGCAAATGTTATGCAGAGGGTCATCAATAACCCTGTTTTTCCGAATGTGGACAGCAGCCTGAGCAACTGGGACAAGTATATGTATGGATTCGGACTTGGGCATAGATTGGGTGTTGATATTCCTTCAGAAGGAACCGGAATAATTCCAACACCGGCAACTTATAACCGGATATACGGAAAAGGACATTGGAATTTCTGCACTTTTCGTTCAGTTAGTATTGGCCAGGGAGAAGTATTGGTGACGCCGGTGCAAATGGCTAATGAAATGGCATATCTCGCTAATAAAGGCTGGTATAAAATACCTCATTTTGTGGATTCCATTGATGGAGGGGATAAGTTTGGATTGTTGAATAAATACAAGCAGAGCATAGAGCCTATGGATATTCCTGACAGTATATTTGAAGCAGTGCATAACGGTATGCAGGGTGTTGTAGATGCGGGAACCGGAATGGGAGCACGGGTACCCGGTATTGTTATTTGCGGGAAAACCGGCACGGCAGAAAATTCTTTACACGGTGTAAAGCAAAAAGACCATTCCTTCTTTGCTGCATTTGCTCCCCGTGAAAATCCCAGAATCGCCATTATGGTCATGTGTGAAAATGCGGGCTTTGGAGGTACATGGGCAGCTCCCATTGCGGGACTTATGATAGAAAAATACATGAATGATACCATTGCAGCAAACCGTAAACCCCTTGAAGAAAGGATGATGAATGCCAACCTGATCCCCCCATACATGCAACGGGAGATTAAAACAAGGGATTCGCTGCAGAAAATAAGAAAGGATTCTTTAGAGATGATAAGAAACTTAATAAAAGATACTTTAAAAATTGAGGTAATACCCGAAGATGTCATGCAGGCAGATACCATTATTAAAAAACAGGAAGAACGTAATAATGAAAATCCGGTAAAAAAGATTTCTGAAAAACCTGATGCAATTTTACCGGGTGATAAAAGAATAAATACCGAAAAGAAAAAGAACTAGGAACCGGAATTTACATGACACAACGAAACCCCGAAATATCAAAAGGGATTGACTGGAGCCTTGTATGGTTATACCTGGCGCTTGTGATTATCGGCATCATGGCAATATTTGCTGCGACCTATAAGGAAAGTGATCCCCTTGTACAAAGCTTTTTACAATTTAAAACTGACTACAGCAAGCAGTTTTATTATTTTCTTATTGCAACGGTTCTTGCTTTTTTCGTTTTGCTAACAGATAGCAAATTTTTCACGGCTACTGCCAATCTCTGGTATGTGGCCGGCATATTTGTATTATTACTTGTCTTCCCATTTCACTCCAGGATAAAAGGAACGGAATCCATTATTCGGCTGGGCGGATTTCAGTTTCAGCCGGCAGAATTCTGTAAGATATGTGTGGCGCTGGCTTTGGCAAAATTCATTTCCCGGCCTGAAACAGATTTTTCAACGATCCGTTCCCAACTGATTGCTGCGGCTATTGCTTTATTTCCTGCATTGCTTTCCATACTGCAGAGAGAAACAGGATTGGCGCTGGTGTATTTCTCATTTTTCCTGGTAATGTTTCGTGAAGGATTGCCTCCAGTTGTTCTCATTGTGGGCTTTGCGATTGCAGCATTGGTGGTGGCCACCATAGTTATAGAACCCAATATTCTGGCTATTTCACTTACAGTAATTGCATTACTGACTATTTACTTTCTCAGGCGTACGCTGAAAAGAAACAGGGGTATTCTTTTGACGATCATTCTTCTTTGGTTTGTATGTGTAGGTATTCAGCGGTTTGCTGTTCCGTTTGTTTTCAAGCATGTATTGCAGAAATACCAGGTGGAAAGAATTTACAGTCTTTTCGGAAAAGATAATCCTTATCATGATGCAGGAGAAACCGTAAGTGCGGATACAAAACAAAAAGCAAACCAGAGCAATTATAATGTCAAACAGTCAAAAATAGCAATCGGCAGCGGACAGCTGTGGGGGAAAGGACTGTTGAAGGGCACACAGACACGTTATGATTTTGTGCCGGAACAAAGGACTGATTTTATTTTCTGTACCATTGGAGAAGGATTTGGTTTTGCAGGAAGTGCTGTTCTGCTCGGTATTTACCTGATCTTGCTTTTCAGGATTGTAACCATTGCAGAACGACAGCGAAGTGTATTCAGCCGCTGTTATGCATACGGAGTAGCGGGAGTATTCTTTTTCCATATAGCTATCAATCTTGCAATGACAGTCGGTCTTGCACCGGTGATTGGTATCCCCCTGCCCTTTATCAGCTATGGAGGAACTTCATTACTCACGTTCACCGTGATGTTATTCATACTGATCCGTTTGGATGCAGACAGGCACATGGTATTGAGATAAGGGATTTGAATGACTTATTTTTGCCTGCTTATCAAAGAAACCGCATGAAAGTCATTCCGCTTATTGAAGGTACATTTACAGTTGATCAGACAAAACATTTCGTCCCGTTTGATTTGAACGAAGATGAATTGCAGAAAAGACCAACGGGGAGTATCCTGGTTGAAGTCCAGCCGTTTGCTGTCATCACTTCCAACGATATTTTACTGCTGGATACAGGATTGGGTTTTTCAGCAGAAAATGGAAAGATGAAACTCCATCAGAATCTGCTGAATGCAGGTATCGGGCCTTCCGAAGTGACTAAGGTATTGATTTCACATCTTCATAAAGATCATGCAGGCGGGATTAACAGTAAAAGAGATCCGGGTTTCCTGAGCCTGTCCCATGCAACATATTATCTGCAAAAAAGAGAGTTGGATTATGCTTTTAAAAAAGGATCCCCTTCTTACCTCACCGATGAACTGAACGTTCTAATAAATAATGCTATGGTCACTTTTCTTAATGATGATTCAGGAATGATAGGGGATTATATTCATTATGAAGTTACAGGAGCTCACTCACCGTTTCATCAGGTATTTTATATTCATGACGGGGGACAGGTAGTTTTTTTTGGGGCTGATGACGCTTCGCAGTTGCAACAAATGAAACACCGGTTTATAGCAAAATATGACTTTGATGGCAGGAAAGCGATGGAGTTAAGGAGGAACTGGAAACAAGCAGGAGAAAAAGAAAAATGGTCTTTTTTATTTTACCATGATGTGAAAAATCCTGTCTGGAAATTTTGATGTAAGATTTAAAAAAGTAATCCAATAAAAAAGGCCTTCCCGAAGAGTCGGGACGGCCGTTGCTAACCTATGAAAAACACCAGTTTCAAAGATAATAAAATTTTTTTATTGTTGCATAGTGCGAAATCTACGATTTGGTTTCCCTTCTAATCTTTCGCCTTCACGCATTTTGCGGACACCCTGGATAAAGCGTTGCTGTTCATCAAACACCTGGTTGCTGCGCTTTTCACCTATAATATCTTTGAACTCATCCCTGTAACGAAGCCGGAGATCAACGATCCTTTGCTGCAAGAGCAGGCGATCGGGGTTTCCTTTAAATTCTTTCAGGGTGGATCTCCATTCATGAAAATAGCGGAGAAATACAGGAGTGAATTTTTTTGCTTCAGCATTGGAAAGGTCCAGCCGCCGCTGTATGAATTCAGACATTTTATCACGAATCCTGTCATTATTTTCAATGGAATCCTGTGCCTTCAATACAGAGCCTGTCAGCATTAAAAAAGATGATATGAGTAAAATGTTTTTCAACCTGGCTTTTTTAATTCAATATAGAATTTTCGTCTTTCAAAGGAGCTGTTTCGTTGATGAATTCCTGGATCTGGCTTTCAGGAATATCTTTCAATAACTCTTTCAGGTCATCATTCCTTTCTTCTTTTCCCGCTATTGTTTCCGGGGCTGGCAACTCCTCATTGGCAAGACTGATGAAAGTATCCAGCCTGTTAGTACTTATCTTTTTTATATTTTTTGCTATCCATCCGTCCGGGTTTTTACCGGGGTCTATACCGGGCCTGTATTCAAATAGTAAACCTGCTATTGCGATAAAACTGATCACTGAAGCAGCTGCAGCATACCGGAACCATTTGCGATGAGCTATCGGGATCACTTTTGGCTCTGTAATTTTATTATTGACCCCTGAAGGATTTTTTGAACTGATGTTTTCAAAATAATTATCCGGTACTTCAAAAGGCATTTGCTTGCTTAATCCGCTTAACAGGGGTGACAGGGTTGCCAGCTCTTCTTCAGGATCATACTGATATTTACTTATCCGGATGGCATTCAATATATTTTCTTCAAACTCTTCAAAATATTTTGATGGGAGGGAATAGGGAATTTGTTTGGAAATACCGAAAAGAAAGGGAGACAATAAACTCAGTTCTTCATTTGCGTTTTTTGCTTCGTTAGCTTTAATGCGATTTATAACTTCATTAGCCAGGCCATCGAAATAACCCTCCGGAACTTTGTAAACATTTTGAAGTTCTTCAGATGCAAGGCTGCTTCCCCAATCTGCTAATTCTTTTAATATATTGCCATCCTGTATCATTGATGTGTTTATTCTGACGCCGTTTTGTCCAAAAAGTTTAATGATTTTTTATGTATTCTTCTATTTTTTTGACAGCGTGATGATAGCTGGCTTTTAGCGCTCCTTCACTGGTATCCAGTACATGGCTCATTTCTTCATAGGGCATTTCATCATAATATCTCAAGTTAAATACAATTCTTTGTTTTTCAGGTAATTGCTGGATGGCTAACTGCAGTTTCCATTCTAATCGTTTCGGATCAAAATATTTATCTGCCTTAATCTTGTTGCTCAACCCGCTTTCTACTTCACTAAGGCTGACTGCAGACCGCTTTTTCTGCTGTTCCAGGAAGGTCAGGCTTTCATTGGTAGCGATGCGGTAAAGCCAGGTGTACAATCTGCTATCTTCCCTGAAATTTTCAAGGGCGTTCCATACTCTTATGAAAACATTCTGGAGTACATCATTTGTATCTTCATGATCAATGACCATTCTCCGTACATGCCAGTATAGTTTTTCCTGGTATTTTTTTAGGATTGCCGTAAATGCATTTTCTTTTGTTGCCGGATCACGGAACCGGGCAAGTAATTCACTATCGCTGAGATCTGCCGAAGCTGACATCGGTCTTAAATTCGGATTAGAAGATTTGAAAAATTGTAGTTTCCAATTCAATGGCAGATTAAAAATAAAGAAGAACTGTCAATTATAAGATCTGCAATTCAGAATTGTCATAAAAAGGATATTAGCCATTCTTTTTCCTGTTAAGCACTTTCTCCGTTGCTGAAACAATATCTGGAATATCCAGGCCATATTTTTTCAGCAATTCCATTGGAGTTCCGCTTTCGCCAAAAGTATCCCTGGTACCTACATATTCAATTGGCACCGGGAAATTTTTTGCTGCACAATGTGCAATTGAATCTCCCAGTCCGCCTATGAAGTTATGTTCTTCTACAGTAACAGCACATTTTGTTTTTTTCAAAGAAGCTAATACTGCTGCTTCATCAAGTGGTTTGACGGTGTGTATATTTATGACTTCAACGCTGATCCCTTTTGCCTGCAACTGAACTCCTGCCTGGATGGCATTCCAAACCATGTGTCCGCAGGCAAAAATGCTTACGTCGTTTCCTTCTGAAAAGAATTGAGCTTTACCGATCTTGAAATCTTCTTCACGGGTGAAAATGGGCCATGACGGACGGCCGAATCTCAGGTAAACGGGCCCCTGGTAATCCGCTATTGCTTTTGTGGCAGCTTTGGTTTGTGTATAATCACAAGGAACGATGACTGTCATTCCGGGAAGCATTTTCATCATTCCAATATCTTCCAGCATCTGGTGGGTGGCGCCATCTTCGCCGAGAGTAAGTCCTGCGTGAGAAGCACAGATCTTTACGTTTTTACCGCTGTATGCTACACTTTGGCGGATCTGGTCATAAACACGGCCTGTAGAAAAATTAGCAAAAGTGGTAGTGTAAGGAATTTTTCCGCCGATAGTCAGGCCGGCGCCTACACCGATCATGTTTGCTTCAGATATTCCACATTGAAAAAAGCGTTCGGGAAATTCTTTGATGAACGGATGCAGCTTTAACGACCCTGCAAGGTCGGCAGTAAGAGCTACAATATTTGGGTTTTTCCGGGCTGCTTCCAGGATGCCATCGCCAAATCCGCTTCTGGTATCTTTGCTTCCTGTGGATTTAATTTCTTTGAGCATACATTTATTTATTGTTGCAAAATTAGGTAATGACAACTTTTTTACTGTTATAATCTTTTTCTGATAAAAGATATTGCCTTTATCATAATTCATTTATGCAATAAAAAATATGGTCAGTAAATGGGGAACATGATGAAAATCCCCGGCCATATTTTACCGGTAATAGAATAAAAGCCCTAAGTCAGACCAGGCTTCTGTTCGCTGAGTTGTTGTTCATCATTTTTTAGTTTTTGCTCCCATTTCCAGGCAGTAGTCATCATTTCTTCCAATGAATATTGCGGATCCCAGCCTAAAACCTTTTTTGCATGGTCATTGTTTGCATAGATCGCAATGACATCGCCCGGCCGTCTCGGTCCTATTGAGTAATTCAGTTTTGTGCCGCTGACCTTTTCAAAAGTCTTTATTGCTTCCAGTACGGTGACACCGTTGCCGGTACCCAGGTTGAATATTTCGCAAAAACTATTATTCTTTCCTTTTTCCAGGTATTGCAGGGCAAGTGTATGTGCATGAGCAATATCACACACATGAATGTAATCACGGACACAGGAACCGTCACGGGTAGGATAATCGTCTCCATATACACTCATTTTTGAAATTTTCCCGATAGCAGTTTGTGTGATTACCGGAACGAGATTTTCAGGTTTTCCCAGGGGTGTTTCACCGATCAGGCAGGATTGATGTGCGCCTGCCGGGTTAAAGTATCTTAACAGGATGCACTGTGTGCCGGAACTCTTTGAAAATTCATTGAGGATCTGTTCTCCCATTTGTTTGGTATATCCATAGGGCGATTCGGCAGCTTTGACCGGAGTAGATTCGGTTACGGGTATATGATCGGGATTACCATATACGGTACAGGAAGAAGAGAAAACAAAATGAGGTGTTTTAAATTCTTTCACACATTTCAACAGGTTGATCAGTGATACAAGATTATTTTCAAAGTACAGCAGGGGATTATTAACTGATTCGCCTACAGATTTGTAAGCAGCAAAATGGATGATACCGGTTATGTCGCTGTTTTCATGAAAAATAGCAAAGAGATCATCAAAGTTGCAGAGATCAACTTTGTAATTTTTTATTTTCTTACCGGTGATCTTTTCTACGCCGGTTAAAGTGCGTGAATCAGAGCGGGAATTATTATCTACTGAGATCACATCAAACCCGTTATCGGCCAGGTCAACAAGTGTGTGGGAGCCGATGTAGCCGCAGCCACCTGTAACTAAGATTTTTGCCATAACAAAATGAAATTACAAAAATCAGGATTTTTTTAATAGGTAGCGGCAGGGATCACCCAAATAGATTGACTATAAAATAAACTCCAGCAGCCAGTAAACCGCTTATCGGTATAGTTAAAATCCATGCCCACACCAGGTTTAAGGTTACTCCCCAGTGAACGGCAGATAATCTTTTTGTTGCTCCTGCCCCCATAATGGATCCGGTAATAGTATGTGTTGTACTTACAGGTATCCTCAATGCTTCTGTTACAAAGAGTGTGATGGCCCCGGCAGAATCTGCTGCCACCCCTTCAAAAGGCCTGATCTTGGTGATTTTTGTTCCCATAGTTTTTACAATCTTCCAACCGCCACTCATCGTTCCCAGTGCAATTGCCGTGTAGCATGCCAACGGGACCCAGGTGGGCATTTGTTCAAAATGGCTGATCGTGCCGTTTGAAATAAGCGCAATGGTTATCAGTCCCATTACTTTTTGTGCATCATTACCGCCGTGGCCAATACTGAAAGCGGCAGATGCTACCAACTGCAGTCTTCGAAACCACGCATTTGCTCTCCTGACATTAAGGGAATGAAGGTAAAAAGAAAATATGGCCATGATCAAAAGAATGCCTGACAGCAAAATCCATTTAAAATTTTTTGGATCAAAAATTACTTTGAGAATATAGTTGTGATAATGTGAAGTAAGTTTCGTTTTATCAAAAACAAGAGTGTTATAAAGAAATATAAGAACACCGGCAATAACTAACAATGAAAATAACCTGGGGACAATACCTTTCCGGAAAGAATTCATAAACCATATTGCAATGATGAAGGCAACCAGCATACCCGTAATGGGTGCAACAATAATAAAGCTGGCTGTTTTGATAATGTTAGGATCCGAAGCCATGTTTATTGCCTTGAATCCTCCTGTATGGGCTATGGCAGCTCCGGCAAATCCCCCGATCAGAGTATGGGAAGAAGAGGAAGGTATTCCCAGCCACCAGGTCAATAAATTCCAGCAGATAGCAGCGATCAGTCCGGAAAAAATAATTTTTAACCCTTCGTGCCCGGTCATGATTTCAGGCTTTACCGTATTCTTTGCAATCGTGCTGGCTACCCCGTGATCTTTAAAGATTAAAAAGGCGGCAAAGTTGAACAGGGCAGCCCAGAGTACTGCCTGGAATGGAGTTAAAACTTTAGTAGAAACGATATTGGTAATGGCGTTGGCGGCATCATGAAATCCATTAATGTAATCGAAGATCAGGGCCAAAATGATGATGGTAACCAGGAAAGCAGTCATAAAGTAAATTAATAAGATAACCGGTCAGGCATACTTGATAATTATTGATTCGATAACATTACTGGCATCTTCACATTTATCCGTCACTATTTCCATTACCTGGTAGATCTCTCTTTTTTTGATCACTTCCTTTGCGTCCGGTTCTGTATCAAACAACCGTTCAATACTCATGTCAAAAATATCGTCAGCCTGGTTTTCGGAACTGTTTATTTTCACAAGCGCTTCGGTGATTTGCCGCATGTCTTTCATATTGCGAAGAAGTTTTACTGCAATGCAAACCTGGTGAGCGCTTTGTTCAATGAGCTCAGCCATTTTTTGCATTCCGGTATCGTTCGGATTTACCCTGTAAAAGTTGATTTTTTTTGCAGCAGCATAAATATAATCGGCAATATCATCCAGCGAAGAAGCCAGGTAGTGAATGTCTTCCCGGTCAAAAGGTGTGATGAAGTTGCGGCCCAGCTCCGTGAAAATGCTATGGGTCAGTTCGTCATTGGTGTGTTCCAGGTCTTCAATCTGGCTGATGATCATAGCTCTTTTGTCAAAGTCAGGTTCAGCCACTACATTTTTTAAGAGTGTGCCCATTTTGGCGACATTGTCTGCCACCTTTTCAAATAACTCATAGAATACTTTGTTTTTTGGAACGAAAATGCTGAGCAGAGAGTTAAGAGACATATTATACTGATTTAGATCCGGGATTGACCCGTTCGGTATGCGAAATTAATCGCTTCATTCTCTTTGTCAGAACCGGATTTCTGAATTAATAATTTCTTAATACAGCTATGAGATGATATAGGGCAGGTAAAAAATGTAAAGACAGTTTCGCTCTTCATTTTCAAGGCTGTAGGAATGGTACTCAAAGCCGGCAGTTTATTTTAGTTCTGAAAATTCAAATCGGAACCGGATCAGCTGTTAAGGTTTCGGCTTATATTTAAGTTATGAAAAAATTATATCTGCGTTATTTGATGCTTTCATACCTGCTGGTATTTTGTCCGGGATCAATTGTTTTTTCACAACAGCAAAAAACAGAATCCCGGATAGACAGCGTAATGAAGCAGTTTGATATGGTCGGGCTTTCAGTTGCTGTCGTAAAGCATGGACAGATCATTTATGCTCATTCTTTCGGATTAAAGAACAGGGAAACAAATACTCCTTTGAGCAATTCGGATATTTTCAGGATCGCTTCAATTTCCAAATCATTTTCTTCTACTTCCATCATGCAGCTGGCAAGCGAGGGAAAACTGTCCTTGAGAGATGATGTGAGCGATCTTATTGGATTTAAAGTGCGAAATCCTAAGTATCCTGATAAAGCGATAACCTTGAAAATGCTTCTGTCCCACACTTCCAGCCTGAATGATGACCAGGGATATTTCACGCTGGATGTGATCAACCCGGACAAAAATCCTGACTGGGCAAAATGCTACAGTGATTATGCACCGGGAGAAAAATACAGCTACTGCAATCTGAATTTTAATATGGTGGGCACCATTATAGAGAGAACTTCCGGTCAGCGGTTTGATAAATATGTGAAACAACATGTGCTGGATCCGCTTGAATTGTACGGGGGATATGAGGTTGGTGCTTTGGACTCCACAAAATTTGTTACCCTTTATGAATATGATCCTCAAACAAAGACTTACACCGCAGATCCTGCGGCATATAATCCGAGAAAGACCGAAATTGAAAATTATGTACAGGGATACAGTACGCCTATATTTTCTCCTACCGGCGGAATGAAAATATCTGCTACCGGCCTGGCAAAGTACATGACCATGCACATGTATTTTGGTAAATACGGGAAAGTAAGAATCATTAAAAAGAAGTGGTCTCACCTGATGCAAACCCCGGTGCTGAGTGGCTACGGCCTGGCGTTACTTACTTCTGGTGACCTGATTCCCGGAAAAACAATGGTGGGCCATACCGGTTCGGCTTATGGATTATACAGTCTTATGTTTTTTCAGCCAAAAGAAAAATTCGGAATCGTAGCCATCACCAATGGTTGCAATAAAGACTCAGATGTTGAATTCAACCCTGCATTAAAAGCAGTTGCTAATGTTTTATATGAGGAATTGATAAAATAATGGGAGAATGAAATATTGTCAAATTAGATAACGTACCCCGGCCCGGAGATCCGGGGTACATCATTTTTCTTTTTATTGTTTCAGAACATCTCCTGCAAATTTCCATTGAGTGGAAAAATCAGGACTCAGTTTTTGGTCTGTTACAAGGGCACGAAACATTTCTATAGGTATTGTATTATTTTGAAGGAATGTATCATTGAATTGCCGGTCAGTCATTTTTCCTTTGCCTACCACTTCATGGTGCAATTGATACATCTGCAAAGCCCCCATCATGTATGCCAGTTGATAAAGCGGTCCATATCCGCCGGTAAAAGACCTGCGCACTTCTGATTCAGCGCTGAATCTTTCCAGCCCGACTTTCTCCACCAGGTAATCAATGCACTGCTGGGGAGTCCAGTTTTTAAGGTGATAGTTCAGGGAAAAGACAATACGGGCACAACGGGTCATTCTCCAAAACAAGGCACCGATCTTTTCTTCAGGTGTTCTGTTGTAGCCTTTATCCCATAAGATCATTTCCCAATAAAATGCCCATCCTTCCGCACTGAAGGGAGTATTGAATTGCCTGCGGTAAGAGCGGTATCTTTTATTCATGAAGAATTGGAGATTATGGCCGGGGATCAGTTCATGAAACACTTCAGCTCTTGCAAAAGAATAGTTTCCGCTGCGCATGATCATCATTTTTGAATCGTAATCCTGCTCGTCATTTGCATAAGCCACCATGATCTGAGGTCCACCCAGAAAATAGGAAGCAAACCGCATCTGTTCCGGGGAGAGCATTACCATGCGCCATGCTTCTCTTGCCACCTGCGGGATGGTGACTAATCCCATGCTGTCAATCAAATGAAGCGCATGTTCTTCCAGTTCATTGATAAGCTGAGGCTGTTGTCCGGGTGGCAGGTGATTCTCTTTCACTTTATCAAGCGCTTTTCCCCAGTCGTCACCAAATCCCATTTCACGTGATGCTTTTTTCATTTCATTAAGGCACCAGTCATATTGCTGTCCTGCAATTTGTATCAGTTGTTCGGGAGAGTATGGTATCATTTCAAATCTTAACTGCCGCTCCAGTTCAGCCTTACCTATTGGGTGGCCGATAATGCCTGAATTGTCCATAGCCTTTTCAGGATTTGCAACGGGCTGTTTTCCCAGCCATTTACTGTATTCGGATAATGCAGCATCTGTTTCCGGATAGGTTTTTTTCATCCACCAGGTAAATTCAGGATCATAGCCATTGTAGAAGGAATAAAAATTCTGTAACCCCTTTTGTAATTCATCCACTGCACCCACTGCAACTTTTCTCAGGTCCTCGTCTTCTAATGGATTTTTTTCTACTGCCGATCTTGCCTGTTTTATTTTCCCCGCCACTTCACTCAATGTCTTTGCAGCCTCCATAGGGTTGAGTGTATTTCCCCTTCTTCTTTGTTGCTGCAGGCGGATGATATCGGTACCGAAGGGTATGACATATCCTATTTTCAAAAACTGCTGTTTGCTTTGTTCCAGGTTGTATTGATCGCTCAGGATGTTCCGCCTGAGCAATATATAATCTACCTGGTCTTCTTTGCTGAGTTGGCTGAAGGAAATTGCTTTCAATCGGGCAAGCCAGTCATTGTATAATTTACCGAAGCGGGTAAAATACTCATCTGAGTTCTTAAAAATATACACCAGGCTCAGGTCCTGCACATCGGAGTAATATTCGTTAATCAGTGCTTCACCGGAGACGGGATCGGTAAATGCCCGCCCGTTAGAATATCCGGTTGAAGTTAAAATCAGGAAAATGAGAATAATGGAAAAAATCCTGCTGCAATGTTTCATTGTTTTGAAGAATTAAGTGAAAAAATCAGTGTATGTCCGGATGAAAGTTATGATGATAAGGGATTTGATCAGGCAAATAAAATTATGAAATTACCTGGACGGCCTATTCAGTAATTGCAACAAATTTTATCTATGAGCTATAATCTTAATAATTCCTTTCTTATTTCACCCTGCTCTTCAACTCACTGATCGGCATTGAGATCATCCGGCCAATAGGCTTTTTGCTACGGTAGGTTATCACTTTCAGCTGTGTGGCAAATTTGGGCACCGATAACGGTTGATTATATTTCGGATAAAACCTGTCGGGATAAGAGTTGTCAAAACTATAATAAGTATCCAGGCCATTTACTTCGTTTTTCAGTTCAATTTTCAATTCGCCGTCACTCGATTTGGATACAATAAAATCAGGATCGTACATGCTGGGAGCATATTTCACTTCTTCGATGTCAAATCTTTCAAATTGCGCTTCGGTCCTTCTTACAAAGTCATCCCAGTTCTTGTTTTCTACCGGTGACCAGGTATCTTCTGCAATGGCAAATGCCCTTGGCCATGTCATATATTGCGCCTGGCGGAAAGTGAAAACCTGCTCGGTCCATAAATTTCCCTGTGCACCCAATACAAATTTTTGTTCTTCCCCGGTTAATGAGGAAGGCATCGGGTTGAAGCTATACACTTTACTAAGTCTTAATGAAGCATATACATGCGGTTCCATTATTCTATCGCTTTGCATATAATCGAGATAGGCATATTCTGTTGGGCTCATTACTACATAGTGTCCCGATTTAGCAGCAACTTCGCCTCCGCTGATATTGGCTGTAGCCCCGGCGCCAACGACACCGTCGTGTGCACCACGCCAGCTCATCACGGCAGCCGTAGGCCCTATTCCTCCTTCGAGTATTTCATCCCAACCCATAAATTTTTTTCCTTTAGACTCAACAATCTTTTCCAGTTTCTTTTCAAAATAACCCTGTACTTCTTCATACGTTTTTAAATTTTCCTTTTGCATCAGCGCCGTGATAGCTTCGCTGCTTTTCCAGAATGTTTTAAAAGTTTCGTCTCCACCTACGTGTATATATTCGAAAGGAAACAGCGCAGCGATCTCGGTCATTACTTTATCCAGGAAGTCATATACTTTTTCATTGGAAGGGCAGAGGTTGTCATCATAGATAGCGGTATGAGTACTCCAGTCTTTAATAGATTCACCGGATGAAACTCCTATGTTTTTCACTCCATCAGAACAGGAAAGTTCAGGATAGGCGGCGATTGCAGCAAGGCTGTGGCCGGGTACATCCACTTCGGGCATGATATTTACAAATCTATCTTTAGCGTATTGAACCAGTTCTTTAATATCCTCGTGGGTGTAAAATCCGCCATAATCACGGGGCTCATCAGGCGTAGGCGGAGGAAATGTTCCAAACTGCCCGACCCTGTACGCTCTCCACGCACCGATCTGCGTCAGTTTGGGAAGGCTTTTTATTTCAATACGCCATCCTTCATCATCTGTCAGGTGCAGGTGCAGGAGATTGAATTTATATTTTGCCATCTGATCTATATAGGCTTTCACTTCCTGTTTGGTAAAAAAGTGGCGGGAAACATCAAACATCAATCCCCTCCATCCAAAACGTGGGTAATCAGTAATCTCAACGCAGGGAGTTTTCCAGGTTACTCCGCTGATTTTTTCGCCGCTTTCAATTTCTTTGGGAAACAGTTGCATCAGCGTCTGCACTCCGTAAAAGATCCCAGCCGGCTTGTTTGCTTTTATGATGATATTTTTAGGAGTTACCGACAGCCGGTAACCTTCATTGCCCAATGATGCATCGGCTGTTTTGTTCAGTTCCAGTTTTATAATGGCAGCAGGGGCATTGGCCGAAACCGATACTTTTTTTCCTGTTGGCACTGATAGTCTTTTTTCAAGGTATGTAACTGTTTGTTTTAATTCTGTTATCCCGGCAGCATGTATGGTTATGTTTTGAGGAAGTGAAAAGAAGCCGGATTTTTGTTCCACTTTCACCGGTTGGGGAATGATGGCGATCTCTGACTTATTTTGACCCCATGTAATTGTGCTGATGAAAATTCCAAAGATGAATACGGTTGCTCTGTTCATGTTTCTGGTATTAAAAAGTTGAAATAATGAACAGGAAAGATAGGCAGAAAAATTATTGTAAAACGATAAGGGAAGTGAGTTGTTTTAAAAAGATAACGGTATTACGAAATATTCCTCCTGAAATAGTGTCCGGGAAGCTATTGATATGGAATTCTCCGCGGTCTGGTCGTCAGGCTCAGCCGGTGATATCTGATTCAACGAATTTATTTCTACTCTCCACCCATGTCTCGTTGCCGCTACACAAGCCCCCGGACGAAGACACAGACATAACAAAACTTTTTCATAATCAAAAAAGTTTAGTGAAACCGCTTTCACTAAACTTTCTCCAAAATCAATACTGCTAAACATTACAGCAGATTTTACCAACTATGTTTCAGTATTATACCTTAAAATCCTGCAGGAGAAACCAATGTGGAGTGCCATTATTTTTTTTGATATACTCTTATGTAATCCACTTCCATTGTTGCCGGAAATGCAGAATCATCAATACCCCGGGCTCCTCCCCAGTTGCCGCCGACCGCCAGGTTCAGAATGATAAAAAAGGGTTGATCGAATGGCCATTCTTTCACCGTACGGTGTTCATTCGTTACCGTGTAATAAATTTTCCCGTCCAGTATAAAATCAATCTTGTCAGTTGACCAATCAACAGCATAGGTATGGAATTCGGAATAAGGATTCTGGATAAATACACCTTTGGTTTTTTGAGTCCCTTTTACATGATTGTATGTCTCGGAATGCAGGGAACCAAAAATGCTGTCTTTCATAAAACCGACGTGTTCCATTATGTCAATTTCACCGCATAAGGGCCAGCCTGCAGAACCGATATTTTTTCCCAGCATCCAGAATGCGGGCCAGGTACCTTTACCTGGCGGTAATTTTATTCTTGCTTCAATTTTGCCATATTTCCATTCCCTGATGTTCTTTGTAGTCAACCTTGCTGAAGAATAATTCTTTCCGGAAATGTTTTCTTTGATGGCAGTGATCTTCAGCACACCATCTTTGACCCGTGCATTATTGCTGCTTTTAAATGTGTACCATTCTGCTTCATTGTTGCCCCAGCCGGAAGAGTTTCCCGAAGTATCAAAAGCCCAATGATCCGGAGAAGGCAGGCCGGAATAATTGAATTCGTCGCTCCATACCAGTTTCCATCCTGAGGATTGTGTATGTGAACATCCTGAATAAAATGAAATGAACAGAATCATCAAAAGGTGCTTCATTTGAATTATAAATTTATTGGCAGGTCTGGGCCTTTTAAAATTAAGAGTTCATCCCCGGCCTATTTTAAAAGGATCAATAAAACCGGAGATGAACCGGAAGATACTGACTGGTTGCCTTATTATCCTTTATTATTGCAACCACCAGGGTACTTTATCAATTCCATCAAAGCCTCCGTATTGATCCTGAATAGCCTTATTATAGTTAACGGGGTTAGTCGTTAATTCGGATGGCGGATACTTCCAGCGTTTCGGGTACACTGCCGGATTTTCAGGATTCATGCTGGTTGACGGATCCAGCGGAAATTGAGGATAACCTGTACGGAGAAATGTTTTATAACTGAAAAGCGCATTACCCTGAAAGTAATCCAAGAGCCAGCGTTGTGTTACGATTTGTTTTATCCTGTCCTGCGTGGTACCTGCGGTATTGTACGCAGCGGCTCCGGTAAAGTAATTGTCAATATAATTCTGGGTAATGGGCATCCCGTGCAAATAATCCGGCGGAGCTGAAGATAGATTCATATAATAGTTCAGGATCGCTTTAACCCCGTTTTCATAATAGGTTTGTGCGCTGCCGGGCAGCCAGCCTTCTTCAATTGCTTCTGCAATAATGAAACATTGTTCTGAATAAGTAAAAATAAGCATCGGGTCCCCGTCTCTGAAAGCTACATAGCGTTTGTTGATCAGTGAATATATTCCTGATTGCCTGTTTAACGCTAACTGTGTTGCTGATAATTGAGTGGGAGCCCCGGCATAGGCATTATAATCATTCTCAGATAGTCCTCCTGTGATTTGAGCAGGTGCGGGTTCTGCAAAATAAAATAACCTGCGGTCCTGGGTTTGCTTTAAAAAATTTACTACCAGGTCTGACGGAGCGATAAGAATTCTCTGGCTTTCCCCGTTATAAAAAGGATGAGAGGCGTTCGAATTGGCAGAGTACACAAGTTGAAAATTATCATCTTCCGTCAATAAATTTCCGGCTGAAACTATCGCAGCAAATCTTGCCTTCTGATCGTTGGTTATTTTTTTACCAAATACCTGGAGCACTTTAAGCTGCATTGCATTACAGAGATGGCGCCATTTTACCGGATCGCCGTTGTACATAATATCGCCGCTGAAAAGGCGGCCGTTTGCAAATTCCTGCTCTGCCGACTGCAGATCAGCGAGGATTTCATTAAGAACATCCTGTTGCTTATCGTATTTGGGTGTGAAGTTTCCATTCTCAGCTCCACCTGCCTGGGAGTAAGGGATATCCCCCATATCCAGTGTCATTTGAAATCCGTACCAGGCTTTCATAAACAGGGCAATACCTTTGTATGAACTTGAATCCACCTGCCCTGAAGATAGTTCTACCATTCTTTTTAAATCAGTAAGATTGATCATGGCATCAAAAGAACCATAAGGCCAGTAAGAGTAGTAGTATTGATAAGGATTGGGATTCGTTGCTAATATTACCGTGTGTTTGGCAAATAAATTGCCGGTTGAAAAATCATTGGGATTAGGGTTCCAGAACCTGAAAGACCCCACTTCAATTTGTTGTAATAGCAAATCCGGCGTAACGGTAGAAGGAACATTTGGATCAGTGTTTATCGTACCAAATTTACTGCAGGAAATCAGGAAGGGTAAGATAAAAGCAGTAAGTAATATTTTTAGTGTCTTTTTCATTATCGTAGTTTTAAAATGAAAGATTGATTTTACATCCGATATATCTTACTGACGGAGCAGCAAAATCCTCGGTACCACCATCAGGGTCGGAATATTTGAAATCTTTTGCTTTTAAAAATACATTTTGACCTATTAAACTAACCGAAGCGGCTTTTGCAACTCTATGCAGGTATCGGGAAGGTATGTTATAAGAGATTGAGATCTCACGGAGTTTAAAAAATGTTTTTGAATATGTGTCTGCTTTACTTCCATTGCCACCCCAGGCACTGCTGCTGTGCAGGTCCAATATGTATTGTTCGTAGCTTGTCTTTACATCATTCGGGGCAAATACCCTGGTATCACTGGTGATATTGCCATAGGCATCGTAGGTTACACTTCCTGAAATTACTTTTACACCTTTTCCAAGAAAATGCGGAGTAGAAGGATCAGCAACGTCTTCGGCTCTTTCGGGTGTAAGAGAATTGGGATGATTCCCTGATTGCCATAAATAACTTTCCGTTCTTGTATTCATTATTCCGCCTGCTACACCATCAAAGGATGCATAAAAGGTGAAATTCCTGTACCTTAAATTCAGGGTAGTGCCCCAAATCCAGTTAGGATCGGTATAACCGAACACAGATTGATAATCGCTGTACACAAGCCTTCCGTTATTAAATATCATTTGTCCGTCAGGGCTGCGTAAATAATCATTGCTCGCAAGTACGTCAACCCTGTTTCCTTTCTTAATCCATGGAAGCTTTGGGGAATAAACTGAATCCAGCTCAGTATAAACCCTCTTGTAGGTTGACCAGTTTACTGCAATGTCCAATTGTAAGTCCCTTTGTTTTACCGGTGTGGCATCCAATACAACTTCCCATCCACGCCGGTGGGTCACTTCTTTAGTATTGGTAAAAACACCGGAATATCCTGAGGCAGGAGAAATCGGGCCGGTGATGATACCATCATACATTTGTTTATCATAATAAGCCACGTCAAGCATCACTCTGTTTTTTAAAGCCATGCTTTGAAGACCTATTTCAGAAGTATTTGATCCTGCCGGTGTAAGCCCCGATGGATATAAACTGGACGGAGCGCTGGCGCCGGTCAATGTATTCCAAAATTGAGGATTGATTGAATAGGCACTGTTAATGGCATAAACAGCAGGTATGTCTTTGGCAACGGCATAACTGCTTCTTATTTTTAAAAGATCGAGCCAGTTCCTGGTTTCAGGCAATAATTCGGAGATAACGAAACTTCCCGAAACAGAAGGATAAAAATAAGATTGTTGTTTTACCGGTAATGTGGAACTCCAGTCATTACGGCCGGTAGCTTCTACATAAACAAGCTTTTTCCATGAAACAGCCAGGCGTCCGTAAATAGAATTTATTTGCTGACGGGACAGACTTTGGCTGATTGATGGAGGATTGACCGAAGCATTCAGGGAAAAATATCCGGGAATGGATATCCCACCGTTTGTAGCTCCATATAAAATATCGTCTCTTTTAAAATTGATTGTTCCGCCTGCCAAATAATCGAAATTAAATTTTTTATAAGTCCTGTTTCCGGTAAGTAAAAAATCAGAATTGATACTATACCCTGAAGATTGACCTATAACGTATGCTCCATCTATTGTTCCGTTCCACGTCCAGGGGTTTCCCGGAACGGGGGTATTACCTGTTGAATTATAAGAACCTTTAGATACTCTTAATTGCCCCACTTCATTATAGAAATCAACACCTGAACGCAGTGTGGCATTCAGCCAATCTGAGATTCTGTAATTCATTGTCATGTCTGAATTAAAAATATCCCGGTTGATCTGGTTGGTCTTTTCGTACACATCAAAATATGGATTGTTATCCCACTGGCCCGTATAGGAGCCGTCGGGCTGTAATCCATAAATGGTGTTTTGCTGTATGCCTTTTGTTATCCAGTAATTATTCTTGTAATCAAGGATATTGTAATCGGCGCTGGACCAGATCAGCAATGAGTACATTGGCCCGTAAGCCGTATAAGCGTTAGAGCCTATGTTTGGTGATGTCTTTTTTGAATAAGAAAAATTTGTACTGAATTTAAACCTGTCTTTATTAACATCTACGCCGAATGAATAGGTATATTTATTCAGTAGGTTGTTGGGATATTGCCCTTTATTCTGAATCCAGTTCAGAGAACTTCTGAGCGATACGTCTCCTTTTGTGTAGCCAACGCTTAAGTTGTTATTGGAAACAAAGCCTTGTTCCAGGAAATTTTTGAAATTATTTTTACCTACAGGCAAATAGGGTTTTGATACGAACTCCTTTTTAAAAGGATCCCATTGAACTTCTGCTTTACCATCCATTGCAGTGCCCCATGTTTCATCGGAATTTATATCATAAGTATTGTTATCGCCCCGGCCATACAGCGCCTGTTTTTTGGGTATAGCCAGGAATCCTGAAGTAAACATCGTATTAGTTGTGAAATCAACAGACAGTCCGGCTTTGTTATCACTCGATCTTTTTGTAGTTATCATGATAGCGCCGTTTGCTCCCCGGTAACCATATAATACCGATGCGGTAGCTCCCTTCAGCACACTGATTGATTCAACGTCTGCTGCAGAAATGTCACTGATTGTTTTATTGGCATAAGGAACTCCGTCAATAACAATTAGTGGCGTTTCCCCACGAATGGTAATGTCGGGCTGTGCAGCAAAATTGGGAGAGTTCTGTACCAATAGCCCGGCTACTTTACCTGTAAGTGCAGTACCTAATTCAACACCTTCGACTTTTTGCAGATTTTCTCCTGAGATTTTTTGTACAGAATATCCAAGTGCTTTCTCCGAACGTTTGATACCAAACGCAGTTACGACAACATTTTGTAATTCCCCGATTTTTCTTTTTAATACAACCGGTGAAGCGGCGCTTATTTTTGAAACCTCAATTTCCACAGACTCATACTCCGCACCGGAAAACACCAATATAGCATCATCATTCTCTACTTTAATGGTAAAAACTCCATTTTCGTTGGAGGTTACAGCTGCTTTTTTCCCTTTTTCAGAAACCGTAACTCCCTGTACCGGTATTCCCTGTTCGTCAATAACACGCCCGGTTACTGTTTTGTCGGAAACAGAATGTTCTTCTGCAGCAATTATTTTTGGAGGCGCAGCCATTGCAGGGAAAAGAACGATCTTATCCTCAATGACCGCATACCCGATAGAATGAGGCGCTAATATTTCATCCAGGAAATCTGCAATTGATTTATTGCTGGCACTAAAACTGAGCAGCCTGCCGGCATCAATTGCACTTGAGCTGTAAGAAAAATGAACACCGGTTTGTTTTTGTATTTCAGTGATTACTTTTTTTAATTGTCTGTTTTCAACAGATAAAGTAAAAGTTTTTTGAAGTACACTTTGACTGTTTGCTTCATTTGCGTAGAGGGAGGTTGCAAATACAATAGTTATGGCTATTTGTACAATGGTTATTCTCACGGCAATTAGTATAGAAGCAACCAATAGTTGCTTATTTTTCATATATTTAAACAGTTTTTGTTTAACTAATAGAGTTTACAACGAAAACAAAAAGCGTAATGCTTTGGAGAGCTGGTTTGTGCGCCAACACATCAGGCTCTTTTTTTAAAATGTATTTATGTGGGATTTCTTTTTTTCATACAGCATGTATTTTGGTTGTCCTGTTTTTTATTCACATCCGCGGCCTTTCATCAATATCCTCGTTCCGTTAATTTCATAGGATGACTGTGTAGCCAGGCAAAGTATTTTTAACTTGGTAAACAGGTCTTCACCGGATAGATCGCCGGTGAACAAACAGTTTTCCAGGTTCGGGTTTTCTGGTATGATTTCAACCCCATAAGTATTTTCTAACTGGTTAAAAATATGCTCCAGTTTTTCCTGGTCATAATTAAATCCCGGTAATGGAGTTCCGGCAAGAGAATCCCGGAAATTTTTCTCATTGACTATCGGCTGCGGCTTTTCTACTAATGTTGTTACGAAAAGCCGTTTTTCAGTTTCGTAAATTGCTTTTTGATTGGGAGAAATAATAACAACGCTTTCCAATCTTCTGTTCATGCCGGTGTTGATATTTTCTGAAACCTGCACCCTGCCCGTTCTTACTGAAACTTCTTCGTTGCCTGCCAATGTATGAGTATCTATAAAAAAACTTGTTCCCAGCACTTTTGTTACAATATGGGTGCTATGAACCAGGAAAGGCTTTTGGGGATTGTGCGTTACTTCAAAAAAAGCTTTACCCTCCAGGTACACATCCCTTGTTGTGTCTGAAAACTCCGGAGGATAATAAAAGGTACTATTGGATTCCAGTGAAACCCGGCTTCCATCACTGAGAAGGATCAGTTGCGTGGTATCGGTGACATTGCGAATAGTGTAAGAATGGACGGGTGCCATCCGGGCAACTGTATTTTTTTCGTTTCTGTTCATCAGGAAATAAGAAGTGAATCCAATGATCAGGACAGAGGCCGCAGCCACCCATCGCCATATCCGGAAAGGTTTTTTGATCGGGATAATTTCAGAAGTTTTTTTCTCAGCCGAAAGAATGTTACGGATTATTTCCTGTGAAATATGGGGAGGAAGATTTGCTTTAGGGCCGTTAAAACCATTCTTGAGATCCTGTTCAACCTGCTCCTTTAAAATGTTGTCATGCTGCCGGGTTGTTATCAGCGCAAACAGTTCGTCCTGTTCCGCGGCAGAAATAGTTCCTTCCCGGTATAAGTGTAAGAGATAATAAAAGCGGTTTACCCTGTCCATGCTTGCAGTAACAGCCAATTTTCGGGCTCTTTAAATTGAATACAACTGAAGCAAGCTTATGGAGTACATTCTAAAAAAAAATTATTAAAAGAGAAGCCAGTACCGGTAAAAACTCAATACCATTCTGATGAAGAAAATCCCTGATGTGGTTTAAAGCTCTTGAAATATGCGTTTTAACTGTAAGTGGGGAAATAGACAGCTGCTCCGCAATTTGTATATAGGTGCGTTTTTCATTACGGGCCAGGTTGAAAACTTTTTGCTGCTGCTCCGGCAGAGATGCAATAGCCTTATGCAATAATATATTGTATTCAGATGTTTCAGCCTTATCGGATGCCGGGCATATTGAAGTTGCAGAAAGATGTCCAATCTGGTCCAGCGCTTTCCATTCGTTAGCAATCTTTTTTAACCTGTTCAGGATATTGTTCCTGGCTACAGTATATAGCCAGGCTTCAATTGGCCGGTCCGGGTTGAGATTCTTTCGTTCAAACCAAAGTTTTAAAAAAACATCCTGCACCACTTCCTGTCCTGAATGCGGGGATTTTAAGTAACGGACTGCAGTCTGATAAATGCGATTTCTGTACCGGTCATAAATTAACTGGAAGGCATATTCACTGTCTTCTGCCAGCAGGGAGAGAAGTTTATATTCTTCGTAAATGACTTCGTTATAATGCAAGCAGTTAAATTTTCAGAATTAAAGATAGGGAAAAAATTTACCGGCAATTCTATTTTCATAGTCATAACGGGGACCTGCCCGATTGATAGAAGCATTGAATAAGTTGGCAACTAATGTTACACTAATACCTGATTATTCTTTTTTTCTTTGCACTCTTTTAAAAGAATAAAAGATAAGAATGAAGTATGTTATAATCGGTGCTGTGGCAGGAGGGGCCAGTGCAGCAGCCAGGCTAAGAAGAATAAATGAACAGGCAGAAATAGTCCTTTTTGAAAAAGGAGAATATATTTCCTATGCTAACTGCGGGCTCCCTTATTATATAGGAAATGTGATCAAAGACAGAAACAGGTTGTTTGTACAAACTGCCGCTGCATTTAAACAGCGTTTTAATATTGATGTTCGTGTATCAACTGAAGTAACTGCCATTGATCCTGATAAAAAAAAGGTAACTGCAATAAATTTAATTACCGGGGAAAAATATCAGGAAAGCTATGATAAACTGTTACTATCTCCGGGTGCAGAGCCTGTCCGCCCGGATTTACCCGGAATTAACCTGCCCGGCATCTTCACCATTAGAAATGTTAGGGACACTGATTTCATAAAAAGTTATATTACTGAAAATGGATCGGGAAAAGCTGTTGTCATCGGCGCCGGTTTTATTGGATTGGAAATGGCTGAAAACCTGCACAGGTCAGGAATGCAGGTGAGTATAATAGAAATGGGCAACCAGATATTGGCTCCGGTAGATTTCCCTGTTGCAGCTATTGTACAACAACATATACGCAGTAAAGGGGTAGATCTGAGATTATGCAGTACAGTTACCGGCTTTCGACAAAACGGGAGAGGCCTTACCGTTCTGTTGAAAGGTGGAAGCGCCATTGATGCGGACATAGTCATTCTTTCTATTGGCGTTCGGCCTGATACCCGCCTTGCGGCAATGGCCGGTATAAAACTTGGGCCCGCAAAAGGTATATGGGTAAATGATTTCCTGCAAACCTCCGATCCTGATATTTATGCAGTTGGGGATGCAATTGAATTTATAAATCCCGTTACCGGCCGGTCATTGAATACATATCTTGCAGGACCTGCTAATAAACAGGGGCGTATCTGTGCTGATAATATTGTATTCGGCAACAAGAAAAAATATAAAGGGGCCATCAATACGGCAATTGTAAAAGTATTTGATTTGTCTGTGGCTACGGCCGGTACACCTTCCAGGCAGCTGACACAGGCAAACATGAAACATATTGTTTCCACTATTTACAGCAAATCACATGCAGGCTATTACCCCGGGGCACACACGATGGCCTTACAAATTGCTTTCTCGGCTGAAGATGGCCGGTTATATAATGCACAAATTGTGGGCTATGATGGCGTTGATAAACGAATAGATGTAATGTCATCTGTTATTCAAAGAGAAAGTACAGTTTACGAACTTACCGAATTTGAACATGCTTATGCGCCGCCTTATTCTTCCGCCAAGGATCCTGTGAATATGGCAGGCTTCGTCGCAGAAAATATTTTACAGGGTAAGATGAAAGTTTTTTACTGGAATGACATCGGTCAGCTCCCCGGTAACAGTTTATTGCTGGATGTAAGAACAGAACGGGAATTCAGAGAAGGATCAATTGATGGTGCCGTCAATATCCCATTGGATGACTTGAGGGAACGATTAACTGAACTGTCCGGTTACAAAGCTATTTATATCTATTGCCAGCAGGGCTTACGTGGATATTTGGCTTATCGCATTCTCATGCAAAATGGTTTTACCGGCCTGTATAATCTTTCCGGCGGATATGCGTTGTGGGAAAAGTGTCAGAGGGAAAAGGATATAAGCATGCAACAGGTATCAGCAATTGCCTGATTATAGTTTGGTAATAAAATATAGCTTAATACCCCGGAGGTATGAAGGTGGATTCAGGTACTTCAAAACTGATTGTGTCACCTATCTTCTTTATTTTTTCTTTTCTTGCAGGATAAAAAATGAAAACGGAACCGGATAATGACCTTTTCTTTAGAAACCGGTTGCTCTGTTGATAAAACATCAATTGATACTGTTAACATTAAAATAATGCTGTCGTAACATTCACGTAATAATGGTGACTTTGTTTTGCATAAAAAGATATGAAGAACAGATCCCGGACCAAAACGAAGCATTTTATCACCTGGCTTGCCGTGATGCTGGCATTTGTCGTCCATCCTGCCAGCGCTCAGTACTTATGGAATTCAGATTCTGCGTTTAAGGCCAATAGTCCTAATTCAGGAAGGCTTTGGGGTTATATGTTCGGGGACTATTATTATAAATCACATGCTGATGCATTGGGCCGGGGAGGCTCCAATCAATACAGCGGCATTCCACAAAACCGCAATGCATTTCAGATACGCCGTATTTATCTTGGCTATGATTATAATATATCAAAAAGATTTGCAGCAGAACTGTTACTGGCATCAGAAGATAATTTCCCGGGATTTAACCCGCCCTCTTCCCCTGCGACAGGAGGAGACCAGCTGCTGAATAATAAATTAAGTTTTTATATCAAACTGGCGAATATCCGGTGGAAGAAGATCTGGAAAGGAACTGATTTTGTATTCGGACAGGTTGCAACGCCTGTATTTCCGCTTTTGTCAGAAAAAATCTGGAATTACCGGTCTGTTGAAAAAACTATTTCGGATATCAGGCGCACGCCTGCTTATGACCTGGGTGTTTCCTTGCAGGGAGTATTGGATCCTGCTACCAAAAATTATGGCTATGATATAATGGTTGGCAATGGAACAGGTGCAAGGCCTGCCGCCACCGGTTTTAAGTGGATATACGGAGATGTGTATGCTTATTTTTTTGATAAAAAATTTGTTGTTGATCTGTACGCCGATTATTTCCGGACAAACCGGTCAACTCATCATAAGCAGGATCGTTCCCGCCGGATGCTGAAAGGCAATATTGCTTATAACAGTGCTGCTACCGGTAAAGGGGGTATGAATCCCGGCAGAGGATATACAGTAGGTGCAGAGTTTTTTGTAAACACTCTGAAAAATGACCTGTTCGCTACTAAAATAGCCGGCGGGGTAGATACCATAAACAATTCTGCTACCTGTATTTCTTTATACGTTCATGGAGATATTATTAAATACAAGTTGAGATTTTTTGCCCGGTTTGATTCGTACAACCCGATGAATAAAATCAATAATGATATTTATAAGGAGTATGCAGGCAATACGGCAAACTACAATGACAATTCTTACCTGCTCACATATAATAACAATGGAACACCGGTATCGGCCCTGGCAACCGGGGATCAGACTTACCGGCAAACTTTCATTACGGCCGGGCTGGATTGGACTCCTGACAAAAGTGTACATATCATGCCTAATATCTGGTATGTTCATTATGCGTCGCAATTGAAAAGTGCCGGGGCGCCTGCTTCGGGCGATCATGATACGGTGTATCGAATTACTTTTTTTTATGTGTTCGGGAAATGATATAATGACAGTATAAGAGCGATTTAAACATTTTAATTAATAAATCATGACAGCAAAGAAATTTATAATTGGATTTATTGTAGCATTAACGGCTGCCGCAGTTGTAAATATTGCTCCGGGGTGTAATGGAAATACAAAAGGAAAAAGTAATGCTGATTCTACTTCTGCATCCGGGAAAGATGATAATACCATACTGGGAGCCGGAAGCACATTTGTATATCCTTTATTTTCCAGGCAATTTTCGGAATACAATAAACTAACCGGCTTAAAAGTAAATTATCAGTCCATTGGTTCCGGAGGAGGGATTTTACAACTTATTAATAAAACGGTTGACTTTGGTGATTCGGACTCTCCGTTAAATGAGGATCAATCCAAAAAAATTGGAGCACCTGTATTGCACATTCCAATGTGTGCAGGAGCTGTTGTTATCAGTTATAACTTGCCGGGTATAAGCGATACCTTACTTCTGACGCCTGAAGTTATTGCAGGTATTTACTTAGGAAAAATTAAAAAATGGAGTGACCCACAAATCGCTGCTATTAATAAGGGAGTAAAATTACCTGACTTTCCTGTTTTAGTAATTCATCGTGCAGATGGTAGTGGCACCACTGGAATTTTTACGAACTATCTTTCAAAGATTAATTCTGAATGGAAAAATAAAGTTGGTGAAGGAACTGCTGTTAACTGGCCTGTAGGATTGGGTGGAAAAGGGAATGAAGGCGTTTCAGCAGCAATCAAACAAACCCCCGGCGGAATCGGATATATAGAATTAGCATACGCAATTCAAAATAAAATGATATATGCAAAAGTTGAAAACAAAATGGGAAAATTTATTGCACCGGCTATAACATCTACAAGCGCAGCTGCAGAAATACAGCTCCCTGAAGATTCAAAAATCTTTATTACTGATACCAATGCTGTTGATGGATATCCCATAGCAGGGTTTACATGGGCTTTGATTTACCAGGAACAAAATTATAACAGGCGTTCCTTTCAAAAAGCGCAAAATGTTTTAAAACTTCTTTGGTGGAACATACATGACGGTCAACAATATTGTGCAGGATTAAATTATGCGCCATTATCCCCCGCAGCAATAAAAGTGGCTGAAAAAATATTACTGTCAGCAACCTATGATGGTAAACAAATCTTAAAACAGTATTGATGAATAAATATGATATTGAAGGGAACAGGAAGATGAGCGTATTCATTTATCGGCAATATTTGCCAGTTCAGGATTTATTTAAATGTTAAGTCCTATGGAAACCGGAGTAAAGAAAATTAAAAAAGCAAAACTCCCCAACCGTCAGATACGGATGGAAGTTGTTTTCCGGCATTCATTGATAAGTGCAGGGCTTGTCGTTGTGATTCTGGTCCTGGGAATAATGCTGTCATTAATATGGTATTCGATACCTTCTATGAAAGCATTAGGATTTACATTTATCTGGGGTAAAACATGGGATCCTGTCAGGGATATTTATGGAGCTTATCCTTTTTTGCTTGGAACACTTTTAACGTCATTTCTTGCCCTTTTAATTTCCATACCGTTTTCTTTTGCCATAGCATTTTACCTGGGAGAATATAAGCCAAGCAGCTGGTTGTCCGGATTTTTAAAGAACACAGTGGAGTTGATTGCAGCAGTGCCTTCGGTCATATATGGTTTTTGGGGATTGATTGTATTGGTTCCGATTGTTCAGAAAATTGAAATGAAAACGGGGATTCTGCCATATGGTACTGGTATTTTCACTGCTTCACTTATCCTTGCGATTATGATTATTCCTTTCGCTGCATCTTTAGGAAAGGAAATGATACGCCTGGTTCCGGCATCATTAAAAGAAGGAGCATATTCATTAGGAGCAACAAGGTATGAGGTGATCCTGAACGTAATATGGCCTTATTCAAAACCAGGATTGTTCGCAGGAGTTTTATTATCACTTGGTAGAGCATTGGGAGAAACAATGGCCGTTACCATGGTGATTGGTAATACCAGCATGGTGCCTAAAAATATTTTTTCACCCGGAAATACTATGGCAAGTGTTATTGCTAATGAATTCACAGAAGCAGATCATACCCTTTACCTGTCAGCTCTCATCGAATTAGGCCTGGTCCTTTTCCTTGTCACGATAGTGATTAATTTGGCCGGGAAACGTATTATTAAACGATTCACAAATATCTAAAGCATGGATGTACGTTTAAAATATAGAGTAGTTAAAAGTAAGCTTGTTCAGGTGCTTATCATAATGTTGGCTTTTACGATAACGCTGCCTTTATTATTAATTATTATTTATATTTTTAAAGAAGGCATTACTGAAATCAACTGGGCTTTTCTTACGCAAATTCCCAAACCTGTTGGCGAAGCGGGTGGCGGTATTGCCAATGCTTTGGCCGGAAGCCTGATCATTGTTTTTACCGCATCTGTAATTTCAGTTCCGATAGGGATCATGGGGGGAATATATTTCAGTGAAAACAAAAACTGCTGGTTATCGAACTGGGGGCAGATATCTGTAGATGTGTTGCAGGGTGTACCATCTATTGTAGTTGGTATTGTAATCTATTTCTGGATTGTGAAACCTTTAGGAGGTTTTTCTGCTTTTTCAGGAAGTATTGCCTTGGCAATAATGATGCTTCCGATCATCATTCGATCTACTGAAGAAACATTAAAACTTATTCCTTCATCTTTGAAAGAAGCAGGTTTTGCATTAGGAATACCTTACCACAGAGTGATTCTGAAAATCATATTGCCTTGCGGCTTAAGCGGAATTCTTTCCGGAGTGTTGCTTTCCATAGCGAGGATAGCCGGTGAAACAGCGCCCTTACTATTTACCGCATTTGGTAATCCATATTTTAGCACTGATATTTCAAAACCAATGCAAAGCCTTCCCTTGTTGGTTTTCAACTATGCTACCAGCCCTTATGAAGATTGGCATAAACTGGCCTGGGGAGCTGCTTTAATCTTATTGTTTACTGTTTTATTATTAAATATTATTACAAAGCTGACAACAAAAAAATGGAACGTCCAGTTTTAACAAGCAAAAAGCTTAATGCCTATCTTGGTTCCGTTCATGCAGTGAAAAATGTGAATATTGAAATTTCTGCAAATAATATTCTGGCAATAATGGGACCTTCCGGCTGTGGGAAAACAACATTTTTAAGATGTATCAACAGGCTTCATGAACTGACCCCCGGAGCCACATCAAACGGTAAAATACTCCTGCATGATAAAAATATTTATGATATGCATCCGGTTTTTGCCCGGTTGAAAATCGGAATGGTTTTTCAGCGCCCAAATCCTTTTCCCAATCTTAATATTTTTGATAACGTAATTGCCGGATATAAATTGAATGGGTTAAAGCTCAACAAGGTAAATAAAGAAAGAATAGTTGAAGATTCTTTGACCAAAGCTGCACTTTGGAAGGAGGTTAAGGATTCATTGCACAAAAAAGGTACATTTCTTTCCGGGGGACAGCAGCAACGTTTATGTATTGCAAGAGCTATTGCTATGGAACCGGAAGTTCTCTTACTGGATGAGCCCACCTCCGCTCTGGATCCTGTTTCTACAGCGAGTATTGAAGAACTCTTGCATGAGCTTAAAAAAAACCTTACTATAATTGTAGTCACTCACAATATGCAACAGGCTGCACGCATTAGTGACAGGACAGCCTTTTTTTATATGGGAGCGTTGATCGAATACGATAATACAAAAAATATTTTTACCAGCCCGAAAGACACCCGTACCCAGAATTATATTACCGGCAGATTCAGTTAGATTGATTATGTAATTGTTAATATATAAACGTTCAATCATGACTCAATTAGAAATCGAATTGCAGTATTTAAAGAGTGAGATAATCAATATGTGGAATCTGGTGCATTCGCAACTGGTCAAATCCATGTCGGCTATGATCAATTTTGATAAAGACCTGGCCCGTGAAGTGGTATCAGTTGAGAAAAGAGTGAATGGATTGGAATTAAAAATTGACCGGGACTGCGAAAATATTATTGCTTTGCTGACTCCTGTAGCTATTGACCTTCGGTTTGTACTGGCTATTTTAAAAATTGTTTCCAACCTTGAAAGAATCGGTGATATAGCAGAAGGCAATGCCAGATATATTATTGATGCTGGTCAGCCATTCAGTGAAAAATTATTGGACACTACCCAGACAATTGTAATGTTTGATAAATCTATTTCAATCCTGGAATCCACGCTTAAGGCATTTGAAACTGAGGATACCAAACTTGCAAGAAGTGTATTTCAGGAAGACGAAGCTATTGATACGATCAATACGAATGCTACCCGTGCTACAGTGGACTACCTGAAACACTCTCCGGAAGACATCTACCAGGCATTGTACAACTTATCTATTATCAGGAAGCTGGAACGGATCGGCGATCAGTCTAAAAATATAGCCGAAGAAATAATATTTTTTATAGAAGCAAAAGTGTTAAAGCATATTCATAAACAACAGATATAATACTTTTCACCCATCATCTTCTCTCCTGAATTTGTGTGCGTACTGAAGCGTTGCAAATTCAGAACAGCTTTAGTAATTTTCCCCCTGCCTTGGTTCGTGTCCCACGAACCAAATTTACTAACTTTAAAGTATGCATGAAGATTTAGCCTATAAGCGAAAATCATATATTGGGATTGGGGAAATATTTTTCTGGACAGCCACCATCAATCAGTGGCAAAAACTTTTGCTTGAAGATTCCTATAAAGATGTTATCATTAATTCCCTTGAATATTTAAGTCAGGCAGGCAAAATAGAAGTTTATGCTTTTGTGATCATGCCCAATCATATTCACCTGATATGGAAAACAAATGAACTTAATGGCAAAGAAACAGCACAAGGTTCATTTTTAAAATATACGGCACATGAGTTCAGAAAGATGTTACACAAAGAAGGGAGATTGGCTTCTTACCGGATAAATGCTGAAAACAAAAAACATGAATTTTGGCAGAGAGATTCATTAGCTATTCATTTGTATAGTCATGAAGTAGCATTGCAAAAACTCAAATACATACATAACAATCCGCTTGCAGAGCGTTGGCAATTGGTAAAAGATCCTTGTGATTATAAATATTCATCAGCCAAATATTATGAGATGAATCAGAAAAATTTTTCCTTTTTGAAAGATTTGTGGGAAGTGATTTAAGGAATGGTTCGTGGGACACGAACCAAGGCAGAGGAATTTTTGTGAATGGGTAGATATAGAATTGGTAAGATTGTCATAGAGGTAAACCGGGTCCACTCCACACACGAGCCCGGGCTGTGAGACTCGGGAATAAAAATATTTATTCTATTATCATTTTTAATCCTTCCTTGATTCCAATGTAAAGCCAATTGTGGTTCCCACGCCTTCTGTACTGCGCACATGAATGCTCTGTCCGTGTGCTTCAATAATGTGTTTGCAAATAGCCAGGCCCAGTCCGCTCCCTGTTACATCAATTCTTCTGCCTTCATCGGTCCGGTAAAACCGTTCAAATATCCTCTGTAAATATTTTTCGGATATGCCAATGCCGTCATCGCTGATTTCTATCAGAATATGTTCTCCGTCTGTCTGGTACATGCTGGCGGTAATAGTTCCGTTTTCTTTTCCGTATTTCACTGAGTTCTCCACAAGATTGCGCAGCACCTGCCTGATCTTTTCTTTATCAGCGAAGACGGCAAGCGGAGACTCGCATCCTTTTTTGATGCCACATTTGATATGCCTTGATTCTGCTTTGAGGGAAAGTGATTCAAACACTTCTTTTATCAGGTCCTGGATGATGAAATTTTCTTTATCCAGGCTGATCTCGCCTCTTTCCAGCCCGGAAATTTCATCGAGATCATTGATCAGGTTGGTAAGCCGCTCAATATTTTTTGCAGCTTTTTCTAAAAATTTCCTGTTTACTTCCGGGTTTTCCAGTGCCCCATTTAATAAAGTATCTACATATCCCTGGATGGCAAATACCGGCGTTTTGAATTCATGTGAAAGATTCTGAAGAAATTCTTTTCTGAATTGTTCATTCTGCCGCAAAGATTCGATTTCCTGTTTGTGTTCTTCAGCCCAGGCTTCCACGTCCTGCTGCACTTCTTCAATGCTGCGTTGCGGCAGCAGGTATTTATAATAGGTCTCTTCCTTTTTGGTGGCCTTGGTCTGGTAAATGAATTTATAGATGAGCTTTATTTTCCGGTAAACAAACCGTTCGATCACGAAAGAAAATAAAAAAAAACTGATAAAAAAGACTACCAAAAATATTCCGGCAGATTCTTTCCAGTTCTTCTGATAAATAAGGAGCAGCAATGCAGTGGCAGCGGCTAATACCAGGGCAGAGAAAAAAGAATAAGTTCGCGGAGAGATGTTTTTTGCAGGAAGCATTGTGCGAAGTTACCATTCCGGCCGATTCTGAAAATTAAGTCGCAGATTCATAAAAGTGCCATGCAGGTTGTTTGATCTGGATTTTAATAAGATCAATCAGGATACTTCAAACTTATATCCCACTCCTTTCACCGTTTTGATACAATCAATGCCCAGTTTTTGCCTGATCTTCCGGATATGAACGTCAATAGTGCGGTCGCCAACGATCACGTCATTGCCCCACACTTCATGCAGGATCTCATTTCTCAAAAAAACCCGTCCCGGCTTTTGCGCAAGCAAATACAATAATTCAAATTCTTTTTTTGCAAGGACAATGCCCTTCCCTTTTACCTGAACGATAAATTTCTCCGGGTCTATACTGATAGGATCAAGTTCCAGCATTTGGCTTCCCGGTTTGGACAACCGGCGGAACAATGAATGCACTTTACTTAAAAATACTCTTGGGCTTACCGGTTTGCTCACATAATCATCAGCTCCGGTTTCCAGCCCTTTGATCTGGGTGGCTTCATCATTCAATGCTGTAAGAAAGATAATGAGCGTGTTTTTGAATTCAGGCAGGCTGCGGAGTATCTGGCAAACCTGCACACCTGTTTTCCTGGGCATCATTATATCAAGAACGATCAGGTCAGGATGGTGGAGCCTGGCTTTGCCCAGCGCTTCGTCACCATCTTTGGCTGTTATAACTTCATATCCTTCTCCGGCAAGATTATACTTCAGAATTTCTAATATGTCCGGCTCATCATCGGCTATCAGTACTTTTCTTGCCCTGGTTTCCATTAGTTGGGAAGTTTGCACAAACCTAATAGGAATCCGGCGGAATTGAAAAACCCGAACGGTTTTTTTCGCATTCAGAATAAAAAGTTAATAAAAGCGTTTAAAGTATCATGCCGGGAATGCCGGCAAAAGTGTAATGAAATATTCTTTACCTACAACACTTAAGCTGTATGCGCCGTCTATATCGGGCAGGGATGCTAAATTTGCAGAACGATCCTTATGATAGCAATTGCCAGATACCTGTTCCCGTTTATTTGCTTTGCACTGTTTTCCCGCATCAGTTCAGCTCAGATTGATACTGCGGTATTGAAGAGTTTTGTACCGGTGTTCCGGCACCAGCTTTTTCATGATGAGGTAAAAAAAGAACAAAAAAACATCCTGAAATACGATGGCAAAGATGATGACCGGCTCACGGTTTCATCCAATGGCGAGATCAACTACCTGATCAATTATGCAATTAAGTGGAAAGTGGCTTCCATTCTTTACAAAATTGAAATGGACAGCAGCCTTGCCGACCAGAAGAAAGTACTGTACATACGCAGGACAGCTACCTTATTATCCAACCTGCAGAAGAGCTGGAAAACAAAGCAGGCCGACCCGATGAATCTGCCTGCTGTGCTCAATGCCTATGAGGATTGCATCAACCTGGATGAGAAAGGAATAAACGCAAAAGATTATTTTGAATCTCTTCCTTATGAGATCGGCAATTCTGTTTTTCTATCGGGTGCATTTGATAACAACCCCGGTTACAAAGACATCCGGAACCTGCTGTTGAGAAAGTATTGCGCCCTGCATCCGAAACAGACATTCAGAGTACTGACCGAAAATCCTGGTGTTCCGTTTGCAGACAGCCTGATCAAAGTGGTTTCAAAAAAATATCCTGAACTGTTGTATGATTATGCGCAGGCCGGCAATAAGCTGGGATATATCATCAGCAGTATAAAGGATGATCCGTTTGTGGTAGCGGTGGTACGAATGGCAAAGAATAAAAGCGGGCGACTGTATTATCCTTTTCTCGGGAACATCGTGGCCGGCAGAACCACTTTTGAAGCTATAGATTCAGTCCGCAATGATTCGATTGCCTATTACCGGATGCTGGTGAAAACGAGGATGGATTATGTAAGCCGTGCCATTAATAAAGATACGGCCTATGGTTTTCGTGACCTGGGAAAAATGCTGGAAACAAAAGCTACAGATGTTTTTGTCAATACAATTAATGGCCTGCATGAAGTGGATGACCCCAATATTCGTTTCAGGATCATACAGACATTGACAGCGGAGGAATTGTATTATCTCGCTGTTTATACTGACGGGATCATTTATACTTCCAGTTTTGTAAATGGTGTGTACCCGCTGATGATGAAACGCATCAATAAGCGGGGTGATTCATTATTGCTGAGTGTAAAATTTGACAAGTACAGGAAATTTATTAAAATGGCTGCCGGGTATAATACACTGGGCAATTTTCTGGGCAGTTTTCCCAGCCATGACGATGCCACTGTATTAATGAGGGCATTTGTCAGTGGTTTGGAATCTTCTAGTGGGCTTGAAGACGGAGTGGATGTGGCAGATTCGTACGCCAGTATTTCCGAAACCATGAAACCCGTTGCCAACGAAATGCTGAAGAACGTCCGGTTAAACTATGAGCGGAACAAAGCGGCCGGTAATAAAAGAGGAACGGTGATGTATGACTTGTTATATAAACTTTTTTTATCGGCCGACTCAACAAATAAAATAGACCTTTCAAAAGAATTCGGGATACCGCCAATCTATAATGTTCCGTATAAATTATTGGCAAATGATAGCGGCAGGGTGATCATGGAAGTCTTTTTTTATGGAGATAAAGACGGGCAGAATATTTTTGAAGGATTCAAAAAAATGTTTAACCCGGCTCTCTGGAAAATTGACAACAGCAATCCTGAATGGATTACGATCAGTTCTATAAAAGGTAAGCCGGTGACAATTTTTTCCAACAAGCCATTGCCGGAAGAAAGCGGTGAAGATGAAAAAGCTCAAAAAGATCTTACCGATTATTTAGAGAAAACCAAATTGAATCCCACGATCACCATTCACCGGGGCCATAGTTATTATGCAGAGTCCACTATTGACCAGATGTTTCCCTCTTCCAAGATCGTTTTCCTCGGTTCATGCGGAGGATACCATCTTATTAACGATGTATTGAAAAAAGCTCCCGATGCCCATATCATTGCATCCAAGCAGATCGGCAAGACGGCGATTAACCGCCCGTTTTTTGAATTGCTGATGGAAACAGTGCGCAATGGAAAAGATATTGAATGGATTCCTTTCTGGCAGGACCTGGAGAAAAAAGTGAAAGTGGAAGGCTTTGAAGATTATATTCCTCCTTATAAAAATCTCGGCGCTCTTTTCATTAAAGCCTATAAAATTGCCATGGGAGGAAATGAAGATGATGAGCAGTGAATCTTGAAAAAGCATTAAGTAATGAGCTTTTTACACATTACTTTCTCTCCCCGGTCTTCAGGTTGAATCAGTAATTTTGTCGTTTTAATCAGAAAATTTTGCCGGAACAGAAAAGCAGGATATTGAATTTTGGGCCTTTGCGCAGGGTATTTCATTACGCTGCGCCTTACAAGAAAAAATTTTTCCTTTCCGTTGCACTGGCTATCGTATTGGCGGTTATTACCCCGGTCAGGCCCATGCTCATACAGCTTACCGTAGATAAGTATATCGCTCATTCTCTTATTAATATGGTGATACGGATCACCATAATCCAGATTGGACTGATACTGGTAGAAACAACGCTTCGGTTTGTTTTCTCTTTTATCACTGCCTGGCTGGGTCAAGCAGTGGTCAGGGATCTGAGGGTGACCGTTTATAAAAAGATCCTGGGATTAAATTTATCCCAGTTTGATAAAACACCGATCGGCACGCTGACGACAAGAACGATCAATGATATCGAATCCATCAATGATATTTTTTCCGACGGGCTGATACCGATCATTGCTGACATGCTTTCCATTATTTGTGTGCTGGCCTATATGTTTTCAAGAGACTGGCAGCTGACTCTGATATCTTTAATTCCGTTTTCCATCATGATCATTGCAACTTATTATTTTAAAGAAAGTGTCAGGAAATCTTTTTTTCGTGTCCGCAATGCAGTGGCGGCTTTGAATGCTTTTGTGCAGGAACACCTTACGGGTATGCAGGTAGTGCAGGCATTTGCCGCAGAGGAAAAAGAATTTACCAAATTTAAAAAGATAAACCGGGAACATCGCAATGCCAACATCAGTGCGATCTTCGCTTACTCGGTTTTTTTTCCTGTAGTGGAAATTGTTCTCGCTTTATCTGTCGGCCTCATAGTATGGTGGACTGCCAAAGAGGCATTACTTCTTCATAAAGATGAACAGGGAACCGTAGTGGCATTTCTTCTTTGCCTGAACCTGTTGTTTCGGCCACTGAGAGTGATCGCTGATAAATTCAATGTACTTCAGATGGGAATAGTGGCAAGTGAAAGAGTGTTTAAAGTTTTGGATAATAAGGATTTTATACCGGAACCGGGTGAACTTGCTTATAAAGCGGAAGACGGAGTGAAAGGAAAAATCAGTTTTGAACAAGTGTGGTTTGCCTATAGTGATGAAAATTATGTTTTAAAGAACGTCAGCTTCCGGGTGAATGCAGGCGAAACAGTAGCAATTGTTGGGCATACCGGCAGTGGAAAGACAACCATAATAAGTTTACTGAACCGGCTTTACCATATTCAAAAAGGAGCTATCAAAATTGATGATGTTCGTATTGAAGATTATTACCTGGATGTTCTTAGGAAGAATATCGGTGTGGTTTTGCAGGATGTGTTTCTTTTTTCCGGTACAGTGATGGACAATATTACTTTAAGAAATCCTGATATTTCAAAAGAAAAAGTGATTGAAGCGGCAAAGCTGATCGGTATGCACGATTTCATTATGCGATTGCCGGGGGAATATGAGTATAATGTCATGGAAAGAGGATCCACACTTTCATTGGGCCAGCGGCAACTGCTGTCTTTCATCCGGGCATTATTGTATGATCCTTCCATTCTTATACTTGATGAAGCAACTTCATCTGTAGATACGGAAAGTGAGCAATTGATTCAGCATGCGATTGACACGCTGATCAAAGACAGGACTTCAATCATCATTGCCCACAGGCTTTCTACTATCCGGAAGGCAAATATGATCATTGTACTTGATAAAGGCGAGATAAAAGAGATGGGCAACCATGATGAATTAATGGAAAAGCAAGGTTTTTACTACAAGCTTTATCGCCTTCAGTTTGATCAAAAATCCAAAGTGGCATAGAGTCTTTCATTTTTACCATTTTTGCGGTTTTTCAGGTTTGCACCCTTATCTTTGCGGCAAATTTCAAAAAGGGTATGTTGCAAAGAAGGGCCAAATGCTTGTTGGGAGCGACTTTCAGCCTTGTTTTACTCATCTTTTTTAATACTTCTTTTGCCGGCCAAAACGGAGATTCGACGGCCCCGAAAAAAGAAAAGATATTTGATGCCGATGAAGTTATTTTCGGCCATATCTCCGACGGTCATGAATTTCACTTTTTTTCCTATCACTCCGGCGGTAAAGAACACCATGTAACGATCCCGCTTCCGGTTATCCTGTACTCTCCGCAGAAAGGACTTACTTCTTTTATGTCCTCTTCTTTTGAACACGGGGAGAAAACAGTAAAAGGATATGCATTGCTGACAGGCGAAAACATGGAAGAATGGAAACTGGACAGTAAGAAATATCATGCAGGCCAGATCATCGCGGTAAATGAACATGGCGAGCCGGAACCCGGGGTGAAAGTGTACGATTTTTCACTTAGCAGGAACGTAGTGCAGATGATCCTTGCTTTGGCATTATTGGTTTGGGTAATGCTGGTGATTGCCAAAAAGTATAAAAGAGGAGAAGGCGTGAAGACTGCGCCAAAAGGAATACAAAGCCTGCTGGAACCGGTGATCACTTTTATACGTGATGATGTGGCTAAACCTAACCTGGGGCACAAGTATGAAAAATATCTTCCATATATCGAAACGGTTTTCTTTTTTATTTTATTCAATGCCCTGATAGCGCTGATCCCGGGCTCGGCAAACGTAGCCGGAAATATTGCCTTTACTATGCTGCTGGCGCTCACCGCATTCGTGGTGATCCTTATCAGTTCGAATAAACATTACTGGAAGCATATTTTCTGGCCGCCGGTACCTCTTGGTGTTAAGTTCATCCTGATACTGGTGGAGATACTCGGGGTATTCACAAAGCCTTTTGCTTTGATGATACGTCTTTTTGCCAATATGCTGGCCGGGCATATTATTATTATTTGCCTTGTCTCATTGATATTCATTTTTGGAACATTGAATAAGGTTGCCGGTTATTCGGCTTCTCCTTTTTCTGTGGCCTTTGTCGTATTTATTTATTTTATTGAAATATTGGTGGCTTTTCTTCAGGCATACATTTTTGCAATGCTGACTGCTGTTTTTGTAGGCCAGGCATTCGAAGGTGAACATCATGATGAAGAGGTGCACTTATAAATTTTTAATCACAATAAACAATCAATTATGGATTTTTTTCTGTTAGAAGCAGTGGCTAATGCAGGCGGTGCTATCGGTGCAGGCCTTGGCGCTTTGGGTGCCGGGCTTGGTATCGGGTTGATCGGTAAAGGTGCCGTGGAGGCAATTGCACGCCAACCTGAAGCTACAAATGACATCAGGTCCAACATGATCCTTACGGCGGCTCTTGTGGAAGGAGTAGCCTTGTTTGCGGTCATTGTCGGATTCCTGGCAATGGTTTTAAAATAACTGTTGCAACAAACAATTTACTGCATCCGAAGCACAGGGCGGAGGATGCAGTATCTTTCAAAAAAAAGTAAAATTAGTATATGAACCTGCTGATACCTGCTTTCGGGCTCCTGATCTGGACCCTTGTGGCCTTCCTGGTAGTTTATTTCATTCTGAAAAAATTTGCCTGGCCCGCTATTATTGGCGGTTTGAAAAAAAGGGAAGAGACCATTGCAGAATCTTTAGCAACAGCCGAAACGGTAAAAGCCGAAATGGCCCAGATAAAAAGTGAAAATGAAGTGCTGCTTGCAAAAGCCCGTGAAGAAAGGGCGCTAATGCTGAAAGAAGCAAGGGAGACAAAGGATAAGATCATCAACGAGGCGAAAGAGCAGGCCAAGGTTGAAGCGAATAAGATCATTGTTGAAGCACAGGCTGCAATTGATACTCAAAAAATGGCCGCCATCACTGAAGTGAAAAACCAGATAGGAAAACTGGTGATCGAAGTGTCTGAAAAAGTATTGAGAAGGGAATTGAGTGATAAGAAATCCCAGGAAGATCACGTGAGAAGCCTGGTAGATGAAGTGAAACTAAATTAAAAAGTAAAAATTGAAAATTCAGAATTTATTTTTTGACTTTTGATATATAAAAATTTGATTTTTTACAATGCCTAACCCCCGTCTCGCTGCCCGGTATGCCAAATCACTGGTTGATCTCTCAATTGAAAGAGGGCAGCTGGAAAATATTATTAAAGACATGCAATGGCTGCAGTTGCTGTGCAGGGAAAGCAGGGAATTTGTAAATGTATTGCGCAGCCCGATCATCAATTTGGAAAAAAAGGACAGGATCATTGATGCAGTTATTAAAAATAATGTGAGCGAACTGACAATGATCTTCGCTCATTTACTGGTAAAAAAAGGCAGGGAAAGCCACCTGCCGGAAATCATTTCTTCATTCATTGATCAGTACAAAGAATATAAACATATTTATACGGTGAAGCTCACCACTGCGGCTCCTTTGAGCGAAGAACTTAAATCGGCAATAGTGAAGCAGATTCAGACCGTATCCGAAATGAAAGATATAGAATTGGAGACAGCAGTAAAACCGGAACTGATCGGGGGATTTGTGTTGCAGGCCGGGGATAAACTGGTTGATGCAAGTATTTCTTATGACCTGAAAGAAATTGCCCGGCAATTTGAAAGCAATGATTTTGTGTATAAGATAAGATGAGGATTTTAAAAAGAATAACTATCAATTACAAACGATAAATATAAAAATATGGCAGATATTAAACCTGATGAAATAAGTGCGATACTGCGGCAGCAGCTGAGCAACTTCAATGACGGGGTGGATCTTGAAGAAGTGGGAACAGTTTTGCAGGTGGGGGATGGCATTGCCCGTGTCTATGGATTGGGTAATGTGCGATACGGTGAATTGGTGGAATTTGAGAATGGAGTACGTGCTATTGCATTGAACCTTGAAGAAGACAATGTGGGTGTGGTGCTTATGGGAGAAACTGAGCACATACACGAAGGATCAAAAGTCCGCCGTACCGGAAATATCGCTTCTATACGGGTAGGAGAAGGAATGGTTGGCCGTGTGGTAAATACACTCGGTGAGCCAATAGATGGTAAAGGCCCGGTCAGGGGAGAAAGATATGAAATGCCTTTAGAGAGAAAAGCTCCGGGTGTTATTTACCGTGAGCCGGTGAAAGAGCCGCTTCAGACCGGTATCAAAGCAATTGATGCAATGATACCGATTGGCCGGGGTCAAAGGGAGCTGATCATCGGTGACCGTCAGACGGGCAAGACTGCTATTGCAGTTGATACCATTATTAATCAGAAAGAATTTTTTGCGGCAGGCAAACCCGTTTATTGTGTGTATGTTGCTATTGGTCAGAAAGCTTCTACTATTGCGGGAGTGATGAAGACCTTACAGGATGCAGGTGCCATGGATTATTCCATTATTGTTGCGGCTTCTGCATCTGACCCTGCACCGCTTCAGTTTTATGCACCATTTGCAGGTGCGGCTATCGGGGAATATTTCCGTGATACCGGCAGGCCTGCACTGATCATTTATGATGACCTTTCCAAACAGGCAGTGGCTTATCGTGAAGTATCCCTGCTGCTCCGTCGTCCTCCCGGACGTGAAGCATATCCCGGCGATGTGTTCTATCTCCACAGCCGTCTGTTGGAAAGAGCTGCCAAGATCATCAGTGATGATGAAGTGGCGAAAAAGATGAATGATGTTCCTGATACCATCAAACATCTGGTAAAAGGCGGAGGTTCCCTGACGGCATTACCTGTTATTGAAACACAGGCAGGTGATGTATCCGCATATATTCCTACCAACGTGATCTCTATTACCGACGGACAGATATTTTTGGAAACAAACCTTTTCAATGCAGGTATTCGCCCTGCTATCAATGTTGGTATCTCCGTTAGCCGTGTGGGAGGTAATGCCCAGATCAAATCAATGAAGAAAGTAGCCGGTACGCTGAAACTGGACCAGGCACTGTACAGAGAGATGGAAGCATTCTCCAAGTTCGGCGGTGACCTTGATGCTGCTACAAAAAATGTGTTGGATAAAGGTGCCCGGAACGTAGAGATATTGAAACAACCGCAATATTCCCCTTTCACGGTTGAAAAACAGGTTGCCATCATTTATCTCGGAACGAATGGATTGATTAAAAATGTGCCGGTGAAAAGAGTGAAAGAATTTGAAGAGCACTTCCTCATGGAAATGGAAAATAAATTACCTGAGGTGATGGCAGAATTTAAAAAAGGAAATCTACCGGAAGAGGGGGTAAAGAAAATGGTAGAACTGGCCAATGGCCTGATCCCTCAATATAAAGTGTAAGATCATTTTCAACCTTTTTTAAGCCGGCTTACTGAACTCAGTAAACCGGCTTTTTGTTTTATTACAAAAGTTCTAAGTTGATTGTAATAATTATTTGTTATGCAACTATGATCTTCAGTGATCTTAGTGCACCAAGAATATTATTATTCCATTTAAATAAACAAACTGAATATATCGGGAAGAATGAAAGGTTATTTTCTTAAATTTACCCTAACCCCTGGTTTTCAAAAAAATTAAAATATTTGGTCATGAAATACCTGGCTCTACTCAGAACGCTGTTTGTTATTTTATTACTCCCGGCCGTTATGAGTTATGATCGTTACCATTACCATAAAAATATTTCTTCTCTTGACGGAGCCTGGCAAGCTGTGCGAGGGAATAAAACGATCTCAATGATTGTAAATGACGGATATTGCATGATCAGTACTTATAATTTGGAAGGCAGGCAATTCTTTAATACACGGGGTGGAAATATCACAGTCGAAAATGACCGGATAATACTCAAAGTTCAATTCAATAGCGCTGACTCAACGGAAGTTGGAAAAATTCAGAAGTACAGCTATTCGATTCAGGACGATATTTTAAATACAGATATAGAGGATGAAAAGACCGCATACAAAAGAGCAGATGCCGGCAAAGGTGAACTTGCAGGAAACTGGCGGATTACCCGGCGCAAACAGGGAGACAAAATGGTGGACGCCCCGTTAAGAGCCAGGAGAACATTAAAGCTATTGACAGGCTCCCGTTTTCAGTGGGCTGCAATAAATGTTGAGACGGGAGAATTTTCGGGAACAGGCGGAGGTACTTACACTTTTGCCCAGGGCAAATACACGGAGAATATAGAATTCTTTTCCAGGGATAATTCAAGAGTAGGAGCTTCGCTCAGCTTCGATGATACAATTGAGAACGGGAACTGGATACATACCGGACTTAGTTCAACAGGAAATCCTATTTATGAAGTATGGTCGAGATTTAAAGAGTAATGCTCTTTTTGTATGAATAGCGGTCAGATATTTTACGTCTGAATGATTTTCTCAGGTCATTTTGCTTGACTAAGGTGAGTGCCCGGTTAACTCATTTTATCATAATATTTATTTCTTCATAACGAAGCATGAAAATAATATATCGTAATTCTTCTAAATTCTGAATAATTATCATGATTCAGAAAATTGATTTTCAATGGTCATCGTAAAATCACTGCAGGAAATACTGAAAAATCTGCGAAGAAATCCTTTAAAAATTTGCAAGTAAAAAAACTGCGTATTATGTTTGTTCTCGAATCGAACAATTCCTAAGAAAACAATATAATCCGACCATGAAAGAAACTACACTTGATACGGGAAATTACACCCCGTACTTTTCACTCAACAGTCGGAGTCGTTTGTATCTCAGGGATGAGTTCTGAAATAATCGGAAACCCTAAAACAACTTTGATGAAAACTTTGTATTCTAAACTGATCCTAGCTACCATTTTTCTTGTACTTGCCAGGCCAAAGGCTTCCGCCCAGGGAGAGCTGGTATTTCATAATTCATTTCTTATGTCCGGTGCTGCAGGTTCTGTCGGGGCGGTTTATAAGTTCCCGTTGGTAAACAGTGAGCAGGATGCTTTAGTGACTATTTCTGACCGGTCTTCATCACTGGTAACTCTTAGCACTATTGATCTTACCAATACAGGTTTTGAAAAAGCTTTTCAGCCGCAGATTGCATATAACAATGGTTCAGTCAGTGGCGCACAGGACTGGTGGATGGAGTTTACAATTACTTTTGTTGATCATGTTACTTCTAATCCATCTGTGATCAGCACTTTTAGTGTAACAGCCCTGGATATAGATGGTGATGGCAGCAGTTTAAGAGAATACGATGCTTTTTATAGTCCTGCTTCCTATTATATACTTGAGCAAAATTCGGCTTTGACAGTGAGTGACCTGGTGGTTAATAGCCAGCCGGTAGGTAAAACATTTACTGCTCCTTTTAATCAGTATCCCGGGGTTGATACTACCGTTACTACACTCATGACTACCCTTGTGTATAATAATATGAATTCGATCAAGGTTCGCTTTGGAGCTAATACCACAGGTTCTGTCTCCGGAGCAAACCGGATGTATTCTGTCTGGTTCAAAAATTTTACTTACCAGGTGCCACTGATTACCTTACCTGTTAAATTAACTTCTTTTGATGCCACGTATAACAACAAGAATAAAGTTGATCTGAAGTGGACCACTGCCAATGAAGAGAATGCCGGTCATTTTGTTGTACAAAGGAGTTTGGATGGAGTTAATTTCAGTGATGCAGGTTTGGTATTTGCAGTGGGCAATTCAAGCCAGAATATTAATTATAATCTTACTGATGATATTGGCGAAGTGAATACACCTGTGATCTATTACAGGCTTTGCATTGTAGATAATGATGGAAAGATTTCTTATTCTGACATTCGGATTATCAGGATTGCGAAACAACAGGATCTTAGCGATATAAATATCATTGCTTATCCTAACCCCGTAAGTAATGAATTAAGAGTGACAATCCCTTCCGGCTGGCAAAACAAAAAAGTATCGTTCGAACTGTTCAATGCAAACGGACAACTGGTAAAAAGGACCGGTAATGCCAGCAGCAGCCAGACAGAAACAATTAATGTAAGCGAATTGGGCCGTGGATGGTATGTTGTGCGTGTAAGCTGCAATGGTGAGACAGCTCAGCAGAAAATTATCAAAAACTAAAATTTTTTCTACAGGGTTCCGGGCCAGGTTCGAAAGAGCCTGGCTTTGCAGTTTTTATTCAATTTGGTTTATAATATAAACTACTTTATTTTTGTGTTGTAATTAAACGATATGATAAAGATTTTACTGATTTTTTTATTATGGATATTGTTGTTACCGGGTGTAGTTTTTTGCCAGGTCACGGTAAGGGGAAAAGTGTTTTGCAAAAAAGAAGCAGTTCCCGGGGCCAGCATTACTATTAAAGATACTTATGATGGCACTACCAGTGATTCTTCCGGAAATTTTATATTTACCACTACTGAAAAAGGAGACCAGGTTTTAGTGGTGACTGCAGTTGGGTATAAACCTTTTGAACAAAAGATTACTTTTTCAGGCCAGCCTCTTGTATTGGATATTGAAATGAAAGAAATGGTAACTGAGTTAAATGCGGTTACCATTACGGCAGGTACTTTTCAGGCGGGTGACAAAAAAAGAGCTGCTGTTTTAAATTCAATTGACGTTGCCACGACAGCTGGCTCTAATGCAGATATCACTGCCGCCCTTAAGACATTGCCCGGAACGCAACAGGTAGGAGAGCAGGAAGGTTTATTTGTACGGGGTGGGGCCGGTTACGAAACAAAACAGTTTATTGACGGAAATCTGGTTAACAATCCATATTTTACAAGCGTGCCGGATATTGCCAGCCGTGGGCGATTCTCCCCTTTTTTATTCAAAGGGACCGTCTTCAGTACCGGGGGCTATTCTGCTTTGTATGGCCAGGCGTTGTCATCTGTATTGTTGCTGGAGTCTATTGATCTGCCAGATAAATCTGAAATCAATGCTTCTATTACTCCCCTGGTTTGGGGATTAGGAACACAGCAGCTAGCCGAAAACAGGAAATCATCATACGGCTTCGATTATAGTTATACCAATGTGGGTTTGTATTTTTCATTGGTCAAACAGACTCCTGATTATTTCAGGATGCCGCAATATCACAGCGGTGATGCAAACTTCCGGATCAGGACCAAAAATGGCGGGATGATAAAGTATTATACCACTTTTTCATTTGGTGATCTTGGGCTGAGAAGACCTGATATAGACAGCGGGTATCTGAAAAATGCATTTTTTATAAAGAATAATAACTGGTATAATAACTTCAGTTACCGGGAAAATATAGGTGATGGATGGAAAATGCAGCTTGGTGCAAGCTTTAGCACGAACCTGGATAAGATCCGCCAGCAGGTGCAGGATCAAGATAATCACCCGAAGCAGTTTCCGGTATCACAGTTCTGGATGGGTTCAAAGAATTTCTCATTTCATAATCTGCAAAATCTTTCTTTAGGGCGAGCTGTGTTTGAGAAATCTTTGGGTGGATTGAGTGCAATTCGTTTTGGAAGTGAATACTGGTACACGGATTACCGGCCACAATTCAATGATACACTTTACCGGCTAAAGGACAACTACACGGCGGCATTTGCAGAGGGCAGCATTTATCTGTCAAAAGGATTAGCTGCCCAGATCGGAACAAGATTTGAATATTCCTCCGTTCTCAACAGGTCGGATATTGCTCCGCGCATTTCGCTGGCTTATAAAACAGGAAAGGAGTCTCAGGTATCAGTTGCATACGGTATATTTTATCAAAAGCCTGAGAGCCAGCAATTGTATGCTCCTTCGTCACTCGGGTTTACAAAAGCCACTCATTATATTTTCGATTATCAGAGAATTTATAACCAGCGGACATTAAGGGTAGAAGCATATTATAAAAAATACCAGGACCTGGTCCGGGAAGTGCCGGTAAGCTATAATTATTTTTATTATAACAACGGAGGGAGTGGCTTTGCAAAAGGAATCGATGTGTTTTTCAGAGATAAAAAAACATTCAAGGATTTTGATTACTGGATCAGCTATTCTTATATAGATACCAGGCGGGAATATTTAAATTATCCCGTTCAATTGCAGCCCAGTTTTGTTGCCAATCATACGGCTTCCATTGTTACCAAAAAGTTTTTTACTGATTTGAAAACCGGCTTTAATGTCACTTATAGCTGGGCTTCCGGCAGGCCTTATTATCATATTTTAGCCGATGCCAACAACAAATTTTATATAGCGGACAGAGGTACGGCTAAAGATTTTAATAATCTGAGTTTTAGTGCTGAATGGGTGCCGAGTGCAGGCAATACAAAAGCTAAAACATTTGTAGTTCTGTTTGCAACGGTAAGTAATTTGCTGGGAAGCAGCCAGGTTTACGGATATAATTATTCCTATGACGGTTCGATAAAATCTCCTATAACACCCCCTGCCGGCAGATTTTATTTTATTGGGCTTTTCCTGAGCTGGGGTGTGGACAGAACACAGGATGCGATCAACAATAATTTGTAAACTGATCTTTTAAAAATAAAACAAATAAAAATGAAAAAGATTGTTCTATTATTCATGACTGCAGTCGTATTACAGCCTGCTCTTTTTTCTCAGAGTGATAAGTATGTTGCAGCAATGAAACAGAATCTTGCAATGTTTGATTCTGCAAAAACGGTAGAAGATTATACAAAACTTGCCAACACGTTTGAGCGTATCGGCGATGCCGAAAAGAATCAATGGCTTCCTTATTATTACGCAGCTCTGTCATTGAGTACTGCAGGCTGGATGCCTTCGGTTGGTGATGTGGATGCCAATGCCGAACGCACCAAATCCCTTTGTGATAAAGCCGATGCTTTGGTCACTGCGGATACAGACAAGGCAGAAATTTTAGCTGTTCGTTACATGGCGCTTACGCAACAAATGACAGTAGATCCTCAAAGCCGTTACAGGACTTATGGAGTTGCCGCAAACCAGGCGCTCGAGAAAGGATTGGCATTGGACCCGGATAATCCCCGGTTATATTATTTGGAAGGAGCAGGATTGTTTAACACACCTCCTCAATTCGGGGGCGGAAAAGATAAGGCTAAACCTGTATTGGAAAAGGCCCTTGATTTATTCAGGAAACAAACTCCAAAAGAACTTTATCCTTCATGGGGCCGGAAACAAACCGAATACATGCTTGACCAAAGTAAGTGATCCGGATTTATTTAATAAGTATTCGGCCTTTTTATTATTCTTAAATATAAATATGATGTCAGAAGAAAAGTTTTCACCTGAGGAGAGTTTGAGCGTCATCCGTTCCATGCTGGAAAAGACAAAGCAGGATCTTTCGGATGATTCTTTTTATTTTAATCTATGGGGCTGGTTGATTTTCGTGGCTGCAATCGGTGAATATGTATTGCTGAAGGTTTTCAAATACCCCCAGCACTACTTAACCTGGAATCTGATGTGGGCCGGAGCTGCATTAAGTATTGTTCATGGTATCAGGAAAGGGAAGAAAACAAAAGTAAAAACATACATGAATGAAACGATGAAATATTTTGGTATCGGTTGCGGTATTATGTTTACCATTTTATCATTTATATTCGTTTACTTACAGCTTTGGGAGCATGCATTCCCGGTTTATTTCCTGTTGTATGGTTTTTTATCGTTTATAGCCGGCGCCATTATTCATTACACGCCTTTACGTTGGGCCGGAGCAGCATGTTGGGTAATTTCAATTGTGTCCGTATTTGTGCAGTTTGACATGCAACTCTTATTGATGGCATTGGCAGTTGTATTCGCATTCATTATCCCTGCTTATTTAATAAGGGGGGAAAAGAAAAAGCGGATGCAGCAAATTGATATATAAAATAATCTCAGGAAACATTGAATATTAAAGTAAGTAATGTTTAAAGAACTTGACCCGATATTACATTCCCAGTTGCGGCTTGCCCTGATGTCACTTCTGGTCAGTGTTAAGGAGGCAGAATTTACTTATCTGAAAGAGCAAACGAACGCAACAGCAGGGAACCTGAGTGTGCAGTTGCAGAAACTGAAAGAAGCAGGTTATATTGATATTAAAAAGCAGTTTAAAGACAATTATCCTCAGACTATCTGCAAGATTACTCCGGAAGGGAAGAAAGCCTTTGATACCTACGTAAAAGATCTTCAGGCATATCTGAAAAAATAAGAAAAATAAGGAAGCCCTTTAGACAAAGGGCTTCTTCTCTCTATGTACTCTAAATGTATGAGACATTGATTTTGGTCCGTCCTTTAAAAAATATTTTTTCGGTTTCTGGCCGGTTGTAATACCCATTGCGGCTGATTCTGTTTTCTGACCTGCTTCAGTAATTGCTGTAATGCTTCCCTGATGCGGTGTGATTTCTTTCGGACAGTTTTTTTCATTTTGCAGCAGTTAAATTGGTTAAAGATTTTCCTGGTAGCTTGTATTATTATTCCGGGGCGCAGGATTTATCTCTATAGCAGAGGTATAAAAACTGTTATCTTTTTTATCAATAATTTTTATCCGGTACAGTACTTTTTTATTTGTTGCTTTCTCATAAAACATATAGTTCTCTGATTCTCCGCTGTCAGTTCCAAAAACCAAAGCAGCCGTTTTGAATTTTTTTCCATCAGTGCTTTTCTCTATTTCAAACCGGTTTACGTCTTCATTCCCGTTAACCGACCATTGCAGTTCTACCTTATTCCCTTTTAGGTTGCTGCTGAAACTGAATAGTTCGATCGGGTTCTCTTTGTTGTCCCATGCCGAAGTTGAAAAAGAAGAACCGGACACTCCGGAAGGTATCTTTTCCGGGCTGAGGCTAAAGTAAATGCAGCCAAGCAAAACGCCGATACTTAAAAAAGAAGAATACAGTTTCATTTCTATGGTTTTGAATGATTCATTCTACTTCCCACAGAAATATTGGATGCTAAATGTTTCAGGAAGGAATTGGAATACGGTTCACATAATATATAACTACTACTGGCAGAGAACGATTCGGAAGATTTTTGACTCCGGTACGGATGCTTATCGTAGTTTTACGAAAAATTATGTGGTTTTCTGAATCTGAAACAAACCTAATAAGCAGAGCTAAATTTTGCAAGGCTTTTCAGAAAAATATTTTTAAAACGGTTAACTACTTAACAGACAGGGCTAAGCTTTAATACATTTGTTTTGAAATAAGATGGATTCGATCATCAGTGTAAAAAATCTGGTAAAAGACTTCAGGGAGGTTCGTGCGGTTCATGATCTTTCTTTTGAAGTGGGAGAAGGGAAAGTCTATGGATTTCTTGGTCAGAATGGTGCGGGCAAGTCAACTACAATCCGTATGTTACTGACCCTGGTGGAGCCTACTGCCGGGGAGATAAAGATCTTTAATATGGATCTGAAAAAACACCGTAAAGAAATTTTAAGGCAGGTAGGCGCCGTAATTGAACGACCTGATCTTTATAAATATCTGACGGGTATGGAAAACCTGCGCATCTTCGCTACGATGAGCGGTATTAAGATATCCGAAAAGAAATTAATGGAAGAGCTGGACCGTGTCGGGCTGGCAATGAGAGCACATAGTAAAGTGAAAACTTATTCACAGGGGATGAAACAACGATTGGGTATTGCCACTGCCCTGGTACATGATCCAAAGCTTATCATCCTGGATGAACCGACCAATGGCCTTGACCCGCAGGGAATAGCAGATATCCGGAACCTGATTTTACATCTCAGCAATGATCTTTTTAAAACAATATTCATCTCTTCTCATCTTTTAAGTGAGATGGAATTAATTGCCGACTCCATGCTTATTATAGACAAAGGGAAAAAGGTAGTTGAAGGAAATGTAAAAGAACTTTTTGATCCTGCTGAAACGATAGTCCAGCTGAAAACGACTGATAATAACGGCGCATATGAAAAAATAAAAAAGTCTGAGTTAAAAAAGTTCCTGCATGACAGGAATCCGGAATGCATTATGTTAAAATTGCACCGGGATGAAGTGCCTGCCCTGGTAAAAGAACTGGTACAGATGGATATTGGTGTGATGTACCTGGATTCACGGCATTCACTCGAGGATTATTTTTTATCACTGACAAGCGGACAGCAGCATGTGGAACCTTTTAAAAATTGAATTACTGAAAATCTTTAAACGGCCCCGCACCTATATTGCCTTCGGTGCTATCACTGCTATTGTATTTCTTGTTCAGCTGGCATTGAAACTTGATGGGAAATCCTATATTGATCTTTTGTTAAGCAATCTGAGCGGATCATTTGAATTTTCAGGTGAATTCAAATCAAAACTTCTGAACGGTTACCTTGTTTGCTTTGCCATTCTCACTACGGTGTTGATACAAATGCCGCTTCTTGTCGCATTGATAGCCGGTGATTCCATTGCCGGTGAAGCAAATATGGGAACTTTAAGATTGTCATTGATCAGGCCGGTGAGCAGAACCCAATATATGATCATGAAGTTCCTGGCCTCTGTCATTTACACAATAGCTTTGCTGACATGGATGGCCATACTCGCTTTATTCGGGAGCATGCTCATTTTTGGTACGAATGATCTGGTGGTTCTTAGATCTACCGGTATTGACCAGATTGCTGCGGCCGATGTATTATGGAGATATGTTATTGCCTTTGGGTATGCAGCGGTAGCGCTGACAACTATTGCCGCATTGGCATTTTTGTTAAGTGTGTTTGCAGAAAACTCCATAGGACCTATCATTGCAACCATGAGTATCATCATTGTATTTACAATATTATCAGAAATGAATATACCCTTTTATGATAATACAATCAAGCCCTGGTTGTTTACAACGCACATGGTAGCATGGAAAGGTTTCTTTTATGTAAAAGCTACTGATGATGGAGTGACGATTTCAGGATCCGTTGCCAACCTGCCTGCTATTCTCAGGAGCCTGGTGATCCTGCTGTGCTATATCACTGTATTTGTATTTACAGCTATCCGGGTATTCAGGAAAAAAGATATTTTAAGTTAAATTGTAACCTATGCATGATTTGAAGAAAGAGGTGAATCAGATTGAACGTGGATTATTTAAAATAACCTTCATTTCTCTTTTCTCAATCGTCCTGTTGCATTCATCCGCCAAAGCGCAGACAGCGGCAGAGATAATTACACAGGTAAAAGCCAGGATCGAAAAGGTAAATAATTATGTGGCAAAGGGAAAATTGTTAACAAATGTAGCCTTTATTAAGGCGCCGGTTGCCCAAGTAAAGATCTACTTCAAAAAACCAAATCACATCAGGATACGCAATGTAAGCGGTATATCTTTTATTCCGAGAGGATCGGTCAATATCAGCCTCGACAATGTTTTCTCCGACATCGCTTCTTATGATATCATTGATGCAGGAAAAGAAGCAAAGACAGGGTTTCGGATTATCAAATTACTGCCTAATAATGATACGTCTGAAGTTGTTTTGTCCACACTTTATATTGATGAAAAGAAAATGCTGGTTATGAAAGCCACTACTACCACACGGGATAATGGCACCTACGAGTTACAGATGACCTATGGAAAGTATGCCGACTTCGGCCTGGCCGATAAAATTATCTTTTCTTTTAACACCAAGGAGTACAAACTGCCGAAAGGGATTACGCTGGATTACGACGTGGGCAACTCTAAAGAAGAGGATACTAAATTAAAAAATAAAAAAGGCAAAGTGGAAATCAGCTATTCGAGCTATGTTATTAACCAGGGAGTCCCTGATTCTGTCTTTCAATAATTTTTTGCAATGCGAAATCCAAGATTACTGAAGGATGCATGGATATTGATACGCCCGATGTCATACGAGTTAAAGAAATTACATGCATTTTTACTGCACCACCAGGAGCCGCCCCGTGCATGAGCAATACTTTTATTGGTAATGTACTCAAAAATAGTTGGTGGTTTTTTGAATAAAAACCCCTAAACTGCATTTGTTGGTCTGAAGAGGAAGTGGGCTCTGCTGGAGAGCAACCCACCAGAAATAAGACCAATGCTTATACG
>WBZR01000445.1_pt1 | contig 67159 bp, 61 predicted proteins | sample 5204231 | NCBI WGS metagenome assembly WBZR01 (sample SAMN12412403, study PRJNA552823) | activated sludge metagenome | isolation source: activated sludge from anammox sidestream of wastewater treatment plant... | place: USA: Virginia | collected 2017-08 | reverse complement strand
AACGATTTGCGCGCACTGACACGCTACATGGTCTTCAATTCTTGGGATGACCTACTCCGCTTCATGGAAGATGGGCTTGAAATCGCACCCGTTCCGCCGTAACCAATTTCAGATTTGGAATTGCTGGTGTTCGGGCATTGTTGCAGTTTAAAGATTTGCTAAACACCTCTTCGCCAGCGTGGACGCGACGTCCATGCGATATTCCGCGCTTCCGTACTCGTTGGTCGCTTCGTGGAAGGCGTTGCGCGCGGCGGTGGCGACATCGTCGGAGTCTGTCCCGTCCATGGCGAGCATGGGACTTTTACCGAATCCGCCGACAGCGAGACGCGTTCTGCCTGAATTCCACTGCGCGAGCGCGACGCAGACAATGGGTTTATCGGCAGGCGTGCGTGAGACATATTCAAAGGCGAGTTTTACGTTGAGTGGAATGGTGATGGAAGTAATCAGTCCGCGCGGGCGAAGAGGCAAAAATTCGCCGAGACTGATCACTGATGACTGATCACTGACGACTGATGACTGCTCACTGCTCACTGACAACTTCGCATCAAGCGCGAGCAACATCGTCGCAAACGTAGACCTGCCGTCGCATGAAACCAACGTCCCTGCAACAGTGGCTGAGTTGCGGATATTGAGCGGCGCTTCGAGTTTCAGCGCGCGTTTCAATGCTTCGGGGCAATGTTCCGATTCGAGGAGCGATTGCAGGGTGAGCGTCGCCCCGAGTTCGAGACTGTTGCCGTTGACGCGGAGCGAATCCAAGCCGAGGAGTTGGAGGTCAATCGCATGGACAGAATCAGCAGTCCCGTCTGCATTGAGCGAAGTCGAAGTGTGAGAAAGAAGCGTGCCGCCGCCGAGGGGGCGAGCGTCTGGTTGAGTCAGAAGCGCGAGGGCTTCATCCAATGTTTTGGGGCGATGATAGGCAGTGATCATGAAGACTCCTTTATATCGTCCATTATACAATCAAACACGCCATCATCTTTTGACGACGGCGTGTTTGATGCGTCTACCTGCTGACGTTACCCGGGTGGCGTGAATGGCGCCAGTTCGGGTAACAGATATTCTTCCTTGAGCGCTTGCACTAACATCTCGAACTCGTCGCCGTTTTCGTAATGACCGTAGAACCGCCACGCTGGCTGAATGTATGGCAGACTGCCGCCGAGTTCGTCTGCCTGCCAGTGCGGGTTGGTGATGTAATACGTCAACTCGATTTTTTCGATTGTGAGCGCGGGCGGCGTGTATGTTTCTAACGATTCTGGATTCTCATCGTAGGTGTTGATCTGGTCGGCGGTGACGGTGAGTTCCATGGGCAGTCCATCTTTTGGGTTGGTCGCCATCGAACCGCTGAAGACTCGCAGAGTGGGGTAGCCGCCGAATGCCTCGTCGGGGATCGCAAGCGTTTCCAGTAATATCGGGTCGCCTTCGTTGCCGAGGCTGTTGATATCCATGTTGCCGTCCGGCGCCAACTGAACATAACTTGTTCCATCTTCCGCTTTGAACAAGATCGCGCTTTGACCTTCGAGTGTGATGCGCTGTTGCGTGCCGCGTAAGATTTTGAATTGCAGATTCGGGAATGGGATCTCGTAGCGTTCAACGCGCGCGATTAATGCGCCGTTATCGTTTACGCCTTCAATGGTCGCCCAAATGTTTATAGGACGATTTTGCGCCTGCATTAGTCCGTCCAGATTATCACCGGTCAGTTGCAGGTAATAGGTTTGCTCCTTCACGAAGGTTGCGAATGTGTATTCGGTCTTCGAACTGCCGTCTGCTTTGCGGATGACGTTGATCGAGATGGTGCCGCGTTGGTTGTCGAATCGTTTTCCGATATCGGGACCTTGTTGGGTTTGTCCTCCGCCGCCAGGGATGATCAGTTGCTGGTCGACGAAGATGAGCGCGTCGGTCATGCCGTTTGCCTGCATGAGTTCGTCCACGGTGATGCCGTGCGATTCAGCAATGGATATGAGGGTGTCGCCTTCTTGCACGATGTAATTCCCAACGCCTAAACCCGGAGTGGGCGATGCTGGCGGGAAGGGAATCGGCGTGCCGCTCAAGTTAAGTTGGTAGAAGCCGAATCCGCCGCCTCCACCGCCGCCGCCCATGGCTACGGACATGCGGCCATCAATGAGCGTCCAATCGTACACGTCGCCTCGACGCGCGCCTACCACAAAGGCGTTTTCAAACGGAAGCGGTATATCGGCTGGCAATGCGGGCTCGAGGACGATTCGTTCGCCTTCTTGAGTTTGCAAAACATATTGTCCGTTTTCAGAGGTCAGCGTGCCGACCACGCCGTCTTGCGCGAAAGGCGATTCTCGCCACGATTCGATGTTGAACTTCTTGATGTCGTTCACCGTGACGAACTGACCTGTCGCTTCGACGAAGGTATTGCGGTCCAGCGCTTCCATGCCGGCGGTGTTACCGGTCACGGTAAAGCCGTCAATTTGAATGAAGGCGGGTTGCGCGGGGTCGAGCGCGGGGATGGAGGACGGATAACCGTAGATCGCGATCGTTTCGTTTTCGGGATACTCGCGCGTCCACTGTTTCATGTTTGCGGGAGAGGAGTTCATGCTCTCGATCTTCCCGGCGGGGATAGAATCGTTCATGAGTTTTTGGAACGCTTCTTCCGCGGAAATGATGTTGTACGTCTGCGCGGAGGCGGGTTCGTAGCCCGGCAAGTTGGCTTCCACTTGCATCACGGTTCCGTTTTCATCGAGCATTACATGCATCGGACGTGATGTGAAATACTCGTATCCAATTGGGTAACCGTCGGGCGAGAGTGGCTCCACTGAGTAGCCGCCATGCAAGCCGTCTATTGTTACCTTGTGCGGGAAGTCGAATCCGTGCGAGGATAGGAATTCGTTGATGATCTCTTCCGCGTTGGGAGGATAACTGCCGCCGAACACATTGAACACCTTCGAAGTGTCGGCGGCGTATGTGAAGAAGCGGTCTGTGGTCATCGCCAGCGATTGCTTGCCGTCTGTGACGAGGAGATAATCCGTTTCACCGGTGACGGGATGTTTCGCCACGTACACTTGACCTTGAATCCCGAATCGCTGAGCCAGCGCTTGGGCTTGCTCGACCGTCGCGGGCGTTTCTTCTGTCAAGAGGTAGATACTCGCTTGCGAGGGCGTATCTGGCAGTGGCGCGTTTAAATACAGTTTTGCGCCGCGCCAATCGTAGCCGTCGTTTGGCGACGGAGTGACTGGCGTCTCGTTATTGTTGTTGGTGGACGACTCTGTTGGCTGAGGCGCGACCGTTTGATTCGACGCGGGTACTTCGGTCGGCGTCGGCGCGACTAATTTGATTGTCCAGCTCATGAAGAGCGCGAAGACGATCAGCGAAACTGTCCACGCCAGCGCGGCAGTCGCTTGCTTGCGCGTGAACTGAAACCACCTCGGCGAAGATTTTCCGCGATGCGCCTGCCTCAGCGATTGTTCCAATTCAGCCGCGAATTGAGAATTGGGGTTCACTCCATCAGCGGTTTGCGATAGCCATTCATCCATTTTGTCTGTGTCGTTTGTGAATTTATCGTTCATAGTTCTGCCTCCATTCTTAGGGAGGTTCGCTCGCGCAGGTCTTGCAGTCCGCGTGAGACGAGCATTTTGACCGCCGCCTCGCTCTTGTGAAGCGACGCGCCGATCTCTTGATTCGATAGTCCGCCAAAATAGGATAGGACAACCGCCTCCGCGCGATCCGGGGAAATCTCTTTCAGCGCGCGCGCCAGCGACTCAAGCCTCAGGCGTTGATACGCCGCCTTATCGGTAGGCAGGCTGGGGCTGGGAAGATGAAGCGCGTCGTCCAGCGGGACCTCGAGTTTGCGTCCGCGAAAAAACATCAAGCGTTTCTTCGAGGCGATCCCCAGAATCCACGCCGCGAACGAGCCGTCGCCGCGATAGGATTTGAGTCCCTCCAAAGCGGAAATGAAAGTCTGCGAGGTGAGGTCCTCGGCATCTTTGACGTTGCCCGTGTGCGCCATGTGATAGCGATAGACGCGCGGCACATATTGCCGATAGAGTTCGGCAAATGCGTCTTCATCGGCGAGCGCATTACGCGCTAAAGCGAGATCGTTTGCGGCGGTTGTTTTCGTTTGTTCGACCATGTGTGTGATCAAGTAGCCTCCTGTGTTGTTGTGCGCGCAGTAGTATGTTGCAGGAGGGCTGAAAAAGTAACAGGGAAATTTTAGACACTACCGAAAAAGCGGGACGCTGAAAAACGCAGAAAACACAGATTTTTTTCTCTCTCTGAATCAGCCAAGACTTACGCAGAATGAGTATTTTGTCCGCTACTCCCCGCGAATTCTAAAAGATTAGCGAAAATTCGCGAAGAGTAGTGGATGAATTTTGGGTTTTGTTTAAGCCCGAACAGGGAAATTTTATGCAGGCGTAAAAACAAAAATATTGAAACGCGAATGTCGCGAAGGAACGAATGCTGCGAATGTTTCAGGCTTGATTTGCGCAATTCGGCTATTCGTGTAATTCGCGCTTAAAATTTCCTGCTGTTGTAGAGGTCGTGCGATGGAGTAACCTCACGCTTCGGGGTAAATCCTCCACCCAAGTTCGTTCAAACGCGACATGTCGAATTGTTCCTGCGGCACGTTGATGAACAAGGCGTTGGCTTCCGCCAGCAATTCGTTTGTCTCCGCATCGTAAATCCCTGACCACGATTCTGCCGCCCGCGATTTTGTTCTGCCCGCCTTACCGACGATCTTCAACGGTTTGCCGATGGGCACATTCTGACGATACTTGATCTCGAGTTTCGCGGTGAACTGAAAGCGCGGATTTTGCAAGTCGCTTCCCATGTGGGCGCGGCTGGCGGTCTCATCGAGCATCGAAGCCACGATGCCGCCATGCAATACGCCGGGATAACCTTGAAAATGACCGGGCGCGGTGTATGTTGTTTCGACTACGCCCGCTTCCGTTTCGTAAAAATGCAAGTGCAAGCCGACTGGGTTTTCAAGCCCGCAGATGAAGCACATGCGCGAGTTGGGTTGTTTGGATTTCATAGTGGGATTATATTCGATGATATCGGCTCTCCATCAATATCGCTTTACGAGGAGGGTTTTTTGGCGTGTAGCGCTACAGAGCTTTTGAGATTTTCTCTCCATGCTCTCGGTGTTTTCTGTGGCAGGGACGTTTTTACACGCTTTTCCACACTCGGTTTACGAGATTTCACTTTGCGGCTAAGATTAACTCATGCAATTCGGAAATTTCCATGGCTTGCGAACCATTGCGCTCGAAAATAAATTCTTTCGCATCGAGAGTCTTGCCGAGGCAGGTCCGCGTATTGTGAGGTTGATTCCTCGATGGACGGGCGAAAACCTATTCGCGGAAACTCCGCAGTTCACCGTGAACGCCCCCTACGGCGAATATCGTTTTTACGGCGGGCATCGTTTTTGGGTCGCGCCTGAAAGCCTCTCGAGAAGCTATGTTCCGGATGACGCCGGCACCACAATAAAAGAAATTGAGAATGGCATTCAAATGATTGGAGCGGTAGAACCGGGCAGTGGATTGCGCAAAACTGTTTCGGCGCAAATCGGTTCGGAACAACCATTCATCATCGTCAAGCATCGCCTCGAAAATTTCGGACAGGCAACCATCAAACTTGCGCCGTGGGCGATCACTATGCTTAGACCCGGCGGCGCGGCGATCCTGCCGCAACAAGTCGGCAATGTGGATGGCGACGGGCTTCTGCCGAATCGCCGTTTTGCTTTGTGGCCCTTTTCGCGCTGGGACGATGCGCGGTTGAAGCCGGGCGATGAATTCATTGTCGTGAGATCCGATTCCACAACGGGCCCATTCAAACTGGGATATTTCAATCCGCGCGGCTGGCTCGGTTACATCTCCCATCAGGCGCTGTTCATCAAACGCTTCGGCGCGCGCCGCGATGAAGAATACCCGGACTTCGGAAGTAATTGCGAAGTGTACACCGATGCGCGCGCGCTGGAACTCGAGACGCTCGGTCCGCTGGTGGAACTGGCGCCCAAGATGGATGTGATTCACACCGAAACATGGGAAGTGTATAACATCGACAACCCGCCGAAAGAATTGCTTGCAGGACGCTCGATGCGGGAAATCATCGCGTAACCATTCAGGAGTCTGCATTGAAAATCGTCGTCATCATCTCTGCCATCGCTGAATGGGTGGGCGTCAAACCGTTGTTTCCCGATTCAAAGATCGAATCGTTTCCCTACGGCGAATGTTTTACTGCAACAATTTCCAATCGTGAGATTCCCTTTTTTCACAGCGGATGGGGAAAGATCGCCTCCGCGGGAACCCTGCAATATCTCATTGACCGTTACGCTCCCGACTTAATCGTCAACCTCGGCACCTGCGGCGGGTTCGAAGGCGTTGTGAATCAAGGCGATGTGATCCTGGTCGGACAGACGATCGTGTACGACATTGTGGAGTTGATGGGCGATCTCGACATCGCCAACTACTACGCTTCTTCCCTCGATTTGAGCTGGCTCGCCGACCCTCTGCCGCATCCCGCCCGACGCGCCCTCGTCGCTTCCGCAGACAGCGACCTGCCGCCGGAAATGATACCCGCGCTCAAAGCGAAGGGCGCAGTCGCCGCCGATTGGGAATCAGCCGCGCTGGCGTGGGTGGCGCGGAAGAACGGCGCGCGCCTGCTCATCTTGCGCGCTGTCAGCGATATCGTCAATGAAAATGAAGGCGAGGCGTATGATAATATCGAAATCTTTAACGAGCGCGCAAAAGGGGTCATGCAAAAGTTGATCGCTCAATTGCCCGATTGGTTGAACGCGGTGAAGTTATAGATCCATTTCCATCAAGACATCTTCATCTTCGTTTGAACCAGGGATAGGAATTTCTGTAAATCCAACTTGTTTGTAAAACGCAACGGCGCGTTTTTGGTGGATGGCGTGTGTTTCCAGCCTGATGCGCTGATAGCCCGCGCTTCTGGCAAATGCGAGCAATTCTTGAAGCATTCGATATCCCAGCCCTTTGTTGTGATGCTCTGGCAATAGCCATAACCGTTTGAGCTCGCAAATCGTTTCGGCATGGCGGCGGATCGCGCCTGTGCCGATTATTTCCTCGCGATGCGTCATGACGAGGAATATCCCGCCGTTCTCGAAGTAACTTGCTTGAATATCATCCATGTCGCCGAGTTCGCCGCGCGCTTCATATTCAGCGATTGCTTCTTCCAGCGGTTTCGCGTCTTGGAAGACCTCATGCGCGACGCGATAGACAAGCCGCTTGGCGGTCTCCTGCTCGCCAGGTTGGATGGGGCGAATCTGAATCATGCGGTGGTTTCTCTTACGGCATTATAATCGTCGCGTCCATGACCCCGATCAATGAAGAAGAACTAACGATTCAAAAGAGAAACTTCCGCTACGTGCAGATCGACGCGGTGGGCGTGAGCATCTCGAACGTGGCGTCGCCATTCCTGCCGGTCTTTCTCACCCGTCTTGGCGCGTCGAATTTTCAGGTGGGATTGCTTTCTTCCATGCCCGGCGTAACCGGGCTATTGCTTGCCCTGGTTGTGGGGCGCTTTTTGCAAACGCGGCGGAATATCGTGCCGTGGTACAGCCTCTCGCGCTTGTTGGTTATTTTGTGCTTTGCGCTGACGGGCATCCTCACCTTGTCCATAGCCCGCGAGTATGTCATCCTGTCTACGCTGGCAATTTGGGCGTTCGCCACTCTGCCGCAGACCGCGCTGGCGGTGGCATTCTCTGTAGTGATGAATGCTGTCGCTGGACCCGAAGGACGCTATGCCTTGCTGAGCCGGCGCTGGGCGATCTTCGGTCTGACGAGCGCGATCGGCACGTTCATCGTCACGCGCCTCATCGATTTGATGGCGTTCCCGTTGAATTATGCCGTGATGTTCCTCGCGCTCTCGCTGGGCGGTTTTATTAGTTATTACTTTTCCAGCCGCATCAGCGTTCCCGACCAACCCCCGGCTCCTCTGGCAAAGAGCGAGTCGTTGCGCGACACGTTGAAGAATTATGCCGCGTTACTCAGGAAGAATCCAGCCTTTGTCTCTTTTGCCTCGAAGCGTTTCGTATATTTTTCGGCAGTGACGCTCAGCCTGCCGATCATGCCGTTGTATCTGGTGCGCGATGTGCGCGCCACCGATTCGGATATCGGCATGGTGAGTATGGCGATGAACCTGGTGATGCTGGTGGGGTATTATCTCTGGCCCCGGATATCTAATCGTCACGGCGGGCGCGTGGTGTTGCTGGCGACCACGTTCGGGATGATCTTGCACCCGGCGCTTTCCGCTTCGACCACCCATATGGAGTGGATCATCCTCTTCGCCGGTCTCGCCGGGTTCTTTCAAGGCGGGCTTGACCTGGTGTTCTTCGATGAGTTGATGAAAACCGTCCCGGTGGAATACAGCGCCACGTTCGTTTCACTGGCTCAATCGATTCAATACCTTTCCATGATTCTTGCTCCATTGCTGGGAACATGGCTGGCTGGGTTTATTGGGCTTTCCGGCGCGTTATGGGTGAGCGCGGGCATCCGTCTGATAGGTTTTCTATTGTTCTTGAAGAAGGAAATCCGATAATTCAAATTAAGGCGATGCGGTGGCTGGCACAAGAGTAACTCCCAACACGCGCGCTAATTCTACGGAATACAAATCGTGTTGTTCGCGCGCCAGGTTCAATCCCTGATTAAGCGTGGAGGCATCTGCGCCGTTGAGGAAGGCGAGCAGGGTATCGATCACCGCGTTCATGTGCGTGAGTTCGTGTCCGTGCAATGTGATCAGGCAGGTTGCTGGGGTGATGTCTTGCGCGAGCCGCCGGATGCGTTGGAGGTTCGAGATCGCCTCGGGGAGTTGTTCGCTCGGGAGGTTGGATGCCAGCGCCGAGGCATCGTCGAATTCGCGCATCAGGTCGTTGAGGGGTTTGACCGTTTCACTGATCGCTTCGGTTGAACACGGGTCTATTGTCGCGCTCGGCGCGATTGGCTCTGCCGGGGATGCGATGCCGCACGAGTTGAGGATCAAAGCGAAAATCGGAAGGATGCGGGGAGTGAGTCGGAGCATGGCGTTCTCCTTGTCTTTAAAGTAATCGAGGGACGGCAAACTGCCGTCCCTCGAATTGTATCTCTCTTTCCGCCCTATTTTTCTACGAGTACGAAGACGCCCGTCAGTTCAGTAGTCAACACTTGTGCCGCGCTGTTGCTGGAGGATGTCAGCGAGTACAGTTCTAACGGCGCGTCGGTTGCCAGCGCGTTGTCTATGGCGGCATCGCTGAGCGGTTGGGTGATCTCTTCCCATTGCCCATTATTCCAGTGCAGGACGGTGTATTTCGAGGCGTCGCTTGTGGGGAGCGGGAAGCCCATTTGAATGCCGGTGTTCTGGGGAAGCGGCTTGATGAGTTTGCCCTCGTTGAGGATGGCTATATCGAGTCCTTTGACGAGGGTGAATCCGTTTGGCAACGCCGCCGGCAGGGCGCTTGCATCGATGGTGTTGATGACAGCCTGGTAATCGCACAGGTTGTAGAACTTGAGCGTTATGCCAAAGAAGGTGGCTTTCGTGGCGCAGTCCAGGTCGAACGGAGCGCCGCCGGTGACGAGGATGGCTCCACCGAACGATCCGTTATTTGGCGTGGCTGGCTTGGGTATGTATTCCACAAGAACAGCGAAGGTGATCGAGGATGCGTTGCCGTGGCTGTCGATTGCAGTGCAGGTAACAATGGTCGTGCCGTGCGGGAACAGGGAGCCGGAAGGCGGGACGCAAGTTGCCACCCCGGGACCATCCACCGCGTCGGTCGTGGTTGGCGTCGAGTAGAAGATCGGCGCAAGTTGTTTGCTGGACGTATCGACTACTATATTCGCCATCGGGGAAATGTCCGGAGGCGTTGTGTCTTGCACGGTGACGTTGAAACTTCCATTTACCGCGTTGCCGCTCGAATCGGACGCGGAGCATGCTACGGAGGTGGTGGCGATTGCGAACGCGCTACCGGAGGGCGGCGCGCATGTCACTGCCAATGCGCCATCCACAATATCGTTTGCGGTGGCGCTGAAGTTCACCACAGCGCCGGCGGCGCTGGTCGCCTCGACCGTCATATCGGCAGGCAGGGACAGAGTCGGCGCGGTTGTATCTTGCACGGTGATGGTGAAACTGCCGACGCTTGAATTACCGGCCTGGTCGGTGGAGGTGCAGGAGACGGTGGTGATTCCGAGCGGGAAGGTAGAGCCGGAACTCTGCGAGCATCCAAAGGTTGGGGCGGGGTCGAGGTTGTCGCTGGCAGATGCGGAATAGTTGACAACCGCGCCGGAGACTCCGGTCGCTTCCACGATGATGTTCGCAGGCAGGCTCAAGACTGGGTTGGTCTTATCGATGTTAATGCCGCTGGCGGTTGCCGGCGCGCTGACATTCCCGGCGAGGTCGGCGCATGTGCCGGTGGCTGATTGCCCGGCGCCTTCTGTGTTGAGCAGAATATTCGATGCGCAGGTATCGATGCCGGATAATCCATCCGTGCCCGAGAAACTGACAGTGACATCGGTGTTGTTCCACCCGTTGCCGTTCGGCGCGGGAGATGCGGTGGCGATGGCGGTAGGCGCGGTCTTGTCGATGTTGATGTTGTTGACCGTTGTGCTGCTGGAGTTTCCGGCGAGATCGGCGCATGTTCCGGTGGCTGATTGACCCGCGCCTTCCGCGCTGAGAGTCACTGGCGCGGTGCAGGATGCAAGCCCAGATCCGCTATCGCTACCGGTGAAGGTAACAGTGACATCGGTATTGTTCCAACCGTTGCCATTGGCGGCGGGTGCGCGGCTCGCAACGATGCCCGGCGCCGATTTGTCGATGTTGATTCCGCTTTGCGTGTCCGACACGGTGTTGCCGGCGTTGTCGACGCAATTCGCAGTGGAGGATTGATTTGCGCCTTCGGTGGTGACAGTCTGCGTGATCGTCGCGTTGACCGGTCCCGACATCACATCGGCGCATGACCAGTTCAGTGTCACGTCTCCATTGTTCCAGCCGTTTCCATTCGCGGGCGTGCGATTCAAGAATGTGATGATCGGGTTGGTGGCATCACGCTTCAAGGTGAGAGGCGTTGCATTCGATGTAAGCCCCGCGAGGTTGGTGCAGGAACCGTTGAAGGTGACTCCGGCGGTGTCTGTCGTCAGAGATTGAACGCCTGTGCAGGCGAGAGGACCGCTGACCGATTCAGTCCCGGTGGTTGTGATCGTCACATCGCTGATATGCCAGCCGTTGTTCCCCAGCGTTCCCGATGGAGTAAGTGTAACTCCGGTTGGCGCGGTTTTGTCGATATTGATACCCGATTGCGTGTCTGACGCTGAGTTGCCAGCCGCGTCCTGGCACGTGCCAGTGGCAGATTGCCCGGCGCCTTCGGCTGACAGCGTTTGCGTGACCGTGCCGGAGAGGATTGGTGAAAGGGAGTTTGTGCAAGACCAGGTGACAGTCACATCTGAGGTGTTCCAGCCGTTACCATTGGCGGCGGGGAGACGGCTCGAAAACGTGATCGTTGGGGCTGTTTTGTCGATATTGATGCCGTTCTGGGTGTTGGAAGCGGTTAATCCGGCGCGGTTGGCGCAGGTTCCAGTGGCAGATTGATTCGTCCCCTCCGTTGTGACGGTTTGATTAACCGTTGCCGCTACCACCCCGGATTGCGCGTCAACGCACGACCATGTGACGGTCACGTCTGTGTTGTTCCAGCCGGCGCCGTTTGCCGGGGTTCGGCTGACAAACGTAATGACCGGCGCGGACGTATCTGTGACGGGTGTGGTATTCATACATCCGCCGCTTGCAAGAACTGACTGGCACAGGTCTATCGCCGAACCGATAAAGACCGACGTTCCGAATACCTCAATGCCGTAGCGTTGGTTGCCAAAATACACGCCATCGAGGACGGAAACAAATGATCCGGGATTGCCGTTGATGCGCACGCCCGACCCCAGGTCGTTCGTATACGCGCCTCCGCCCGAGCCGCCCGGCACGTCTGTGCCATTTCCCCATGCGGTGACATTATTCAATGTGACTTGGTTGACGTTGGAGATGGCGATGCCGTTCAGATCGTTATTGAGCGCGGTGACGCTATTCAATGTGACAATGGGCGCGCTAAGCGTCGCGCCGTTGTAATTCGTGCCGGGGCCGGCGCCATAGGCTTCGTTGAAGGATGTGTTCGAGATCGAGATCGTTCCGGTGGACGTGGTGGCTGTGAAGCCCTGGTTGGTATCGCCGCCCGTGTTGTCGCCATCGAATGCGCTTCCGCCTGTTACCGAGATGTTTCCACTGGACGAAAGGATGTTTCCGGTGAAACCGTCCTGCTGGTTTGAAACGTCGGTATCTGAAAGCGTGACAGGACCGCTTGTAGTTGTAATGTTAACCGCGTTTCCACCTCCGCTATCGTCCACATCTACACCGGATAAGGTTACGGATCCGCTGTTGGATGTGACATTGATCGCATTACCGTCATCTTGATTATCCACGCTCGAATTGTTAATGTTTATTGTGCCGCTATTCGTGGTGACGTTGATGCCGTGATTGTCTTCGCCGTCGGCGATATCCACGCCGCCTAAGGTAATGTTTCCGGAGTTGGTCGCTACATGAACGCTTGCAGAGTTGTCCGCGTTGTTTACGTCCACGTCATTCATGGTGACGGAACCGGTGGTCGTGTACACCGCCACACTGGGGTTCGTGGTGCTGGTATTGTCGTTTACGGTTATATCCCGCAGGGTGACGTTGCCGGTCCATGGATTGCCCGACGAGCCGATCTGGACGAATCCTCGGTTGGGTCCGCTTGTGCCGAAGTTTGTGTCGCCGGTGATCGCGCCGGGGTTGTTTCCATTCCACCCGCCTTGGATCGTCATATTGAAGGTGCTGATGGAGGTGAATGATGAACCGAGGCTGGAGGCGTTATCGCTCAGAATTAATGGGGTGGTAAACCCTGGACCGCCCGGCCGTTCCAGGTAAATGATCCCGTCCTGCGAGAACGATCCGCCCGTGTTATCGCGCATGAGGGTGAGCAGGCTGGTGATGGTCTGGTTTGTGGTACACCCGTTTGCCCCGGGGGTGGGAACCGCTTGCGAGGCTGGGCACCAGATCGGATCTGCTTCCACAAGAACGGTGGCGGCTTCTGCGCTTGCCAACGAGAGCGGATTGCCATTCTCATCGAGGATCACAACATCTGTATCTTGGGGGAGGTTTGCCACCAGTTCGAATACCGGCGCTTCCTCTGTTGCGGGAACGTCCTCGCTCGTGGGTTCGGCCGTTGGTTCGGCGGTCGGCGTTGCCTCTGGGAGTTCGGTCGCCGTCGGTTCGACAGGCAGTTCAGTCGCTTCGACCGGCGGCTGGGTTGGCTCCTCTGTGGGTGGGGGTGTTGGGGTGGGGTCATCAGCCAGGACAACATGGACATTTAGTAAATTGGAGATGACGGTCAGAATAATAAAAATAGACCAAATCAAACGACGATTAATGTGGGGCATCTTCTTCACCTTTACCTTTCAAGGTTGTTAACTTGCTGGCATGACGGCTCGTCAACAACTCTGTTACCTATTGGTTACAGTGAAAAGGTTACATGGGGCGCTTCCCCGAATGAAAAACCCACCATGCCGGTCTCCGGCATGGTGGGTCAATTTGAGGCGAAACCGGTTTGTTATTTCCCCAGCCTCGCTCGTTCCTCTTCGATTACGCTTGATTCCAGTTTTTTGAACAACGGGCTAGGTTGATTCAACTTCTGTCCCGGCTTCAATTCACTGGGTTTCCATGCTGGGGCAGTGGCGTTACTTTCACCCAGGGGAGCAATGGGGCGATACCTCAACACCGTGTGCTCGCCAAGGGAATCTTTTACCGTTTCAGTGTATTGTTCGCCAAAGAGCGGAGTTTCATTGCCGAAGAATTCATGCAACCGTTGCGAGGTGAAGGGGAGCGCGGGAGCGAAGAGGATCTTCAGCGAGTCGATGGCTTTCAAGGCGGTATAAATTGTCTTCGCCGCGCCGTCTTTGTCGGTTTTTACCGCCGACCAGGGCGCGTTGACATCGAGGTACACATTTACCGCAGTGGCAAGTTTTAAAGCCTCGCCTAACGCGGAACGCAGGCGCGCGGCTTCGTACTCCGCGCCAACGGTGGCGAAACCATTTTCGATGGTGGCGAGCAGGCTCAAATCGGAGTCGCGAAGCGCGGCGGAGTCCACATCTGGCACATGCCCTTCCCAGTGTTTGTAGCAAAACGCGAGCACGCGATTCGCAAGATTGCCCCACGTCGCCACAAGTTCGTTGTTGTTGCGCGCCACAAACTCAGCCCAATCCCAATCGCTGTCTTTGTTCTCGGGCATGTTGATCGTGAGGTAATAGCGCAACGCGTCGGGGTCGTAGCGCGTCAACGCGTCGCGTCCCCAGACCGCCCAGTTGCGCGAACCGCTGATCTTTTTCCCTTCAAGATTCATGAATTGATTCGCGGGCACGTCGAATGGCAGTGTGAGCGAATATTCTTCTTCCGAATAAATTTGACCGAATGCGACGCCGGCGCCCATAAGTTGGGCGGGCCACAGCGACGTGTGGAAGAAGATGTTGTCTTTGCCGATAAAGTGGAATTGTCGCGCGTTGGGATTCACCCACCACTCGCGCCACGCCTCTTTCCGACGGGATAACTGACTCCACTCGATCGGCGCGGAGAGATACCCGATGACGGCTTCGAACCACACGTATAAGCATTTGCCTTCCCAGCCCTCCACAGGGACAGGGATGCCCCAATCGAGATCGCGGGTGATCGGGCGCGGCTTGAGTCCTTCGGCTTCGATCTTGCCCAACGATTCGCCCAGCACCGTATCGCGCATGTGGTCGGCGCGTTCTTTGAGGAACTTCTTGACATCGGGTTCGAGTTTCGAGAGGTCGAGATAGAAATGTTCGGTATCGCGCAACTCGAGCGCGCCGCCCTCGCGCGAGCGTGGGTTGATTAACTTTTCGGGTTCTAACACGTTGCCGCAGTTGTCGCATTGATCGGAACGCGCGCCCTCGAAACCGCAGATGTAACACGTCCCTTCCACATAACGGTCGGGGAGGAATCGTCTTGCGGAAGGCGAGTACCACTGCTTCGAGGTTTGCTTGAACATGAACCCGTTCTTTTGCAGGGCAAGGAAGATCGACTGGGACACCTTGAAATGGTTTTCCGTGTGCGTTGTGGTGAACAAGTCGTAGGCGATGCCCCAGCCCTGGAATAATTCAAGGAATCCGTTGTGGTATTTTTTGTAGACGTCCTCCACAGGCTTGCCCTCTTTGTCGGCGGCAAGCGTGACGGGGGTTCCGTGCGAATCGGTGCCGCTGACCATGAGCACGTTGTTCCCTTTGAGTCTGTGGTAGCGCGCGACGATATCACCGGGCAGGTGCGAGCCGGTGATGTTGCCCACGTGGATTTCGGCATTGGCGTAGGGCCAGGCTATGGCGATGAGGATATTTTCAGGCATTCGTGTCTCCGTATCTCTTACCGCTATGAAGGCGCCGAGAAGACCTTGATAATACTCTGGGCGATCGTGGCGGTTCAAATTTCTTTTCCAAACAAAAAGGCTGTCCGAAAATGGACAGCCCGTTTTTGACAGGTGCAAAAACCTAACGTGCCATCCAGACGCGACTCGACATCTCCATGTCCATGGACATCAACATGGTTTTTGTCACCGTTGAGAAGGCGGATTTTGATTGCATGGGGCTTATTGTACTACAACAATTTCTTCAGAACTGAAAACGGGGAATCCTCATTCCCCTGGCTGTGCCCGCAATCTTTGAGGTTCAAATCCTGTCCGCACTCGATGCACAAGCCTTTGCACTCCTCGTCGTGAAGAGGATTGATCGGCACTTCAAGCAGGGCATACTCGCGCAACATCGGAGCCAGGTCGATCTGACGATCCTCAGGGAGCAAAACGCCAGTCTCGCTGGCTGAATCTTTGTCGAAGGCGTACAACTCGGTGAAACCCCACTTGAGCGGTTGGGCAAAATCTTTCAAACAGCGCGCGCATTGTAATTTTGTGTCGCCTGAAAAAGCGCCCTGCACGATCAATCCCTGCGGGGTGCGGCCGATGCGCGCGGAGCCGTTGAGATTCGACACCTCGAAGTCGTCAAGCTTGACATGATCGAACTCGAGAGGGATTTCATGGCTATAGCCGACTTCTTCATGGACAATAAAGCCGACATTGATGCGGAATGGTTTGCGAGGATTGGTCATTGGAACTTCTCAGGTAACAGTCACTTTGAAAGCGACTGTCACCTTTTCGTTATATGTTTCTATCGACAATAAACTTTGCCAGGTCTTCGAGCGCGTCTTTCTCCGGGCTGGCTGGCGCAATGTCCAGGGCGGTTAATGCCCGTCCGACGGCGTTCCGCGCTTCATCCATCGCTTGCCCAATCGCGCGGCTTTCACGGATCGTATCCACGAGCCGTTGGACGCGGGCGGTATCTTTCCATCCGCCTTCGGGCAATGACAACACGTCTTCTTTATGTGGGTTTGCTTCCGCAAAATAAATGGCTGGCAGGGTAACCAGCCCGTTCAATAAATCTGAGCCGATCGGTTTACCCACCGTGGATTGGTCGCCGACGAAATCAAGGATATCGTCCACGATCTGGAACGCCATGCCCACTTCGTAGCCAAACGCCTTCATGGCAATCCGCATTTCTTCATCCTCTGTGGCAACCATCGTCGCCGCCAGCGCGGACATTTCGAACAGCGACGCGGTCTTTGCGTAAATGCGGTTGTAATAGTTATCGCGGTCGATGATCCCGCGGGCTGAGAACATTTGCGTCAATTCGCCGTTGACGATGGTGGCAAGCGTTTCAGAAAAGAGTTTCATCAATGGCAGGTAGTCGGTCTCGGCGGCGAGTTTAGCGGCGCGCGCAAAGAGGAAATCGCCGGTGAGTACGGTCGCGGCGGGAGACCAACGCGCGTTGAGCGTCGGTATTCCGCGGCGGAGCAATGCTCCGTCAATTAGATCGTCGTGGACAAGAGTGGCAGTGTGGAGCAACTCCACGGAGGCGCCGAGGGTGATCAATTTCTCTTCGGGCGCGCCAAGCATGTTCCCGACGAGCAGGCCCAAGGTCGGTCTGATGCGTTTGCCTCCCGCGGAGAGTAAATGCTCAAGCGCCGATTTTAAGTCGGGGTGCTGATCGTCGCCAGCCTGTTCGCGCATCCGCTGTTCGACGAATTGGAGTTGTTCGTTTACCGAGGTGAAGAAAGTGGTTGCGCTCATGTGTGGGTCTCCCATCTGAACAGGCGATTCGCGTTCTTGGTTGTGGCTTCTGTGATCGTATCGCGCGTCGCTTGATGGACTTCCGCAATTTTATCAGCAATGAGCGCGACGTTTGCAGGCTCATTACGCTTGCCGCGATAAGGGACCGGTGTCTGAAACGGCGAATCGGTTTCGATCAGGATTCGGTCCAACGGCAGTTGACGGACGATCTCGCGCTGTGATTCGTTTTTTTTGTAGGTGACGGGACCCGTGATGCCGATGAGAAAATTCATGCCCATCGCGCGTTTCGCAGATTCAAGATTCCCGTTGAACGAGTGAAACACACCGGGGCGAGGTTTCAGCGAGGTGATTTTTTCGTACCAGAGTTCAAGGGTGTTGAACAAGTCGTTTGTCGCCTCGCCGATTTCCGCGTCGCTTTCTTCGCGCAGATGCAGGATGACGGGTTTGTTCACCTTATTCGCAAGTTCAAGATGGGGGAGGAGATTGCGCCGTTGTTCCATTCGCTTGTCGGCTTCTTTGACCCAGTAATAATCCAGCCCGATCTCGCCGATGGCGGCAACTTTCGGATGTTTAGCGAGTTCGCAAATTTCATCGAAATCTTTTGCGCTGAATTTTTGCATATCGGTGGGGTGATAACCAACTGCGGCGAAAATAGATGAATATGTTTCTGCCAGTTTTACGGCTTGGCGGCTGGTCTCCAGGTCCATGCCTGGCACAAGCATCTTCTCTACACCTGCCTCTGTTGCGCGCCGAATCACATCATCAATATCCCCGGCGAATTGTTCAAGATACAGGTGACAGTGGGTATCTGTGAGCATAATTCCGACTTCGTTTGTGAAAATTATAACATATAAAGGGTTTTCGCCACAGATGACATGGTGTGGGAAGCGGCGATTCTGGATGGTCGCGCTGCGTAAAGTCGCAGGGATCGCAGAGATTTTGAGGTTTCTTTCTGCGGTCTCGGCGGTCTCTGTGGCAACGAGCGTTTTACACACTTGCTTCGCTGCTCCCGGCATGAATGCGCATGGTATAGTAAAGAGAAGGAGAACTGCGATGAAAAAAATACGATTTCTATTTTCGATCTTGATCCTGTTCGCCCTGTTTCCTCCCAATCGCGCTGTCCGCGCCGATGTTGCGCCGCCCGAAGCTCCTCCCGGCACAACGCTTTTGCCGGGCGAAGAGACCACCCAAGTCCGCATGGTAGCGGAGTCGGTCACGCTGACGATCTCTGAAGCAAAAAACGCGATTGCAAAAACCGAAGCGGTCTTTACCATGCGTAATCTCGGCGCGACGGAGGAGAAGATGATGGTTCGTTTCCCGCTCTCGTTCTTCAATGGCAATTCAGACGGGTTTGGAAATTTCCCCGAGATTAACGCAATCCAGGTCAAAGTGAACGGAAAGAACGTATCCACACGCCGTGAGATCCAGCCGTTTGCCGCGAGCGAGTATTCATACCCTGAACGCGATGAGCTCCCCTGGTCGGTTTTTGAGGTGACTTTCCCGCCGAATCAAGATGTGTCCATCGAAGTCGCCTATGATGTGTATGGGTATGGATATTATCCCTACGAAGTTTTCAAATATGTTCTCGAAACAGGCGCGGGATGGAATGGCACGATTGGCAGCGCGGAGATCATCGTCCGCCTGCCGTATGAGGCTAGCGAGCAAAATCTCGACCTGACGGGTCAGGCTGGGTATGGCGAAACAAGCCCAAATGGAGTCCTGAGCGGAAATGAAATCCGCTGGTCGTTCAAAGATTTCGAGCCTACGTTTGAAGATAATGTTGAGCTCGTCGTGGTCACTCCGTCCTTGTGGAAAAAGATTATGGGCGAAAAATCCAACGTCGAGAAAAATCCAAATGACGGCGAGGCGTGGGGCAGGTTGGCGAAGGCGTATAAGGAAGTGATTCTGATGCCGAAGGGCTGGCTGCGCAACGACGATGCGGGGCGCGAATTGTTTGCCTTGAGCAAAGACGCCTACGAGCGATGCCTTACGCTTTTGCCGGACGATCCGCTTTGGCAGTACGGGTACGCCGATCTCTTGTGGGCGCATTATTATTTCGATATTTATTTTTCCAACCAAACCGATACGGAGGGCGCTCTGCCCGCGGCGCTGAAATCGTTGCAAGCCGCTCTCGCGCTCGACCCGGATCTGCAACAAGCGAAAGATTTGTTGAATTTCATTAGTTACAGCGTTCCCGGGGCGGTCCAGCGAAACGATGATGGGACTTTTACCATGCTTGGGTTGACCGCCACGCCTCTTCCGCCCACGCCGTATGGCGGCTTACCGACGGAAACGCCTCTTTCGACGCCGCAGGCTGTTTCCACGCCTCAGACTCTGTCCACGCCGACAGTTGGCTCCGCTCCCACCGAGCCATCTTCGTCCGGCAACGCGAACCCACTGTGTGGAAGCGCCGCGGTTTTGCCGCTGTTGGTCGGTTTGATATTGATGACGAAGCGTAAAATCTAAAATCGCAGCATAAAAATCAAGTCGGTGGGTTGATGCCTATTACCGCTCAACCCACCGACTTGTACCTTGTACCTTGCACCTTGTACCTCGTAACTTACTTTATCCCCGCCACTTTCAGCCCATCATCGAGAATCGCTTTCACTTTATCTTTGTGAGTCGTTTCGCAATAGACGCGCATGATCGGTTCTGTGCCGCTGAAGCGGATGAGCAACCAGCCGCCATCTTCGAGTTTGAATTGGAAGCCGTCCACCGTCACGAGTTCGGTCACTTTCAAACCGCCGATGGTTTGGGGTTTTGCGTCCAGAATTTTTTGTTCGCGCATTTTGCGATCGCCTGAAAACGGAGTATCCACGCGATCGTAAAAATGTTCGCCGACTTTATCGAAGAGCATCTTCAAGAGTTCGGTCGGCTTCTTGCCCGTCTGCACCATGAAATCGAGAAAATACAAACCGCCGAGAATCCCATCGCGTTCAGGAACGTTGTTGCGGAAGGCGTATCCGCCGCTTTCTTCGCCGCCGATCATCGCGTTGGTTTCGATCATCTTCGGCGCCACGTATTTGAATCCCACACCTGTTTCATGGACAGGCACATTATAAATTTTTCCAAGTTTATTGAGCATCGTTGTCGTGGAGAGCGTCTTCACAATGTCGCCACGTTCGCCGCGAATTTCGAGAAGATACAACGCAAGCAGAGCGTACACGCGCAATTGGTCAATGAACTCGCCATTCTCATCGCCGATACCGCAACGGTCCGCGTCGCCGTCGGTGATCAATAACACATCCGCTTTGTTTGTCACTGTTGCTTTGAGTCCAACATCCACGTTCGGGCGGATCGGTTCAGGTCGCTTCATTTCAGGGAACGACGGATTGCGCTCGTTGTGAATCTCGATCACTTTCGTCTTGCCGCCCGCGAGCAAGCGCGTAAACCAGCCCGCGCCGTTGCCCCACATCGCATCCATCATCACAACAAACCCCGCGTCTTTGATTCTTTGAATGTCCACGAGTTTGTGGAGATTCTTGATGTACGCCTCGGATGCGTCGAAGACGACAACCTTGCCGTCGCGTTTCGCATCCTGGATGGGAACCCGCTTCGCCTCCGACGGGGAGTCTGGGATCAACGCTTCGATCCGACTCAACCCTTCGGGGTCTATCGCTCCGCCGTTCGGGTCGCGGACTTTGAATCCGTTATCAGTGGGCGGGTTGTGTGACGCGGTGATGTTGACCGCGCCGCACGCTTTTTTATCCACAACGGCAAACGCGATGACAGGCGTGGGTGTCGCGCCATCGGTGAGGTAAACATTCAAGCCGTTGCCCGCCAACACTTCGGCAACTGCCGCCGCGAAATTCTCCGAGGCGAATCGTTTATCGTGACCGACGACGACCCACTTGCCGCCGAATCCCTTTTCGATGAGATAGGATGCGAATCCCTGCGTAGCGCGTCGAACGTTATCGAAGGTGTAATCCTCAGCAATTACCCCGCGCCAGCCGTCTGTGCCAAATGAAATTTTGTATGTCATGACTCTCCCAAGAAATAAATTTAGTTGTAAAGCAAGCGTTATGGTGTTGGAGTTAATGTTACTTCTGATGTTGGCTCGGCTGTTGCAGAAATTGTTGGGGTGGGTTCGAGCGTTGCCGTCGGCGCGACGTTGCCCGTCATCAAAATTTGCCAGGCGATTTCGAGATCGCCCGATGCGACAACGGGGAAAGCGGGTAAATTGGCGAGCGCCGAGTCCAAGCGTGATATTGCCTGCGCCTGCGCATCATCACCCGACTGCGATTGTAACTCTGCCAGCAAGTCGCGCGCCGATTGGACGTCCTCTTTTGCCAAGCCGAAATTACTCTGCGCAAGATACAGCCGCGCGCGCGCGAGCGTGTCCAACGCGCGGGTCATCATCACTTCTTGATTCAACTTCGCCAGCGTTTCTTCGTTATTCTCTTCCATTTCCTTTTCAAGCAGGGTTTGCATTTCTTCCAATTTTTGTATGGATGCCGTGTGCGCCTCGATGGAAGAATCGATGCTATCAAGGCGGCTGTTCACTTCGGCTAATTGATTTTTCAACTCTGCGACTTCGTTTTCCAGTTGATCCACGCGGACGCTGTTTTGCTCCACAGGGACGATGTATCGATCTCGCAAGATGGGCAAGCCGAAATATAAAGCCGCGCCAATCCCTCCAAGGACAATGAGGATGGCGACCAGCCTGAACAAGGCGCGGATGAACGAACGCAGGGCGGCTCCTGCGCGCGTGCCAAAAGAGGGTTTCTCGTCAGCGGTGGGAATTTCTTTCACGGGTTGGCTTGGGATGGGCGCAAACGCTCCTTCTTCTTCCACGGGGGTGATCGCGCTGGATTGCTCCTCGAGTTGATTCGCCTCCAAAGTGGATTCGATGCGCAAGATTAACTTCTTGTTCACCCCTTTTACTTTTAGTAATGATTCAACAGAATCGAACGGACGCGCCGCGACCAAATCATCCGCAATTTGGCGGCTTACGCCGGGGATCGTGGTAAGTAAATTGGGGTCTGCCGAGTTGAGGAAGTTTAATAATTTTTCCATAGTGCGCCTGTACAAAGACAAAATAATATCGGCGAGCAGTTCGTTTCGCGGACTAAAGTCCGCATTCCGGGACTTGGACGATTTCGAGATTATATCATCCGCAAAGAAAAACTCCGAAGCGCGGACGCTTCGGAGTTTGGTTATTCTTGTGTCAACCAGCGTTTGGCTGATTCGATATCGTCAAAGTATTTGAGCGGTTGACCGGTGATCATCGTGAGCAGGTCGGCTAGTTTTTGTTTTATGCCGGTGACGCCGAGAACAGCCGTTTTCTTCACGTAGGCTTTGGTGGCGGCGGACGCCGCATTCATGGCGGGGAGCAGTTCGGCGTCCACATTAGTGTCGCGCATGTCGGTCAGCACAAGCACGGAGTTTTGCGGCTGAGCTTTTACAATTTCTTGCACTTCCGCTAATTCCGCTTTCACCGCGGCGGAGTTGTAGAAGAGTTGAGAAAAATCCTGATAAAAGATCTTTTTGCCGTTGTATTCGATCCACTCAGAGCGCATGTTAACCTCCTGCTTCTTTCTTGGTTTTGGAACGGGGCGCGAGACCGTTTGTCGTGACCCCAGTCATTTCCATTTTCTTTTTATGGTCGGAACGGAGAGCGAGAAAAGTTGCCGCCGCTCCAGCCAGTTCCCATGCGCCGACGCCGAAGAAGCCCGCCGGGGCGAGTTGGCTTGCTACCGCGAGTGTGAATACGATGAACGTAATCGCGCGGAATGGAACCGTCCATTTGTAAAATTGCTTTACGTCATTTAACGCGGCGAAGATGTAGTACGCGCCCATATTAAACGAAGCCATCGCGGAGGCGGTCATAAAGAGGAGGGTGTAGTCTCCGGCGGCGCGCGCGGCGCGTTCTAGCACGGTAAAGCCGAGGAGCGATAAAAGCGTCTCAGGGCGGACCAAGCCGACCAGTCCGAGAAGAAGCGCAAGAAATCCGAAGACGAAAATTGTCCAGCCTGAGGCGTCCCGTATTTTGAATTTTGTTGGCATGCAGTTTCCTTTCGCAGAATTATACCGGCGATTTTGCCTCGAGCCTCGACAAATTTGTTTGGCTCGCCTATACTCCGAATATCTTTTACGGAGGATGTGTGTCGAAATATCAGGTGGTGGTGGCTGGAAATATTGGCGTCGGCAAAACCTCGCTTACGGAGCGGATCGGTTCGCGCCTTGGCTGGTGGACGGGGTACGAGTCGGTGGCGGATAATCCCTATCTGGCTGATTTTTACAGCGATATGCGCTCGTGGTCGTTTCATTTGCAGGTGTTTTTTCTCGGTCATCGCGCAGACCAATATCTTGAAGCCGCGCGCGACCCGCGTTCGGCGATCCTCGATCGGAGCGTGTACGAGGATTTCCATATTTTTGCGCGGGCGTTGCATCACATGGGCGACTTTGCCGAGCGCGATTATCTGGCGTATCGTCGTTTGTTCGATCTGGTGATGAATAGCATGCCGCGCCCGAATTTGTTGATCTATTTGAAGGCGCCGGTGAACGTGTTGATGGATCGCATCCGCCGGCGCGCGCGCGGGATGGAATCGGGCATCACGCCGGGGTATCTAACCCTGCTCGATTCTTTTTACGACGAGTGGTTGGGCGCGTTCGATATGTGCCCGGTGCTTACCATCGCCACCGACGATCTGGATTACGTCCATCAGCCGAAGCATTTGGATACCGTCGTGGAGCGCATACAGAATAAACTTTCGGGCAAGGAAGTGGTGGAGTTTTGACGCGGAGGAAACTCCAATTCGTTTTCGGTGTTTGTGTTTTCGCGCGGTGGCGTTTATCTTATGAGTGAATCCCTCAAAACAACCAATCTTTCAGCCAGCCTGCTTACGCGGATTCCGCTGTTTTCCCAGCTTCCCTTCGACGAGTTGAATTTGCTTTTGAACGCGTTGGACAGGGTGCGGTTGAATGCGGGCGATATTTTGTTCAAGGAAGGGGAGTTGGCGGAGCATCTGTACATTGTGGCGCGCGGACAGCTTGAGATCAACATGGCTTCGGGGACCGTGAACGAGCTGGTCCTCAACGTCATTAATGAAGGCGAATACCTTGGCGAGATGGGTATCATCATGCCTGGCGGGAGACGCACAGCGGGCGCGCGGGCGCGGGGCGATGTTTTACTGCTCAGCATGAGCCGCACGCAATTTCAAGAGTTGTTACAGCGGCATCCCGAATTGGCGAATGCGATGGTGAGCGTATTAAGTTCGCGCCTCGATAACACCAATGTGCAGACCTTCCGCGACCTGACCGAGAAAAACCGCCAATTGCAAACCGCCTACGATGAGTTGAAAGCCGCGCAGGAGCAGTTGATCGAAAAGGAGCGCCTCGAAAAGGAGCTTCAGGTTGCGGCGGAGATCCAAATGTCCATTTTGCCGGATGTGTTGCCCGCGCCGGAGGGATTCGACTTCGGCGGGCGCATCCTGCCAGCGCGCCAGGTGGGAGGCGATTTCTACGATGTGTTTGAGTTGGGCAATGGAAAGATGGGCGTTTTGATCGGCGATGTTTCCGACAAGGGCGTTCCCTCCGCGATCTTCATGGCGAGGGCGCACGCGCTCATTATCGCGGAGGCTGATAATTCCACATCGCCCGGCGCAGTGTTGCGCATGGTCAATGAACACATCACCCGCCTCGAAAAATCCACGCAGTTTGTTACCGCATTGTATGGCGTGCTGGATACGCTTACAGGAGAGTTTTCCTATGCCCGCGCAGGGCATGAGCCTCCGTTGTTGATCGGCGAGCGCGGCGATATCCATCGCCTGCCGCACGAACCGGGCATGGCGCTTGGGCTGTGGGAGGATATGCTGTTGGATGAAAACAGCATCCGCCTGGCGAAAGGTTCGTTGCTGGTCATGTTCACAGACGGCATGACCGATTGCCGCGATCCGAACGGCGCGCCTTTCGGGCTTGAACGAATTAAAGAGACGATGAGGGGTTTGCGGTCGCTTTCCGCTCAAGCGGCGTGTGACCGTCTCTTCAGCACGTTGATGGATTATCAAGACGGGGCAAAGCAGGACGATGATGTGACGCTATTGGCAATCCACGCGAAATGACAAGAGACCGGAGCGCCCGGTTTCTTGCTTTCTTTTCAGGCTTGTTCCAGCGCCTGTTTGATATCTTCGATCAAATCATCACGGTGTTCCACGCCAATTGACAAGCGGATAAGAGCCGGGTCAACCTCCAATTGCGAGCCGGCTACCGATAGGTGAGTCATCGCCGCCGGGACTTCGATGAGCGATTCGACTCCGCCGAGCGATTCGGCGAGCGCGAAGATTTTCGTCGCCTCAACCACCCGGGTCGCGGCTTCCTTCCCGCCTTTGACGATGAACGAGACCATGCCTCCGCCGTTTCTCATTTGCTGTTTCGCAACCTTTTGTTGTGGATGACTCGCGTGGTACGGATAGATGACCTTGTCCACTTTGGGATGCTTTTCAAGAAATTCAACGACAGCCGTAGCGTTTTCGTAGTGACGTTCCATGCGGAGGGGGAGAGTTTTGATTCCGCGCAAGACCAAGAAGCAATCCATCGGTCCCGGCACCGCGCCGACCGCGTTTTGCAGGAAGTAAAGCCGGTCTGCTAATTCCTTATCTTTGACGATCACCGCGCCGCCGACCACGTCTGAATGTCCGCCGAGATATTTCGTCATCGAGTGGACGACGATGTCCGCGCCGAGTTCGAGCGGACGCTGAAGGTAAGGTGTGGCAAATGTGTTGTCCACAACGAGGAGCGGTTTGTTTGCATGCGCGTGGACGATCTCTGCTACGGCGCGAATGTCGGTGATGCGCAAATATGGATTGGTCGGAGTCTCCAACCATACGAGGCGCGTGGAGGGAGTCAACGCGTCGGCGACCGATTCAGGATCAGTCGTGTCGGCAAAGGTAAAGTCGAGGTTGAAGCGGCGTAGGATCTTGTCGAAGAGGCGGAATGTGCCTCCGTAGACGTCGTTGCCTGCCAGAACGTGCGCGTCCGCGCTCAACAAGCGCAGCACGGTATCCGTCGCGGCGAGTCCCGAAGCGAATGCCAATCCGAATGCCTCGCCCTGAGCCTGTCGAAGGGAACCGCCCTCGAGCGCGGCGAGGCAATCCTGTAAGGCTTTCCGCGTGGGATTCATCGTGCGCGAATACTCGTATCCTTGCCGCGGTTTTCCAACTCCGTCCTGCATGTAGGTGGATGTGAAATAGACGGGCGTCATCACCGCGCCGTTGTTGGGGTCGGGTTCCTGACCCGCATGAATTGCCAGCGTTTCAAATTTCATTCGGTCTCCTTTGTTGATCAGTGCCAATAAAATCATACAGGAAGAACTTGATTTGAGCAATGTTCGTGAAGAACTTAAACGGTATGGGGAATATTCCGGCGGAAATGATTTGGTCTTATAATTCAAGAAAACTTGGATGAGGTGTCCTATGTCCGACAGTGTCTTTGAAGCTCTTCGTCCCTTCTTAAATGCGATCCTGATTGGCTTAGGCGGGATTCTCATTGCCTTGATCGTTTCATGGGTGGTCAGTCATTTATTAGCCCGCCCCATGGGATCGGTGTGGAGCCGGTTCATCGGGAGTTTTCTCGCGCTTGCCATCGGCATCTGGACGGTGAAAGTGATTCTGGACACAACCGGCGCGGCGGGGTTGCTGGTCGTCATCGTGACGGCGATCACCGGCGCGTTTGCCATCGGCTCCGAGCGAATCGCTGGCGACCTTTTGTCTGGCGTCAGCTTATTTGTTGGGCGCACCTACAGCGCGGGCGATTATGTTGTAATTGCAGGACGAGAAGGCAGGGTGGCGAATGTTTCGCTCTTTCTCACCACGCTTGAGACCGTGAACGGCGATGAGATCTATATCCGCAATGCCGAAGCCACCAACGGGACGATCGTGAATTATTCGGCGCATCCGGGTCACCTGATCTCGGTGAAGGTTCCACTGCCGGTGAATCAAGACTTGAATAAAGCAGTTGATGCAATACAGAAAGCGGTGACTGGTTTCGCCCCTGAACTATCAACCAAGGCATTAAGTCAACCGGCGGTTGTGGTGCAAACAGCAGAGGAAGGCTATTTCATCATTGAAGTCCGCGCATACATGACCGATCGGCTGGACGCGGGTCCCGAAATGACGCGACTCTTTCTGCTTGCCGTGAACGCGATCAAAGAAGCGGGGTTAAGTTTGGACGCCAACGCGTAGGAAATCTCTGTGGCGCGCTTTCAATCTACGCAGTCGCCGAAACGCGCGGGCAGTCGTTCGTCTGTGCGTTTGTTCGTGGTCGCGTTGACCGCGACCATGCTTGCCACCGGCGGATTTGGAACGCTCCCGAAGAATCCCATCACCCGCGCGGCGCAGGAACAAATCGGCGAAAATGTGCCCGAGCCGTTCTTGGAGCCGGTCAATGCGTATCTCGAGCAGATACAGGCGCCGACGATTGAGTCGCGGCCTCATCCGACAAATGGATCGATCGACCCTGTTGGTTGGATTCTGGCAAGTCTATCCTCTGAAACACCCGAAGCTTCACCGACCGCTTCAACTCCGACCTTTACTACTGCTCCCACATCCTCGAACACCTTCACGCCGACGATTGCTCCCAGCCAAACTTCTACGTCGACGCTAACTGTTTCTCCAACTGCTACTGTTTCGATGACGCCCACGCAGGCTTGTCCTCGCCCGTCAACCACCCCGGCGATGACGACATTTTTCAATAGTTCCAAACTGACCATAGATGTTTATATGGTTGATCCCTCTTGTAAACTCATCCTCTTTTTCACCCTTGGGCCGGGACAGTCCGTTACCCAGCAAACTTCCATCGGGCAGAAATGGTGGTTCATTGAATCGTCTGCCGGTCGTCTCCTTGCCGATTACTTCGTTAAATCGCCAATCGAAAGCGTGGATGTGTCCACTGGAGCGATAACAGTCGTAACGCCCACGCCCACGCCATTTGGCGGTTTGACAGTCGGCAATGTGGTTCTCACAGACGACCTTTCTCAATTTGGAACAACGATCACGCTGATACCGGGGCAGGAGTTTTATGTCTCGTATGATTTTCAAGTATCCAGCAGTTCATGCCCCACATGTAATGTTCAATTGATCACCGGGTTGAGTAATCTAAGCAGTAGCGGGGCTTGCGCCTACGCCGGTGCTCCCGGCGGCGCGCCGGGGGCGTCTGGCGTCGAGAGCGCGACACTTACCGCGCCAGCCTCGCCCGGCGCCTATTTGGTTGTTGTGGAATATCATCAAAAGGCTTCGTGCGGAGACGCGCTTTCAAACTTTGGATCGGGCGCGGCTTTCTTCATGCAGGTGATCGGGCAGATCATCGTTCAATCTGGCTCTTCTTGATCAGCGAGTATTTCCAGCGTTCCAATCTTTATGCTACAGGACTTACGCAGTTGGCGGGCAGTTGCACTGCCGCCGCCGCAGTGCAACTACGGCGCAACAGGTTCAACTGCGTACATCCTGTATTTTTTTTCTCTGCGACTCCGCGTCTTTGTGGCTAGACTGCGCAACTTCAATTACTCAAAGAACCGGGTGAGCCATTCCAGGGAATAATATCCCGCGTAGGCAAAACATGTCATCTTGATGAGTTGGCCGATCCAAATAAAGAAAAGGAACGTGCGCATTGGCATTTTAGCGATACCTGCGGCAACGCCTGCCACATCGAAAAAGGGATTCGGGATGGCGGCTAATACGAGGATTGCCCAGCCGCCGTATTGATCCACCCAGGGCTTGATGCGCTCGTACACATTCGTATTTTCGATCACTGCCTGACCGCTGAAACCGGCAAGGTACCCGGAGAGTTCTCCGATCGCGCCGCCCGTCCCTGCTGAAAGTCCGACAAGCAAGGGATTGAACACCGCCCCCATGGCGTAGATGATGGCCACGCCGGGCGCGGGGATGAAGACAGTCGCGTTTGCAAGCAGGGCGATTAAGAAGACACCGGGATAACCGAACGCCGCAAAGTCCTCCACCCGGTCGCGTATGCTGAATACCAACGCGGTGATCCCCAGGACGACGAGGAGCGCCAGCGCGCGCAGGATATTGATTTGAAGTTTCGAGCGCTTCTGACCCGGCGACGACTCTGGTTGCGGCGAGGGCTTATTCGCTTTCTTCGATGGTGACACGGAGAATCTTTACGGCTGGGGCGTTGCGGTTGTTTGGGTCGCGCGCGGGAATCGACATCAACACATCCAGCCCTTCTACAACCTGGCCGAAAACGCTGTGGCGGTTGTTGAGATGCGGGGTGGGCCCGTGTGTGATGAAAAATTGCGAGCCGTTGGTGCCGGGTCCGGCGTTCGCCATGGAGAGGACGCCTTGTTTATCGTGTTTCAGGCTGGGGTGAAATTCATCTTCGAATTGGTACCCGGGTCCGCCCATGCCGGTGCCGGTGGGGTCGCCGCCTTGCGCCATGAAATTATCGATCACGCGATGGAAGATCACATCGTCGTAGAATCCTTCGCGCGCGAGGAAGACGAAGCTGTTTACGGTCTTGGGCGTTTTGTCGGCGAATAGTTCGATCACCATCGCGCCTTTGTCTGTTTCCATGCGCGCTTTGTATTTTTTCTTTGAGTCGATCTGCATTGCGGGTGGGGTCTTCCATTGTTTTGACATGTGTATTCTCCTTTGATTTTGAGACCTCGCAGGACGCTTCGCGAAACCCTGTGAGGTCTTATTTTAATAGCGCTTCGATGCGCGCTACGACCATATCCAGCGCGGCGGTGTTGAATCCGCCTTCGGGGATGATCACATCGGCGTAACGCTTCGAGGGTTCGACAAACTCGAGATGCATGGGGCGGACAGTCGCCTGGTATTGCGCGATCACCGATTCGGTACTGCGCCCGCGTTCGTGGATGTCGCGCTCGAGGCGGCGGATGAATCTCAGGTCGGCGTCGGTGTCTACGAAGATCTTCACGTCGAACATTTTTCGCAATTTGGCTTCCGTGAAAATAAGAATACCTTCCACGAGAATAACACTGCGCGGCTGGACGATGAAGGATTGGTCTGTGCGCCGGTCGGTGGCGAAGTCATATACGGGGACGTCCACAGGCTGCCCGTCGCGGAGGGAGGCGATGTGTTCGATCAATAATTCCGATTCGAGCGAGTCGGGGTGGTCGAAGTTGATTTCCGACCGCTGAACGGGGGGCAATCCGCTAAGGTCTTTGTAGTACGAGTCGTGTTGCAAAAAGGCGATGCGGTCGCGCCCGACCCTGCTGAGGATGGCATGCGCAACGGTGGTCTTTCCAGAGCCTGAGCCGCCTGCAATGCCAATGACGAGAGGGTCTGGATGTTTCATACGGGGCGATTATACGTGATTTCACGATGTTGATGATTGTTAGGTATAATACTTCGACAAGTATGAAGAATTGCTATCGAGGAGCCTGCCTTGGCGTTCAACCCGGTTAATTGGCTGTTGGGCTTATTTTCACTGGATATTGCGATCGATTTGGGGACTGCGAACACGTTGGTGAACGTGCGCGGCAAGGGAATTGTCATCAACGAACCTTCCTGGGTGACGATTGATAAGCGCTTGCGTCAGCCGCTTGCCATCGGTTTGGAGGCGAAGGAAATGATGGGTCGCACGCCGAGCAATGTGGCGGTTGTGCGCCCGTTGCGCGATGGCGTGATCGCCGACTTCGATATTACCCAGGTGATGCTGGAATACTTCATTGGCAGGGTTCACGAGCAAAATATTGTGCCGCTTCCGCGCCCGCGCGTGGTGGTGGGAATTCCCACCGGCGTGACGGAAGTGGAAAAACGCGCCGTGTATGACGCGGTGATGGCGTCTGGCGCGCGCGCGGCATATATGATCGAGGAACCGATCGCCGCGGCATTGGGGGCTGGTTTGCCCATGGGTGAAATTCGCGGCAGTATGGTGGTGGATATCGGCGGCGGAACGACGGAAGTGGCTGTGATGTCTATGAGCGGCGTGGTCGCCTCCCGTTCGTTGCGCGTGGCTGGCGATGAGATGGACCAGGATATTGTGCAGTATTTGCGAAATAAATATAACCTGCTCATCGGCGAAGGGGTTGCGGAGCAGATCAAATGGAAGATCGGTTCGGCGTATCCGCTTCAGCCGGAGAAAACGATGGAAGTGCGCGGACGGAATCTGGTGACCGGTTTGCCGGAAAGCATCGAAGTTTCATCGGTGGAGATGCGCGAGGCGCTGGCAGGGTCGGTGCAGGTAATTATCGATACGATCCGCGACGCGTTGGATGAAATTCCTCCGGAGATCGTTGCCGATCTGATGGATGCCGGTATCTGCCTTGCCGGTGGAGGCGGGCTCTTGCAAGGGCTTGCGGACCGCCTGACGGATGAAGTGAAGTTGCGCGTATGGGTCGCCGAAGATCCGCTCACATGCGTGGCGCGCGGCGCTGGCATGGTGTTCGATGATTTCGATAAGTTGAGCCGTTATCTTGTTGGGCTGGAGCGCGGCAGCACCCGGCACAGCGCGTAACGGGTGAAAATTCATCTTCAAAAAAGAAAAATCTGCGTTTATCAGCATCCAGCATAGGTTTTGACTTGTTACCGATAAAATCTAAGAAATAAAATGAGAAATAATTTTTCGCGCGCGCTTCAGACAACGATCATCTTTCTGGTCTTGGGCGGGGTGATCGCGCTTGCGCTGGGGGGATATTTCAGCTCCGCATCGAACGTGTTCACAGGGTCGCTGGTCAATTTACAGACGTGGTTCTCCTCTCGTTTTATCGCAGTGCAGGAGTTTTTGACCGCGCCGCGCGATGTCGCCTCTCTGCGCCAGCGTAATGCGGAACTCGAAGCGGAGGTTTCTGAATTGCAAGCGCAGGTGATCCAGCTCCAGCAACAGGTTGGCGAAACAGAGATTCTCGCCGCGCTGGTCGATTTTTCGCGCGCCAACCCGGACAATACCTACAAAGCCGCCGAGGTGATTGGGCGCGACCCGAGTCCGTTTTTGCATTATGTGATCATCAACCGCGGTTCAAATGATGGGATCCTGCGCGGTATGCCGGTGGTCACCGACCAGGGGCTGGTTGGGCGCGTAGATGCGGTGATTGCCAACGCGGCGCGCGTGCAACTGATTACCGACCCGGCCTCGAACGTGAATGTGAGATTGGAGAACGCGGAGACCGACGCCTCGCTTGTTGGCTCTGTCACCGGCGATCTCGAACTGGAATTGATCTCGCAGGAAACAAACGTCGAGGCAGGCGATCTTGTCCTCACCTCGGGGCTGGGAGGCGGATATCCTCCGGACTTGATCGTCGGACAGGTGGTCAACATCCGCGCCCGCGATTTCGATTTATTTCAACAAGCCACGGTCCAACCGGTGGTGGACTTTAACCGCCTCCAAATTATTTTGGTGATCGTAAACTTTACCCCGGTGGATATCGGTCCCCTTTTCCCGACTCCATAACCATGCGCGACCTTCTTGCGATTCCCATCATCCTTTTGGCGGTTGTCTTGCAATCTTCCCTTGTGAGCCGCATTCCGTTATTGTCCGGTCATGCCGACCTGCCGCTGGTGATCCTTGCGGCATGGGCGCTGCAAGAAGGCGTGGATACCGCCTGGCATTGGGCGATCTCGGCAGGGTTGATGGTTGGGTTTGTCTCGGGAATTCCGATCCTTGTTCCGCTCGCCGCTTATCTTCTGGTTGTAACTCTGGCGCGACTCCTTCAACGCCGCGTTTGGCAGGCGCCTTTGCTGGCAATGTTCGGAATCACCTTTCTAGGCACATTGTTTTTACACATTGTCTCGTTGGGCGCTTTGCGCTTGAACGGCACAGCGTTGCCCATTCTCGATACGTTGGGGTTGTTGACCCTGCCGAGTATCCTGTTGAATATGCTTCTTGCCATCCCTGTCTACGCGGTGATGCGCGACCTTGCTCGTTGGATGTACCCAGCCCCGGAGTTTGAATGAGTAATCAATCTGAGAATAAATTCCAAACACAGCCCTGGCGGTTGTTACTGATCTATGGCGTGATCGCCTTCGTTCTTGTAACGATCATTATGCGGCTTGTGTCTCTGCAAATTTTTAGCGGACAGGAGTGGCTCGACCAGGCGGTCGAAAATTATGTGGCTGAGGTCAGCGTGCCGGCTCAGCGCGGGATCATCTATGACCGCAACGGTTATATTTTGGCGCGTAATATCGCTTCGTATAATGTGATCATCACCCCGGCGGGTTTGCCGGACGATGAGGGCGACATACAAAGGATTTATCGCGAAGTTTCCGAACTGACGGGCGTGCCGGCGGGCGGTCCGGTTACCGATGAATCGCTGGAAAACGCCAAGTTGTTCTCGGCTTGCGTGCCGGGACCCAGCATTGCAGACATGGTCGCGCTGGGCGATTCCATTGCGCCGTTTGTGCCGGTCAAGATCAGTTGCAATATCGGGGAAGAGCTTGCCCGTATCGTGCGCGAACGTTCGGTCGATTGGCCTGGCGTCTCGTTGGAGATCGAGCCGGTGCGAGACTATCCGACGGGTTCGCTGACCGCCAATGTCGTCGGCTTCCTCGGGCCAATCTCTGCCGCCTTTCAAGCGGCATATGAAGCCCGCGGATTTGTAGCCAACCGCGATAAGATCGGGTACGCCGGCATTGAAACATCCATGGATGACATCCTGCTCGGAAAAAACGGACTGCGCGTCATTCAAGAAGATGTGGCTGGCGAAGAATTGCGCAACCTCGAGCCGCCCGTCCCTCCCACGCCGGGGTACAACGTGACCCTGACCATCGACACGCGTCTGCAAAAGGTCGCCGAAGCCTCGCTGATCGATGAGATCAATTTTTGGAACACTCGTTTGGATGCGACCCGCCTTATCTCCAGCGGCGTGGTGATTGCCATGAACCCGAAGACCGGGGAGATCCTTGCTATGGTATCGTACCCCACCTATGAAAACAACCGATTTGCCCGCTTTATACCGGGTTATTATTACGAGCAGTTGGCGCAAGATCCGCGCCATCCTCTTGTGAACAATGCCATCTCTGCCGAGTTGGCGCCGGGCTCCACGTTCAAACTTTCCACAGCCACGGGCGCGTTCAATGAAGGCGTTATCCAGGTTGGTCAAATCGTTGAAACTCCCGGACGGTTGTTATTGTGCGAACGGTTTCGCCCCACCGACCCGTGCACCGACCGCAACTCACGCCCATTCGTGGATTGGAACTATGAACGCAACGGCGTGATCAATGAAGCCGGGTTCGGTTCGCTCGATTTTTTCAGATGTATCGCCTATTCGAGTAACGTATGCTTTTATAAGCTCGGTGGAGGGTTTGAAGATGAGATCAAAGAGGGGCTCGGCATCTTCCGTCTCGGCGAATACGCCCGGGCGTTGGGGTATGGCGCCCGCTCCGGCATCCAACTGCCTGGCGAGGAAGATGGACTCGTCCCATCCCCGCAGTGGAAACGCATCAACACCGGGGAAAACTGGTCCACAGGCGACACGTACATCGCCAGTGTGGGGCAGGGGTATGTGCTGGGCACGCCATTACAAGTTTTGATGTCCGGCGCCACGATCGCCAACCGCGGCAAACTCATGCAACCCACACTCGTCCGCGAAGTGCAAGACGGGGAAGGCCATGTTGTCCCGTTGTGGTTCGACCCCGAAACTTTCTTCATTTACGAACAGCGGACAACGACCGATGCCGATGGCCGCGAGCGCGTGGTTTGGGTGAATATGGCGGATGAAACAAAGATTTTCCCCTTGCCGCCCGCCGGGAGTTATCAGATCTCGCCATTTACCCCAAACATAAAATGGGATGTGACCGTGGAACCGATCATCAATGAATGGAGTTGCGAGGCAGGGTATTGCGACCTCACCGGAAATACGAAGACCATCCTGCCAGCCACCATCGAAGCGGTTCGCACTGGCACGCGCATGGCGGTAACCGAAGACCCGCTTGGCACGTTGCACCGGGTGTTCACAGAATTCTATCCGATACCGATCGCGGTAGCAGGCAAGACCGGCACGGCGGAATACTGCGATGATGTCGCCCGGGTGTTGGACCGCTGTCGTTTTGGACGCTGGCCCACCCATGCCTGGACGCTTTCATACGCGCCCTTCGACGACCCGGAGATCATCGTCCTTGCGTTTGCCTACAACGGCGGCGAAGGCGGTTCGGTTGCCGCGCCGATCGTGGCGCGCGTGTTGCAGGCATACTTCGAACTGAAAGCCATAGACCTTGCGCGGGGCGATTAAAACTTCAACGAATACTTCATGCTATAATTTCGCAATCGATACAACGCATGGAAGACACCACAACGCTTCTTCAGATCAAAGGTATACGCGACGGACTGCTCGTTTCGATTGATGACGCTCCGTGGGATGAACAGCGTTCCGCGTTGCTTGCCCAGGTGGATTCTCAGCCCGCATTCTTTCACGGCGCGCGCCTTGCGCTGGATGTTGCGACACAAGTGTTGAAGGTGGACGATCTTGCGGAATTGCGCGATCAACTTTCTGAGCGCGGCATCTTCCTCTGGGCGGTTATCAGCGAATCGCCGACCACAGAGAAAACGGCGCAGTTGCTCGGTTTGGCAACTCGAATCGCAAAGCCGCGGCCTGAAGATTCAAGGGCGTTTGCCCCGGAAAATGCCGGCGAAGAGGCTTCGCTATTTTTGAATAAAACGCTCCGTTCCGGCGCCCGTGTTGAATATCCCGGACATGTGGTGGTGCTTGGCGATGTGAACCCCGGCGCGGAGATCGTTGCCGGAGGAAGCGTCATCGTCTGGGGTCGCTTGCGAGGGATGGTTCATGCGGGGGTAAAGGGCAATGCCGCCTCGGTGATCTGCGCCCTCGACCTTTCGCCAACTCAAGCGCGCATTGCCGGTGAATCTTATGCCGCATTGGAGCCGAGCGAAACTCAACAGCCCGAGATGGCGCGCATCCATCAAGATGGAAAAATCCACGCTGAACTTTGGTCAGCTAAATAAGCCATAGGAAAACTACATGCCTGCAAAAGTCATTACGCTTACATCTGGGAAAGGCGGGGTGGGGAAGACCACCGCCACTGCCAACCTTGCCGTCGCGCTTGCGGCGGAGAAGTCGAAAGTGGTTTGTCTTGACGGCGATATCGGCTTGCGCAATTTGGATGTGATCCTCGGCTTGGAAAATCGCATCGTGTATGATTTGGTGGATGTGGTCGAAGGGCGTTGCCGCTTGAAACAGGCGATGATCCGCGATAAGAAATTGCCCGACTTGTACCTCATCCCGGCGGCGCAGACGCGCGATAAAAACGCCGTTTCCGCCAGCGATATGGTGCGGGTGGTAAAAGAGTTGCGATCCGATTTTGATTTTGTGTTGATCGATTCGCCCGCCGGCATCGAGCGCGGATTTCGCAATGCCATCGCCGCCGCGGACCGCGTCCTCGTGGTGACCAACCCCGAGGTCAGCGCGGTGCGCGATGCAGATCGAGTGATCGGCATCCTCGAGTCGGAGGAAAAAGGACCCGCGGCGCTCATCCTGAATCGGTTGAATCCCGCGCTCGTCAAAAGCAAAGACATGCTCTCGCCCGAGGATGTGCTCGATTTGCTCGCGGTTGAATTGATCGGCATTGTGCCGGAAGATGAAAACGTGGTCATTGCTTCCAATCGTGGCGCGCCGGTTGCGTACGACCCGAAAAGCCGGGCGGGGCAGGCGTTTCGCAATATTGCGAAACGGTTGAAGGGCGAAACCGTTCCATTCCTTGATTTGGAATCTCAAGGCAGCCTCTGGGAGCGCATCCAGCGGTTGACGGGGAGGAAGTGACATGGGATTCTTTGATCGATTCTTCGGAAAAAAAACCAGCGCCGATAGCGCGAAAGAGCGCCTGCAACTGGTGCTGATTCACGACCGCACGGATCTGACGCCTGCTGAGTTGGATGCGCTTCGGGATGATTTGATCGCCGCCATCAGCCGCCACGTGCAAATTGACGCGAAAGCCATGCAGATCGGCGTGGAGCATGATGGGCGCTCGCAACGGCTTGTGGCGGATATTCCGCTCAAAGCCGCGCGGCGTAAAACACGAAAGACGAAATAATCTATGGTGTTCGCGCCGCCGTTCAACTGCGGCGCGAACAAGTAGGTTGTGAACAAGTCAATGGTTCCAGCGGCAGTTCTACTGTCGCTGGCACAGAGAAACGCACTTTGTAAGACTTCCCACGCATGCTAAAAAATATTTCATGGCGCTACTTTGACTTCTGGCTGTTGGGCGCGGTGGTGCTTGCCACGGCCTTCGGCACCACGATGATCCGATCCGCGGTGGCGGGGAATGAAGTATTGCTTCCGCTCATTAATCGCCAGATTTATTTCGCTCTGGCGGGCTTGGTCCTGATCTTCGTTGTTGCCGCGATCGACTACCGTTATTGGATGGCGCTGTATCGTCCCATGTATCTCGTCATTTTGCTGTTTCTCGTCACCTTGACCGGTTTCGGTCAAACCGCTTTTGGCGCGCAGCGTTGGTTTCAGGTAGGCGTGTTATTCCTGCAACCGACAGAGTTTGCCAAGATCGTGGCGATCCTTGTATTGGCGCGTTACTTTCAGGCGACTCAAAATCAGCCGCGCGACCTGCGCTGGTTGATCGGGGCGGTGGTATGGGCATCCGGCATTATTGGGTTGATCTTGCTCCAGCCGAATCTCAGCAACGTTGTGGTGTTGAGCGTCATTCTTGGCGCATTGTTGTGGCTGAACGGCATGGAAGTGAAGCATGTCATTATGGTTGGGGCGGTTGGGACGATCTCCTTTATCGCTATTGTAGGTTTGACCGCCGCAGGAATCCGCATTCCGTTCTTGCAGGAATATCAGCAGGATCGCATCGCGAATTTCATCCTCCCGGAAGAGGACGCCACGTTCGGCGCGACCTATAACGTGTCACAGGCGCTCATTGCGATCGGCTCGGGCGGCGTGACCGGTCAAGGGTATGGTCACGGCACGCAGACTCAGTTGCGCTTCTTGAAAGTGCGTCATACCGATTTTATTTTCTCGGCGATCTCGGAGGAGTTTGGGTTTGTTGGCGCGCTGTTGGTCATTGTCATTATCATGTTGGTCATTTGGAGGTGTTTGCGCGCCGCGCAAAAAGCCAGAGATGTGGCGGGCATGAATATCGCTTACGGCGTGGCGATCTTGATCTTTTTTCAAGGCATGGTCAACATTGGGGTAAACTTGAACATCGTGCCGGTCTCGGGCTTGCCGCTTCCGTTCATTAGTTACGGCGGCAGCGGTCTCACTTCATTGATGCTCGGAATCGGGCTTGTGGAAAGCGTTGCCATGCGGTTCAGGCAATTGGAATTTTGACCCCCTCCCGCCTTCGGCACCCTCCCCCAAAATCCGACTGGAGTTCGTCGGATTTTGGGGGAGGGCTGGGGTGAGGGTCGTTTGGAGGATTATTTTGAAACCAGCACGCACACGCATGGCGCCATCGCCAACTGGGAGATTTCATCTCGGAAGCGCGCGCACCGCGCTCTTCGATTATTTGCTCGCGCGTAAAACGGGCGGGCAGTTCATCTTGCGCCTCGAAGATACCGACCGGAAACGATTTGTTGAAGGTTCGGAAGATGAAATTATGCGGAGCCTCGATTGGCTCGGCATCACTCCCGACGAAAGCCCGCTTCATGGCGGGACCTTCGGCCCGTATCGCCAAACCGAGCGGCGCGACCTCTATCAACAACGCGCGAACGAACTCGTGCAAAAAGGATCGGCGTATCCCTGCTTCTGCTCGCCCGAGCGGCTCGAACAATCGCGCAAGGAGCAGGAAGCCCGCAAAGTAGATCGTGTCCTCTATGATGGATTGTGCCGCGCGATCGATCCCGGCGACGCCGTGAAGCGCATTGCCAATGGGGAGAAATATGTGATCCGTTTCAAGATGGAACATGAAGGTTCTACCATCGCGCATGATCACCTGCGCGGCGACATTGTGACCGAGAATAAATATCTCGACGATACGATTATCTTGAAGTCAGACGGTCTGCCCACGTATCATCTCGCCGCGATGGTGGACGATCATGAAATGGAAATTACCCACGTCTTGCGCGGATCGGAATGGCTCTCGACGTTTCCGCTTCATGTGAACATCGTCCGCGCGTTTGGGTGGGATGAACCCGTTTGGATTCACCTCTCGCTGTTCCTCAAGCCAAGCGGCAAAGGCAAGATGAGCAAGCGCGAATCTGCCGAAGCAATGAAGGATGGACATTCCATTTTTGTGGATGATTTCAAAGGATTGGGCTACACACCCGAAGGCGTGTTGAATTGGATTGCGCTCATGGGATGGGGCGTTGCCGAGGACGATGTGATGTCTCTTGATGAAATGATCCAACGCTTCAGCATTGACACGTTGACTCCCTCGCCCGCGGCGATCAATTTTCAAAAACTGGATCATTTCAATGGGACTCACATCCGCTTATTGACGACCGAAGACCTGTCGGCGCGGATCAAGCCGTATTTTGTTGAAGCAGGCTTACCCGTCGAAGAGGAAGCGTTGCTCAGGATCACGCCGCTCATCCGCGAGCGACTCGTGACGTTGGATGATTGTCTCGCATTTGCGAGTTTCTTCTTCAAAGAGGTCGTGTCGCCGAATCCCGATGAATTGATCGCGAAAGGACTCGATGCGAAGCAATCCGCTGAGATCGCAAGGAAGTGTTTGGAAATTTTATCCGCATTGTCCGACGTGTCGCATCAGACTGCCGAGCCGCCGATGCGCGCGTACGTTGAGTCGGCGGGGTTGAACGCGAATCAAGTCTTCGGCATTTTGCGCGTCGCAGTGACGGGACAAAAGGTCAGCCCGCCATTGTTCGAAAGTATGGAGATCATCGGGCGCGAAAAAGTATTGACGCGGTTGCAAAACGCGATTGGAATTTTAGAGCGAATGTAACCGAACGTTTGCTGTTATACTCTTGAATATCAATTCACAGAAAGGAATTTTTCTCATGGCGCAAAAATCGGGAGCAACACGGAAGGCAAGAGTTCCAAGTAACGCGGCGAAATCGTCAGCAAAAGGCGGCGCGGACCTGTCCGCGTTATTCGGCGTGGCGGCGAAAGCGCTTGCGGCGAATCAAGGAGCGTTGAATCAAGCAGACGCGCATAACGGCAATCACGGCGATAACATGGTGCAGATGTTCAACATGCTCACGCAAGTGATGGGCGAGCAGAAAGGCGCGTCGCCTTCGCAACAGTTGAGCCACGCGAGCCAGTATCTTCAACAGAACGCCACAAGCGGATCGTCGCAAGTGTACGCGCAGGGACTCGCTCAAGCCGCGCAACAATTTCAGGGACAGAAATCCATCAACCCAGACAACGCGATGATGTTGGTGCAGTCGCTTCTTGGCGGAGGTCAACCCGCTCCGCAACAACAAATGGGCGGCGGCGCGGATTTACTCGGTTCATTGCTCGGCGCGGTGACTCAATCACAACAGCCACAACAACAAGACAGCGGCATTGACGCGGGCGACTTGCTTAACGCAGGCATGGCGTTCATGAACGCGAAGAATCAAGGACAGGACAATCTGCAAGCGGGTCTCAGCGCTCTCATGGCGGCTGGACCGCTCGGGCAAAGTTCCCACCGCCAGCAATCGGGTCAGGTCGTTGGGAATGCGTTATTGCAGGCGATCTCTGCGATGGCGAAGAAATAGGGGAGGTGGGGTGTACGTAGAAAGTGGAAAGTAGAGAGTGGAAAGTGAAATTCCGCGCTGATGGTTTCGGCGCGGAATTTTTATTTCTGTGTAACATAATTTATGGAGAACGTCCCGCAGGTTTGGTCAGACGAGTCAAGGTTTGTAAGAAAACCTATGGGACGGCGCGTAACATCAATGTATAAGCTTGCGCAACGTGTATGTAAGCGCCTCCACCGCCCGCGCATACTCTTCCAATTCAATATGCTCGTTCGGCGTGTGATCCAGACTCGAATCGCCTGGACCATACACCACCGCTGGACATTGCCACACAGGCGCGACGATGTTCAAATCGGCAGTCCCCGTTTTGTAGACGAAGCGCGGCTCTCCGCCCTGCGACCTGATTCCGCTTAAGAAGCTTCGTACCAGCGGAGTGTTTTTCTCACACCCCCACGCGGGGATGGCGAATCCCGTTCTTTCAACAACCGCGCCTTCGACGATCTCTTCTAATTTCTGATACCAATCCTCTGGCGCAACTTCCACAGGCAAGCGGACGCCAACTCTCAGCGTCGCTTTCTGTTCGAAGCCATCCTGACTCGAATCCACGCCGCGCAAAGTTAATAGCAACTGATCAAAGACTCTTTTCTTATCTTCATTAAATCCCTGCACATATGCTTTGATTTTCAACCACACGTCCACAGCCGCTTCTGCCGCAGTCTCTTCGCCGCTGGCGGTATGCGCCTGCTCGCGTTTGACGATCACATTCGCCCACGCGCTCCCTTTGTAACCCAATGCGATTCGATCCCAATGGTTCGGCTCGCCGATAATCGCAAAGTCTGGCTTGTATTGATTGACGACAAAACGCGCCCCTTCCGAATCTCTTTCCTCTTCCACCGCGCCAATCACCACAAATTGCCAGCCCTCTTGCGCTCCCACATTCGCAACCGCATCCACAAAACACGCCAGCGGACCTTTCGCGTCCACAGAGCCGCGCCCATATAAAACTTCCCCTCTCCTCTCAGGAGAGGGGTTAGGGGTGAGGTGAACAGAAATTTCCCCAGACACCGTGTCAATATGCCCAAGCAAAACAACTTGCTTTTCCCCTTTCCCCATCACGCCCACGGCGTTGCCCGCTTCATCTATAAAAGCGTCATCATAGCCCAGCGACTTCATCCGCTGGACCAACCATTCCACAGCCCGCCGCTCGCTCCCTGAAGGGCTGTATTGTGAAACCAAACCAACTAACGTATCAAAGTTACTCATCCGTTTATCCGTTCACCAAATCCGCTTTCCATCCATTTATCCGTTTTGTAATCCGTTGCCAAATCCACTTTCCATCCATTTATCCGTTTTGTAATCCGTTGCCAAATCCGCTTTAGTCCGCGAATCCGTTTCAAAGTCCGTTTGTAGAAGTCCGCTTATCCGCTTTACAATCCGTTGACCATGGTCTATTGTCCATCGTCCATCGTCATCGCCAACACTTCCGTCAACGCATCCACCAAATGATCCAACTGCTCATACGTGATCACCAGCGGCGGCAGTAAACGGATAACCGTCATACCCGCATTCAACGCGATGATGTTCGCTTCTTGCAAAGCCTTGATATACGGCGCGACTTTCTGCTTCATCTCGATCCCCACCATCAGACCCAGTCCGCGCACCTCGCGGATATTCGGGGATTGAATCGCCTTCAACTTCTCCATCAGATATTTCCCCTTCGCCTCCGCCTGACCCGCCAAATCTTCTTCTTTGATTACATCCAACGCCGCGTTTGCCGCCGCGCACGAAAGCGGATTGCCGCCAAAGGTCGAGCCATGCACGCCTGGCGTTAGGTTCTTCACGTTCTTCCCGATCAAGACCGCGCCCATCGGCACACCGCCCGCCAACGATTTCGCGCAACATAACAGATCAGGCGTGATTCCAAAATGTTCAATTGCAAAAAATTTTCCCGTGCGCCCAAACCCCGTTTGAATTTCATCCACGATCAACAACGCGCCGCGTTCATCGCAAATTCTTCGCGCGGCTTGCACATATTCAACATTGGCAGGATACACGCCGCCTTCGCCTTGCACCACTTCCAAGATCACCGCCGCAGTTTCTTCCTTCACCGCTTTATCCAGCGCTTCGATGTTGTTATACGCCACATGACTAAAGCCAGGCACGAGCGGCTCAAACCCCTCGCGATATTTTTTATTGTACGTCGCGGATAACGAGCCGTACGTTCTCCCATGAAAAGCGCGCATCGCCGCGACGATATTTTTTCGCCCAGTGGAAATACGCGAGAACTTGAACGCCGCTTCCACCGATTCAGTTCCAGAGTTGCATAAAAAGACTCGATCCAAACCCGCCACCAACGAAGTTAATTTTTGCATCACCATTGCGCGTTGATCGTTCGGGAACGACTCGAACAACGTGATCAGCGTGTTCGCCTGCTTGTAGATCGCCTCCGCAACTTTCGGGTGGGCATGACCGAGATTGGCAACGCCGTGTCCCGACGAGCAGTCCAAATATTCTTTGCCATCCGCATCATATAACGAAGCGCCTTGTCCGCGCACGATTACTAACGCTTGCTTTGCGTATGTCCCCGATGTATATTTATTTTCGATTTCGATGATTTCGCTACTATTCATTGAATCACTGTTCCATTTCCTGCCAAAGCATTTGAGATTGGATTTTGAATGCGACCGTCCGCGATGATGACGCGACTCACGCCGCCTTTGAGCGCTTCTTCCGCGCCTAACACTTTTTTCTTCATGCGACCCTGCGCCGCTTCACTCGCCGCCGCAAGTTGATTCCGCGGCAGGAGCCGAATGAGCGTTGATTCATCTGGAAAATTTTTCATCAGCCCAGGCACTGCCGTCAACAACAACAGACTCTCCGCCTTGAGCGCGGATGCGACCATCGCCGCCGCGCGGTCTGCATCCACATTCAACGCCTCGCCTTTTTCGCTGACCGCCACAGGCGCGATCACTGGAAGATAGCCAGCGTTCAATAACATCAACAATAATTCGCTGTTAATCGCTTCTATTTTTCCTGTGTAATCGTCGCGGATAATTTTTCGTTTGCCGTTTTCAATGCTTTGAATTGAATCTTTTCGCGTGGCTTGCATCAACTTGCCGTCGAGTCCGCATAGCCCAAAAGCGTTGACTCCCAGCATCTGCAATTGTTCGGTTAACAACGAATTGACCTTGCCATTTACCGCCATCAAAAAGATTTCGAGCGTTTTCCTATCCGTATAACGCGAGGTATAACCCGAAGGCGAAGTAATCATCTTCGGCGGAGCGCCTAGCCCTTCGCCCAGCGCGTTCGCCTCCGCAGAGCCGCCATGCACAAAGACGAGTCGCTGACCTTGCGCTAATAATTCCTTTGCATCGGCGCAGATCGCGGAAAAATCCACGCCTTCCGTGCCGCCTAACTTTACAACTGTAATATCCATAAGTTCTCCAGAGAGTGAAGAAGTCAAAATGCAGAATGAAGAATTTAATGCCATTATTCTGCATTCATCATTCTGCATTCTAAATTGGGTGAAGCCCCATAAATTCCAACCCGAGAGTCTCATCCCAGCCCATCATCAAATTCAGACACTGCACCGCCGAGCCAGACGCGCCCTTCATCAAATTATCAATCGCGGACATTGCCACAATGTGACCGTTGCTTTCGTCCAGTTCAAAACCTAAATCGGCATAGTTGGAACCAGCCAGAATCTTCGGCTCAGGCACGCGATAAATACCGCGCTGTTCCTTAACCACGCGAATAAACGGATTCTCGTTCGCCACCGCTCTGTAGGCTTTCCACAAATCTTTTGTCGCCGTACCAGCCTTCACCTTGGCGTGAGCCGTCGCTAACACGCCGCGCACCAAGTCCACAGCAGTCATCGTCAATGAGATATTTTTCACTCCCATTTCCTGAATCACTTCCGCCGTGTGACGATGCCCGAACGCCGAGAACGTGCGAATCACGTTTGCCCGTTCCGCGTGAAGCGAACCAGAATTGCCCTCCGCGCCGCCTTCGGACGAGCCGACTTTGATTTCAATAAAAATTGGAGAGGACAAATCCAGCAAATCCGCTTTGATTAAAGGAAGCAATGCGAGATTGCTCGCGGTGGCGTTACAGCCCACGCCGCTGATGTAATTTGCGTTCGCCATCTCCGCGCGATGCAGTTCGGGCAAACCGTACACAAACTTGCCCAACCATTCGGGCGCGGCATGTTTCTCGCCGTACCATTGCTCGTACAATTTTTCATCGCGCAAACGAAAATCTGCCGAAAGATCAATGATCTTCGTCCCAAGTTTGGCATACGCTTCAATATTTTTTTGCGCCTGACCATGCGGTTGCGCCAAAAACAAAACGTCAACAGATTCCAACTGCGCTGGATCGCTGAATTTCAATTGCGTCCGCTTCCTCAAATTGGGATGCGTCTGATACACATACTCGCCTACCCGCGAACGCGATGTGACTTGTTTAATTTCAACATGGGGATGACCCAGCAGTAAGCGAATCAACTCACCGCCGCCGTACCCCGAACCGCCAAGTATCGAAACTGTAACCATCAATAATTTCTCCGTTCTTATCTATTTGTCTGTTATCTATCCGTTACTTTCCGTGAATCCGTTTTAGAGTCCGTTTATCCACTTATCATCCGTTACTGTCCGTGAGTCCGTTTCAAAGTCCGCTTACCAAAGTCCGTTCCTATCCGTGAGTCCGTTTTAGAGTCCGCTGTCAATCCGCTTATCCGTTTATCAATCCGTTACCCATCAAGCAACCCCAAACAGCCGCGCCAGAATCGCTTTCTGCGCGTGCAAGCGATTATGCGCCTGCGGAAAAATTACGGACTGCAAACCATCCGCGACTTCATCGGTCAATTCGTGATTGCGATGCGCGGGCAAACAGTGCATGACGATCGCGTCACGCTTCGCTTCATTCACCAACTGACGATTGACTTGAAAGGACGAAAAGATTTTTTCGCGCTGAATGGTTTCTTCTTCCTGACCCATGCTCGTCCATGTGTCAGTATAAATCACATTCGCATCTTTGACAGCCTCATGCGGATTATTGTAAAACGAAATGTCCGCGCCGCTCTCAAACGCGATTTGTTTGGCGACATCAATTGCGTCCGTTGAAATTTCATACCCAATCGGATTCGCAATTGAAAAATGCCAGCCCAGTTTCGCGCAGACGTGCACCAACGAAACCGCGACGTTATTTCCATCGCCAACATATGCGACATTCAAGCCTTTGGCTTTACCGAATTTTTCCTGAATGGTCAACGCATCCGCCAACGCCTGGCATGGATGGTTGTAATCGCTCAAGCCGTTGATGACGGGAACGCTCGCCCAACGCGCCAACTCGACCAGATGCTCATGCGAAAAGACCCGCGCCATGATGCCCTGCACATAACCCGATAATACCCGCGCCACATCCGCAATTGATTCGCGCTGACCGAGTCCGATCTCCGCGGGCGAAAGATACAGGGCATGACCGCCCAAATGTTGCATCGCCATCTCGAATGAAACGCGCGTCCGCAAACTGGGTTTTTGAAACACCATCGCCAACGCTTTGCCTTTCAATAAAGGCGCATTGCCTCCGTTGAAATATTCCTTCTTCAAAGCCGTTGCCAGGTCTAATAAATCCTGCAACTCCTCCGCAGAAGAATCGGCGATATGCAAAAAATCCTTCTTCATCATCAACTTTGGGCTTACCGTCATCTGCATCTCTTGAACATCCATAATCGCTCCTAAAAAATAAACACGAAGCCAACCGTAGGTCAGGCTTTTAGCCTGACATCTTCTCTATTTCGATGAATGGCGGGTTAAAAACCCGCCCTACAAACTCTTTTACAAAATAGCGGATTAAAACGGAGGGAACAAAGTCTATTGCCAACATCCGTTTATCCGCTTTAGAGTCCGTTTACGAATATCCGTTACTTTCCGTGAATCCGTTTTAGAGTCCGTTTACCAAAGTCCGCTTATCACAATCCGTTGACGACCTTCACCGTGTACTCTACAATCTCGCCCGCGATATCAATGCCGCTCACAGGTTGCATCGTATGGAACTCCATCGTGTGATTGATCTCATTCACCACGAGGCCCTTTTCGGGATGTTCGACCAAATCCACAGCCAGCACGCCGCCGCCCACAGACTTCGCCGCGCGCAAGCATAACTCTTCGATCTCAGGCGTGATGGGACACAACTCTCCTTCGCCGCCGCGCGCCGTGTTCGTGATCCAATGCTCCGACTTGCGATACATCGCCGTCAACACTTTATCGCCGATCACAATCGCGCGGATGTCGCGCCCAGGCTTGGCGATATATTCCTGAATATAAAAAACGGAATGTTGCACCGACCCCAGCGTGGATTTATGTTCCAGCACCGCCTCCGCCGCATCGCGGTCATTGACCTTCGCCAGCAACCGCCCCCACGACCCAACCACAGGTTTCAACACCACAGGATAACCAAACGCTTCAATCGCTTCCAACGCCGCTTCGGTTGTGAACGCCGCCGCGTTATGCGGTTGCGGAACGCCGTCTCTTGCCAGCGCCGCGCTCGTCATCAACTTGTCGCCGCAAATTTCAGCCACCGAAGCCGTGTTCACCGTCGGCACGCCAAACGCGTTCAACAAACGCAGGGCATACAATCCGCTGTTGTAACTGATGCTTCGTTCCAGGACCGCGTCATATTGCCGCCACGGCTTCGCGTCGTCCAAATCGAAATGGATCGCGCGATCATCCAGACGGTCATAATCAATGCCGCGTTTTTCCAATGCGCCAAAGATCCATTTTTCTTCCACGCGCACCCGCGAATATAAAACGCCAACTTTCAATCGTCTCTGCATAAGACCTCAATGCTGAATAAAGAATGCAGAATGCGGAATAAAAAATTCTTCATTCCTCATTCTGCATTCCACATTTTTATTCTCCCCAATCTTCCTGTTCCATGGGCGCCAGTTGCACCGCCGCAGGCTCCAACGCGGTCACTTCCAAATCCACGCCGCAATCTGAACAGACCAAAATTTCGCCGACTTCCGTTCCAGCGGCTAACTCCACCTGGGCTTCACATTCGGGGCAAACAATTGTAGACATGATTTTTTTCTCCTTGTTTTCAAACGATGATTTTAAAATGCAGATTCAAAAATTTTCTGCACTATTTACTATTCCGCATTTTGCATTCTGCAATCTGCATTTTGACTGACTTGAGACTCGTGCCGCCAATCGCATTTCTTTTTTCGATGGATTTCAGCGGGTCAAAGGCTTGATACACATCCGCCTCAAACTCTGGACGTATAGCCTGATACGCTTCGAGCGGCATTTTCTCCATCCGCACATTCCCCTCCCCCGCCGCGCGGACGACTCTCCCCGCCGCCTCATGCGCCTTGCGAAACGGCACGCCTTTGTTCACCAGATAATCCGCCAAATCCGTCGCCAGCATGGATGAGTCAATCGCGTCGCGCATCCGTTCAGGTTTCACTGTGATCGTTCGCAGGGCTTCGGCAATCACAGGCAACATCGCCAACAACGTATCGGTCGCCTGAAAGACGGGCGCTTTATCTTCCTGCAAATCTTTATCGTAAGTCGAAGGCAAACCTTTGAGTGTGGCGAGCAAGCCAGTGAGTAAACCCAGCAACGTCCCTGCTTTGCCTCTGGTCAACTCAAACACATCGGGATTCTTTTTCTGCGGCATCAGGCTGGAGCCTGTCGAGAACGCATCGGCTAACTCGAAGAAGCCAAACTCCGCGCTGGTGAATAACACAATTTGCTCCGCGAGTTTGCTTAGGTGAACGCCAATCATCGTCGCGCAGAAAAGATATTCCGCCGCGAAGTCCCTGTCAGAGACGGCATCCAAACTATTTTGAGAAACTTCCGCAAAGCCCAGCGTTATTGCCAACGCACTTCGATCAATCTCAAACGGCACGCCCGCCAACGCGCCGCTCCCCAACGGCAGAACGGAGACTCGCTTCGTCAAGTCGTTCAATCGTTCCATATCTCTTTGCAAAGGATGAACATGACTCAGCCACCAATGCGCCAACAGAATCGGTTGCGCTCTCTGCAAGTGAGTGTAGCCAGGCATGATAATTTCGCCAGCAGATTCAGCATTCTCCACCAAAGCGATTTGTAAATTCTTCAACGCAGATCCCAATTCAGGGATCGCGCTCAACATCCACAAACGGAAATCGGTCGCCACTTGATCGTTGCGGCTTCTGCCCGTGTGCAGTTTGCCCGCCGCATCGCCGATCAACTCCGTCAGCCTGCGCTCGACGGCGGTGTGGATGTCTTCGTCGGAGGCGGCGAAGGTAAACTGTCCCTGCGAAAATTCTTTTCGGACGGTATCCAGCCCAAGGGCGATAGAAGCGTGTTCTTTATCCGCAAGAATGCCCGCTTGATGAATCGCCTGCGCCCACGCCAGACTCCCATCAATATCGTGAAGCGCAAGACGCTGATCCACCGCAAGGGATGAATTCAAATCCCAGGCTTGCTGATTTAATTTGGTTGAAAAACGTCCGCCCCAGAGAGTCATAGTTTGCTCCTTATGTCATGTCATTGCGAGGGCGTTCTTGTTCTATGCCCGAAGCAATCTCCTCATCGTTGGAGATTGCTTACCCTATCGGGCACACGTCGTCGGGAAGAGCGCCCTCCTCGCAACGACATCAAATCAATCCCTTTTAAACTTCGAATAATCAGGCTTGGGCATATCGAGACCTGAAACAGGCAAGCCGTTCAAGCCGCGCACTTTCAGGCTGAGTCCGTACAAGCGAATGAATCCTTCGGCATGGCTTTGATCGTAGACATCTTCCTGACCGAAGGTTGCGAAATCTTCGCGATACAAACTGAACGGAGATTTTTTGCCAGCCGTGATGATGTTGCCTTTATATAATTTGAGTTTGACTATGCCAGTGACGGGACCTTGCGTGGCATTGACGAACGCGTCCAGCGCTTCGCGCAAGGGCGTGAACCATAAACCGTTGTACGTGAGTTCGGTATATTTCACCGCCGCCATTTCTTTGAAGTGCATCGTCTCGCGGTCTAACACCAGCGATTCGAGTTCGCGATGCGCGTACAAAAGAATCGTGCCGCCTGGAGTTTCATACACGCCGTGCGATTTCATGCCGACGAGTCGATTCTCCACCAAGTCCACGCGCCCAATGCCGTGCGCGCCGCCGATGGCGTTTAACTTTTCCACAATTTTTGCGGGCGAAAGTTTTTCGCCGTTCACCGCAATTGGATTGCCGCTTTCAAATTCGATCTCCACATATTGCACTTCGTCTGGCGCGCTCTCGGGCGAAGCGGACATTTGATACATGGCTTCTTCGGGTTCGTTCCACGGGTCTTCGAGCAAGCCGCCTTCGTGCGAAAGATGCCACAGGTTTGAATCGCGCGAGTAAATGGATTTGATCGTCGCCGTCACTGGCACGTTATGTTTCGCGGCGTACTTCAACGCATCTTCGCGCGAGCGGATATCCCATTCGCGCCACGGAGCGATGATCTTCAAACGCGGATCGAGCGCCATTACGGTCAACTCAAAGCGGACCTGATCGTTCCCCTTGCCTGTCGCGCCGTGCGCCACCGCATCCGCGCCCACTTGATGAGCGACATCCACCAAATGTTTTGCAATTAAAGGACGGGCAACCGACGTGCCCAATAAATACTTGTGTTCATACACCGCCCCCATCTTCAACATGGGAAAGAGATATTCCGAAGCGAACTCTTCCTTCATGTCGTGAATAATGCACTGACTTGCGCCGCTATTGATGGCTTTCTGTTCCAGCCCGCGCATATCTTCGTCGCCCTGCCCCACATCCGCGCAAAAGCAGACGACTTCACATCCATAGTTTTCTTTCAACCACGGCACGATCACAGACGTATCCAGCCCGCCAGAATAGGCGAGGACGACTTTCTTCACTTGCGGTTTTGATTTCGGACTCATTTCATGCTCCTTGTGATGAGGTAATGCCGACTTAAGTCGGCGCTACACAAAATAAAAACAGCCCACCGTTTCAAGGTGGGCTGTTTTGGTTGACTTATGCGTGTGTCAGCGCGCGCTTGCGCTTACCGCTCCATCATTCAAACAAAAAGAACCCAACCTTATAGTTGAGGTACGCTTCGAACGACGGATACGCGGCGCGAACACTTTAGCAAACATATTGCGCAGAATTCTACCCGCATTGTGAAATGTGTCAATGGTTTTAACAAAATTCGTTTGAAGAGTTTTGAATTGGGCAATGGCTATGAATGCGATCATCATTTTGTTTGATAGTGACTCTGCAAACTGCGATACTTCAATTCCTTCTTGCGCATGGCTTGAATGGCGGAAGTCGCCGCAGTGGCGGAAGATAACGTCGTCAGCAGTGGCACGTTCATCGCAATTGCGGCTTTGCGAATCTCCGCGCCGTCGGTGTGCGCGTGCGGACCGAGCGGCGTGTTCAGCACGAGTTGAATCTTTCCCGCGCGGATCAAATCCACGATTTGAGTCGAACCGTCTTGCGCTTTCTCGACTACTTCCACAGGCAAGCCCGCCTTCATACACATATCCGCTGTGCCAGGCGTGGCGTATAAATTGAATCCCAGTCGGTGCATGTCGCGCGCAAATTTCAAGCCCGCGCTTTTATCGTAATCATTGACCGTGATCAAGACCGCGCCTGCATCTGGTAACGCTTGTCCCGCCGCCGTTTGTGATTTTGCGAAAGCGTGACCAAAATGCGAGGCGTGTCCCATTACTTCGCCCGTCGAGTGCATTTCTGGTCCGAGCAGGGAACTGGAGCCAGGCAACTTTTTGAACGGGAAGACCGCTTCTTTGATGAAGAAGCCATCCACTTGTGGTTCTTCAGTTACGCCAAGTTCTGCGAGCGTTTTACCAGCCATCACTTGCGCGGCGATATACGCCATGTTCAAACTCGTCGCTTTGCTGGCGTACGGCACTGTCCGCGAGGCGCGCGGGTTCACTTCCAACACATAGACGATTTCATCTTTCAGCGCGAACTGCACGTTCATCAATCCGCGCACGCCGAGCGCGAGTCCCAATTGCTCCGTGTATTCGCTCATAATGCCTTGATGATACGCGCTGACTTTATACGGTGGCAGAACGCACGCGGCATCGCCCGAATGCACGCCCGCTTCTTCGATGTGTTGCATCACCGCGCCGACGACCACGCGCTCGCCATCGGCTAATGCGTCCACGTCAATTTCAAAAGCGTCTTCTAAAAATTTATCAATCAAGATCGGTTGATTAGGAGCCGCCTCGATCGCCTGTTGAATGAAGCCTGCCAAATTGATTTCGGAATCTACGAGAGCCATTGCCCTGCCCCCCAACACAAAAGACGGGCGGACTAAAACGGGATAGCCGATTCTTTCGGCGACTTCTCGCGCCTCTTCCAACGTGCGGGCGATTCCATTTTCAGGCTGGGGGATGCCCAACTCTTTGAGCAGTTTCGCAAATTCTTCGCGGTCTTCGGAGAGTTGAATGGCATGGGGCGAGGTGCCTAAAATTTTGACTCCCGCCGCTTCGAGTCCCGCCGCCAGGTTGAGCGGAGTCTGCCCGCCGAATTGAACGATGACTCCGATTGGATTTTCTCTATCAATGACATTGAGAACGTGTTCCAACGTGAGCGGTTCAAAATATAACCTGTCCGCTGTGTCGTAATCGGTGGAGACAGTTTCAGGATTGCAGTTGTACATGATGGTTTCATAACCCATCTTCGATAAGGCAAACGCCGCCTGACAGCAACAATAATCAAACTCAATGCCCTGACCAATGCGATTCGGTCCGCCGCCGAGGATCAATATTTTTTGCTGATCCGTCGGGCGTGATTCATCGTCCATTTCATACGCGGAATAGAGATACGGCGTCTGCGCTTCAAACTCTGCGGCGCAAGTGTCCACGCGCTGGAATGTGGGGAGGATGTTAAGTTGTTTGCGAAGGTCTCGGATAGACAATGCAGAATGCTGAATGCGGAATGCAGAATTTTGAATACGTGCAATTTCAGTATCTGCGATTCCCATTTGTTTTGCTGAATGTAAAATGGATTTGCTTTTTGCATCATTTTGCAATTGATATTCTGCAATCTTCATTCTAACTTCTTCATTCAATTGCATTTGCCCAAGAAACCATAGATCATAACCTGTGACTTTGGCGATTTCTTCTAAACCCATGCCCTGCCGAATGGCGCGATATACGCGGAACAATCTATCGGCGCGGGGAATTGTCAGCGTGGCGAATGTCTCAGGTTCAGCGACCAGCTCGCGGCTGGGTCCAGAACCGTCGAGCGCGTCCACGCCGATTTCCAGGGATTGAATCGCTTTATTCAAGGCTTCGGGAAACGTCCTGCCCAACGCCATCGCTTCGCCGACTGATTTCATTTGCGGACCGAGCGTGGGGTCTACGCCTGGAAATTTTTCAAACGCCCAACGCGGAATTTTGACGACGACATAATCGAGCGATGGTTCGAATGCGGCTTTGGTTTGTTTGGTGATGTCATTCGTGATTTCATCCAGCGTATACCCAACTGCAACCAACGCCGCCAATTTTGCAATTGGAAAACCTGTGGCTTTTGACGCGAGCGCCGACGAACGACTGACGCGCGGATTCATTTCGATGACGACGACGCGCCCCGTTTTTGGGTCCACGCCGAATTGCACGTTCGAGCCGCCCGTTTCCACGCCGACGGCGGATAAGACTTGATGAGCGAGGTCGCGCAGGATTTGATATTCGCGGTCTGTCAAAGTTTGCGCGGGCGCGACAGTGATGCTATCGCCCGTATGCACGCCCATTGGATCTAAATTTTCGATCGAACAGACGACGACAAAGTTATTCGCTTTATCGCGCATCACTTCGAGTTCGTATTCCTTCCAACCCAAAACAGATTCTTCGAGCCACGCTTGCGCGATGGGCGATTCGGAAATGGCGCTACGAACTGCTTCGGCAAGTTGATTCGCTTCATATACCCACGAAGCGCCTGTGCCGCCCATCGCAAACGAAGCGCGGACTAAAACGGGATAGCCCGTCGCTTTGATGAGTTCTTCCGCTTCTTGCAACGAATACGCCGCTCCGCCGCGCGGGACGGGGATGTTATTTTTTTGCATCGTTTCACGAAAGAGCAAACGATCTTCGGCGGCTTTGATGGCATTGAGATTCGCGCCGATGAGTTGCACGCCGTATTTTTCGAGTACGCCGTTTTCACTCAATGCCAGCGCGAGGTTCAAACCCGTCTGCCCGCCGACGGTGGGGAGCATGGCGTCTGGTTTTTCTTGCGCGATGATGGCTTCCAACGCTTCAGGCGTGAGCGGTTCGATATACGTTGCGTCGGCGATTTCGGGGTCGGTCATAATCGTAGCGGGATTTGAATTAACTAAAACCACGCGATAGCCTTCCGCTTTCAAGGCTTTGACGGCTTGCGTGCCAGAGTAATCAAACTCCGCGGCTTGACCGATGACAATGGCTCCTGAGCCAGGGACGAGGATGGTGTGGATGTCGGTGCGTTTCATAATTTTTGAATGTAGAAGTCAGAATGAAGAATGAAAATTCCGCATTCTGCATTCTTCATTTTCCTTGATTCCTTTTAGAGGTGTTGATGGACGAGACAAAGATTGCGATTAACTCGTCAGTTTCTTTTTGTAAGTCTGCTAGTTTTATAACGGGAACAATTTCACCTTCGACCAAAAGTTCAAGCCAATAGGCGGTTTCATCAAGTTCTTTTAATGAGCCGCCCATCATGTTCACAAAATCTGCTGGGGATTTTGCGCGACAGGCTTCGCGGTATTGCGCCCCAACGGATGTGCCACTACGCAAGACCTGTTTCCCAATCACCTGCGCTTCTCCAGATTTTGGGAGATTCTGATAAAGCTTGATAATTCGCAAAGCAAATTTTTTCGTCCTGACTTTCAAGTCCACGTCATGCGCCATTGCAAACCTCCTCATTTCGTATTCTGCATTTTGCATTCATCATTCTGCATTTTTCCTGCATTCTTCATTAAGCGGAAGAATTCCGCGAAAATATCCTGCGCGTCATGCGGACCCGAAGCGGCTTCGGGATGAAACTGCACGCTGAAGACGGGTTTGTTTTTCATCCGTAACCCTTCCAGCGAATCGTCGTTCAAACTTTTGTAGGTGATTTCAACTTCGTCTTGATTCAACTCCCCTTCAGTGACGCAATAGTTATGATTTTGAGCCGTGATTAAAACCTTCCCGCTGGGCAGATGTTGCACGGGATGATTCGCGCCGTGATGACCAAATTTGAGTTTGTGCGTATCCGCGCCTAATGCGCGACCAATGAGTTGATGCCCTAAGCAAATTCCAAAGATCGGAATGTCGCTTGCAATTAATTCGCCGACCGCTTGCACCGCATACGGCAAACCCGCTGGGTCGCCAGGTCCGTTGGAGAGGAAGATTCCATCGGGCTTCAATGCTAAAACTTCTTCGGCGGTCGTATCCGCAGGGACGACGGTTACATTCGCGCCATAACTTGAAAGATGCCGAAGGATGTTTTCTTTGATCCCAAAATCATACGCGACGATTGACCATGGACGATTGACCATAGACCGTCCACTGTCCACTGTCAACTGTGCACCGTTCTTAACCCACTTACTCCCCGCATCATCCACCCAATGATAAGGCTCCGCGCAAGTCACCTCTTTGACCACATCTCGTCCGTCGAGTCCTGCCCACGCTCGCGCCATCTGCAATAATGTTTCGGCGGGTGTTCCTTTTGTGGAGAGCGCCGCTTTTTGAACGCCGCCATCGCGCAGTTTGCGAGTGAGCCAGCGCGTGTCCACGCCGCTGATGCCAGGGACTCCATGTTGCGCTAGCCAATCGGATAATGAAAACGCCGAGCGCCAATTCGAGACGACAGGACTCAGTGAACGAATCACCGCCGCCGAAACCTGCGGCTTCGCCGATTCATCGTCTTCCAAATTGATGCCCACATTGCCGATGTGTGAAACTGTAAATAAAACGCCTTGTCCACGATACGAGGGGTCGGTGAGAATTTCCTGATAACCCGTCATGCTGGTGTTGAAGACCAATTCAAACACCACATCGGCTTTTGCGCCGAAGGCTTGACCTTCGATAATCGTTCCATCTTCTAACGCTAAAATTGCTGTCATCTATCTATCCTTTCGCTGGTTCCACATAAAAAAATAACCCTCCAAAGGAGGGTTATTTTTAATTAACATTTTCGAGGCGATCTTGAATCCCGTCTGTCAAATCAAAATAATCCAACCTTTCGAGAAAAGTCAGTTTTGAACGACGGGCACAACGGACAGACTGCGCGAACATATTGGGCGGTATTCTACTATCAACATGATAGGTGTCAAGATTTTGCAAGAAAACTATGTTCAACAAAGTTGAAAGTGATTATTTGAATTTATCGATCAGGCAAAATATGTCTGACAAATACAAAAAGCCAGACTGAAAATCAACACACAAAAACCATTGACATATTTCATATCGCGGTTAGAATTCGCCCCATCATGTTTAGAGATAAAGCAAGTATTCTTATGGAAGCCAAATCAAAGCGCAAGCCCATCTCAACAACTTCGGTTGTCGGGTGTGGGCATGTTTCGGTTAATCAGAACATAGAAAAAGAAAAACTATCTTCATAGTTCTTTGCATCTATCTGTATGCCGTTACAACACTTCCCGAAAATCGGGAAGTGTTTTTATTTCTGTATGCGAAGGAGAAATACATGCTCGAAATTTTAGATACAACTTTGCGCGAAGGCGAACAAACGCCTTACGTCAACTTCACAGTGGAGGAAAAAACCCGCATTGCAAAAATGCTGGATGACGTGGGCGTGGAGATGATCGAAGCGGGCGATCCGTCTGTTTCAAAAAATGTGGCAAAAGCGATTGAACAAATCGCCTCGCTCGGACTTCGGGCTGAGGTGGTCGCCCATAGCATTGCCTCCCGCTCAGGCATTGACCGCGCCAAAGCCTGCGGCGCGGACCGTGTCGCCATCTTTTACGCCACGTCCAAAATTCATTTGGACGAGAAGTTGCACAAAACGCCAGAACAAGCCATTGAAATCATCCGCGAACATATTTGCTATGCAAAAAGTTTAGGACTCAAAGTCCGTTACACGCCCGAAGACGCGACGCGCACCGAGTTTGATTTTCTCGTTCAAATTTGCAACGCCGCCATCGAAGCGGGCGCGGATCGCATCAGCTTTGCGGACACGTTGGGCATCATGCAACCGCACACCATGTTTGAGCGCGTCTCCGCGTTGCGCGAGGTTCTGCATCCCTGTCAAATGGATTTGCATTGCCACGACGATTACGGACTCGCCTTAGCCAACGCCATGTCTGGGATTCGCGCGGGCGCAAATTGCATCCACACCACCGTCAACGGTTTGGGAGAAAGAACAGGCATCCCCGATTTAGCCGAAACGATTTTATCTTTTCATAACTTGGAAGGGATTCACAAATATAACATCCAACCGTTGATGGAGCTTTCCAGTTATCTCGAAAAAATTTCTGGCTTCTTTCTTTCGCCAAACAAACCCATCACGGGACAAAACGCCTTCAGCCACAAAAGCGGAGTGCACACCAACGGCGTGTTGAAAGACCCGCGCACCTACGAACCGTTTGATCCAGCCCTGCTTGGGCGCGAGCGAAAAATTGTGATTGATAAATACACGGGCAAAAGCGCGGTCGCTTCGCGTTTGGAAGAATACGGCATCGAGGTCAGCGCCGCAGAGTTGGAGGTGATCGTCTCGCGCATCAAAAATATCGGCGATGAGCGAAAACAACTCTTCGACGCGGATATTTTGGAGATCGCCGAGCAGGTGACGGGTAGAGAGAGCGACGTGATCCCCCGCGACATCAGCGCGATGTTGATGGTCGAAGTCGAGTCGCATGTGTACACCTCGTCAGTCGTCCGCCGTATGCGCGGGTTGACCAACGTCTCCAATGTCTATGAAATCACAGGCGACTTTGACATCAGCGCGTTTGTAAATGTTGAAAATGTGATGGCGTTGAATAACCTGATCGAAGAAGTCCGCACCGTGCAAGGCGTGAAGCGGACGGATACGAAAATGGTTTTGAAAAAATATAACGGAAGTAATAAATGAAGAATGAAGAAGTAAGAAGTAAGAAGTAAGAATGCAGAATACTTGAATGAAGAATGCAGAATAAAAAGGAGAATCTATGGGTACTTTAGTCGAAGAAATTTTTTCGCGCAAAGCGGGCAGGCAGGTGCAAGCGGGTGAAATTCTGTTGTTGGACGTGGACTACATTATGAGTCACGACAACACCACGCCGCTCGCCATCAAAGCCTTTCGCGATATTGGCAAACCGATTTTTGATAAAAACAAAATTGTGATTCATTTTGACCACGCCTACCCCGCCCCCAATATTTTAGCGGCGGAGAATCACAAAAAGATCATTGAATTCGTGAAAGAACAGGAATTGCCGCATCTTTTGCATCAGGGCGTTTGCCATCAGGTGATGATCGAAGAAGGCTACATCACGCCTGGCGCAATCGTCATCGGCGCGGATTCGCATTCCAACACCTACGGCGCGATGGGCGCGTTCGGCGCGGGGCTTGGCTCTACTGAAATCGGCGTGGCTTGGGTGACGGGCAAATGCTGGTTCAAAGTCCCTGAAACGATTCGCGTGGAATTAAGCGGACAGGCGCAACACGGCGTCTATGCCAAAGACGTGATGATTCACATTGCGGGTTTGCTCGGCATGGATGGCGGCACGTATCGCTCGGTGGAGTTCGGCGGCGAATATATTGACAACCTGCCGATGCACGAACGAATCATATTCCCAAACATGTCCACTGAAATTGGGGCGAAATGCGGCTTGATCGCGGCAGACGAAGTGACGATCAAGTATCTCGAAAGCCAGACTCCAGCCGAAGGTCCGTTTGAAGCGTTGCGTCCGATTAATCCGCGCTATGAACGCATCCTTGAAATTGACGTTTCAACTTTAACGCCGCAAGTGGCTTGCCATCCCGATGTGGACAACGTCAAACCGCTGAGCGAAGTCGAAGGCTTGGATGTGCATGAAGTGTATATCGGCACTTGCACGAACGCGCGCTATGAAGATTTGGAAATCGTGGCGAATATGTTGCGAGGCAAAAAAGTGAATCCGCTTGTGCGCGTCATCGTCACGCCCGCCAGCGACCGCATTTATAAAAAAGCGCTGAAGAACGGCTTGATCGAAACTTTGATGGATGCGGGTTGCACCGTCACGGGTTCGGGATGCGGCGCGTGCATTGGTCGTCATGGCGGAATCCTTGCGCCAGGCGAACGCGCATTGACTACGATGAATCGCAACTTCATCGGTCGCATGGGAAGCCCGCTATCGGAAATTTATTTAGCGAGTCCCGCCACTGCCGCCGCCACCGCGCTCACTGGAAAAATTACAGATCCGCGTGATCTATTAATGCAAATTGCAGAATGAAGAATGCAAAATATTCTGCATTCTTCATTCTGCATTCTTCATTCTGCATTCTAACTTCTACATTCAATAAAGGAGACTCTCATGGGAAAAGCCTGGACATTTGGCGAAAATATGAACACGGATGAAATCATCCCTGGTCGTTACAACATTACGATTGATCCGCTTGAACTTGCAAAAAATGTTTTTTGCGAAGTAAAGCCTGAATATGCAAAAACTGTCAAGCCTGGCGATGTGATCGTCGGCGGGCAAAATTTTGGTTGTGGCTCTTCGCGCGAACATGCGCCAATTGCCATCAAAGGTTCGCAGGCGAAATGTATCATCGCGCCGTCGTTTGCGCGAATCTTTTTTCGCAACGCCATCAACATCGGCTTGCCAATTTTGGAATGCCCCGAAGCCGTTGCGGATATCACCGAAGGCGACGATGTTGACGTGGATCTGTCTTCTGGAAAAATTCTCAATCGCACCAACGGCAATCAATATCAAGCGCGCGCCCTGCCTGATTTCGTCTTAAAAATCGCGGAGGCGGGCGGCATCGTCAACTTTTTGAAAACGCATGACATTCAAGACCTAATGATGAACGCAGAAGGATGAAGGATGAATTACAAAATTTGTTTGCTGGCTGGCGATGGAATTGGTCCCGAAGTGATTGCTTCAGCAAAGGATGTTTTATCGGCGCTTCCGCTTCAATGGGATTTTGCTGAAAGCGGCATTGGATTCGGCGAATATCAACGTTCAGGCTCCCCTCTGCCTGATTCAACGCTTCAAGCCATTCGCCACGCTGACGCGACTCTCTTCGGCGCTGTGACTACTCCGCCCAACATCCCGAATTATTTTTCACCCGTCGTGCGGATGCGCCAATCGTTGGATTTATTCGCCAACTTGCGACCCTGCCGCTCCATTCCGCACGAATCATCGAAAGCAAATATAGACCTCGTCATCGTCCGCGAAAACACGGAGGGCTTGTATTCAGGCATTGAGCGAGTCGAAGACGATGGCAATAAAGCCATCACCGAACGGGTCATCACCCGCGCAGGCTCAGAGCGGATCATCCGCAAGGCGTTTGAGATCGCCAAGCAAACCAAACGCAAATCCGTCCATGTCGTTCACAAAGCCAACGTGCTTCGTCAAACCTGCGGACTCTTCCGCACAGTGGCGTTTGAAGTGGCGAAAGAATATCCAGAAATCAACCTGCTCGAAATGCTCGTGGATACCTGCGCGATGGAAATCATCCGCGCGCCTGAGCAATTTGAAGTCATCGTCACCACCAATTTATTCGGCGATATTCTCAGCGACGAAGCCTGCATGTTCGTCGGCGGACTCGGCGTCGCCGCTTCGGGAAACATCGGCGCGAACGCCGCAGTCTTCGAGCCTGTGCATGGGAGCGCGCCGCCGCTGGTCGGCACGGGCAAAGCGAATCCCATCGCCACATTTTTAGCCGCAAGCATGATGTTGGATTATCTCAACGAAACCGAATCCGCGAACAGATTACGCAACGCCGTTGAGAGTTGCATCGCCCACAAAGAAACCACGCCTGATCTAGGCGGCAATTTGACAACGAGTGAAGTGACCGAAAAAGTCAAAGTTAGAATGCAGAATGAAGAATGAAGAATTTCATTTCGCATTCTGCATTTTGCATTCCGCATTTACAAGGAGAAAATATGAAAACTAAAGTCGGATTTTTATACACCCGCTTACGCGCCGAAGAAAAATATCTATTGGAAGAATTGGAAAAACGCGACGACATCGAAGTCGTCCGCATCAATGACGGCGATCAATTCTTCGACATCCACCAACTGCCCGCAGAGATTGACGTGCTGTTTGAGCGCTCCATCTCTTATTCGCGCGGATTGTACATCTCGCGCATCTTTGAAGCGCATGGCGTGCCCGTCGTCAATTCATCGGCGGTCGCCGAAATTTGCGGCGATAAATATGTGACCAGTCAACTGCTCGCCAAGAACGGCATCCCAACTCCCAGAGTGCTGATGGCTTTCGACGAAGACTCCGCTTTACGGGCGATTGATGCGTTGGGTTATCCCTGCGTGCTAAAACCCGTCGTCGGCTCATGGGGCAGATTGCTCGCCAAAGTCGAAAATAGATCGCAAGCCGAATCATTGATCGAACACAAATCTTCGCTCGGAGTCAATCATCAAGTTTTTTATATTCAGGAATACATCAACAAGCCTGGGCGCGATATTCGCGCATTCGTCGTCGGCGATGAATGTATCTGCGCCATCTATCGCTCCTCCGAAAATTGGATCACCAACACCGCGCGCGGCGGCATCGCCACCAACTGCCCCGTCACCGATGAGATCGCGGAGTTATGCAAACGCGCCGCGCAAGCCATCGGCGGCGGTCTGCTCGCGCTCGATCTGTTTGAAACTGAAAATGGATACACCATCAACGAAGTCAATCACACAATGGAATTTCGCAACAGCATCACCACCACAGGCGTAAACATTCCGCAAAAGATGATCGAGTATGTTTTGGAACGCGCTCTTGCAGGTGATCTCTGCTTTGGCGAAGAAATAGGGGAGATAGGTTGTAAGTAGAAAGTGGAAAGTGAAACTCCGCGCTGATGAAATCGGCGCGGAGTTTTTGATTTTCGTAATTTGTTTCGTGGTTAATCGTTTTCTGCGAGCATATCCAAAAACTCGCGCCCTGTGATGATCTGAATGGAACGAAATTTCTTTAGGTCGAGAAGATGCTTGTCTCCGCTGACGATGAGATCGGCGTTTCCCGCGACAGCCGCTTCAAGGAATCTGTCGTCTTTTGGGTCGGGTTGAATATTGGTGATCTGCTCTTGTAGCGAAACAAATTCCGCCTTGCGATGGACGCGCGCGATAATGGTCGCAATAGTTCGGGGTCTCAAGTGAAATTTCGATCTCTGTAGAACATCCAAATATTCAGATACGATTTCCTCGCTGACGATCAATAAGAATTTCCCCGCTCTCCAAGCATCGTTAATTTTTGCGACTTTTCCGCCCAGCGCCATTGAGACCATGATATTGGTGTCGAGAATGACTCGCTTCATTTTCCATCCCGCACGGCGCGGATTTCGGCGTCAATATCTTCCTCTGTGATCTTGTATTTCAGGGCGGTTGCGCGAGCTTCCTTGATTGCTTCATCATACTCGCGTTCTAGCTCGCCATCGTCCTTGAGGCTGATCTTCAAAAAACGGACAAATGCCAGCACGTCCGCCTGACGGGATTCGGGCAGTGTGGAAACTTCGCGGAGAAGAGTTTGTTCAAATGTAGTCATGACTCACCTCGATTTGGATTATACAATGATTTGATCTTCTTGCTTTTTGCTCACCTTTCAAAAATCCGAACATTTTGGTATTGTCAAGACAGCTTTGTTCATAGTAACTTTTTACATGCTTTCTTTCGCAAATTGAAGAATTGAAGTACATAATTTTGCGAGATTTTCTGAACGCAAACCTTCGTTTGATGCAGTAGCAAGCCAATCTGCAATAAAAAGATCGTTTTTGTTTAGATCTCCTTCATTGTTGTAATGAACTCTAACTGAATCGGTAATTCTTTGAAAGTGTTCACCAAAGTCACTTTTTGTGACTTTCGTTAAGTTTGTCGACCAAATTACATGATTTTGTCCAAATACATTACTTTGCGGGAACGGGTCCTCGGTACTACCCAATAGCGCTTGAATTGCCTTATTGTCTCGTTCGTGCTTGGGTCGATCCTGTGGCCGAATATTATCACTGTCAGCATCAAAAACAACGAAGACTGGAAGCCCTAATTCGACGGCAATTGCAAGGGGTTGAATAATTTTGTCTTTTCCTCCGACAGGAATTAGGTGGCAACCTAGCCGACGGAATTCCGACCATTGATCTGACAAATGCAACTCGGTAGTTATGTACGAAACATCTTCAAGCCCCTCAACAAATATCGGCACTCTCGCGAAGAACATTTCAGTAATATTAGGCTGGAGTGCTTGGTGGATTTTTGCAATTAAACCTGCTACTCTTGTGTTTATCTCTTCACCTGTTGCATTCCTTATTCGATTGCATAAGTTTTGATATGTCAGTCCTCTTATTTTTGTGCCCTCATTTGCATTAATTTTCCTTGCCAATCGCGTGTTTTCAAAACCTTCGCCGCTCACAAAAAGAGGGGAATGAGTGGTTGCGATTATTTGATTATTACCATTGGATAGGAAATTGAATACATCGGCAAGATGGCGGGCTTGAGGTGGATGTTGATACAGTTCTGGCTCCTCGCAACCCAGAATCAACGTAGGTGCATCTGGAGCCTCAGAGTTTGCTAGTTCTTGTAGCAGTGCCAAAAGATATGACCGTTGCAATCCATGTCCCATTCTGGCTAGATCGCCAATAAATTCCCCTTCCCCTGTTTTGATGCCAGCAATTGGTTGCTGAATCTTGACAGAGTTATTTGGGTCGGACATCCACGCCATGTCAAAACGAATATTAGGGTGAGCCCAATCCCCTAATCTTCTTTTAAGTGACTCTGATATTTCCGATAGCCCCGCGCGATTGTTGTCCAAAAGTTCTTGATATCGCGACAGTGTTTCAGCTCTGAGATTTTTTATGTCTTCCTCAAAATGTACTTTGGTGCGAACTGTTCTTTCTAGAAGTTTTCCAAGAGCTGTGTTTTTTGCTTCTTGTACCTCGTCCCCAACATCTTTAACAGCTGGAACATATACCCAGGTAACAAAATTTGCTAGTTTGCCAGTACTGTTGATGCCATAAAAATTATCTTCACTTGGAATTAGAACACATCTTTCGGGATGTTGAGACTCGTAACCTCTCAGGGCATCAGCTTTGTCGTCTTTTGAGCGGGCATTTGGCAAATCGGTAAACTGCTGGCGAAGACCCTCGTAGATTATCCCAAGATCGGTTGCGCTTGCTCCAGCCTTTAGCTGTGAGAAAAACATCCGAAATTCTTCAAATCCTTGTCGTTGTCCATAATGTTTTACTGTTCCGTACCCAACTGTAGAATCAAATTCCGCTTCGGCTGTAACAACTAATTCATTTTGTCTGACATAATTAGAGAGTTCAATTCCAGCCTTTTCTGATAAATCGTCAAAAGTTACTGTAATTCGAATAGGATTTGCCGTGTTTTTGCAGAAATAATCTTCATCTTCGAGATTGGCTGTGTTAAGCGATGACGAAGATTGTTCTTTGAAGAAAATATTAAGAGCTGCTAGTATTGAAGATTTTCCCGCCCCATTTGGTCCGACAAAGCAAGAATACTTGTTGAAATAAATAGTTTCATTTTTGAAACTTCTAAAGTTTTCAATTTTCAAACTCTTAATTTTCATATTTCATTCCTTCCTATACTCCACCGCAAACGCAGGGATTTCGATCCCTGAAATAGAAATTTTCAACTCGCGCGCTTTGATGTTCGCCTCAGCAGGGATCATGTCCATCGCGTCTTTGGTGATCAACACTTCGCCCGAGGCGGCGATATCCTCTCCCATTTTGGAGGCGCGGTTGACGGGATCGCCGAAGCAGTCCTCATGTCCGACGACGAGGATGCGTCCGTAGTCAATGCCGCAGGCGATGTGGATGTCGAGATCGTCCGACGTGAGCAGGTTCGACGCGGTGAACGCGTGTTGCATCGCCACCGCCGCGCTCACCGCCGAAAGCGGGTCGGGAAAGACCGCGAAGCAGTTATCCGCTTCGTATTTGATCATCGTCCCGCCGAACGACTCGACGATGGGGCGCGTGGTCAACTGCATCCGCCGCACCATCGAAAGATAATGCACGATTCCGTATTTGCGCGTGAGCAGTGAAAAGCCCGACATATCCAGCACGAACACCGCGAACTCCTCGCCGTAGCCATCCCACAATTTTTGCTCCAGCGTTTTGCGGAGTTTGAATTCATCGGCTTGCGAATATTTGAGAAGCAGGTCTTGAAATTTTTTTGCAGGGCTTGCGCGTTTGGTTGGCATGAAAACCTCTCGTCGTAGACCTCACAGGTTTTATAAACCTGTGAGGTCTCTGTATTATATATCACCCGCCTCGTCCGCCATCCTTACAACTCTCGGTGTAAATTTCCCAACCACATCCACCAGATCGCTTTGCGCGGCGAGAACTTTGTCTACGGGCTTGTATGCCTGCGGTGACTCATCGAGTCCGCCGCCGAGCAGTGTGACGCCGCGCTCTTTGAGATACTCGTCCCGTTCGCGTTTGCTGATGGAACTGAGCGCGGCTCTACGACTCATCAACCTGCCCGCGCCGTGGGAAGCGGATTCTAATGACGCGCTCACGCCTCTCCCGCGGACGACGAAGCCTGCGTCGCCCATCGAGCCTGGGATCACGCCCAAGACTCCCTCGCCTGCGGGCGTCGCGCCTTTGCGATGGACGATCACTTCACGACCATCCGCGAGTTTTTCTCTCCACGCAAAGTTGTGATGATTCTCCACAACCGCGACTTCTTTCAATCCAACCGAAGCCGCGACTCGTTTGTGGATGATGTAATGATTCGCCGAAGCAAACTTGCCAGCCAATTCCATTGAGAGCCAATATTCCAGTCCATCCGCCGAATCCAAATTCAACCACGCGAGATGACGGACGCTCTTATCAAGGTCAGGCTGTTTCTCCATGGCGAGCTTGCTGAACCTGTCAGCGATCCGCGCGCCGACTCCGCGTGATCCGCTGTGCGAGAGCAACGCGAGATAGTCGCCAGGCTTCGACCCGAACATTTCCTCATCGAGTCGGAACGATCCCCACTCGACGAAGTGATTCCCCGTCCCGCTTGTGCCGAGTTGATTCATGGCGGTGTCTTTCAATTTTCTGAGTTGCGCGGTGGCATACCACGCATCATCGTCCAGCACGGCGTGTTGCGCGCGTTTTGCGCCTGTCCATTTTGCGCCCATGCCGAAGGCGGTTTCGTTCCATAGCGACTCTTCGAACATGCCTTTCTTCTGTCCGATGAGGATCGGCGAAACTTCGTAGATCGAGAGTCTCATGCGGCAGGCAATGTCCACGCCGACCGCGTAGGGGATGACGACGTTGTCGGTGGCGAGCACGCCGCCGATGGGAAGCCCATAGCCGACGTGCGCGTCGGGCATCAACGCGCCAGTGACCGCCACAGGCAGGCGCATCGAATTCTCCATCTGCTTGATGGCTTCGGCGTCGATCTGGTCGCGTCCCCAAATAGGGAAGGGGAGCGGCGATTCGCGTAAATCGCTCGGTTGCGGCTCGTCCTTTTGATTCAGGCGGATGCACTCGCGCGCGAGATCGGCAAAGGTTGCATTGGCTAAGAATTCGCCTGGGTTATTCCGCACCGCATCTAACTGCGCGAGCGCCGCGTCGCGATCCATGCCCTGCTCGATGAGTTTGTTGCCAGCATCCTTCGCCAGCCCGATAACTTTTCCATCCTGCCAGTTGTGATATTTCAGGGTTTTTCCTGTGATGATGTCCATGATATTTTCCTTGCTCGTACCGCAAAGTTCACTTTGCGCTTGCATGGCAAGGTGAACCTTGCCGTACTAAATTTCATCAGGCGGTGCACAACTCTCATCGAATTCGATGGTTGTGAATACTTCCGATTGTAAGACCCAATCTCCGTTTGTGTTTCTCTGCCATTTGGCGGAGTACACACCTGATGCGTTCACCAACTTTTTATCCAGTGTGTAACTTCCTTTCCAATTTCCAAGCTCTTCCGCCAAGCCCCACGCTTCGTTGATCGTGATCTCGCGCGTCGTGCGGACGTAGATCGCCGTGGGATCGTTTTGAAACACAGACGCCCACCGCGCCGCCTCGTCGTCCGCGCCGTGATTTTGGTCACTGCGACCTGTGACGATGTGATACGTCGGCGCGAGCAACGTGCGAATCGTCGCCGCGTCTTTGGTTTCAATCGCTTTGTTGAATCTTTCTCGTGCGTTGCGTATCATTTCATTTGAGGTGTTCATAAAAACCTTTCACCACGAAGAACACGAAGCGCGCTACGCTCTTGACCTCGAAGGGGTCAAATGATTATAGAGCGCAACGGTAACTACTCAGCGAGAAAAGAGTAGTGGGTTGTCAAAAAGATAAAGGTCTGCGAAAATAAGTTCAATGAGCGTAATCCAACTGCCCAGCGAAAAAGAAATTCGTACCGCCTGTCGGGAAGGGGAA
>WBZR01000443.1_pt1 | contig 67192 bp, 61 predicted proteins | sample 5204231 | NCBI WGS metagenome assembly WBZR01 (sample SAMN12412403, study PRJNA552823) | activated sludge metagenome | isolation source: activated sludge from anammox sidestream of wastewater treatment plant... | place: USA: Virginia | collected 2017-08 | reverse complement strand
GAAACGGGCATCAAAGTAAGCAAAGAAAGTATTGACCAAAAAAGAATCCAGCTCCATCAGCAACTACCTGACCTTAACTATAGAATTATACCATGATTGGGGGTGTTTGTTTTGAAATCGTTCCTAAAATACCTTCTCCTGAATCAGGAATCCGGAAGAAAATCCTTGGCCATATTCAAGGAAGCGCCATGAATAGATATATTAACCTCAATACTTTGAATGAATAGCTTTGACCTGATCCGACACTATATTTTTACAATCTTTCGCACTACATAATTTTCGCCATCCGAAATACGCAGCATGTAAGACCCGGGAACTAAATCGTCGAAATTCAGACGCTGCTTAATCTCCGTTATGTTCCAAGTATCCTTAATATTCCCTTCCAAATCAAACAATTCTATCTTTAAGGGGATTGTAGGGATTTCTGCAAACTCAATTGTTAGATTGTCGTTGAAAAATGGGTTTGGATACAATACAACTGAATTTAAAATAGAGGCCTTATTCAGGTATGCCGTGATGGATTGAATCTTACTAAATGCTGCCATGCCTGATTTGTCAATCAATCTTAGTCTATAATAGATCCTCTCACTAAATCCGGTAGAAGCTGAAGCCGGAGGGTGATCCACAAAGGAATACGTGTCAGGTTTGCCGATATGATCGCTGACCGGAACAAAACCTGCATCGGTCCAGATCTTTGTGTCAAAACTTCGCTCTACTACAAATCCTGAGCTGCTGTTATCCGATATCGCCAACCAGTTCAATAATGCTTGATCGTTTTCCCATACTGCTTTAAACTCCATGATACGGATCGGCAGGAATGGTCCTAAGTGGAGGATTACCCCGGTTGATGTATATGTAACAGACCAGTTAGACTGAAGCCCGACGATATTAGCAAAAGTACCTGTAAGGCTATTTGCGGTTATGACCGTCACTTGATCTCCCATGACAGCACCTAAAAAATGATTGGATATCTCAAGTGTACCTCCAATTGTAAGATCACCATTGACTACAATCTGGTCAAAATCTACGCCCGGCGTGTTTTTCCCATCGACATCCACAGCTATGATACCATTATCAAGTGAAGTATTATCGGTAAATGTCACAGAACCGGGAGAATAGCCAGGAGCAAGTTTCCCGCCTGCATTATCAAAGAATATCGGGTTGATATTGCCGGTTCCACTGAGTACTCCTCCGGTCAGATTATCAAAACTGCCGCTTACTCCTTTAATCAGGTCAGCAACACTGACCAACTGTCCGATTACTACATTTGCCGAATTACTAAAAGTACCCGCTTCACTATAAAAGCCTGCATTGGATACTCTGTTGATATTGATCTGACCGTCGGAGTTAAAAAATATATTTCGATTGCGGATACCGTATTGACCAACTGAAGATATAGAGCCTATATTGATAGTGGCCTCATTAGTAAATACTTTATTGTCATTGAAAATACCGGAGTTGGAGCAATTGTTGATATTGATGCTTCCTGAATTATTATTAAAATTGGCAATATTGTAGATGCCATATATGCCAACAGCATTGTTTGATCCGATATTGATGGTCGAATAATTGTTGAGTGTACCATTCGCATAATTATAAATACCTGATTGATTGTTTCGGTCAATATTGATGGTCGCAGATGTGTTATTGTTGAATATGCCGTTGTTATATACACCATAATCTCCTGAACTACCTGAATTACCAAGGGTGATGGTTGAGTTGTTGTTGAAGGTACCCAAATTATTTCGAAGTCCATACGTCGTCACATAATCGATTGAGATCGGTCCAGAATTGATGAATGTTCCGTCATTTCGAACTCCGTACTGGCCGGGCAGGGATGCATTACCTGTCTGTATGCTTCCCTGGTTGGTAAAGCTACCGCCTGCATCATTCCACACGCCATAATCAGAGGCTTTTCCGACGATCAAAGCAGCTCCGGCGCTATTGGTAAACTGGCCAGTATTATTCAGACCGTCATAGCCTGGAAAATTGATATTGCCGATATTGACCGTTGTGCCATTGGTCATGGTGCCCCGGTTGTCGATACCTGTCTCCGTGCAGCTGTTGACAATGATTTGAGATCCGGATATCAGGTTGAATGTAGCGATATTCAGTATGCCTACCTCGCCCAAATCGCCTGAAGGGCCGATATCAAGGCTACCCTGATGATTAAAAGTGCCTCCTGTATTGTTATACACAGATGCATACCCGGTTCTGTCGATATAAATTGATCCTGAAACCAAATTGTTAAACGTACTTGTATTGAGAATACCATTGGCTCCGGGCTGATCAACATTGCCGATGTTGATGGCTCCTCCATTATCAAAGACGCCTGAGTTTTCCAGTGCTGAATTGATTGTCCTGTTGATATTAATTATCGCCGCACTATTATTGGTAAAAGTGCCATTGTTCTTCAATCCGTTAGAACCTACTGAACCGGTTGCGCCGATATTCAATACACCCGAATTGGAAATGTTGCCATTATTAAGTAATGCCTGAGCGAGGGCTCCATCAATATTGAGCGTACCTGTGGCATTGATGGTCAATAAAGCTCCTGTATTGAGCGTAAGGGATTTGATGCTGATGGTCGTAGCTATAACCGGATCATGTGTAGATACGTCTGGTATAGTGACATCAGATGTAGTAAGAGGCAGGCCATCAGACCAGTTGTCTGCTTTATTCCAATCCGAGTCAATACTTCCTGTCCATGTTGTTCCTCCTGCAGTAATATAGGTCAAGGTGACAGCATTGGCCGAATAATCCAGTGTCCACCCTGGCGGCACACCCGACACACTGCTAAAGGTGCCGGTGATGTTTGCTGCAGAGATAAGTTGAATCTGATCACCCGGAGCACCTCCATAAGGTACGTTAAGAACTAATGTTCCGCCAAGGGTTGCCGCATCGCTTATTGAGACTCTATCGTAGTCAACTCCGGGGCTTCCGTTGCCATTAATATCCATTTCCATGATGCAATTACCGAAATTTTCCGTTCCGGTAAAATTAATGATACCTGTAGGGCTTCCTGGTTTTAGGGTGCCACCATTGTTGATATATGCAGAGGCAACAATATTTCCAATTCCCTTTAGAGTTCCCCCAGCAGAATTCAAAAATTGGCCTAAAGTGCCATAAATCATATCATTGATCACAGATAGCTCACCTATCGCAATAGTACTGTTGTTCTGAAATACAGCAGTATTAGATAGCACGATTGCTGCCTGAGAAGCTCTATTGATAGTAATATTACCGCCGCTATTATTATTAAAATTCCCGGCTACGGAAAGACCATATTTGCCGACACTGAATTGAGCACCTATCTCGATATCTCCTGTGTTGTTAAATGTTCCGAATGATTGAGAAAAAGCGTAGTCCCTGGTCCGGTCAATTTCAATAGTACCGCCGGTATTGTTGAAGTTATATTTATTGACAATACCAAAATGACCAAGCGTGTCATTTCCACCCAGCTTCAAAGTACCAGTGTTTTCAAAATTTGACAAGGTATCATTGAAGATTGCACCATCGACAGTTTTATCGACAATAATTTCTCCTCCCAAATTATTAAAAATTGCAGAGTTGCGAATCCCATTTTGTCCCGGACCGGAAACACGACCAATATTGATTTGAGCGCTATTTGTAAAGGTTCCTGCAGCATTTAAAATGCCGAAAAAATTGCTTCTGTCCAAATTGATGACTCCACCGGACTGATTTTCAAATGTACCTGTATTGTTGATTCCGATGACGCCAGGACTGATCTGGCTGCCTATATTTATTGTCCCACTATTGGTTACAATACCGGCATTGTTGATTGCTTGGGCAGTGGAGCCTTCTATATCAAGGATTCCCCCAGCCGCGACAGTAAGTGTCCCGCCTGGTATAATGGAAATTGATTTGGCCAGTCCATTGCCTGTCAATACAGGATAAAATACACTGGTATCCTGGATCATAACATCTGTGGTTGCGCCTGGAATTCCATCGGACCAATTGTCCGGATCAGACCACACGGTGCTGCTGTCACCAATCCAAACCGTTTCTGTAATATTGCCGTAACGCAGGACGACACCGGTCGTCTTATAGATAATGTTCCAGTCAGGCTGAAGACCGGTAATTACATCAAAACTATCCTTCACCCCTTTATTGCAGGCCAATATGGTTAATTCATCACCGATGGATGGAGAAGGATAGTTGATATTGAGTGCCAGTGTACCTCCTGCGGTCAGTGTATCGGTGAAGTTGACCTGATCGAAATCCATGCCCGGAGTGTTTTTGCCCTTTACATCAATTTTCACTGTACTTGTATTCAATTTTCCCTTGCCACTAAATGTAATAATGCCATATCCACCTCCCGGATTGATGGTGCCGCCCTGGTGCTGAAAAATTGAGATATTTACTTGCCCACTTCCCCAAATCAGGCCGTTCGTTGAGTTGTTAAAGGTCCCTGCTCCACTGATCAGAACTGACATCGGAGTGCCCTGCAATCCCATTTTTATTCCTGAATTATTGGTAAATACACCGGAGGAATTGATGGTTATTCCGGACAAAAGAGCTTTGTTGATAATGATGGTATCACTTGAATGATTGAAAGTGGAATTGTTCTCAATACCGGATAAAAGGAAGAGAGAATTCGAACCTATATTAATGTTTCCGCTGTTTGAGAAGGAGCCCGAATTATTCTGAATACCACATTTTTGGGTTTTGTCAATGACGATCGATGCGCCGGTATTGTTAGTAAATGTGCCATAATTGACGATTCCTAATTGACTTGCACTTGTAATTGCATTTCCAATCTGGATATTTCCGTAATTAGTCACCGACCCATTTACTCGCAGACATACAAGAGCGTTCCCATTGATGGAAACTGTGGCGCCGGAATTGATTGTCAGTGTCGCTCCCGATTGGATAGTGATTGATTTTGCAACAGCTCCGGACGTACTGATTTCCGGATTATTCGAAGTAGCCGGAATAATTGCCGTATCCCCGTTGGCAGGAACACCAAGTGACCAATTCGCGGCCTTTGACCAGTCAGAATCAACAAATCCGGTCCATGTAGTCTGCCCGATGCAATCCAAAGCAGATAATAATATCAATGCTAAAAATAATAAATCCCGGAGTGCTTTCATGTTAGTTTAATTCAAAAAGATAAGCAAATCAATTTATCCAAAGGTGATAAAGGTAGTAGTATTCCAATAATTTATTTCTATTAGCTATGCCCGAAAGGACTTTGAATATTTGAAAAAAGAGGGTCTAAAATTAGTTAAAAATCATTTTTTTAAAAAATAACATTATCCTGATTTCACTTTTGAAGCCGAAAATGTAAAACCATTACCCCAAAAATCAAAATTTTCAAATCAACCTGCTTGTATGAATGTAATTCAGAATAAAACCGCTTAATAACGACAACATTTTACGCCATCGCTATTAAGCGTATGTAATTTCTTTCAATTAGTTGCCACTCATTATTTTCTGGTATCCAATCCTATAGTTCTCCTGGCTTCTTCTTATTACTTCTTTCTGGAAAGCAGGATCAGTAAACAGTTTGGTTAGCCCCGGATGCGCTTTATAATCGAATCCGGTCTGATTAAATTGGTTACGCAGGAAATCAATAGCTTCGGCCATTACTGCATCACTCAGTTCAGGAGGCATATTTGCAAGAATAAGTTGTTCTTTTGTCTGATGAGATACCGGTTGTGGTGTCAGGTGCAACTGTTCGGTGACTGCAACCGGAGTATTTGAGCTGCCTAGGCTTTTGCCTTCCATTGCAGCCATTCTGGCTTCAAGAGCTGAAAATTTTGATTCCAGTTCACTGATTCTCCTGTCTTGTTGTTCCCCAATGCGAGCCATATCATTTGAATTTAGTCCTATGGACATATTGACCATTGAGACTCCGTTACTACCTGAAGCACCGGACCAGGCGATACCAACAATATCCTTATACTGAGAAGGAGCCAGTCTGTCAGGGGAAACAGCAATACCACTACCGTCATTTAAGCCGGATGGAAGGATATAATCTCCGGGTATTACCAGACCTCTAACTTTGACAGGAATCTGTCCCATGAAAGCAACCTTATCAAAATAAACTTCCTTTCCACTTTCGGGTGTATTTCCCAATACTGCCGGTTTGGTAGAGATAACAAATAGCTGCTGAGCATCTTTGGTATATTTCGTAATCTTGCCATTATATACACCCACTATATCTCCGGAAACCAATTTCTCTTCGGGCTGCATACGCTCCAACCATTCGGCATAGTCGGCAGAACCGGAAGAATATGTAACACCAATGTTTTGAGAAGCAAAAACATTGAAAGAAACGAGGTTGGCTGTTGCCAAAACAAGGTCGGCAGCAGCCATTGCGATACAAGGGCCACAAGGGCCTGCGGATGCACCAAATCCGGCCACAACAATCGGAATCAGGGCAAGAACCTGATTAGCAATGGCTTTAGCCTCCTCAGCTGCGAGCATGGTTTCGTTATATATAAATTCAGGAGAACTGGTTCTTTCGCCATAAGTTTCACCTTCAATGGTTCCGACTGCATTGCCATTAGCATCAAAGAAGGTAATAAAATTATTCGAATTATTTACAGTGCCATCAGTCACCTTTATGGCAATTCCCTGACCGCTGCCTTCTACACGCAATGGATATTTGCTATAGTCGCCTTCGCTTTTACCTAAGGCGGCTTTTATTGTCACCTGCCCATTGGCATTGATTGCTTTGGTTGTAGTTGTGCCATTGATATTGACATTGTTATTGAAGTCGGCAGCACCATTGACTACCAGTGAAGAATCAAGCGTTGTCTTTCCGCCTACCCTAACTCCTTGAAGGAAATCTGCAAACTTATGTGCTGTTATCGTCCCATAAAAATTAGTTGGGCCTTGGACATCGAGCGAAGATTCCAACTTCATCGGGCCGAGAGAATGAAATTCGCCACCAAGCCATAGATTTTTACCGATACCGATACCGCCGCTTACCACCAGGGCACCGGTAGTTGTACTTGTGGACTGGAAGCCTGCATTATCCAGTATCACCTGATCCTTGAATGTGCCTTTCTGATTGACCTGAAGTGTACCAGTCAATAACGTAGGTTTATTATTATTGACATTCAGCGAGTCATTCAGATTTGTTCTTTTATCCACGGTCAATGTACCGGTCAGATGTGTTGGAGCCATGTTGTTGACATTGAGAGCATCATTCAGGTCTGTTATGCCATCTACACGTAGTCTGCTTTTGAGCCATGTTTCCTTATCCACAGTCAATGTGCCACTTAAGAAAGTCGGTGACATATTATTGACATATAATGCAGAGTTCAGATTGGTTATGCCATCCACTACCAGGGTATTTTTCAACCATGTTGCTTGATCTACGGTCAACTTTCCGGTAAGATAAGTTGGAGCACCATTGTTGACATAAAGTGAGTCATTCAGGTCTGTACGCTTATCTACCCTCAATCTGTTTCTCAACCATGTGTTGCCTTCCACTGTCAATTCACCGGAAAGATAGGTTGGCTGTCGATTGGCAACAGTCAGAGATCCATTGACCAAAGTAGAAGTGAAATGATCCTTGAAATTGGAATTCAGGACAACATCACCCCAGGCTGAAAAGTTATTTTGAACTATAACATCATGTTTTACCGTTAGGTCATTTTCCATTGTGATATTACCATCACATAATATTCTCATTCGTTCAATATTGTTTGACACAAAGATCACGTCGGCACAGTCCCTGGAACCAAGCTGAGCTTTTCTAAAATCTAAAAGATAATTGCCAAAAGTGGACCAAAAGGGCTCTTCATCTCTGAGGCTCAATCCATCGTCACCTGACAGCTGGGAGGCTGTAATTGCATGATAGGCATAGGGTACCGCTTGCAACTTACTATTGCTAATTGATTGGTAGGTATTAGTCGATGCATCTTTAATACTTACATTGATGTATATGTCTTCCGTAGCCCACGGAATCTTATCATATCTTCCTGACAAAACATTCCCTTCTCCAATGACCAATGAAAAAAGGCCCATGGAGTTAGTGACCTCCCGATGCTGTTCTGAATAATAAATATATTCTTTCTCTGCTTGAAAACTGCCCAGCTCGATCTTCAAGTCGATATCTTTATTTGCAATGACCTGACCTTTGGCGTCTCTGGCCACTGCCTGATAGTTCATCCCTTTAACAGGGCTTTGTGCACTGATGATATTTAAAAACAATAGTGAAAATAAAAGTAGAAAAAAGTGTCTCATGGTAGGCAACTGTTTGTGGTTATAACTTTAAGTAAAATTTATATTTTAATAAAATGAGTTTTATTGATTAGTCGGCCGGACGTGTCGTATAGCATTATGAAATATGTCCCGGAAGGGTATGGCCTTAGATCAAGTTCTTTTTTTGAGCCTGATAGAATATCCGGTATAGTCAGACATGGGCTGCCATAAATGTTGAACATAGACATGCTTACCCTCTGGTTTGAATCAAAGGAAATAGTAACAGTCAAGTTGGCCAAAGCCGGATTGGGATACAAACTAAGGGTGGCCGAATTTGTCGGAATAAAGTTATCAGGCTTGTCCAGCGAAATTATTGGCTGTAAGTATCCCTGAGTGAGTAAGCCATCTTTTGTCTTAACTGTAGTGTTGACAATCTGACCCAACGACCAATCAAGCCTTGTGGCTGTTACTGCTGTTTCAGTTCCGCCAGGGCCTATAAGTGACTGACGAATATCTTGAGATTGAAGATGAAAGGAGGAAAGTAAAAAAACAAGGGAGTAAAGCAAACATTTCATAATAATATTATTACACTATTTTAATTTTGAACAATTTTATATTAAAATCATTAGCACAAACATAAGATAAAGTTTTTAGGATTTTTAATTTATTTATATTAAATATCTTCTGCTATACGTCAACCTATATAAAGCAATTTAAATTAATCAACATTTTACGTATAACCTTATAAAATATTTAAGACATAGCGCCTCTTGTGAATTTTAACGCAAACATTAACATCTTTTTATGGTGATATTATATCCGCATAGCTATAAAAACATTATATTAAGCCGCTTCTTTGTCAGAACCACTAAATTTTGTTTTAAGGCAGGTATATTTTATTTGCCAAAGACAGTTTTTATTTGAAATTACCAAGATTTATTTGGAAATACCACTTTGAGTCCTCTTTGCAAAAAATAACTCTCGACTTAAATTTCGATTCGAAAAATGAACCTTCAGAAATTTTGTAGTAATTTTAAGAAAACAACCGAGAGATATGATGCTCGGAAGAACTTCATTTTTTTGATATTTAAGACATTTATGTATATGCATCTTCTTTATTCTTCCAAAAGTAGTGGCGCTAAAGCATTTCGTGCTTCCTAGTGAAATTTCATGATAGAAAATCATCTAAGTGGTCAATCTCAAATAGTTCCGTGACTTTATTGGCAAATAATTTCTTGGCGTAACTAAAATTCCCGGACTCTCCTCCCACCAAGAAATACATAGCAAGAAAGCCTTATAATCATTTATCTTGTTTTATTTTTATAAATTATACACTGCAAAGCCATAAGTTTGCACCTTATTTGATGCCGGACTATATGCAGTGTACCGACCGCAATCTTCAATTGAATTTCAGTTTGATTCCAACGAGGATCATGATCCGGTTTTTCAGCCTGATGATTTGCCTCTTTTTCGGCATTTCCATCGCATTCGGCCAACCCGTCACCACTGACAGAGCAAGGGAATCCACTGAATATACGGATACGCTCGGCAGACCGGATTCCACACACAATGACCTTCTGGCCGACTTGTTCGACAACGATACCGTGACAGTAACATATGTAAGATATGGCGACCTTTACACCCTGTTGCCTTTTAATGACAGCTTGCTCTCACACTCTTTGCGGCAGATGGACGTAGCCAAGAGCCGCAATGTGGATTACCTTACCCTGGGCAATATCGGTTCGCCGGCTTATAGTCCATTGATACGGCCGGAGGTGAGAGGTGCCTTCGATATAGGCAATCACAGCTACGACCTGTACAGAATCACTTTCGACAATTTTCGCTTTTACCGGCCTGCGACGCCCTACTCGCATGTGCGATACGGGACGACGACCGGTGTGCGCGACGATAATATCTTCACCGGAAAGCTCAGCCGAAATTTTGCCAATAAGCTAACCGTCATTGTGGACTATTCGCGCTTCAACCAGTTAGGCGAATTCCTTCGCGACAGAATGCGCAGCACTACCTTTGGTGTGGGGTTTGAACAGAGTCACTGGAAGGGCCGGTACAAGACACACCTGATGTATATCTACAATCAGTTTCTACGGGAAGAGAATGGCGGAGTGGCTGATTACCTTACCAACATCACAGGAATAGCCGGAAAACGACTCAGTATGCCTGTCAACATCAGCAATGGCGGCTCACGATATCGCGAATGGGGCTTCCTGCTCAACAATGACCTGACTCTGCTCCGTGGTCGGGATAGCCTGTCTGCATCTTCCGGCAAAGGACTGCACATCGGATACGAAATCAGTTATCGCCACACTGCCCATAGCTTTTATGATACAGATGTCCGGTCAAAAGAGGATTCCACCTATTATCGTGGCCTCAATACCGATATCAGGGGTATCAGGAACAGTTATATCCACCAGGTCTTCCTCAATCGGGCGTATATTTCAGCTGAGGGAAAGGCATCGATCACCACTGGTGTAACATCGGACTATCTTCGCGGCGGTATCGCACTCGAACGCAACCACCTCACCTATCTGCCTACTGATTCGACATTTACACTGCTGAGACTGGAAGGCACCGGTCACTGGAATCTCGCAAATGTCGCCGGAGTTAGCGCCAGGGGTTATTACCTGCTCACTTCCCTGACACCTGTATTCGATGTCGAAGGTGCGCTTACCGGTAGGCTGGGCAAATGGCTGGATGCAAGAGCATGGATACAACTGAGCAATCTGCCGCCCTCTTATATACTTACCCATCTGAACCTCAATTCTTCAAGGGTATTTTACGCCGATGCCAAAAATATATTCCGCACCTATTTCGGTGGTGCCATTCGCCTGCCGGGCATCGGACTTGACATTTCGCTGCACCAGAACATCATCACCAACTATACTTATTTCGACAATAACTGGCAAATGCAACAAGCTGCCCATCCAATCTCCGTGACCGGAATACAAGCTCAATACTATTTGAAAGCCGGTTCCTTCCACCTGGACAACAGCGTATTGTGGCAGGCAACGACTGATAAAGATATCCGTGTTCCGGCGTTGGCCGGGCGTCATGCAGCATATTGGGAAGCCTCACTGTTCAAAAGAAAGCTATTGATCAACATCGGTGCGGAGGCCAGGTATCTGACAGCTTTTGACCGAATGGGTTACAGCCCCCTACTCTTCAGTTTCTACAACACAGATTCCGGATTTCAATCCTCGATGCTGACCTATGATGCATTCATATCCTACAAAATAAGGCTCCTGCGCGGATTTCTCCGGGCTGACAATATAAATAATCTATATGACAATCGCGCCCAATACCAGATCGCTCCTTATCCGATCGACGCATTTGCTATCCGCATCGGATTCGACTGGATATTCAACAATTGATATCGGCATACCTGCTGATTTTACAACCTGACAATACGCCGAAAGCCGGATAAGTGGACAGTGAAAGGCATGACTTCATCTCCTTTATCGGTAAATAATCCACCTTACACCGTCAAGTTATCAATTTATTCCTAATTTTACCATGAAATCATATTGACTGGCGATATGATTACCGTTGTACTATATGTCCAAAAACATTGACTTTGCTTTACTTTTCAGGGTAGTAAGATATTCCTTCGACTACAAGAAGATGTTTTATGCCGCCCTGTTGATGGCTCTTCTGCTGGCACCATTGGGTGCTTTACGACCCTATCTGATCAACCTTGGCGTGGACAAGTATATCCTGAATGGCAATATGTCCGGGCTGCTGATTCTTTGTTGGGTTATTGTAGGTCTGGTCATTCTGGAAGCGGGCCTTCGCTTTTTCTTCAATTATCTTACCGATGCCCTTGGGATTTATGTCACCCGGGATCTCCGCATCCGGATATTTAACAAGATCGTCGGTCAGCGCGTGCGCCAGTTTGACCAGACGCCTACCGGAATGTACATCACCCGTATCATCAATGATATCGAGAGTATAAAGACGATATTTTCCGAAGGCCTTCTGACCATCATTGCAGATATCATTACCATCATTGCGATTCTGATTATGATGTTCGTGACCAGCTGGCAACTGACTCTCGCCTGCCTGGTTGTGATGCCGCTGATGATCATCGCGACGACCATTTTCAATAAGAAGGTCAAGGGCTCGTTTCAGCGTGTACGATCTCAACTGGCCAATATGAATGCCTTTCTTCAGGAGCATCTGTCGGGCATGACCATCATTCAGGCTTTCAATGCCCAGAAGAGAGAAGCCGCCAAATTCAAGGAAATCAACCGCAAATATACCCGTGCCAACCTCGATTCTGTACTTTACTATGCAATATTCTTTCCGGTCGTGGATATCATTTCCGCTGCTGTGCTTGGCCTCATGGTCTGGTGGGGCGCACGCGGCATCATGGACGGAGTGGTAACACTGGGAGCCATGGTGGCATTCCCCATTTACATCAATACACTGTTCAGGCCTATCAGGATGCTGGCCGACAAATTCAATAGTATGCAACAGGGTTTGGTGGCAGCTGAGCGCATTTTTTCCCTCATGGATGATTCATCTGTCAATGAAGACTCTGGTCACCTGCAGCTGGATAAGGTCGAAGGGCACATTCAATTTGACCATGTAAATTTCGAATATGTCAAGGGCACTCCCGTCCTTAGTGATGTATCTTTCGAAGTACCCAAGGGCACCACACTGGCTATCGTGGGAAGTACGGGCAGTGGCAAATCAACCATCATCAACCTGCTGATGCGGTTTTACGATTACGATCAGGGATCCATCCGTCTGGACGGTACCGAACTGCGGGACATAAGTAAAACCAGCCTTCGTTCGCACATCAGCTTGGTGCTGCAGGATGTTTTTCTTTTCTCCGGCAATGTCCGTGACAATATAACCTTGAGAAATCCGAACATCACCGACGAATCCATCATAAACGCAGCCAAATTGCTCGATGCACACCGATTTATCATGGCCTTGCCGGGCGGTTATGACTTTGTCGTATCTGAACGCGGCCACAATCTCAGTTCCGGCCAGAGACAACTGATCTCCTTAGTTCGGGCACTGGTGTACAATCCTTCCATCCTTATCCTCGACGAAGCCACGGCCAGCATCGATACCGAGACGGAAGCCATCGTACAGTACGCCATTGAAAAACTCCTTAGGGACAGGACTGCCATCATCATAGCACATCGTCTTTCCACCATACGCAACGCCGACAAAATCATGGTACTGGAGCACGGTCATATCCTCGAACAAGGAAGCCACGACGAATTGCTTCAAAACCCGGATAGCAGATACAGCGAATTGTACCATATTCAATTTGAAAATAAATTAAGCACCAAGGTATGACCAATCGGCTTATATGGAAATATATCGGATCGGTTATCATAGCCACCATCCTGTTTCAGAACGCAAATGCCCAGGTCACTGATTTTTACAACCGATCGGCTTCGGATTCCACCCTTGTCGAAGGGTTTTCTTTGCATGGATCGTCGCTGATATACTTCAGGAATAATGAGTACTTTTCCGGTGCCTATCCGGGATTTACCGCCTTGGGAGCCAACAATGAACTGTTCGGCAATTACCGTCAAGGACAACACTCGATCGGCGCCGGCATCATGTATCGCTTTGCTTTCGGACAGCCCATGCGACATCAATTGATGCCAATCCTGACTTATCGATATGGTCTGGCAAAGGACCTGAACGTCGTCATAGGGACTTTATCCGGCCCGGCAGAACACAAATTGCCTCAGGAATTGCTCGGGATGGACCGATACCTTTACCATCCTCTCGAGTACGGACTCCAGTTTACCTACAAGCCCGGCTGGATGGATGCAGATGTATGGATCGACTGGCGAAACAACATTGTACAAGGAGATTCGGCACAAGAGCAATTCACGCAGGGAAGCCGTTTCATCTTTCATCTGCTGAATAAAGCCGGCTGGAAATTGGATGTCAACGCTATTCTCCTGTTTTACCACAATGGCGGCCAGATCGATCGGTCCGATGCACCTGTCATGACCAGGATCAACAACAGCTTCGGAATGAGTCTTTCCAGACAGGCCGGTCGATGGAATTATATGATTGCCGGCCAGTATTTTGGATTCCGCAATGACGATGACTTCACAGCATTTCCATGGAAAAAAGGCGATGCTTACAGTATTTCATTGCAAGCGGATAATTCAAAATTGTTTTTTGGCGCTGCTTATAAAAACTTCCATCACTTTTTCGCCCTGCATGGTGATCAAGTCTTCAGTATTCTCAACCAATATGAATCTAAGATATATGGTGAGTCCAGACGTATGATTACAGGTTTTGCCCGCATACAACTGATGGATGTAAAAAATTTCAGAATGGGCTTCGATGCAGAATTATATTACGACCTCGGATCGAGACGCACGGATTACAATTACAGTGTAGTGGGACGCTTTTTATTCTGAAACAGCAAAAACAGACTTATAGCTTTTCACCGGCAGGCGATTGCCCTTCCATAATCGGTGGATTACCTGCGGGTGTCTGGGGATTCTCCTCTTTGACCTCATCCACGGAAGTGACAATATACTTGGTATCGCCAATCCAGAAGAGCTTCATGTATTTTTCTCTATAGTGCAGGATAACTCTGTTGCCTCGCATATTGGCATCCTGAATCTCTTGTGCAATTTTATTGTTGGCAACGGTAAAGATCCAAAGTGTGTTCTCCACGCTTCCCTTATTGGGTCTCGCTCCTTGAAAGATGCTCATATCCAGGCTCCCTTCCCATGTCTTGAACAGCAAACCCTTCTTTTCGAGTTTGACGATATGCCCGGTACGCTCACCCGTACTATAGCTTGTTACATTGGCAAGTATCAGCAACCCGATACCGAATCCGACAACATAAAGAAGCAGCCTTTTTAAGAATCTTTTCATCCGTTTTGATATTTAATCCATTCAACAAAGATAACATTGAAATGATTCATTGAGACAGGCTTATTCTCTTATATTTTAAAAATAAATCCAGTGCCCCTTTACTTTTCCCAATGAATTGATCTCCAATGCAGGCGCAGGGATCTTAAAGATATTCAGCACCCGCAGTATGGTTTTGAGAAATGGAGACCGACAGGGTATCCGGGTCAGGTCCAGATCAAACGAAAGTAGATATTGCCGATAACGTGGAAATTGCCTATCATCAAGCTGATAGGTATGATCTTGATAGGTCCAGGCATTGCCATAGCCCCCAAATAGATTTTCACCACTGTATCCCACGGATATATTCAACCAATTCGGCCATTTGCCTCGCGATATAAAATCCGTCGGATTGAAGCTGAGCCAGTAGGTCTGGGCATTATAATCCTTCAATAAGCGTCCCGGCAGGTTATTGCTGAATAATTCTCCGGCCCTTCTATGCAGGTCGTCGGTCTGAGTGCCTGACAGTGGCAGTATGCCGGCCTTGGAATAACTTCGAAAATCAGAGGAGACCTTCAGCTTAAATCTCTGTTCGTGCCAAGCCTCCTGTTGAACACCGAATAATGCCAATCCGGCAACATTTCCGACCATGTCGCCCCAGGAAAAACCCCAACGGTCAGAAAATCCATCAAAAACCTCAATACTCGACTGTGCAAGTATTCCGGCACCAATACCCAGCCACATCGCCTTTCTCTCCCTTATTCCGGCCCACCGATACATATCATGTACCAATGAGGTTTCGTTGTAGGCACTGAAAACATGCCCCACCTTATCCATCTGAAGCCACTCGCCATTATCATTGAAAAATTTGAAGGACGTGGTCAGGTTATCCTTATACCAGGCTCTACCCAACAAATACATGCCGCCACCATAAACAGCCAGACCCGCTCCGGTTATGGCAAGTGTCCTGTCCTGCCTGAAAGTATCGGAAGGAACCATTATCTGTCCCGTTGCAACATAGGAAGGTGCGACCAATGCGAAAACGATGCAGTAAATTACCGCCTTTAGCTGCCTGCGGACATCCATCACATACGGTTGTGGATGATCAGACTTACCCCGACACTGGTAAATTTAGGGTTGAGATCTTCATCCTTCAAGCCCGTTCTTCCTTCAGGATCCAATTTTGTGTAAACGTTTTTTATATCCATCGTTTTGAAGGGCAGATTGGCAAAAAAGCGCAAGGATGTAGTCACCCTTGACTCTCCGGAACCAAGGTTGATGTCAAAAAATGGCTTGATGGAAATGATCTTGGCGCTTGCCAAGGTAGTTCTTTCTTTGTTGTCCGAATAATAATCCTTGATGGAAACAAAGTTATAAAGTCCGGCTGCTCCAAGGTTGAGTCTTTCCCCAAGTGCGAAATTAAAGCTCGGACCAAAGGCATTCACCGAGTAGTTCAGAATGTAATTATATTCCGTTCCGCCTACATGCTGGAGTCTCTTTGCAATATTTGAGGAAAAAGTGCCTTCGTATTCCAGATTGACATTCACCGGCTGGTCCACCATGCCAATTCCTGCGTGGATGCTGTTTAAATAATACATTCGTCGCATTTTCCTGGCCTTCTCCGGAAGATAGGAGTTGTACGCGTTGATGATAGGACGCAGGGGATTATTGATGATGGTCGATCCGGAATATCCGACATCGATGGCAAACTGGCCGAATCCGACCGTGGTGATTACCATTATGAAGACAATCGACAGTAAAGCCTTTCCAATCATAGACTATCTTTTTAAAAAAATGCCGGTTTAAGGCTATAATCAGCAAAAATAAGATTAAATTTGGGTTTTAATCACCAAATGATATTTCATGCCACTTCAATCCACGTCCTATCCTGAGGAAGAAATCTATTACGGACTAGCTTTGGCGTCCATTCCGGGCATCGGACATATATATGCCAAAACACTGTTGAGCTATAATGGCAGCTTTCGGCAAATCTTCCACTCCAAAGGGTCCAAGCTGTTGAAAACACCCGGAATGGGTAAGGAGTTAATCCGCCGAATCCTGGACTTTTCGGACTTCGACAAGGTGGAGGCGGAGTTGAAATACATGCAGGAACACCACATTTCGCCTTTGTTTTATAATCAACCGCAATTCCCACAACGCCTCCTGCATTTCAATGACAGCCCATTTCTTATCTTTCGCAAAGGAAATGCCGGACTCAATGCCACCCGTACCATTGGCATCGTGGGCACCAGGACTCCCAGCCACGCCGGTGTCAAATGGGTCAACGATCTGATAGCCGATTTGAAGGATTCCGGCATTGCTATCATCAGTGGGTATGCTTATGGCATCGATATTGCCGCACATCGCGCAAGTGTAAGGGAGGGTCTCGAGACTATAGCAGTGCTTGCGGGAGGTCTTGACAATATTTATCCGGCTGTGCACCGGAAATACGTCGAGGAAGTTTGTCATCAGGGATCGATCATCACAGAATCCTTTTCAAGTGTCTTGCCTGACAAACAACGGTTCCCAATGCGCAACAGAATCATCGCTGCCTTATCGGATGGATTGATCGTGGTAGAATCAGGTGTCAAGGGGGGAAGTATCATCACAGCAGAGTTCGCTTTCAGTTATAATAAAAACCTGATGGCAGTACCAGGAAAGCCCGGCGATCTCATGTCAAAGGGCTGCAATGGCCTCATCAAAGCTCAAAAAGCCGCAATGGTAGAGGATAGCACAGACGTCCTGCGCGAGATGGGCTGGGATATGGGCAACAAGAGTGATGGCCGTGCTGTACAGGCTGAACTGTTCAGAGACCTGTCCGACAAGGAACAATCACTGATCAATTACCTGCTGGAGCGAGGTGAAGTATCAGTAGATGAAATCATTAAGAAGCTAGAAATCAGGAATAGCGAACTGGCTTCCATGATCTTGTCATTAACCCTGGATGGTCTGATCATACAGCTTCCGGGTAGCAGATTAGCAATGGGGTGATTACTTCTTGTCGTCGAGTTTCAACCCAAGCTTTGCTGCTACCAATACGCTTACATCTTCTGTCTCATTGACATAAAGCATACTGCCCGCGCTTACATCAAATATAAAGGAATAGCCTTTCTCCTGGCCTACTTCGACAATAGCAGTATTAAGCTTATCAATTACCGGAGCCAAAAGTATTTGTCGTCTTTGGTTGACAACCAATTGAGCTTGTTTTTGGAACTCTGCAATTTTCGCCTGCTCTTCTTGAAGCTCTTGTTCTACCTGAGATTGTCTGATCTTCGTCATTGTACCTTCATTGACTGCCTTAAGCGCATTGTCATAATTACTCCGAAACTTGGTCATCATGGTATCCAGCTCAACCTCCAGAGAGTCGTGCAATGCCGCCAGTACTTTGTCGGTAGCTTGGACTTCGGGCATTTGTTCAAGCATATTACCGGAGTTCATGTGTCCGAATTTTTGCTGACCAAACGAATAAAAAGCGGTGCACAACAACAGTGCAATTATTAGTAACGGATTTTTCAACATAATAAATTTATCAATATTGCCGGACATCGGCATATTTTACAAAAGAATTGAGGTGAGAAGAATATGATTAATCCTTTTTTTCCTTCTCTGACTCTCTCATTCCGGTTTTAATTTCCTCTTCAATGTTGGCCCGGGCAGAATTGAATTCGCGAATGCCTTTTCCAAGACCACGCATCAATTCCGGAATCTTCTTTCCGCCAAATAACAGCAGAAGCGCAAAGAATATCAGAACACCTTCCGGCACTCCCATTCCCAACAACAATAGCGATGATAACATGATTAAAATTTATTTTTATGATATATTTCTTACCCTGTAAAACAATTAACGTTTGCAACGGTAAAAATGGTTAAATACTTTTCTTTATTTTTTCAAACCTATCTCCCTTAACCTTTCATTAAGGTATTCTCCGGCAGTAATTGGCTCAAAGTGAAGTGGGTTATCAGCCGTAACGCAGCTTTCCAAACAAGTCAAGTCCATTTCACTCCTTGGATGAAGGAAGAAAGGAATGGACAATCTCGGCTTATGCCATTCTTCACGCGGCGGGTTGACCACTCGGTGTGTAGTTGAAATCAAATACTTATTGGTCAGTCGCTGTAGCATATCTCCGACATTGACCACGATTTCATCGGCTTGAGGTACGACATCAAGCCATTCGTCCTGCAGATTCAATACCTGGAGTCCGCCGGCAGATGCCCCCACCAACAGGGTAATCAAATTGATATCCTCATGTTGCTCCGACCTGATGGCCGTTTTCGGTTCTTCCGTGATCGGTGGATAGTGTATGGCTCGCAGGATACTGTTTCCATTGTGCACCTTATCTTTAAAATAGTCGGCACCTAATCCAAGAAACTCTCCGATAGCCGATAGCAAATAGTTGCCCGACTTCTCAAACTCGCTATAAAGCTCATCGCCTTTATCCGAAAACTCAAGCATTTCCCCCACCCGTACATTAGCCGGATATTCTTGTTTAATAGGGTCATTATCCCTTACCGTCTGGCCTATTTGAAAGAACTCCTTCAGGTCACCCACCTTGGATTGCTTTGCATGCTCCTTGCCAAAGGCAGTATAGCCTCTTTGACCTGCCAGGCCGGAGATCTCGTATTTTTCTTTGGTGTCCAGCGGTAATGCGAAGAAAGCCTTGGAGTAGGTATAAAAATCATCCACCAGTTGCTTTGGAATCCCATGGTTGATCACTCCAACGAAACCTACCTTGTGGAAGGCATTACCCAATTCTTCCACAAATTCCTTCTTTTCGCTTTCGGTCCCGTGAATGTATTTACTCAGATCGACCAAGGGAATGGCACGTGTACTCATAACAATCGATTTAGGGTGCAAAGATAATAAATAAAGTGGTGCTGATCCCAATCCTATCAACCTTTGAAAATAAAAAAAGGTGGTCGGCAACCCGACCACCTCGTTATTGTTCATCAATACTTCAATTATTTAGTATCCCACCACAATCTTGTAGTAGCTTCATCACCTCCGATTGTAGCACCGGCAGCCTTAGTGTTTGCTGCATTCAATGTGTTTTCAATAACAGGATAAATCAAACGCTTAGGGATGTCAGGAACGTTTGGAGCATCCGGCTTCTTAAGTTGAGGATAGTCCAATCTTCTCCAATCAGTCCAAGCGTCATAGCCTCTGTTGTATAGAGCCAACCACTTTTGAACACCAATTTTTTCTTGCCAAGAACCTCCGGCAGTAGCATAACTTACACCATTCTGAGCGATATAGTCATCTGCACCGTCAGCACCCCAGTAATCGAAAGACGCTTTAATTGCAGTGTTATAGAATTCTTCAGCATTACCTGAAATAAATCCTCTTTCAACAGCTTCAGCAAGTAAGAAATTTACTTCAGCAGCATCCAGAAAATCACCAGGAGCTGTAGGAGAAGAAACCTTAGTACTGATGGTTGAGTTTGCTGAATATTGGCTGGTAAAGCCATATACACCACCCTTGAAAGTACCATCCGCAAGTGGCTTAAAGTATGAAGCACGTCTCGGATCGTTCAAGGTATTCATCAAGTCCACAATAGTATTCGCTGCAACAAAGTCCTGACGAGCACTCAACGGTGGTACATCTGTAGAAAAAGGATTGTTGTTAGGCGAACCACTCAGGTATGGGAATAGTGCATTATCTGCATTGGAAGTAATCAGGTTGCCCAGGTTAGCAGCAGCTTCTCCGACTTTAGTCTTAGCTGTTCCTGCATCAGCATCAGCGATAACCATAGCCAACTTAAGCTTGAGAGAGTTACCAAATTTAACCCACTTGCTCATGTTGCCTTTATACAGAAGATCTGAGCTTCCAAAGCCTCCAGCGTCAGGATTGATTGCTGCCAAAGCAGCATCCAATTTGCTTAGGATATCGGCAGTAACAGTCTTAGCATCGTCGTACTGAGGCAATGTATTGTTGACATCCAATGCTTGAGTGTACGGTATATTACCAAAAGTATTCACCAGGACAGACCAAGCATATACTTCAACTATCTGGATTGCAGCCAGTTTATTAGCTTTCACTTCCGGAACAATAGCATTATCAGCATTGATCAGATTCCTGGCTTCATTCAAGTCAGATAAAGTAGAGCTATACAAAGAGTTCCAAAGAGCCTGAGGAATTGTCCTTGTTGTCATATCGTACCGTGGCTCGTCCAAATACGTTGTCGCGGTTAAATACTGCGCATAGAATCTGAATACGTTGGTATTAACGTTAACGCTATTCATAGCATCCGCAAGGATTTTTGTCGAATAAGCGAACATCGGATCCGGAGCCACCTTGGATGGCGCCTTCGAATTGACGTTGTAATCATCCAGGCTATTGACACAGCTTGTCAATGCCAAGAATGGTATTAAAGCTATTATTAATATTTTTTTCATCATTTTTTTAAAATTTAATGGATTAGAACTTCAATTTAACATTAAATCCAAAGGTTCGAACTGTAGGATATGCACCACCCTGGTGTCCGGATAGGTTACCGGAAGTATAAATATCTTCTGGGTCAGCATATGGCAAGTTTTTGTAAAGAATCCAAAGGTTTCTTCCTGTCAATGAAATATCTGCACCTTTTACAAACTTAGAGTTTGCAAACAGACTTTGGTTAAATGAATAAGTAAGATTCAATTCTCTCAACTTAACAAAAGATGCATCATAGATAAATGCTTCATTAGGATTATTAGCGATACCAAATGGAGTCTCATCAGAGTTGTTAGCATTGACTCTTACGTCATTTTTAGAACCATCTGCTTTTACACCATCAAGTATAAGTCCACCACCATCTTCCAATGTATTTCTTACAGGATTGCCTAAGTCATTCAGACCGGCTGTTTCAGGATACAAACCTGTGTATTGTCCATAAGCCTGGTCGAGAGAGTAAACATCTCCGCCGATCTTAGCAGCAATCAAGAAATTCAAGCTGATATTTTTCCAACGCAACGTAGAACCTACACCACCAAACCAGTCAGGATTGACATTACCCAGTATTTGGTCAGTTTTTGTAGCATAATATCCGCTAGCATTTACAATTCTTTCTCCTTTATCGTTATATGAAAATCCTCTACCCTTAATCACACCAAACGGTTGCCCGGGGATAGCAACGAGGCTGATACCACTTTGGAATGTTCCAAGAACAATCTGCTTTGTGTTTTCATCGTATAGCTCGACAACTTCATTCTTGTTTTTCGCATAATTAAATGTCAATGTCCAATTAAAATCTTTTGTTCTAACCGGAGTAACGTTCAATATTAATTCGTGCCCTTTGTTGTTGACAGAACCTGCATTGACATATCTTGAAGTAAATCCAGTCGCAGCAGTAATTTGAACAGGGATAATCTGATCAAACGTAGTTGCGTCATAGTATGTATATTCTATACCTACTCTATTGTCAAACAAATTAAGATCTATACCAAATTCTGTTGATTTTGTTCTCTCTGGTTTAAGATCCGGATTGTTTTTACGTGCCGGCAAAGAGAAGAATGGTACTGAACCAAATGCAGTCGGTTTGTCATAAACGTCAAATACACTTAATGCAGGAGCGTCGTTACCTACCTGAGTATAAGAAGCTCTCAACTTACCATAGTTCAACCAATCCTGATGCAGTAATTCTGAGAATACAAATCCAAGAGAAACTGATGGATAGAAATAAGTATTGTTTGCTTTAGGCAGGGTTGTAGAACGGTCTCTTCTGAAAGTTCCATCCAGGAACAAATACTTGTTAAACCCGATTGTTGCAGTTGCAAATAGACCATCCACACCTACCGGAACATAAGCTTCACTTGGTGGTGTTGGTGTTTGCAATGAGTTGGCAATAGAATAGAGTCCATCCACTACCAGGTCGGTATTGGTTGATGCAGAGATTTGATACAAATAAGACCTTCTGATGTTGGTACCTGCTGTCACATCCAAAGAGAATGCTTCGGATAAGTCTTTGTTATAGTTAGCAAATACGTCATAGTTGTATTCTTTGTAACTTCTGTTGGTTACTCCATAATATCCAAGGTCAACAGAAGACTTATTGTTTCTTTCTTCTATTTGATCAAAGGAGATATCACCACCTGCTCTTCCAACCAATGAAAGTCCGGGAAGAATGGTATATGTAGCCATGATGTTACCAAAGTATCTGTTCCTAGAGTCTGTAGTATAGTTTTTATACCTTGCAAAGTATGGATTATCCCAATAGATCGGACTTTCTCCGGTAACATCTGCCCAGTTCCAAGTAGCATTTTGCTCATGTAACTCATAAGCTTCTTTCAAGTCATTAACATCGACATTGGTTTGATACCACTGGCGGAACATTGCGTTCGGGTTTTTATTGCCATAACCAACACCTTGACGGCCTGTAGCAGCTTCATTTGTAAAGTTAAAATTAGTACTAATCTTAAATTTAGAACTTGGCTCCAATGATCCACCAAAGCTAAACATGTTTTTAGCCAAATTACTGTTAGGCATAACTCCTTTTTCATCATTTCTTGTATAACCTACTTTGAAAGTGGATGTGTGTCCACCGCCTTCAACACTTATACTTTGATTGCTTGAAAATGCAGTTTCATAGAAATTAGCCACATCTGTAGGAGCGGCTACCCATGGAGTCTTTTGCTTGTAGTGCGGGTTTAGAGGATCAACAGATCTCCAGTCATAAACTAGAAAGTTGGGATCGAATGGTGCTCCATAAGAAGCATCTTCAGTAAATGGAACAAATGGTTGTTCAACTCCCGGAGAAAAGATATCAGAACCAATGAAACCGGAACCGCCATTATAAGAATAAAAATCAGGTCCATAACCCGCTCCGTATTTATCCTGGTGTGTCACAAAAGTAGAGCGATCGATTTTGCCCCAAGACAAGCCTGAATTCAATGTAACTTCAAGTCTGTCTTTTTTACCTTTTTTGGTGGTAATGATGATAACACCATTGGCACCACGGCTACCATAAAGAGCGGCAGCAGCACCTTTCAGTACGGTTATGCTTTCGATATCACTAGGGTTGATATCCGCTGCACTGGAACCGTAGTCATAGCCTTCCCGACCTTGTGCAGTAGTTGAGCTCGTCAATGACTGGTTAGCTGCAGGAACACCATCGATAACGAATAAAGCCTGGTTGTTACCTGTAATAGACTTGTATCCCCTAAGAACAACGTTCGTGGAGCCACCCATTGTATTACCTGTCCTGATATCAAGACCGGCTACTTTACTATTAAGGGCACTTACAAAGTCGTTATTTCTAACAACATTGACTTCATCACCAGATACTTTTTGGGCAGAAACAGAAAGTTCATTTCTCTTTCTTTCCAAACCATATGCGGTTACAACCACTTCGTCCAATAGTCTCTTATCGGCTTCCATGGAAACGGTAACAGTGTTGGATACGCCATCCAATACTACTTCCTTTGTTACATAACCCGTGTAGGAAACTACCAGGGTTGGTTGACCAGAGGGCACTCTGAGACTGAACTTACCGTCAATATCGGTAACAGTTCCATCCTGAGTTCCTTTAATCAAAACACTCGCCCCTACAAGCGGCTCGGATTTTTCATCCATAACCATACCTGAAATGGTCTGTTGTCCGTATGTAACAACAAAACCGAGGACAAGCAAAAATAGCGTAAACATTGTTTTTTTCATGCCTGAACTTTTTGATTATTTAATTAATGAATTACAATATGAATATCAAAAGTAGTAAACTTCACTTATAACATGCATACTTTTTTTGGGATTTTTTTAACAAAATGATTACAATAAATTTAAAAAGGGCTGAAACACAATTAAAAATACTGTTTTTACAAGGGCCCGCAAAACAGATTTATGACACTTAGTGTTAAAATTACAATAACAAAAATTGGGTAATTTTGAAATTTATAAAAATGCCATCCTAAAACACCCCATTGTAAGGCATGAAAATTCTTCTGGTCAATTTTTTGAAAAGAGCATTAATTTGATAATTTCCAATGACTCAATTCCCCTTCGACCCACCAATGGCACCACAGCGCAATGCTTCGCGGCTTCGGGTCAATAATGGCCACTGCCTGTATCATTCCCTCCTTCCTCTAATCAAATAATGTTCCGGATGTGCAAGCCGATCCTTGTACATCTGTATCGCATTGGAATATCCAAAATACATCGCATCCACAATCAATGCGTGACCGATGGAGACCTCCTGAAGATGAGGCATGTGATGCTTGTAGAAAGCCAGATTCTTCAGGTTAAGGTCATGGCCGGCATTGACGCCCAATCCGATATCCAACGCTCGTCGTGAGGTATCCGTATGCGCCTGTATGCCACCATCGCCATCTTTGTCAAAGTGATGGGCATACGGTCCGGTATATAGTTCTATCCTGTCGCCTCCCACAGCCTGCGCCTTATCGGCATTGTCGGGATGAGCCTCCACAAACAAAGACACCCTTATTCCTGCATCCTTGAATACAGGAATGATTTCCTTCAGTAAAGTGCTATGCTTTTCAAAATCCCATCCATGATCGGAAGTCAACGCATCCGGCGAATCAGGCACCAAAGTTACCTGATCGGCTTTATTATCCACTACAAGACGGATAAATTCCTCCGCCGGATAACCCTCGATATTCAATTCGGTACGGATTCGAGCCCGCAGAACAGGAATATCGTCATATCTGATATGGCGCTGGTCAGGTCTTGGGTGAACCGTTATGCCCTCTGCTCCATAATCTTCCAGATCAAGACACATCTCCAGCAAGTTGGGATAATCTGCACCTCTTGAATTGCGCACAAGTGCTATCTTATTGACATTAACGCTTAGTTTGGTATGCATTGGATATCATTTTATAGGGCGAATTTGATAAAATTATTCGTTTCGAGTGTAGAATTATCATTTCAGGCATCCTACCTTTCGGCATATAGGCCTTACCTGATCAACGCCTCTGCCCGGTGTATGGCAATCCGATTCTTTAACTCCTGCCACCTTGCACCCATCAGCTTGTTCATTCCTTTGTCCACAACAAAATGAGTGGCTATATTGGCTGCTCCCCTTATCCGGCGCCTGATACTTTCATTGGCACGCAAGGAAATACTATAGCCGCCTTCGATATATTCGATATAATACCAGTATCCGGATGGAATAAACAGCGTCTCACCCGGATTGAGGATCACTTCCGCTCCCTTAACCAACCTGAGCGCAGGGTATCTCTCGTAGTCAGGATTATTGATGTCGATATAACTGGCGACTGTATATGGGAGTTGATAGATCAATCTGCTCTGATCCTGTGAGAACAACACCACTCTTTTACGGCCGTGAATCTGATTGAGGAAGACATGGCTCAGGTCGATATCATAATGCATTGCTACCCGGCTACCCTTTCCTCCAAAATACATAAATGGAAAATCATTGTAGAACCCATCCGTTATATTGGGCAAACTAAAATCCCGTCGCAGTTCAGGGGCATGCTTGAAGATGTTGAACAGGAAAAGCCGAAGGTCGCAGGGCTCCGGGCTGACCAACATGTCGAGAAATTCTCCGAATGGCATGTGATTGTTCGGTTCCACATAACCCTCACCCACGCGGGTACGACTGCCGGAATATACCGAAACCTTCAGGGTACCATACTTTTGCTTAAAGCTTTCGACCGACCAGTTGTGCAATGCCGGCCAATCCTTGGTCAAATCGGTAAACACCACCGGCCTGAGTGGCTTGAGATAATTTTCAATGAATGAAGCTCGATCTAGACCGGTTACTTTTTCCAGGTTTGAAATCTGCATCATAAAAATTTTGTCTTTTTTGCCGTACTCAAGGCTCACAGTCGCCTATCCCGGAAAAACCTCCCGCCATCGCAAAACACCGCCAACCACATTTCTTACATTGGTATATCCGGAATTTGTCAAAGCCTCAACTGCCATACCGCTTCGACTACCACTTCTGCAATGAATGACTATTTCATCACCCTTATATTCGTCCAGGATGTGAATATTGTTGAGAAAATCTCCCAGAGGGATCAACTTCGCCCCCAGATTGAATTCTTCATATTCATACGGCTCCCTGACATCGATAAAAATAAAGTCTTCTCCGGCGTCCAGCCTGGCTTTGAGCTCTTCTACGCTTATTTCCTTCATAATAATTCGTTATATATAATATATGTCGTGTATATGCATTCTGCGCAAATCGCACGACCCTTTCATTTTACAAATTTACATTTACCTATAGAATTGCTGAAATAAAATTATGATTTAAATCCAGTTTGTCGCTTTGGGCCTCCGATATCCGGTGTAATTCATATTTCGGTTATATTTGATAAAATTTTTGATAGAAATGGACTACCCGACTATTTTGAGCGAAATATATACGGCTGGCAAGGCTATGGAAGACACCGGTGCTGTTGCGACCTATATTCCGGAGCTTGGAACCATCGACCCGGACAAGTTTGGCATCTATCTGTTGACACTGAACCGGGAGGGATGCGGTATCGGCGATGATAAGGAGAGATTCTCCATTCAGAGTATTTCAAAAGTATTCACTGTCTCGATGGCCATCAAAATTCTCGGTGAATCCATCTGGGACCGCGTCGGCGTAGAACCATCCGGCAGCTCTTTCAATTCGATGGTTCAGCTCGAATATGAAAAAGGCAGGCCGCGCAATCCATTGATCAATCCCGGGGCATTAGTGATTGCCGATATCCTGGTCAGCCACCTGAAGAATCCCAAGGAAGAATTGCTTGACTTTGTAAGAATGGTCTCCGGCTATGATTCCATTACATTCGACGAGAATGTGGCCGCCTCCGAAAAAAAGACCGGCTTCAGAAATGCCGCCATGGCCAACCTCCTGAAGGCTTTCAACAATCTGGACAATGACATCGATACGGTGCTGGACTTTTATTTTCACCAGTGTAGTATCGCTATGTCCTGCAAAGAGCTGGCAAGTGCCTTTTTCTACTTTGCCAACCAAGGCTATACTTATGACAATGCTATTCAGGTTCTCTCGGAAAGTCAGGTCAAGAGGCTTAATGCGCTGATGCAGACTTGCGGCTTCTATGACGAATCCGGAGAATTTGCCTATAAGGTGGGCTTGCCAGGAAAGAGTGGCGTTGGCGGCGGCATCATCGCTATACATCCCGGAAGATATACGGTGGCGACCTGGAGTCCCCGCCTGAATGCCAGGGGTAACTCCGCCCGGGGGATGAAGGCTTTGGAGATGTTGACGACATTTACCGCCGAATCGATTTTTTGAGACATCCAGCTTTGGCAAAAAAAGAGAACTCGCCGGCCTCTCGTTAAAAAAGATTTGTTTTAGTAACTATTTAATCAAGCATTCGGTTATATTTGTATAGTAACAAACATAATTATCAATCTCAATTTCGATCTCATGAAGACAATACTTGTCCCTACGGATTTTAGTGAAACTGCCGAAAAAGCATTGGGCGTCGCCGCACAAATAGGCAACCTGCAACAATCCCAACTGGTACTGATGCACACTTCATTGCCCACAGAAGGGGTCAATAGCAATGTCTATGCAGCAATCTATATCCATGAATATCTGGAGACAAAGCGTAAGAACCTGAACCTGCTGGCTGATAAAGTCCGCGAAGGTGGTTATAAGGGGGAAATAAAGACCGACAACAAGGTTGACTTTACAGCACCCTCCATTGTTGGCGCAGCAGAGGAGTTCAACGCCGATCTGGTGGTGATGGGCTCTACCGGTGCAAGTGGGCTTACTGGAGTCTTTTTGGGGAGCATCGCAGGCGGCGTACTGTCAAAGATAGAGCGCCCTTTGTTTTTGATCACTCGGGATTTTACTCTTCCGGAGAGCGGCGATCTGCTGATTGGAACGGACTACAAGACAAAGCCTGACAAGAATTCTCTGGAAATCCTGCGCTTCTTTAAGGAAAAGCTCAACTTCAAATTGAATCTCATTCATATCTCTCACGGCGAAGATGTCACAATCGACAAGGATACCTTCATAGACAGTAATTTCGAGGGAATCATTGATGCCCATGTTGACGTTCCCGGCCCAAAGGTAGAGGGTGCGCTGATGAAGATAAAGGAAAAATACCAAAATGCCGTGCTGTGCACCATCACCAGAAAGAGGAGTTGGTTTGAAAGCTTGTTTTCCCACAGTGTTTCCAGATCATTGACCCACTACTCCGACATACCGTTGTTGTGCCTTCAGTCTCAGTGATGTGAGTGCAGGATAGGTCTGTACACGTCCGTGCAATCTGCGACATAGAGAATATGGATCAGTAAGGTCCTGGCTGAATTTCCGTATTTGGTTAAATAAAACATAAAAAACTTGTGGCAAAGCATTTGATGTATATCTTCGCCATATATAATCGAATTACCAAAATTTAGCTTTCATGAAAAAACTTATTCTATTCTTTCTTATCGCCGGCACAACGCTGCAAGGTCAAAACATGACCCCAACATACAGGCATGAACTGAAGCTCAACGCACTTAATCTGGTTCTCGGCAATCCCGAACTAAACTATGAATACCTTCTCAACAGCAATTCAGGAGTCGGATTTTATGTCAATGGCAATATCGACCATAACCATATATGGCCTTATACATATATGGCTGGGTTAAATTACCGGTTGTATGTAGGCGGAAAATACGCAAGTGGTTTTTTCTTCGAGGGCGGAGTCAACGCTATCGGCATTGAGGATTACGACGGATATAAGGAAGCAGAAAGAATCAATGGATGGGGGCCGTCTTTTGCCATCGGCGGTAAATTCCTGATAAAAAACACCATCATCCTTGAATTTTTTGGCGGATTAGGCCGGAATTTCAACACACATGAGGATCGTTATGGCTATGATAATCCTGTCTTCCCCAGGTGGGGTGTTTCTGTAGGGAAAAGGTTCTGACAACGCATTCCACTTATTTTGTTCTATTATTTGGATATACAAGGTACCAGAGTCCGGGTAGAGATCCGGCATGGTACATCCCGGAATATAAGGATGTCTTATAGGGATAATGTTGCAAGGCTGTCCATCCCCAAAGGAATCCGCGAAAATGATCTGGTCCGGGCAAAAGACAGGCTGCACGAGTGGTTGAGCAAACTTGCCTTAGACAAGCCGAATCTCTTTGTTCCGGAATCGAATGGCGCCTTGACCGGGCAGGAAATCACACTGATAGGCAGGCAATATCATTTAAGGTTTATCCCTGTACGTGCCAATCGGATTACCGGCCGCCGAAAGGATGGAGTAATCACCGTAGAAGCTCCGGATGAATTCCTGAGCGATCGGACTCAGGTGTCAGATGCTGTACCCAGATTGATCAACAAGATCTTCGCCTATGATATGGACCAAAGGGTGAGAGACATCAACCAGCGAACCATCAATGCCAATATCGGCCGCGTAAGTCTCAAAAGCGTTGTTTCTCGTTGGGGATCCTGCACCCATGAAAATAACATCATGATTTCCAATCGATTATTACTTGCACCGACCGAAATTCTGGATCACGTCATCATCCACGAGCTGGCTCATACGGTGCACCGTGACCATTCGAGGCAGTTTTGGCGCGTTGTCGCTCAATACGATTCCCACATGAAGGAGCACAATGCCTGGCTCAAGCTCCATGGACACACTCTAAAATATTGACTTTCTGTATATTATAGGCCAAGTGATAATTTTTATCATACTATTCACATAGGTGTATCGAGCGTATCGGCATCATGCAGAAACCGACATCTTCTGGACTTCAGATCGGCCATAGCCTCCAATTAGGTGTCGTATAACTCAAAATTTTAGTTCGCCACCTCCTAAAGTAGCTATTGATTATACCATAAAACAAAAATTCATAGTCCGATAATAGGATTTTTTTCTCCGGTCACAAAATTTTATTTACAAATAATAAGTTTTTAAATAACTTGTAATTAGTTGATAATTATATGGTTTGAGGCAAATTGGCAAAATAATCAATTTTGTTGAAATTTATTTTACATAAAATATTTTGTTTAGTTGTAATCAAAAAAATATATTTGCTTCTCATTCTAAGTTTTAAAATATCATTGTAAAAATTAAAAAAGATTTAACATGGCAAACGCACCTAAGCAGAACGAAAAGAACACTAAATCCGGTTCTATACTGCCCTTCATTGTTATTCCGTTGGCTTTTGTGATTGGAATTATCCTGTACAAATATGTATTTGGCGCAGCCAGCCACTTCAAAGGCGGCAATCATGACAACGATCCCCTACCCGGTGACTACTTGGGTGTAATTTACAAAGGTGGTTTTATTGTACCTATTCTTATAGGTCTGTTGTTTATTACCATCACATTCTCCATTGAGAGATTTATTACCATTATGCGGGCTGCTGGCACCGGACCGGTGGACAAGTTTGTACGCAATGTACAGTATTCCTTGTCTAAAGGAGATGTTCAGGGAGCCATATCCGCTTGTGACAAGCAAAAGGGCTCAGTCGGCAACGTCATCAGGTCGGGACTTTCAACGTATAACAAAATGGCCTCTGAGACCACTATGACCAAGGAACAGAGGATAGCTGCCATTCAAAAGGAATTGGAAGAAGCGACATCACTTGAGCTCCCAAGCCTTGAACAAAACCTGCCTATCATTGCTACTATTGCGACAATAGCAACTTTGATCGGTCTGATCGGAACGGTATTGGGTATGATTCGAGCCTTTGCAGGTATGGCCACCAGCGGTGCACCGGATGCTTCAGCATTGGCTACAGGTATTTCCGAGGCGTTGATCAATACAGCTTTGGGTATTACCACTTCCGCTATAGCAATTGTGTCCTATAGTTACTTTACTACAAGAATTGACAGTATGACTTATCGTATCGATGAGGCAGGCTACAGTATGCAACAACAGTTCAGTTCTCAATATTGATAGAGACCTGATCCCGGTTAGAGCGACAATTCTTATAACTAAAAAAATATTGAATAATGCCTAAGCATAAAATTGCGAGAAAAAGTACAGCGGTGGATATGACGGCCATGTGTGACGTTTCTTTCCTGCTTCTGACTTTCTTTATGTTGGCTACCAAATTTAAGCCGCCTGATCCAGTAGAAGTGGTCACTCCGGCTTCTATTTCGGATACAAAGGTTGCAGAAACCAACCTGATCATGATTACCATCGATAAGAATGGCAGAGTCTTCTTCGACATGGACGGTATCCCGACCAAGTTGGATTTGATCAATCAGATCAATGACAATATGAAGCTCGGCCTGACAGACGAAGAAAAGAAAAATTTCGCACTGAGTTCAGGAGTAGGAGTTCCATTCAACCAGCTTAAAGCACTGTTGAAATTACCTCCAAACGAACAAAGGACATTCAATTCTACCGGAATACCGGTCGATACGACTTTGACCGACTCCAACGAACTATTCAAGTGGGTCGCTTACGGACGATTGTCTAATCCTGAGGCTAGATTATCCGTCAAGGGCGATGGCTCTGTCAAATATCCGGTCGTCAAGGCTGTGTTTGCAACTCTGGCCAACAAAAAAATCCAGGGTAACAAGTTCTACGCCGTGACAAGCTTGAAGGCCAATCCTAATAAAAAAGAGGAAGAGCCGGAAAAAACAAACTAAATAATTAATCTGTGTAAAATAACCAAATAGTTATGGCACAAATGGATACCGCCGATTCCGGCGGAGGAAAAAAGAAAGGCGGTAGTAAAACCAAAAAGATGTCAACACGTGTGGACTTGACACCTATGGTGGACTTGGCCTTCCTGCTGATAACATTCTTCATGCTCACCACAACAATGAATAAGCCTCAGGCTATGCAGATCAATATGCCGGTGGAAAGGAATCCAGAAGATCCACCACCACCGGAAGTACCTGCAGCCAAAGTGCTCACATTGATATTGGGTACAAATAATGTCATCTGGTACTATGAAGGCCTAGACAGTCCGGAAATAAAAAATACGGACTATACCGACATCAGAAACATAATCCTGGACAAAAAGAAGAGTGTTGAAGCTTCTGTCCGACCCGATGATAAGATCAAATCCGTCGTCGTAATCATCAAGCCGACAGACGATGCCAACTACAAGAATATAATCGACATGTTGGACGAAATGGCTATAGATGAAATAGGCACCTATACTATGGTACCGGTGACTCCACAGGAATTGGCTCTTATAGATAAATTTAAAAACGCAGGTGGCACGCCGCCTCCGGCAAATTAAAATTTATAACGTAAAAAATAGTTGTAAAATGAAATTATATAACTTAGTTTTGCGTTATACAAACAAAAAGGCGTCATGAGAAGTGAAGATATTTTAAAATCGGACATGCTCGACATCATCTTTGATGGTCGTAATAAAGAATACGGAGCTTATGATCTGCGGCGACGATACCCCAAGTTTTTGGGACGTGCCCTGCTTATCTGCGTGCTTTTAGTAACACTGATACTGGGATATTCCTTTGTAAAAGAGAGATTCGCCGGTATATTTGAAAAGGAAGTACAAGTGGAAGCCAATTTGGCTGACCTTGAAGCTCCACCTCCCATGGAGGAGAATGAGCCACCTCCACCGCCGGAAACAGCACCGCCACCACCGCCTGAGAGAGCATCCGTACAGTACGTACCTCCTGTGGTTAAGGAAGTAGTTGCTCAAGAAGCAGAGATAGCGACTGTTGAAGAGCTGAAGGATAAAGACCCAGGTACAAAGACTGTAGAAGGAGATCCAAACGCAAAAGTTGTCATAGACACTAAGGCAGATGCCGCGCCGGGACTTTTCGAGTCTTCCGAAAAAAAGGTTGTTGCAAAGGTGGAAGATGATAACAAAATTTTCACCGTCGTAGAACAACAGCCTGAATTCCCTGGAGGTATCGGTGCCATGTACAAATGGATTGGAGAAAACCTGAAATATCCTTCCGAAGCACGTAACAACGGCCTTCAAGGTAAGGTTATCCTCCAGTTTACCGTTGAAAAAGACGGCTCTATTGCAAGTGTCAAGGTCGTCAGAGACGGTGTTGGAGGTGGGGCCGGCGATGAAGCGGTCAGGGTCGTGAAGAAAATGCCGGCTTGGAAGCCCGGAAAGCAAAATGGTAAGACAGTACGTGTCCAATATACTTTACCGGTAACTTTCAAGTTGGAGGGAGAATAACATTTCTGTTAAAATAATTATAAGAAAATAGCAATATGGAATTCTTCCCTGTTGCTATTTTGTTTTTACAATAAATTGATAAATTGACAAAACCAACAAATCCAATCAATCAATCTTTTCAACTATTGGCTACTGTGCTGGCGTTGACGGTTGGAGTATTCTTCACCGGGCTTGGTATAGCCATCCTGACCGATATCATTGCGATACCGAACGACGATGGGCCGATCATGAAAATATTCGGAGGACTGTTGGTGATATACGGCATATTCAGGTTGTTTAGGGTGTATTTTAAATATAAATCCAATCGGGAAGTATAAAATGAAAGCAACAATAAAGTCAGCGATCGGTGTCCTAGCTTTGAGCATTCTGTTTTCATGCAATCAAGCACCTACCGACCAATACAAGGACACCCCTACTTCAGGTCAGGCGCATATCGCAGGTGACTCCCTGTACAAATCCATGGTGGACAGCGAAATTCAAATATTCACCAATGACTACAAAAAAGCATCCCTCACCGTGGACTATATGTCTGAAGCCCTTGCCCTCAAAGCCTTCCTGAATGATAGTGTTGATGGCATCGTAATAGGCAGGGAGTTGACCGATTCAGAGACCAGGATATTCAAGGATAAGAAAAAATATGATCCAAAAACCGTAAGACTCGCTACTGATGCAGTTGCGGTCATCGTCCATCCGGCCAATAAGGCAGATGACTTACCTATGGACCTCCTGCGAAACATACTCAATGGAACCACAACTGATTGGGGCGATGGCAGGAAAATAGAAGTATTGATAGATAATGAGGGCAGCGGAATCATTTCTTTCCTGAGGGATTCGGTGATGGCCGGTAGTTCCTTTGGAAAAAATGTCTTTACCTTGCCGAAGGGCATTACCATGATAGATTACGTGGCAAGTCACCCCAATGCGATGGGCTTTGTCGGTGTCAACCAGATTACCAGCTTTGATGGAGATGCCAATCAGGTATTCCCGGAAAAAATAAAGCCTCTGGCTATTGCAAAAATCGCCGGGCAAAAAAGCTACAAACCATATCAGGCCTATGTCGCATCACGCAATTACCCGTTGTTGAGATTTACTAATTTCATTTTTGATGAATCACACAACGGACTTACCAGCGGATTTGCTACCTTTATGGCTTCTGATAAAGGGCAGCGTATCATCCTCAAAGATGGACTTGTGCCTGCCAATTCACCGATCAGATTGATTCAGGTGAATACTTCAGCAAATGATATTAATTCCAGATAAAATCAATAAACGATGCAAAAAATGATGTTTAGAAAATTCAGCTTACTTGGCTTCATGTTCTTGTTGTTCAGTGTGGCAAATGCCCAAGAAATTGAAACCGCCTACAAACAACTTTCCTATGGAAATGCAGGTGAAGCGGTCAATACAGCTAAGTCCATCGTCAATGCTGATCCCGCCAATTTGGCTAACAAGTTTTCGTTGTACAGCCTGCTCAATGCTGCAGAAAAATATGACGAAGCCTCAAAGTTACTGTCTGAAATAAAATCTGCTGATGAAAGCGGACCTTATGGAAAGACGGCTGATGTCTTGATGAAATTGGATCAGGGAGCAAATCCTGATGATCTTGTCGTAGAAATCGATAAGGCAATCAGAAAGGGGAAAAAGATGAAAGGATTTCTCTATCGTACGGTGGGAGAATATTTCCTGTTCAATAAAAAGCCCAATCCAACAAAGGCGATCAACTACATCAAAACGGCCATCGATGAGTATGGATTGAAGAATGCTTCTACCAGAATGCTCCTGGGAGATGCCTACAACCTGAAGAACGACGCCGGTAATGCTGTAACCAATTACGAATATGCCATGGATATGGACCCTACCAATGCAGTCCCACATTACAAGATCGGTACAGCCTATATCAGAGCCAAAAGATATGAATTTGGCGTGCCTGAACTGAGAAAGGCCATCGAAACGGACCCTACCTATGCATTGGCATACAAGGATTTGGGGAAATACTATTACGATGTGGACAAATATGATGAGGCCAAAGATAATTACGGCAAATACATACAAATGGTGAAGACTCCTACTTTGGCTGAGAGAGTTCAATATGCCAATATCCTCTTCCTGAACAAGGACTATAAAGAAGCCATTCCTTTGCTAGTACAGGCACGTAGTGAAGACAGCTCCAATAAATATCCGAATGTGCTAAGAATGCTCGGTTATGCATATCATGAGACCGGTGACGATAGTAAAGCCATCAACTCTCTTAACAGCTTCCTTGAAAACCGGGATACGACCAAAATATTGAGCCAGGACTATCTTTATCTCGGCAAAATCCAGGCAAAGCTTGGACAGGACAGCCTTTCAAGATTGAATTATCTTCAGGCATTCCAGATGGATTCAACACTGGATGGCGAGATCAAGATTATTGCTGACACACTGTTTAATCAAAAGAAATATAATGAAGCCGGAATGCTGTATATGGCAGTGGCACAATCCTCCAATCTGGCGGCCGATTACTTCTATGCGACAAGAGCTGATTACCTTGGTGGAAACTATACGCGAGGTATAGAAAGCGCCCAGGGCATCATCAATAAGTTGCCCAATGAAGTAGAAGGGTATCTGTGGAAAGCGCGGCATGCGGCCTTATTGGACACGGTAAACAAAGGCGCTGCTGCCATTGAACCATACCTTCAGGTTGTCGAAAAGGGCAAGGTTGATCCGGCTAAGTTTAATAAGCAAATGCTCGAGGCGCTCAATTGGCTGACTGTGTATTACATCAATGTGAAGGCTGATTATGCAAAAGCGCAAGAATACAATGACGAGGCACTTGAAGTCGATGCAAATAACGACCAGGTGATGAAGCTTTTCAACTTCCTGCTCGATGCAGCGAAACCTAAATCAGGCAAGAAATAATCGCAAGACAAGCGATTGTGTCTTCAAAGTATATAAAAGGCGGCTTAAGGTCGCCTTTTTTTGTTTGTAAAACTTGCATCAAGATGTTTCAATTTTAAGAAATACAATAGCCCAAAACAAACCATTGTCAATGAATCAAATAAATTGGGAATTCTGTTTTACATTGCTCAGTGTCGTGACATGAGTGTATCCCGATACTTCGTCGGCGACATCTCCATGATATCTCGGAAGACACGATTGAAGGTCACTGCATTATTGAAGCCACATTGGTAGGCGACATTCGAAATAGCCCGATTCTTGTCGGATAACAGCAACCTACATGCCTCGTTGACCCTGATTTCGTTGACAAAGCGGGTAAAAGTTTTGAGCGTGTGTTTCTTGAAATAGCGGCAGAAAGCCTGAGGTGTCATGTATGCAATCCCGGCAATTTCTTCCAATGAGATTTCTCGCATAAAATGTCGCATGGTGAATTGATAGATGTCATCCATACGCCTTCCTTCCATCTCCGAATATTTGGAGACCTTCGCATTGGAGAGGGTCAGCCATCGCTTGTCATCAACCAAATATTGCAACATTCGTATAAAGTGCACCAGCCTGCCTGAAGAATCTGCATTTTGTACCTGCCGGAAATGATGTTCTATCAACCTTGTATCGGGATGAATCATCTTAAGTCCTGTAGATGTATATTCCAGCCACTTGACAATAGCAGCCATTTCGGGCAATTCAAACAACGGCCCGATGTTGCCTTGCGGTGCAAAAAATAGATTCAGTGTATGGATTCCGCTTTTGCGCGGTGGTTTCACAGTCTTTTCATCATCCCTGAACAGATGCGGCTGACCAGATCCCAATATGAAAAAATCGCCCTTCGTAAAAGTATGTATCCTGTTATCAACCACCAATGTCCCCGAACCCTTGAGGATCAAAGTCAGCTGAATTTCCTGATGACGATGCAGGTGTCCGTAAAATCGGGGCAATATATCTTCCTGAAAATGGAAGCTTCTGGTATCCAGCTTAGGTATTGTAAACGGAATAACACGCATAAACGAATTTTAACCACAAGATAGACATTATTGTGTATTTGTGGTTAAAATCTGTTTATAGTAATTAGAATTTGTTCATTCTCTGATTCTTCTTTACCAGCGTCAGATGTAATCAAATAACACGTAACTATTCACCTCAAATTGAAAAGATCCTTCTAAATGCTATTATTTAGCTGAGCTCCGGAATTTATTTTTAACCACAAAATCATATTACGTAACACAAAAAGCCTTTCTTTTCTATCTCCTCGGACAGCCGGGAAAGGAATGGTAAAAAAAGAAGACGCGCACTCTTTCTTATCAGTTGAATAGTTACAATAACACGACACCACTCAACTACATTGCCGGACCATCATATTTTCTCCATGATAAATTTGGTCATGGCACTATACAAGTGCATCGTTGCCCCTTCGCTGTAAATACCGTGATTGCTGTTGGGATACATGTGGAATTCAAACTGCTTGCCGGCTTTGATTAGAGCACGGTTCATCTCCACGCTATTCTGGAAATGTACGTTATCATCAGCGATACCGTGTGCAAGGAAGTAATTGCCCTTGAGCCGATCAGCGAAGTATATCGGGCTGTTGTCCTTGAATCCATCCGGATTTTCCTTATAGGTACGCATATATCGCTCAGTATAGATGGAATCATACCACTTCCAGTTGGTAACCGGAGCAACCGCCAATGCCGCTTTGAACACTTCATTGCCTTTCAGCAGACAGAGTGAAGACATATATCCACCGTATGACCAGCCGAAAATACCGATCCGGCCCGCATCAACATATTGCAGAGAGCCGAGGTATTTTGCCGCTTCTATCTGGTCAATCACCTCATAATGTCCCAGCTGCATATAAGTCATTTTTCGGAATTCCTCACCTCGTCCGCCGGTGCCGCGATTGTCAACACACGCGATTATGTATCCACTTTCAGCAATCATCTTGAACCACCAGGCCTGACTACCACCCCAGCGGTCAACTACCTGCTGGCTTCCGGGCCCGCCATATAGATACATGAATACAGGATACTTCTTATTCGGGTCAAAGTTGCTCGGTTTGATCTGATAACCATTGAGCTGAACGCCTTCGCTTGTAGTGAAGGAGAAGAATTCCGCCTTTCCTGCCTTGTATTCCTTAAATTTTTCGATTGCCGCCTGATTATCTTCCAGCACACGGACAAGCTTATTCTTTTTATCGTACAAGGTCCAGCTGGTAGGTGTATTGATATTGGAATAAGACAGTGTCATATACTCATAAGTAGGAGAAAACTGAGCAGAATTGCTACCATCCTTGATCGAGAGCTTTACTGGTTTCTTTCCATCCAGGCTGACCTTATATACTTCCCGCTGCATCGGAGTAGGTGCGATAATCTGATAGTACAAGGTCTTGGTATTTTCATCGTATCCGTATATGTCGGAAAGGTCATAATTGGCCTGTGTGATACCATTGATGCGCTTGCCCATCATATCATACAGGAAAGCCTGGTAGAAGCCACCTTTGTCGCTTACCCAAATGAAGTGCTTGCCATCATTAAGGAAGGTCAGGTAATCATTGATCTCGATATAGTATTTATTGTCTTCTGTCATCAAGATGGACGTCTTGCCACTGTTGGCGTCAGCAAGAAGCAGGTCGAGATGGTTCTGATGACGATTCATCTTGAAAACGCACAACTTATCCGGATCGCGTGTCCATTTGATGCGCGGATAATATACTTCCTTGTCCGGTGTCTGGTCGATTGTGACTGTATTCCGGGTATCCAGGTTGTATATCTTGACCTCGAGGGTTGAGTTATCCTCTCCTACTTTCGGATATTTGAAAGTAAAAGGAATTGGATACATCTCATCCCGATAATAATCCATGGTGAATTCCGGTACCTTGGATTCGTCAAAGCGGAGGAAGCCAATCTTCCTGCTGTCCGGCGACCATTCGAAAGCTTTAGTAAAGCTGAACTCCTCCTCATAGACCCAGTCACACATGCCGTTGATGATATAATTCCATTTACCATCAGTGGTTACCTGTTTGGTGGTGTTGGTAGCCAGATCCATATAATACAGATTGTTTTCATGGGTAAAGCCTACCTTCATACCATCTGGCGAAAATGTCGGATTGCTGATTGGCTTACCGTCAAACACAACTATTCCACTGCCTTTCTTCTTGTCAAAAACATAGGTCTTGCCTTTGGAGCTGTGCCTGAAAATTTTCTCGGAGCCAGTAACGATAAGCAACTTGGTTTCATCATCACTGAATTGGTAGGATTCAATTCCGGCACTGTTGTCACCTGTCATGGCACCCAATTGTTCACTACTGATATACGTACCCATATTTTTACCATCCACCACATTATTGATTTCCAGGGCATCTCCCTTGTTGATGATATAGGATTTTCCATCCTTCATATAAGCAAATCCGGGCATACTCTTGGTCCAGAAAGCCCCTTTTCTGAAGATATCATTGAGGTCAAATGTTTTCTGACCTTGTCCGATCAAAGTTGCTGCAGAAGTGACTGCCAGAAATAAAAACAGTAATTTTTTCACTTGAAATGTCAATTTTGATTATCAATGTTAAAAATAGGAAATCGCCTGTAATATAAAAAGAATTATCGATAAAGGATTTTCTGAACAGGCTAAAGTGAAATTTTTGACAGATTAAAGTAAGAGGAAAGAAATTGGGTCAATTTTGGGTCGAGTAAATAGTTACGAAAAGTTGAATGATTTCGGACTAAATGATGCCAAACGTCGAAAGAATGGTGTCTTTCATCCGAAAAGGGAATTTTTTATGTCTTGAAAGTGTTTTTTGAAAAAATCTATTGACATTAATCTAAAAGAAAATGAAACGTTCAGTTGTTGTTCTAATTGTAGTTGCAGTGATTGCACTGATAGCCTATTCTTCATTCAAGGGTAGTTATAATGGCATGGTAACCAAGGAGGAGGCCGTGGAATCCGCCTGGTCACAGGTTGAAAACGTATATCAGCGCCGTGCCGATCTGATACCCAACCTCGTCAATGTCGTTAAGGGCGCAGCCAATTTCGAAAAGGAAACCCTTACCGGAGTTGTTGAAGCTCGATCCAAAGCGACCCAGATCACTGTTGACCCGAAAAACCTGACTCCCGAGAAGATTCAAGAATTTCAGGCAGCTCAGGGCGAATTGTCCCAGGCATTGGGAAGACTCTTGATGATCACCGAAAATTATCCGGATCTAAAGGCCAATCAGAACTTCAGGGATCTGCAAGTCCAGCTGGAGGGCACTGAAAACAGGATAACTCAGGAAAGGCGTAAATTCAATGAAGTAGTGCAGGAATTCAACACCTATATCAGGCAATTCCCGAGAAATCTAATCGCGGGTATGTTTGGATTTGAAAAGAAAGGATATTTTGAAGCTGACAAAGGTGCTGAAAAGGCGCCGACGGTGGATTTCAACTGATATTCCACCAACAAACACGGCACGCCATCATGTCCAGATTATTCAATCCTGACCAGGAGAAACGCATCCTTGAAAGCATAGCTCAGCTGGAACGCAATTCCACGGGAGAGCTTCGCATCTTTGTAGAGGATAAATGCAATGGAAATCTCCATAGCCGGGTCATGGAGATATTTGCCAATCACGGTATGCAGAATACGGCAAACAGGAATGCCGTCTTGATATACATTGCCGTGAGGTCGAGGAGGGTCTATATCTGGGGAGATGAAGGAATCCACGCCAAAGCCGGCCAATCGTTGTGGGATCAGATCCTGATTGATCTGGTAGCAGATTTCAAGGATGGTATGTATGAGACCGGTGTCATCAGGGCGATTGATGCCATCGGAGTCAAACTGGCTGAATATTTTCCGCCGGACGGCTCTGAAGGGAATAATGAGTTGCCGGATGATATCATCTATGGATTTTAAAAGACATCGTCAATGGCGTCAGAAATGAAGAAATTTCAAAGAATACTTTTAGCGGCCTTGTCCCTTGTATTTTCCTTTTCGGCCTTGGTGGCCGCTGAGGATCCGGGTCTGTTCCCGGCCAAGCCTGAGCCTGCAGTATATGTACATGATTATTCCCATTGGTTGACCGGAGAGCAGGCCAATACACTGGAGCAACAGTTACGGGCCATGCACGACACGACATCGTCTCAGATCGTAGTGATGATCAGGCCCGATATTGGTGATTATGATCGTGTGACCTATGCTACCGAGCTGGGCAATCGGTGGGGAATCGGCCGGAGCGACAAGGATAACGGTGTGGTCATGCTCATCGTTACGGAAGGGAGCCAGCGGGGCATCTTCATATCGCCCGGATACGGTCTTGAGGGAGCGCTTACCGACCTGCAGGCCACCCAGATCGCCCGAGATATGGTACCTTACTTCAGGGATGGCAATTATTACGACGGTGTGCAGTATGGCGTGTCTTCCGTCATTTCGGCCATCCACGGAGAATATACCGGCGATTCAGCTTCAGGCGCTCAGGAATCCGACGATGGGTGGATCGTCTTGGCTATATTTTTAGGCATTATATTCCTGATGATATTCTTTAGCGCTTTTGTCAAGTACGATACGCAGGACATATCAGGTACAGGCTCATTCGGAAGTGGATCACGAAGGCGCTCATCCGGTGGTTGGTATGGCGGTGGCAGCTGGGGAGGTGGCAGTTGGGGCGGCGGATCTTCCTCAGGAGGTGGCTGGGGTGGTGGAGGCTTCGGCGGCGGCGGATTTGGCGGCGGCGGCGGCGGAGCCAGTTGGTAAGGACAGATACATAGTTAAATATTGAATATTATTTCTATCGAAGCTACGCAGCCTGGTCATTCCTCCAATTGATAGGAATTTACAGACTTTGAAATCTCCGGCTATGAATTTGACAGGTTTTTATAGGACTGCATTGTAACTATTCACCTAATAAGAAAGAGTTCGATTTTTCTTTATTCTACCACGCCTGTCCCGGCCGTCCGGGAAAATATGCAGTGCGATAGACTTTTCGTGGTTTGCATTGCAATTTAGTGGTTAAATAAATATTTGGGGCTTTAGGTATTGATAAGCCGTAGATTATAGACAATTTGAGGTGAATAGTTACACTGCATTTCCAAGAACTTTGCATAGAGCCACTTTTGTAAACATTAATTTCATTTTTACCGTTAACCGTTAAATGGGTATTTCGACTCAATTTGCAATAGTTGTTCATTAAAATTTATGTAAATGAAACATCTTCTAATTGTCTTTTTGACTATTCTCGGTTTACAATTGATCGGTCAGGATCGAGGAGTCCATTACGAAGTTAAGGTAGGCGGAAATTACACCATAGCTAATCCCGCTGAAAAGGATGTTTTGGATACCAATCGTTTTAGGATATATCATCAAGATCTGAAATCGCAATTTGGGGTTAATATAAATTTTGAAGCAAGCTTTCCCATTGCAGACGGATGGGAGATCAACAGCGGTCTTTTTCTGGCGTTATCCAGCTTAAGGCATGACGCAGACTCTAAATTTACTTTTCCAACAGGGAATGGTCTGGGCGCACCTTCCACAGCAGAAGCAAAAATGCAGTTTTGGGAGGTAGGGATACCTTTGTATCTGTACCGGAATTGGGGGAGTAGCAGATTAGGCCTGGGTGTAGATGCAAGATATGTCCATAATGGAGATGTCGAATTTGTTTTCTTCAACGGCAATGGCCAGAAGGCTGATGTTCTTAAGGCAAATCAAGATAATAAGAATGTCAAAAAAATCAATTGTACCGCAGGACTTTCGTTCATGAATTTTCCATTCACCGGCAATAAAATTGAAAATTTAGGGTGGGGCGCCGACTTCAAGGTTTATCTCTTTCAAGATAAACTTTACGAAGTCAATACGCCGTACAGGAGGATGAATGTGGGGTTGAATTTGGTGTATAAATTGTGATTGGGCTGAATATGGTTATTTTTACAGGGACATATTCCGGTTCGATGTCCTTTTTGCAAGAAAGGAAGAGGAAGCAGAGCAATGTTATGGACAGGATAGATCTCATATTATGTTTTGAAATTTTATAATGATGGTTATTGAGCCCGTCTAATATTGTTCAAATAGTATGACGTTGTTTGGGCTTTTAACGTTGGATGTGAGAGTGGTACAAGTTGCGAGCTTGCGCAGGCGGGGGGTTGATGGTTCCCACACCGGCCGGTTTTCCACCTCTCCGCTTTTGATACCCCGCGATGCCTCCCTTGAGGGTGCAAAAGCTCCGAGCCGGAAAACCTACATTTCAGACATATCGTAATTTCCTTTCTTAACGGAATGTAGGTTTGTCATAGCATTGGCGGAGTTGCGGATTGGCGGATTTGCTGAATGGTGGGTCGCTGAATCGCTGAATCGCGAATTTGCTGATTGGCGGATCGCGGATTTGCTGATTGGTGGGTTGGTGGCGGGATATTCCAAATTTTCTTCTCCTGCCAGCGTTTCAAAAATTAGATTCCCACACTGCCGGTAAACCATCCTATGGCAGGTCGTCCAGCCTAGCAACATTGAATCATAGCTCATGTTTTGACCAGCTGTTTTAAACGTCTCTGATACGATTGAAAATAATTCCTTTTAGTGGCATCGTCCAGAAATGAAAGGGCGACCAACTTTTTAACGGAATCTGATTTTGAAGTCATGAGTGACATGATAGCCTGAAATGTCTTTTTGTTGATTGCTGCTTTTTCTGCAAGGCGGGCAAATTGTAAACCGATTTTGCCGTGTGACAGGTCTTTGGGCAACAGGCCATCGACCGGCGCAAAGTCTTTATCTTCTCTATGGATACGGCTGTTGAGCAAGTCATAAGCCGGACTTAATCGATAGTCCTCAAGAGATGTCTCTATTATTGAGAAGTTTTTAAAAAACGCTTGTGGCATGCCTGCATTTACATCAGCTGTTTCTAAATTCTTCCATTTCTTTATAGACGTCCATCGCCTTCATTACAGATTTACCACCGGAACCTGCAATCAGATTTCTAAACCATTTCTTGTCCAAATTTTCAGGTTTATGGTTCTTATATAGCCAATAGGAAAGAAACACAAAGGAGCCTGTCACAATTACCTGTAAAACGATGTAGCCAAGCCCGACTTCTTGAGGAAACCAGAGGTCGCTGAGATAGAATGTGGTGTAAAATGGAATCTGTAAGCACATTCCCTTGGCGTGATTGATTATCGATAATTGTAGTCGTGATAATTGTTGTTGGATTTCCATCACACTGCCGTCATAATTAATATTATTCGCCCACACAAGGTGTTTGATATAATCTGCCAGCCCCTTGATATTAACCAGGGTGATTACCAAAATTGAAACGATAAAATAATTTAATGCTGAGGAATAGTTTGATACAGCTGAAACTAAAAGATAGCATAAAAGCAAAATGTAAAGGACAAAAGCGACTATTCCCGCTGTTTTCAACGTTATCAACGACTTTAGCGAAGTCCTGACTTTATTGTTAATAACTTCTTTCAAGAGCAATTCATTAATTGCTAAGGTTTTTTCAATTTTGACATTTTGTGCTTTCCAAATACTGATCCACTCTATGTTTTCCATTTTATTTAGTTTTTAGTTGGTGAAATTTTTCTTTAAAGTTATTTTTGATTCGGTTGACCTTCGTCGCGACATTCGATTCAGATATACCGATTATTTGAGCAATTTCCTTATGACTCTTTTCTTCCAGATAAAGCAGAATCAGTGCTTTGTCCAAGTCTTTCAACTGCGAAATCATCTGCTGTAAAATATTCAAATCCGTTTCTGTATTTTCATAAAGATCATCTTCAGGTAAATGTAAAATTCCATCTGCCAAAGAATTTGCTATTTTCTTTCTATTGTTTTCTTTACGGTAAAAGGATATGGCAACGTTTAATGAGATTCGGTATATCCATGTAGAATGCTTAAATCTGTCATCAAAATTGTCCAGCGATTTCCACAACTGAATGACAATCTCCTGAAACAGGTCCTGCCGGTCTTCCACATTATTGCAATACATATTTGCAACCTTGTAGATTATTCCTTTATTGGCTTGAATAATGGATAGAAATATTTCTGTTTTTTCAATTGTATCCATTCTTTTCATTTATCAATAAATATGCCGTGTTGCTGATTTGTTCCTTATTTTTATTAAGTTCGTTTATGCCTTGGTCGGGACAAGAATAATAATTTCTTGTGATTGTTATGCCGCATCCGGTTGTCAGAGCAAGTATTGAGGCAAATGCAATAACCATGGCTATCTTTTTTCTGTTTCCCATTCGCTTAAATAATTAAAGTGCAATTTTCAATTTTATCCATTATTCGCACAATGGGTCAAAATATCACAGATTTTACAAAATATTTTTTCCTGGAGGAATCAATATGGACTGGTGGATGTTTATAGCCTCGTAAAATTTGTATGAGTAACTATTCATTTGATAAGGAAGGGGGCACGTCTTTTTTCTAATCTGAATTGTCATAAATGAAAGCCTGAACGGTGAAAGAGTTTGAAAGCTTGATGGCCTTGCCTCCGTTGGATAGGCTATCGACTGTTTGATGTCAAAGGTCCGAGCAATTATGCGGAACCGGAGAGCTCAATATTATGAGGGAGGCAGTTACATGTTTGAGAGGGATACATTTGGTTGGGTTAATTCTGAAAGTGGCGGCACAACACATATACTCTTTACTAAACAATATTGTGATTATCCGGTATTGGTAGCTTATAGAAAGTTTATATCAATTTGGTGTGAATAATTGCGTGTTGTATGATTAATTCCTGTTATTGTTAACTTTATGGTGTCGCTATCGTCAATCATATATGGATGACTTAACGGAATAACAAAGAGTAAATTTAGTGATTTCGTCCGGGCCGCAACAACCTATTGTTGGAAGCCTACTACTTTATCCGGCTGTTAGGCTATAAGTCCAAAGCCAGGCGTCCCCAATTTCCTCGTCCTGAACAATCTCAGTAAACTTAAAATTATTGTTTTCCAGGATTTTTGTTGAAGCGTTTTTCTCGGGTGCTGTTTTTGCGGTAATTATCACCTTGGGATCTGCCTGAATAGCAATGGACACCAATTCTTTACAAGCAAACGATGCAATACCTTGGCCTTCGAATTCTTTAAATGTCCAGTAAGCAATTTCTACTTTTCCATCCTGTGGTTGTCCAACAAAGCTGCAAGAGCCTACAATTTGATCCTGCCGAACTACAAAGTAAGCAATCCAGGGCATCACGAATCCTATCTTCGGATAAAAGTCGTCATACATTTGTAATAGTTGTTGACAATCAGGGGAAGCATAGTCTTCCTTAGTTTTATCTTCGTATGGTGTAATTGGTCTTAGGTTCATTTAGCAAATATATTATTATCTGAAGTTTCTGAGTAACGGTTTAATTCAGGAATTTGGTTTGACAGACTTGTACTTCGCCATTTGATGACTTCGCCGTGTGATTGCTATCGCACGTTTGATGTCCCGTATTTTCAGAATGCCGAAGCGCCTGGGGTTGAGACTGTAGGGTCAATGCAAAAGGAATTACAGTGAGAATATTATCAGAAAATGCATTCATTAACATAAACCATTTATAACCATGAATTTAAGCAGTTGTATATAAATATTCAATAATATATATTGGTTTGTTCTTCTTGTGGTTGCCAACTACTAAATTTTATTTATTTAAGAAAAACACAGTATTCAATTTAGACGAACAATTTTGCAAATGAGCTACTAAAAAGGCTGATTGGGACATTTTTGTGATGCGAATAGGGATAGCTACCGACACTTATGCACTTTTTAATTCGGTTGTGGTGTGTTTTTGAGCCAATTAATATTCCGACCTGAATAACCATATCCGGATTCAGTAACTTTAATATCGGCTGCCATCTCAACACTTATCCGCTCAATTGTTATATTTGGAAAATGTTGTGAAGGTCTTGCCATCATAACGACTTAGCCCTAAATACTTTGTACCGAACCACAAATTGCCTTGCTTATCTTTCAGCATACTCATTACCGCATCGTTTACAAGTCCATCCTTTTCTGTAAGGTTCGTAAAGGTTTTGCCATCATAATACCAAACTCCTTTATCGACGGTTGTAATCCAAAAACTACTATTATTATCTTGCAAGATTGCGGTAGCTCCACGACTATTGAATCCGTCATTCTTCCCAAGGCTTAAAAAGGTTTTGCCATTGTAACGGCAAAGTCCGTGATCTCTGGTCGCAAACCAAATATTACCAGCGTTATCCTCAGTCATCGAAAAAATCATATCATCAGAAATATAATCTTGTGACGGAACAAAAGCAATTGTCTTGGGAGCGCCCAAGGAATCATGTGACATCTTGACTAAGCCTCTATTGTCTTGATTGGTTTTGTAATACTCGGCAGGAGGAACAAAATTGGTAAACGATGACCCGTCATATTTCCATACGCCTCCACCATTCCATGAAGAAAACCACAAGTTCCCCTCTTTATCTTGCAAAATGTCAAGAATAAACTGATTATTGCTTCCAAGGTTGTATTCATATCGATTGCTGTTAAGGAAGTTTTTCAAAGTCTTTCCGTTGTAGCAATAAACACCATTTTGACTTGTACCAAACCACAGATTACCGTCTTTATCTTCCAACATACAAGTAATGCTCAACACGTCAGGGACTGGATACTTAGAAAACGCATTACCGTCAAATTTACATATCCCATTGTTAGTGCCGAGCAAAATATTTCCAGCTCTATCCTGAATTATCGGACCTACGTTATTGTTGCACAGGCCGTCTTTAGTTGTAAAGTGGGTAAATAATTTTCCATCAAACCGATAAGCGCCTTCTCCCTTTATGCTAAACCAGATATTGCCATCTTTGTCCATTAGTTCACAACCGATAACGCCGCTTTGCGTTCCGTTTGAGAGAACAATTTTATCTGATTTAGGAGTTGAGTTGTTCTGTTGTGGGGTCTGACTATAACAAGACGTGATAAAAAAGCAAATCAAGATAAGAAAGTTGGGGTTTCGATGGTTGCATAAATTCATTTATCAAAATATTTAAGGGTTAAGTTAAATGTGAACAAAGAATAACGAAGATCTCTAATCGTCATAATATCAATGAGATATTTCAATTTATATACGAGATCCTATGATTAACTTGCTAATAATTTTAAGTTTGACTTTTTTTGTTCAATTGTTTCGAATAGCTCTTGGATAGTTAGCTGAAATAATGGGATTCTATTGATAAAGATCCATCGAGGAGCGAATTATTGATTTGGTCCAAATGTCCCATCGAAGCTTATTACACACTATTTTTCCAAACCGACTGTTAGGATGTGCTGAGTTAAATTTCTTATTCATTTGTTTCAACGATATTTTTCACCGTCAGTTCATTTCTGGTGGGTTCAAAATTAAAATATTTATTAAATTTATGTGACTATTCATCTAAAATTGTCTATAATCTACGGCTTATCAATACCTAAAGCCCCAATATTTATTTAACCGCTAAATTGCAATGCAAACCACGGAAGGTCTATCGTACTGCATATTTCCCCGGACGGCCGGGACAGGCGTGGTAGAATAAAGAAAACTTGAACGCTTTCATATTAGGTGAATAAAATAGCAGGATTCTTCAAAGCGTCCCAAACGCTTTTATTTTGGGGTACAGCGGTATCAATGATAGAACGAATGATAGCTTAGTTTTCAGCACCTTGCATCGAGCGAAGGTTGGTTGATATTTTTATTTTCACCTTGACATTCCTTATAGACTGTTCACAGAAATTATTATCTGTTGGCACGTCAGCATAAAATAGACATGTCGTGATGTAGTCTTTTATTTTATGAAGTTGTTCACGTAAAGCTTTTACTTTTTTGTGACTATTTGTCAAGGCTTGATTCAATAGCTGATCAAGCCTTTTGACAATGTTGTCTCTTGCGTTATTCCATCAAGTATTTGATCGTGGCTTTCTTGCTATGGTGCTGCTTTTTTCGACAGGCAATCTATTATAAATCCATCACTCACTTTTATCCATATACTGAATGAATGTACTCCACGATCTGTTGTACCGGCATATAGTTACGTTCTTTTTCTATGCTAAGAAGTCAAAAAATTCTTGTCGTTCTCTCCCCTTTCCTTCGAAAGGCATTCTGCTTAATGTCGTATAATTTTCCCGCTGGTGACTAATCCTTTATTATTACGCAGCTTGTAAATGTAAATGCCGTTTGTCAGCTGCTCAGTGTTTATGGTTATGTAATTTGTAAATGTCTGTTGTAATACTTGTTGCCCCAGAATGTTGTAGAGTGAAATAGTCGTAAACTCGTTGCTCGCAAGCGAGAAACTGAGTTGATTGGAAAATGGATTGGGAAATATCCTGGCTGTGTTATTGCCGGCAATTTCACCGGTAGAAAGAACGGATTGCAATGGATAGACAGAACATTCTGAAATAATTTTATGAAAAAAAATATCAGCCGAAGAAGTTGTTACCAAAACAAAAACATAAGATGTATCACCTCTATCTATCTTTCGGAATGCGAGATAGCTAGTGTCTATTTTCTGTACGCCGTAAGATCCCAATGCACCCTCACCATATATAAAATCAAGGTGCCCGGTCCAGATATCATCTCCTAATGGAATGGTGTCCCCTTCACGAAAACGGTCCAACTTTCCATTACCCATTGAATGAGCAACAGTAACACTATCGGAATAGCGAAGAGACAGGCGCGGCCAATCTTTAGGATATTGTCTCCCGAGATGAGATACGATAGACAGGTCTGCTGTATCTCTGCAATCAATATCAATTTTTAGAGTTGAATTATTAAACGATTGCTCCAGGGAATAGACATATCTTCCTGTAGTATCTCCCGCCACATAGATTTGAGCATCTACACTTACGACAAAAAGAAACGCGAAGGCGATGATAACGAAATACTTCATGCGATTACATTTTGACCAAATTTGATAATGTTCACTTTGTTAATTGAGGTACACACTCAAAACCTGATGTCAGTGTCTTGACAGCTTGACGTTAGGCGGACTTTGCCGATTCCGAAACCTATCGGGATTGAAACAAAGATAATACTTTTTATGATTGACAATGACCAATCGAAGCACTTGTGTCTTGTGTTCATCATGAGGCGGCACTGAAGGCAAACCGCTCGTGTTAAGTTAAAAGTGTCCGAAGGGTCTTTTAAAGACAATATTCACTTTATAACATATTTCGAGTGCACAAATTTCTAACGGTAAGATATTCGGCTAATACCGGTCCATACAAGGCAACTTGAGTGAAGTTAATTTAGGAATGCATATCTTTCTTCAAGAATATCGATTTTGATATTTTATATACTCGACCTAAATTTATAGATCGATTTGAATGGTGATGCACCCTTCTAAATCACGCATCAAGACGTTTTTGTTTTTATCATTTTTTAAATAAAGCAAGTCCATTGAATCGAGAGATACAGACTCTTCATTGACGCTAACGTTAGTTCTTTTCCCCGGATTAAAAATGAAAATAAAGGTTGATGCGGTTGTCAATTCTTCGCAAGTTTGAATGACTGCCGCCTCATTCCCCTTTTTGACCATCAGATTGAAGTCGTTTCCCAAAGAGAAGGACTGAATGAAGTCGGAAGATGGGAAAGGAAATATTTCGTGTTGCCTATAATGCTCTTTCTTCCCATTGTGAACGATTTCCAATGTATTGTCAATCATGATGAGATATCGGCTAAATTCTTCAAATCGGGTAAAATTGGAAGGCACTTTTTCGATGGTTGCATGGCTAATTCTAAAGTCAAAATCCCGGGAGGAGTAGAGCGCGTCTTCCGGGTAAATATAGTATTCGAATGTCCTTCCACCATCCCAAATGGAAGGGACTAAGTGTTCTTTTTTTATGATTTTTACTTCCATTTTTCTTTAACATTTATCGATTAATGGTCGGTTATAGGCTGTTATGGGGTCATGTTTAAATTCAGTTCCATTTGAATATTTACAAATGTATTATTAAATTTCATGTTTGAAGCTCCCGCAGATCGCGCTAATTTACGCAGATTATGGCTTGACGTAAACAGTTAATTTGTTTTGGATATTTATTTACTACTATATGACAAATTGCAAGTTACAGATAATCAACACATAAAACTTATAAGGTCGCACCTACGGAGCTCATATAACGGCTTTGAACAAGATTCTACCAAATGGTCGTGCCTACAGCACTGGTGGTAGTTATCTGTTTATGACGTTAGGTTGACAGACCGCGAAGACTCGATTAATAACTGCCTCAATAGTCATGAAAAATAGTCTTTATAGAATGATTCTTTTCTACGCAGATCTGTGAATACTTCTTTTGATTAACCACTAACAGCACCGAAGGCACGAAAGAATTTTTCGTTCTTTTCCTGTTTGTAATAAGTTTAAAAATATCAACTTTTGCGTGAGCTCCGTAAAGGACACCGGCACAGAATAATCATATCTTGGAGCTTAAGATTATTTATTCATTTTTTTTCATACCTTTATGAATAGAATATCACTCTTTTATCTGTTGGTAATCTCTTAAAATACAAATGATGAAAAAGATAAATCTACTTTTTTCTGCTCTACTTTTTATTGCAGGTACGGCCTATTCACAAAAACAATATCGTTTGAATAGTATCGAATCCAATGATATCTATGATAAGTTTATTTTTAATTACGATAATGATACTCGACTGAAGTGGTATGATCTGACTACGACGAATGGTATTACAAACCTGGAGTTTCGAGAAGAATTGTTGTATGATGATAATGGAAATTTGGATATCATCAACAAGTACAAATGGCTCAACAATGAGTGGAACCACTATTGTATAGTAGAATTCGATTATAATGCAGACAATAAGAGAATCAGCCGAACCGATTACCGTATTTTAGGTGGTGTCTTTGAGAAGCAAGATGTATATACGTACACCTACGATGATGAAGGAAAACTCGTCCACCATGATCTGGAATTGGGAGGGATACCGTTGGAACGATGTGATTATTCATACGAAAATGGCATGCCTAAGGAGGAGCTGTATGAGGGTTATGATCACCTTACCGACACCTGGGAATTAAGCAGCTTAGTCACCTACAGACATGATGATGGAAATCTGACGAATATAGACTACGCGTGGTGGGATGGGATTGGTTGGAAGTTTGATAATTCTATTGTAATGACTTATGATAATCGTGGGAATTGCTTGTCCCGATCTTATCGTATGGGTGATAACGTCTCTGACCGCATCTCTTATGAGTATGATATGGAGGTTGAAATGGAGCATATCAACATGCCCGTTCTCCCTGAACCGGCTTATGGATGGTTTGACCAGTTTGTCAATATGCCACTAAAGTACAGTTGGGAGAGGGTTGATGCAGATGGTGTGTTGCAATATGTCTGCGACTTCAACTTCAATTATGAGGAATTGGGGACCTCTTCAACAAAGGCTTACAGTGACAACGCATCCGTGAATATATTTCCCAATCCTGCTTCAGACTTTATAACTGTACGCTCCGATCGTATGCAAGCAGTTGAGGTGGTTGATGTCAACGGAAATGTAGTTCGCAGATTAATTTCTTCGGGAGATGATATGGAGATCGATGTTCGAAACCTGTCTGCCGGAGTTTATGTTGTCAAAGTCTTGGCAGATGGTGGCTGGGTGTCTCTAAAGGTTTTCTTGAGTAAATAACAATTTAGAACCGGAGTGCTGGTTTAAATTGTTGTTGTATAGCTTCTTCGTCGTTACAAGCTTCTTGTAGTATGCCTCATACGACAGCGAGTCTGTGCCCGGAATCCAATACAAAAAATTTCATGAATCGGCGAAAGTGGGCTCGGCGGAGCTAATAATGGTGGTTAAAATTAACGAATCGAGAACAACTTACAATGCGTGTGGTCTGCCTCAAGTTGAACATGCGCCACTGTACTGTAATTTAGGTGTATGCGAAAGGAGTTTTCCAACGGCAAATTCAACACGTGACTAATGATGGCCCTGATATTGCCTGCGTGGGTTACGATGGCTGTTTTCCTGTGTGGAGTCTGTAAGAGCATTTCTAAAAAATGTACGGTTCTTTTATATAATGCAAGATAGCTTTCTCCTTCGGGAACAGGCGTATTCACAAAATCCGACATCCACTGATTGAGCTCATCATCATCTATATCGTTCCATTTTGTGTTTTCCCATTTACCGAAGTCCAACTCCATGACGCGTTTGTCGATTTCAAAGTCGGAAGCCAACCGCTTCGTCAATGCCACACATCTTTTCAAAGGGCTGCTGTAGAATCGATCAATGTCATCCGGCAATTGAGATTGGATGACGGGTAATTGTTCTTCAAATTTTACAGGATCGATATCTGGGTCACTTTGTCCATAACAAGTGCCCTCACTGACTATTGGCGTGGTATGTCTAATTAAATAAATTTCCATATCGCTAAACAACTTAATAATATGATCACTTCATTGATTTGCTGTGTTGCTCCGAGACAGTCGCCGGTAAAGCCGCCGATCCATTTTCTGAAATATCTTTTGAGATACAAGGTAGCCAGGAGGACGGGCAATAATACAAGTAGAAATATCGATGTCTTGAAAAGAAAAAATGCCGGTATTATCCACAGAGAAGAAATGATGAAATTGGGCATGCTGAGTTTTTTAGCAATTGGTTTAACCTTACTCAGTTCGTCTTCCCGGACGTATTCCTCCGTGAAAGTAATGAATACCGCAGAAAAGCGGCTTAATGTATGTGCCAGGATTATGGTTGAGATACAGAACCAAATATCGTCCCGGGCGAGTGCGGCCAGTGTGGAATACTTTAATAACAACAACAGTACGGAGCCTATCACACCGTAAGCGCCCGATCGGCTGTCTTTCATTATTTCCAGGATTTTTTCCTTTGTCCAGCCACCGCCAAAGCCATCGCATGTGTCGGCAAAACCATCTTCATGAAATGCCCCGGTAATTAAAACACCCGTAATGAGCGCAAGAACGACGCTTACCGAAATCGGCAGAATCAGGCTGCTTAAGCTCAAAATCAGGGCAGTACATGCCCCAACGATCCAGCCGATTAGCGGAAAGTATTTAGTAGCGTTGTTCAGGCTCTCTTGTGAAAAGTCCACCCAGGAAGGACAGGGAATACGGGTATAAAACATCAAAGCAGTAAAGAATATTTTTATTTCGCTTTTCATTTTCCTGTGGATTTGTTGCTCACTCCGGCAGTGTCAAAACTTGTCATTTGGTTTATGAAATTTACAGCACTCTGAATCAAAGGAAAGGCAATGGCACATCCCGTACCTTCTCCGAGTCGCATTCTTAAATTGAGCAGTGGCCTGGCCCGCAAATATTCCAATAATTTTTGATGTCCCTGCTCATCGCTTTGATGGCAGAAAATGGCATTCCTTCGTATGTTTGGCTGGATATGGAAAGCACACAAATAAGCTGCCGTAGCTATAAATCCATCCACCAGGATTACCATATTCTTCTCATAGCTCCGCAACATCGCGCCACATATTTGTGCGATTTCAAAGCCTCCAAAGAAAATTAAAGCCTCGTATGCATTTTGAGGTGCGGGGTGATTATTTTTCGCCTGTCTCAAAATGTTTATTTTATTTTGGAATTGCTCATCCGTTAATCCCGTTCCTCTTCCGACGCAATCTTCTATTGGGAGGTTGCACAAGGCGCTCATCAGCATTGCCGCAGCAGAAGTATTGCCAATGCCCATCTCACCAAAACCAATGATGTTACACTCTTTAGCGGCAATCGCATCCACAATGCTTTCCGCCTTTGTAAAACATTGTTTCAGCTGTATTTCTGTCATGGCATTCCCATTCAGAAAGTTTTGTGTACCCTTGGCGATTTTTGTGTCAATGAGATTATTCTGCTTCGGAAAATCATAATTTACGCCCGCATCTGCGATTTCCAACCCAATATGGTTTTGCTTACAAAATACATTGATTGCTGCACCACCATCCAGAAAATTCATAACCATTTGAGCAGTAACATCAACCGGATATGCACTTACCCCGCTTTCCGCGATACCGTGGTCAGCAGCAAAGACAAGGATTGAGGGTCGGTTTAAAACAGGATCTAAGGTATTTTGTACCAAACAAATCTGGGTCGCCAACTGCTCTAAAATCCCTAATGAGCCTTGCGGTTTTGTCTTGGAATCTATTTTATACCGGATGCTTTTCTCAAAAGTTTCTGTTGATCGCATTTTTGAAATATTGTGACGATATTCTGTTTTTAATTCATTTATACACGACGCACATAGGCAATCTTCAAACTTTCCGCCTATGTAATTTTGTTCTTCTATTGTAAGTTCAATAGCGGCACACTGGCACAAGCTTATAGACCCGGCTTTACATTGAAAGACAGCGCGGCAACGTGGGCAATATTTTTCATCAAGACGGAGCATTGCCTTTTTCCGCTAACAAATCACAAAACCAGAAACCGCTGCCCTGTTCATCATTATATTTTCTAAAGACCGTTTCTCCAATTGAAAATGGAACAGGATTTTTAAAAAAGGGAGCATCATAACAAAAAGTATGGAATTCCCCATTTTCACCACATGGATCGACACCGGCCGGTAAGTCATCGATAAATTCACTGTCTATTACTCTTCCTGTAAATGAAGGGTCGAGCAAAGCTGCATCAACACAAACGACAATGGCTTTGAAGCCCAGACCAATAAATTCGCGGATCAACTGCTTTGTGTCTCGTTTCCAAAGGGGGAATACTGCCCTGATATCAAAGGCACTCAATTGCTGTTCCCGATACTGCCTCAAATCTTCCAACAAAATATCGCCAAAAGCCGCGTATTCGTATCCTTGTGCTTTCAGAGGCTGTAACATATCGCTCATCCTTTTTTCGTATGTCGCGTTGGTAGTGTGTTCAGGCAATTCAACGATTCCGTTCGGGATTCCAATAGCCTTCACCTGCTGCTCCAATAACGCTTCCCATACGCCATGCATACTTACCCGATTTAAAGGACTGTTTACAGTAGTAAGCAGATAATCCACACAGAAGTTTTTGTCCTGCAATAAGTAATGTAAGGCTAAGGCACTATCCTTTCCGGTACTCCAATTGAAGTATGTTTTATGCTCAGGCATTTTTCAATTGCAATAAAGGAATCCGTTTTTGTGCAAATGCAAATAAGCCAAATAATACACTTGCATAAAACAGATCTCCCAGCATGGTCCCTTTTAAAAATGGAATGCCGGCAGCATAGCAGGTCATCAGCCCTCCAAAATCCTTTGGATACATGGTACCACTTGCCCAGACGCCAAAGTTGGAAACCAGGAAGAAGATGACTGTTGATGCAAGTGCGCCTCCCACAACTCTTTGGATATTAACTTTTCTAAAGATAAAGATTCCGGCCAGTGTTATCAAAAGGTAACTGCCGTATTGCCAATAAAATCCCTAGTAAAACCATGTAAATGAAGGATAGTATTGAGCATAAATAACGTTATTAATAAATAAATCACTTAACCAAGTGGCTGCGATCGGAATTAGAAACGCTTGCCATCTTCGCGTAAAATAGGCAGCGCCAAAAAGCCCGATTGCTCCTAATGGTGAGAAATTAGCCATATGCGGAATGACACGACTGAAGGCCGCCAATAAAATTAAAATGACCAGAGCACCGAAGTACAAATGAATCTTTTGTCCTTTCATTTTTTGATTTTTGAATAATTTGCTACGAAGTTAAACATTTTTTCTGTTTTCAGTCAGTGGCAGATTTTCGGTGTGTATCACATATTGCACTTTCCGTATTATTTGAGGATGTTTTTGATCCCGAACTCGGGAAGGTATTGATTGAGCTTAAAGAATGGATAATAATTAATTATATTCAAAAGGTCGCACCTACGGAGCTTGGGCCACGGCTTTGAACTAAGATCTACCAAAGGCTCGTGCCTACAGCACTTACAAACGTACTTTGATTTTGATGCTCATGTGTTGAGTTATAATGAATTGATAAAAGTAGCAAACATAGGAGCTTGGTATTTTCGATTTGTACATTTTATTATACACACATGAGTCAAACTTGCTCATAATGGGAATACGCCAGTGTAAACTTTTTTAGCGATGATTCATTTTCTTGTGTGGTTTTAATTTTGAAATTTATTTGCCACCTGCTCATTTCTCACTTTCTGTCATCCCGCACTTGATGCGGGATGATGATCTTCTTTTTATCTTTTGGCAACTATCTCTCACTTGCTCTCCTCCCTCTTATTTAGAGTTGGTTTATTCGTTTTTGTAATTTGGTCAATCGGGAAATAAGTTCGTCAAAGCTTAGCGTTTGGCCGTAGATCATGCTGCTTCTCATTTCGTTATAGTCGTCTTCCCACTTTTTTATAATGGTGTCGGGTGGAATAAAATTGATTTTATCAGGTGTGAGATTTGCATAATCAATTCCGGAAATAGGCGTAAATTTTTCTCTATGTTTTACGATAGTATTGTATAGTTCCTTGTCTTGCAAAGCCCTCTCTAAGAATTCTGTCTGACTTAGTTTTTCAATATCATAAAGATGCCGGCTTAGTCGTTCTACTCGTATTTTTTCTTGTGGTTTTTGGAATTCCTCGTGTAATAGGAATATCTTTTCTAAAAATGTCCGTTCGGGGTTTACAATGGGTATGGTAATTGGATTGTCCGTAAATGGATTGTCTGTAAAAATTTCAGAAATGAATGTTCCAAAAGTTCTTTGTGAATAAGGTTCTTTCAGGGAGCGGCTACCAACCTCAACCAATACTCCGGGTTTTAAATAGGAATCGGTTTCTGTGAGTTTATCGTAATAGATTTCGATAATCAAAGGATCTTGATCATGATTATCTACTTTACGAGGTTTTATAATTACATTTTCGAAACCTAATTCGATAAACTTATTTTTCAAATCTTCGGTAAATACTTCCGAAATAAACTTAAATGATTTGCGTCTCAATCTCCTGATATCGCCTATTGTGAGCTCGCCTGAAAAGCCAAGAAATTCTCTGTCCAAAGCTAAATCGATATCTTCTGAAAATCGGTTTATGACATTCCAACCTTTGCTCAATGACGTTCCTCCTTTAAAAACCAATGCATTGGCACAATCCATAGAAAAAATTACAGCCAAAGTGTGCACTACCACCAATCTTTTTCAGAAGCTGAAGATGATGGTAAACCAATTCACCGGCTTGTTTCCGAAAACAATCTTATTTTAGTTTCGTCGGGCAACCGGAACCATTCTTGTAAATGTGAAGGCTTATTCATTATTCTCAATTAATTTTCTAATCCAAACCGGTGCCAATTGCAAATCGTGTTGTAAGTGCAATGGATCTTCGTTTTTCAAAATCTGCTTTATCTGTCTTATTTCTTCAACGGTTACTTCGTCTTTACCGATTGTTCGTAATGCCTGGATAGCTAATGTGCTGATTTTCCCAATAAAGCCCAAGTTTCTAGAACTTGCTTTCTTGAATGTAATCGTCTGTTTGCCGATTTTAATTTTTCGGGCCGAAGTGTCTGAATAAAAAACGATGTTTAAAGGAACTTGTGTAGTCAAGCCTAACTTATACATTGCGTAACTTCCTGTTAGTACAATTGTCGCTCTATCCCTTTTTGCCAGGGCTGCCGCTATTTCTTCGATGCTTGGTAAAACTTTTCCGATGTGATCATCAATTACAGGACGGACATAAATTCCTTGTGTCACTCGCTCTACCTCTCCTGATTTTACCAAACGTTCCAATGCTTTGTTTATAGCTTTAGTGTTGGTGATTTTGGCGAAATTGTCGGCAAAGAAAAGTGTACCTCTCGGGTTTCGCTTTATCTTTTCTAATACTTGTATTTCAATACTTTTAGACATTTTGTGGTTTATATTTTGTCGCAAATTTAGTAAACATTTGCGACAAGATAAGCATTGATTCAGGTATAAGATTTCTTGATTTATTTGTCTTTTTAGTTTCCATGACGTTTATTTTAGTAGGTCAATTTGGTCCGGAATATCCAATACGATAGAGTGGCACAGATCAAACCACAGAATTGGCACAAATCAAACCGTAATATCCAATACTTGTATTTCAATGCATATGGATATTTTGTGTTTCTTTAACTTGTCACAAAAATTGTAAATATTTGTGACGAGATAAGCATTGATTTAGAAAGGAGATTCCTTGTTTTATATATCTTTTTAGTTTCCATGACGTATAGGGGGTCAATTTGCTCCGGAATATCCAATACGATGGATTGGCACAAATCAAACCGTAAAAGCTGAAGGGTAGAGTGTTCAATTTGATGTTCTTGATTCTAGCCACTAGCTTCTGGCCATTAGCTAGTGTGTTCAAAAGGATGTGCCTGATTTTATGGCAAAAAATGGATGACGGGATTTGAATTTTGGTTCCGGAATAACTTTTGTTTTCTCATCTAAAGTTGGGTTGAAGCCCGCTTTCATGGATGCTGATAAGTGGGTCTAAGTACTTGAATTACCGCCGGCTTTAGCCGTGGATCAGCAACCACCCCACATTGGCTTTGGCCAAAATATAAATACCGAATTCTCGGCAAACAAATAGAGTTTGGCTGAAGCCGACATTCCGTACACTTTTGAATGGGCTAAAGCCCGTTCCTATTGATATCCCCCTATAGTGAACTAATGTCTTTGTCATCCCGCACTTGATGTGGGATCTATTTAATGAGATATTCCGGGAACATTCTTTTGAACAACCCACCGTTAAACCCTTTAGCCGTGTTTGCATAGTTGCCAAATGCATTATGTACCTGACGATATGAAGACTTATTGGTCAGAAGCGCTCCGCTATTTTTCCGGCACTGATTATCGCTCCTTCCATGTATCCTGCAAATGCCGTTGAGGATTCAGTTCCCGAAAAATATAGTTTGTCGTTTAGATAACTCTGTTGCAACAATGGATGTCCGTTGTTTTGGTGTGGTCGTTGGATGAGTTGATTCCCTGCCAATACAAATTCGTCTGTCCAAATTTTGTCGGAATAGGATAATGGATTTAAAATCTCTTCTCCTAAAAGTTCCGCTAATTGTCGCAATACAAGTTCTTTTCTTACTTCCTGTGAATAGCCCGACGCACCACCGTTTAGGAAACCTGTAAAACCAAATTTATTTTCTTCAAAATTGGTATGGTCGTACATTTCTACTACGATCCCGGCATGGCTGTATAACATGCCGGAATATCCGTTATTCCGCCAAAAAGGTTCTGCATATTCCAATACAAATTTCACTGCTCCGGACATCCAGGTTTGGACGGTGGGCAATATCTGTGTGAGGGGATTAGGCAAAATGGGTGAAAACTGAATTTGTGATGCTAATTGCGGAGGTAAGCACAAAATTACTTTATCGGCTTTTAATTGTGCACCACCGGCAGTTATTACCAACAATTCGTTGCCGTTTTCCTGGATGGCAGTAACTTTGCTGTTCAGTTTTATGTTTTCGGATGTTAATTTCCGGGCCAGCGTATCAATGAGCATTTGCGTTCCTCCGGCCAGACGGTATGACGGACTATCAGCTTCTGGGACAAAGAATCTTTGCGGCGGCTCGAATGATTTGGTTTGAAATAATGATATACCATTTGAAAACTGCGGATATATCTGCAATCCCAATTCATCAATCAAAGTCAACAAATTAGGGTGGATATCCGAAAACCAGGTCGCACCCAATTCCAAAGGTGTTTCCAAGGTCCCTTTCACGGTCTGTATTCTTCCACCTAATCTGTCAGAACCCTCTAAAATTGTCGAATTGATATTTTTGTGGGAGAGCAAATAAGCCAGGGTCAGTCCGCTTAAACCCCCTCCGATGATAATAATGTTCATTTACTGTATAAAATTATTTAACGTACTTGATATCATTGACTATTGCGGTCTGCTTGTAAACACCAACCAATTGACACAGGCAAGAATACAAGTATTGGCAATACCGAGATAGACTACCGGCAAGTTAAGACCAAAAAGATAAATTACAGGTATCCAATAGGTAAATATACTCCATATTGACGACATACATATCGGACATTGTATGACGGGCTTTCTAAAATATTTATTGATGTTGTAGTATATATATTCCTTATGAAATTGTATTCCTGTGTCGGTTAGAGAGATTTGTATTTTGGAGTCAATACGATTTATCCGATCATTCAAGAGATTGACTAAAGCTACAAAATGCTGATTGTCACGGGTCATCACTATCTCATTGTTAGAAATTTTAAATTCAAATTCGGGTATCTGGACGCGCAATTTTTCGATAAGTCCCTTTAAAAATTCACCCTCAAAAAACACCTTTTCCTTTCTGGATTTCATCAGTGCTTTTTTCAATGGGAAAAGTATCATTTCGCTGTCATAATCTTTTCCATTTGGCATTTTTTCAGTTTCTCCTTTTGCCGAAATCCAAACTCCGACCATAAAAAGGGATTGCAGGATGACGTATCCCAATGCGGCTAAAACGGCATAGAAGTATATGCTTATTTCCATATCATTTAAGGTTTAGATTTAAAAAATAAGCCTTATTCCCAATCGTGGTAATAAGGCTTATTCATTCAAAAAAATTTCACTTTATGCCACTGTGTAAATCCTTACATCGGGATTGTCCTGCAAATAGGGCTTTAGAGCTGTTACCACATCGTTGTTGAACAGTTCACTCGAAAGATAATTTTCGGCATCTTCTGCGGTTTCAAATCCGTGTAAAACCTGAACATCCTCGTTTCTGATTAAAAGCTCTTTTGAGGTTGCTCCTTTAATTGTTTCCAAAAATGATGCTTTGTATTTTGCGTACACAGCACCTGCGTTTGCCCTGTCTGCTTCATTGATTTTTAGGCTAATTTCCAAATATGCATTTGCCATTTTTATTGAATTTTAGATTGTTATAAAATGATATTGCAAAAGTCTGAATAACGACGATTGTAGAAAATGGACAGAAGCGAAAAAGGATGGTAATTTTAGGAAATGAACTTTCTAAATTCCGAAGGCGAGATTTGTGTGTGTTTTTTGAAATATTTTACGAAATAAGACGGATCATCAAAGCCTAAACGATAACCGATTTGATTGATGTTGAGGTCCGAATGCAGTAATAAGCGCTTTGCTTCCAAAATGATACGTTCCTGTATCATCAGTGAAGGCGTTTTGTTTAATAATTGATTGGTCAGGCCGGAAAGTGTCCGTGACGAAATCATCAATAAACGGGCATATTCGGAAACGGTGAAGCCTTTGATATAATTTTCATTAATCAGATTGACAAATTTAATAAGCTGTATTCTCTTTTCGTCCAACTCAAACGGAATATTCTTCTGTGTCTTTTCGCACGTTTGCTTTAGGCGTTGTATTTGAATCAGAAAAGATTTTAGGTAAGCGCGCAGCAATTCTTCTTTGCCAAATTCGGCGGGATTTCCAATTTCCCTTTCTATCTGTAAAATATATTCTGCTAAAAGTATTTCGGTCTCTTTTTCGATAAGGCAAAACGGCTGCTGGTAAGGATTGTTGAATAAATTACATTTCAGAAAAAAATCGGTTTCACTTTCTTTTTGCACTAAAAAGGCTTCGTTGAAATGTAATAAAATTCCTTTGTAGCCGATGTTATTATCAAAATAATGCACCTGGTCTTTCGCGATTAAAAAAACCGCATTGTCCTTAACGTCATAAGATTTGAAATCAACGAAGTGTTTACCGCTGCCCTGTTTAAACCAAATAATCTGATAGTAACTGTGAATATGCGGTTTGGTCGTATGCCCTTGATATTCTGTTACATAATCGTTTAAATCGTAAATGGCAAACTGTGGCTTGTCAGGCTGGTGTCTGTTCAGATGATATTCACTGATGATATTTTCTGTTTTCTTATTTTCCATCCGTACAAAGTTACTAAAATGTTTTGGGGTGGAGGGGAAGAGAGATGTCAAAAGGTCAATATGCAATCGGAATACGTGAGCGGTATGTTGGAATCTGATTAGGGGGTCAATATACTCCGGAATATCCGATACGATGGACCGGCACAAATCAAACCGTGACAACTGGCACAGTTTGAACCGAAATCGTTGGCACAAATCAAACCAGAATATCCAGTTGATCGATAGTAATATACTAGTTCTGTTATTCCGCCGCAATAAAATAAATAAAAACACGCATCTCGAATAATATAAAATACACATATTCGATTATGAATAACTTGTCCTTCACCAATTGATATGAACAATGGCAAATAAAGACCGGCCACGGGATCCACCTGCTAATCAACCTATCTACCGATAAAAATGTGCAGAAAAAACTAAATGATAAGGTGGATATTAGTTTAAGATGATTTTGATAAGGTGGCACAAGTTACGAACTTGCCCCAGCAATGGAATTTTGAACGATTGACAAAGTAAAAATTTACGAAAAAGTATCAAACAAGTCGCTTAACATGTTTTCAGGCTTTATCGTTATTTTCGTCTTTCACATTTCCAACTTAAAAGACTGTCCATCAACGAAGTGTCCTTCCGAAAGTGTTATTTTGATTTTTTGGTCTGTTGTAAAGCCCAATGTCTCGCCTTCCTTAAATGTTACATTGCTACTGATAATATAGGCGCAAATATTCGAGACAATGTGATGCAATTCTCCTAAATCGAGTTGTGAATTGAGGATTTCCATTTCATGCTTTCCGAATTCGCTTAAGCCGTATGTATATGCAGAATTTCTTCCATCATGATTTCGCAAACCGATATAAACCCAAAGATGTATCGGCGTATTGTCATTTTTCAAGGTTTCAGCACTATCAACATACTGTTGTTTCGGAATAAGAAGTGATTGATTTCCTTGATAGATTCCGACTGAATTTGATGTTGTCAGAATTGAATGCAAGATTTTACTCAAAAGTTTAAACCTATCTATTGCTGGTTCGTTCTCTGATATGATTGAAACAATAGCGTGTCCGGAACAGTCTTTAAGATCGTCCAATGCTGTTATCCAATTGTATGCATATTGTGCAGTACTTTCGATATCGTTGGCCGGAATAGGAGCTGATATAAAAACAAGAGCGACGGTTTCTTCATTGATGGTCATAACGGCACTTTCATTATCGCCTTTTACAGCTGCTACGTTTAAATTCCAATAATTTTCCAGGTTTTTAATTACAGAGTTTAATTCATATCTGTCGCCATTTATGAATAGCGGCATAGCAAGTAAGATATTGCTTCTCATGTCTTCTTTTGGTTGCTCTTTTTTCTTGAAAAAATCAAATAATCCCATATTGCTGTTGTTATTAGGTTCGTTTTTAATTATATGGCTACAAGGCGTTAAAGTTAATATTTTTTAATGCTATGGTTTTCAAAATTTACCGATTGACCCGTCCTGAAGTATGTTTATTGTAGATTAAATAATGCCATCCCGCACTGGCGGCGGGATGGTTTTCCGTCCATTTTGATCATTTCTAATAGTAATGTCATCCTTACCGGGATTCATGACAAGTTGACCTCTCTTGCCGCAAGCTCCTCCTACCCCCAAAACTTCCACCACTTCTTCTTCGGCTTTTCTTCCTTAGCATCGAATGGCTGTGTATCAACTTCCACATCTATTTTACGCCCACGATGCGTAAATGCCGGATAAATCCCATTGCCTGACATTGCTTTACTGAGGGTTTGAGCCATTTCATTCCCGTGTATTTGTTCGATGTAGGATTTGCATTTTGCTAAAACGGTGTTGTCGAATTCGAAGGCCTCATTGTTTTCGTTGAATATGATATTGCCGGAAAAGTCTTTGTTCTTCATCGCTTGCATCATGGCTTGAGAATATCCTTGTGAAACTTGATTCGTGAATTCCTCAAAGCTGTTTGAGTCTAATTCGACGATTAGATCGCCGTTTGACTTTTGAACGATGGTATTCGTTGTGCCGCCGGCATCTTCGCCTGCAACTGCTATGATCTCGCCTTGAAAGACTTCGAAGACGTGAGGGGTGGTTGGGCTGGCTTCGGGGTTTTCAAATTTTTGTTTGATAAAGCCCAGGAATCTATCACTAAAAGAACTGGACCTTGCAAGGGCAGCAAAGACGCCTTGGTGCGGAATACCCACGAGAAATGATTCAGTACCTAATTCCCTGGAAACCGTTTTTAGGAATTCTTTGTCGAGTATTTTCTCCGATGCATACTCATGTGGATTGGCTATAAACAGCTTTTCCCCATCAATGTCTTGCACAGAATAAGAAACATCAATCTTAGAATTATTTTCCAAAGCTATTTCCTTTATTTCTTTCATTTTTACCTCCCAGTCGCTCGCGTCAGTTGCCTCAACATATTCTATATGAGACCCTTTGTCTGTCCCGTATGCAATGATTGGCGATTGGTCGTAGTTGAACATTTTTTCTTTTAGGGCAAATTCTCTGTTCGCTCTGTAACCCGCAGGTTTAATAATTGCCGTGACATTTTCGTTTTCCATTTCGTTTTTGCTTTTATAATTGTGGACGCCGATGTTATAATAGAGTTTTGGCAGGTAGTGCGTTGATGAGTTATTGAACACACCACCTGCCATTACTTATGCAACATGTTTGGACGAAATTTTACTTAGAATCTGTATCCAACTGAAAGTTTCAATACTCTATTGCTAATTTTTGTGCCATCATCTTTGTATGATGAAATATTTGCTAATCCCAAATCGTAGGATAATCCGATTGATATCGCCTTGATCTCAACTCCGGCACCAAAGGTTAAACCAAAATCTAATCTCTTAAAATCATCCTCATCTTCATCGCCACCCCATTTTATATCTTCGCTGTGGGTTTCTTTCTCGCCTTGATATACTGTTGTTGATTTAGCCTTCCCACTCAATCCCAGACCGATATATGGGCCTGCCGTTGCAAACACTTTCAAATTATCACCTGCCTTGAAGGTCGCTTTCATATTTAGGGGAATGTCGATGTAATATAGGTTTAATTTACCCTTTACACTAAATCCCAAAATATCTTGATTAAACCTCATTCCTTTTGTCATAAAGAGAAGCCCGGGCTCAAAAGATAAGAAATCAGTAATTGGAAAATCGGCTGTCAATCCTAAGTGAAACCCTGGATTCATTTTGAAATCATCACTGTAAGTGTCGTCATCATCTTTTGACAGCATATTAGCCAGGTTTAACCCGGCCTTGACTCCAAAAGTCTGGGCATTCGCTTGAAAGCAAAAAAATGCTAAGAATAAAATCGTTAGTAGATTAGTTAAATTTTTCCTAAGTACATGACAAAACATAAAAAGGGTCTTTAAAGCAGTCGTCGTAACCCGTTGATATAACGCGACATAGGTATTCCAATCCCACCTTAAATATTGATTTTTCAGGTCTTCCATGTTTTTTAATT